>OLPL01001666.1_pt1 | contig 13146 bp, 10 predicted proteins | sample 1673211 | NCBI WGS metagenome assembly OLPL01 (sample SAMEA3136766, study PRJEB25190) | human gut metagenome | reverse complement strand
CACGGATGACACTTGCCCTTCTGGAACGATCCAGAAGGGCCCTTCTTTATCTTGAAGAAAATCCGGGTACGAAGGCAGTGCTCTCTGGAGGAAAAGGCGATGGAGAAAACATTTCCGAGGCAGAGGCCATGTATCGCTACCTTACCGGTCACGGAATAAACGGGGACAGACTGATACGGGAAGAGGAATCTACCAGTACGAAAGAGAATTTGGAATTCAGCTGCAGAAAGATCGGAACCACAGACTGTTCCGTAGGCGTGGTGACGAACAATTTTCATGTATGGAGAGGAGCAGCCATTGCAAGAAAATGTGGATTCCGGGAAGTGGCCATGGTACCTTCCAGGTATCGAAGCTGGCGTCTTTTTATCTACATTCCCCGTGAGATTCTGGCCATTATCAAAGACAAACTCATGGGAAATCTGTAGATCTGTGCGAGAAGAGAAATCTCAAAAATTTTGTCAACATGCGTTGACAAATAAAAATACTGCGCTTATAATGAACCACAGAAAAAGAAATAAAAAACACGCTGACGAGACGAGTAAGCTGTGAAACGTTACAGAGAGAGATGTGAAGTGCTGGAAACATCTTATCGGGAAACAGCCGAAGACTACCTCCGAGTGGCCCCAATCCGGTCCGGTGATTCCGTTATCATCATAATTAAGAGGCTTTGCATCCTGGCATGACTGGGCAGCAGAGCAAGCAGGGTGGAACCGCGAGAATGAATGAACTCGTCCCTTACAGTATGTGATGTACTGTGAGGGATTTTTTTATTGCAGAATCTCTTGCAAAAGCAGACACATACTGTGTACCATAGAAACTTCATTTAAAATGAAAGGAGAAAAAACAATGATCATTACATTAAAAGACGGCTCAAAAAAAGAATATGCGGAAGCAAAAGCTGTGATCGATATTGCATATGACATCAGCGAAGGCCTTGCACGTGTTGCATGTGCAGGAGAAGTAAACGGAGAGGTCGTAGATCTTCGTACAGTTCTTGACAGTGACTGTGAGCTGAATATCCTTACAGCGAAAGACGAGAAGGGCCTTGCAGTTCTCCGTCATACAGCATCTCACGTAATGGCACAGGCTGTACAGAACTTATACCCGGAGGCAAAGGTTGCCATCGGACCATCCATTGATACAGGCTTCTACTATGATTTCGACCACGAGCCATTTTCACGTGAGGATCTTGACGCCATTGAGAAAGAGATGAAAAAGATCATCAAAAAAGGCGCAAAGATCGAGCGTTTTACAAAATCCCGTGAGGATGCCATCGCATACTTTAAAGAGAAAAATGAGCCATACAAGGTTGAGCTGATCGAGGATCTTCCGGAGGGAGAAGAGATTTCCTTCTATTCACAGGGAGACTGGACAGACCTCTGTGCAGGCCCGCACCTGATGAGTGTAAAAGGCATCAAGGCATTCAAGCTTCTTTCTTCTTCCAGCGCATACTGGAGAGGCAGTGAGAAAAACGCAATGCTCACACGTATCTACGGAACAGCCTATGCTACAAAGGATGAGCTGAAAGAGCATTTGGAGCAGATGGAAGAAGCAAAGAGACGTGACCATAACAAGCTTGGCCGTGAGATGAAGATCTTCACAACTGTAGATGTGATCGGACAGGGACTTCCGCTTATCATGCCAAACGGTGTGATCATGATGCAGGAGCTTCAGCGCTGGATCGAGGATGAGGAGACAAAGCGTGGATACGTAAGAACAAAAACTCCTCTTATGGCAAAGAGCGATCTTTACAAGATCTCCGGACACTGGGATCATTACAAAGATGGTATGTTCGTACTTGGTGATGAGGAGAAGGACAAAGAGGTTTATGCACTTCGTCCGATGACATGTCCGTTCCAGTACTATGTATACAAAGCAGAGCAGCACAGCTACCGTGATCTGCCGATCCGTCTCGGCGAGACCTCCACACTGTTCCGTAATGAGGATTCCGGAGAGATGCATGGCCTGACACGAGTTCGTCAGTTTACTATTTCCGAGGGACATCTGATCGTAAGACCGGACCAGATGGTAAAAGAGTTCAAAGACTGTATCGCACTTGCCCAGTACTGTCTGCAGGTACTTGGTGTTGAGGAAGATGTAACCTATCATCTTTCCAAATGGGATCCGACAAACAAAGAGAAATACATCGGTGAGCCGGAGGTATGGGAAGAGACAGAAGGCCATATCCGCCAGATGCTTGAGGAGCTGAACATTCCATTCACAGAGGATGTGGGCGAGGCTGCTTTCTACGGACCGAAGGTTGATATCAACGCAAAGAACGTATACGGAAAAGAAGACACAATGATCACGATCCAGTGGGATGCACTTCTCGCAGAGCAGTTTGATATGTACTATATCGATGAGAATGGCGACAAACAGCGTCCGTACATCATCCACCGTACATCCATGGGATGCTATGAGAGAACACTGGCATGGCTCATTGAGAAATACGCAGGAATGTTCCCGACATGGCTCTGCCCTGAGCAGGTTCGTGTGATCCCGATCTCCGAGAAGTATAACGATTATGCACAGAAGGTTGAAGCTCAGATGAGAGAAGCAGGAATCCGCTGCTCTGTAGACGGACGTTCCGAGAAGATGGGATACAAGATCCGTGAGGCACGTCTTGAGAGAGTACCTTACATGCTTATCGTTGGTGCAAAAGAGGAAGAAGAGGGTAAGGTTTCCGTAAGAAGCCGCTATCTTGGCGATGAGGGAATGAAAGAGCTTGGTGAGTTCATTGACTTCATCAAAGAAGAGATCAAGAACAAGACGATCCGTAAGATCGAGGTTCAGGAAGAGAAGAAATAAACAAAACAGATGATTGACGGATAAATAAAAGGCGACCCGTGTGATAGGCGGGCCGCCTTTATTTTTGATCCGGCAATATTGAGACCATGCTGTGATGCGGAGGCGGTCAGTATTGCCGGATATTTTTTATTTAAAATATTTCTCCCTGACGAGTTCAACCGGCATGTCCAGTCCGGTCCAGATGTGGAAAGCCTTTACACCCTGGTGGAGCAGCATGTACATTCCGTTAAAGGTCGGACATCCGGCTTCCCGGGCTTCCCTGAGAAGTCTTGTTTCTCTTGGCTCATATACAACATCGGCTACGGTAAGTTCCGGATGGAACAGAGTCTTGTCCGGGATCACGGTGCCTGTCACATCCGGAACCATTCCCACAGAAGTTGCATTGATGAGGAGATTGCTTTCCTCCAGTGCGTCCTTCAGCGCAGTGTGATCATCCATCTCATGAAGGATCATCTCACATTCTGTCATATGAGACATTTTTTCTGCCATGGCAGCAGCACGTTCCCAGTAACGGCTGGTAGGACGTGCAAAAACATGGATCTTTTTTGCACCTTCCAGGGCGGACTGGCCGCAGATCGCCATTCCGGCACCGCCGACGCCCATAACGGTGATGGTGCGCCCTTTTACATCACAGCCGGCATCTCTGGCAGACTGGGTAAATCCATAACCATCCGTATTAAACCCCTTTAATTTTCCATTGTCGTTGCGTACGGTATTTACCGCTCCGATCAGCTGGGCAGTGGGAGAAAGCTCGTCCAGAAGCTCCACGATCTTATTCTTGTTTGGCATGGTCAGGTTAAAGCCCTTGATCCCACAGGCTTTCAGTCCTTCCACAGCCTGGGGAAGGGTCTCCTCTGTTACATCAAAACAGAGATACACATAATCAAGTCCAAGATAACGGAATGCCTCATTGTGCATTAAAGGTGATACGCTGTGTGCCACGGGGCTTCCCAGAAGGCCGGTAAGCCCGGTGTGTCCGGTGATATTAATCATTGTTCGATTCCTCCCTTATATCCATAAAAAATATCAGCAAAAAGCTGTCTGCTTTTCAGATTTTATAATAAAAAATATTTTAACACTATAAAGTGTGAAAATCAACAAAGATGCATCATTGTACAGAAATTTATACATTTTTGTCACGAATCCATAGAAAGAATCTATAAATGTCGAGTGCCCCAGAAATGCCACGACAAGTTTGAGGCCAGGGCTTCCATGCTTTGACAAAATATGCAGAGAGCCTGCCATATAATAAATGCACTTACCAAAGTGAAGGATTGATCACGGATAAAGTGTTAGGTGGCAGCGGGGGAATTTTATGTATCAGACCATATACATAGATATCGTTTTTCTGACGAATTTCCTGATGGATTACATGCTTCTCAGACTTGTGGGAAGGTTTCTGCATCTTGGCGGAAGCCGATTCCGGTGTCTGGCATCTGCTGCGCTGGGAGCTGGTTTTTCCTGTCTGCTTCTTTATATGCCTGTCCGGATTGTTTTTCCGGTGGCTGTTCTGATTCATGGAAGCTGTGCTTTTTTTATGGCAGCTTTTGCGTTTCGGCTGAAGAGGGGCTGCCTGCTGGCAAAAACAATTCTGGCGATGTATCTTACCGCTTTTGTGGTGGGAGGGATTTATCAGGCGCTGGAAACAGAAGGAACCATGACAGGAAGAACTTTTCTGCTTTTTCTGGCAGGAACCTATGGCAGTCTTTACACACTGACCTGTGTGGCAGAAACTTTCCGGCTGTGCCGGAAAAATATTTATCCGGTAACCCTGATATATCAGGGGAAAAAACAACAGTCCTACGGCTTTTTTGACACAGGAAATCTTCTTATGGATCCTGTAAGCAGACAGCCGGTATCCATAGTAAAACCGGAACTTCTGGAAAAAGTGCTTTCCAGAGAACTGGTAAAAAAACTGATGTACATAAAAGAAAAACCAGAGGAGCTGGAAAGCACGGAACTTGCCGGGCTGCGGCCTCATTTTCTTTCGTGCCGCACAGCAGGCGGGAAAGAAGGACTGCTGCTGGGTGTGATTCTTACCGAACTTACGATCCAGACTCCCGGAAGGGTTGTACATGTGGGAAAACCGGTACTTGCCATTACATTTGAGCCCTCAGCTTTGGGAGAAGAGTACGGGATACTTTTGAATTCCAGACTATTGAATTAAGAAGGGGGCTTTTTTATGAACAGAGCTGCAGTAAGAGCGTATCCATTTCAGGTGATTTCAAGATTTATGATTAACCGGCCGGGAGATGTTTTTTATATCGGGGGAAATGATATCCTTCCGGCACCACTTCCGCCGGAGCAGGAGACGAAGGTAATTGCCATGCTGGGGACAGAGGAAGAAAAAGAAGCAAGGGCAGTTTTGATTGAGCACAATCTCCGGCTGGTGGTTTACATTGCGAAGAAATTTGACAATACAGGGGTAGGGGTGGAAGATCTGATTTCCATTGGAACGATTGGACTGATTAAGGCGATCAACACATTTAATCCTGTAAAAAATATCAAACTTGCTACTTACGCATCCAGGTGTATTGAAAATGAAATCCTGATGTATCTTCGGAGAAACAGCAAGACCAGAATGGAAGTTTCCATTGACGAACCCCTGAATGTGGACTGGGACGGCAATGAACTTCTGCTTTCGGATATTCTTGGTACAGATGATGATGTGATATCCAGGCGGCTGGAGGATGAAGTGGAGATTGCGCTTCTGGGAAAAGCCATCAGCAAACTGACAAAGAGAGAGCAGATGATTATCCGCTTGCGTTTTGGGCTGGGAAACAGAGAAGGGATGGAAAAGACTCAGAAAGAAGTGGCAGATCTCCTGGGAATTTCGCAGTCCTATATTTCACGCCTGGAGAAGCGGATCATGAAGCGGCTGCGAAAAGAAATTGTAAAGTATGAATAGGAGAAACAGGAAAAAACGGTTTACCGGACAAAGCCAACGTGTTATATTGAGGAAAAGAGCGGAAACAGCTGTTTTCTGGAAACGGAGGAGCCTGAAAAATACGATGAACCGAGAAGAACTTGACCGTTATCTGAGAAAGATAACACCAAGAGAAAAAGAGATTCTGAAAGGAATTTCCCTGGAGGAACTGCACAGGCAGGACACCTGCCGGTTTGCAAAGTCCGGCCAGGGAACTTATCTTTTTGAGGGAAGCCTGTTTATGGCACCGGGAGAAAAAATTGTGGTAAGCAGGCAGGACCGTTATGTGGAAGTACTGCCCCATCAGCATGATTATATAGAACTGTGTTATCTCTGGTCAGGAAGCTGCAGCCAGACCATAGAAGGAAAGAAGGTTGTCACCAGCGAAGGGGATGTCTGTATTTTTGATACCCAGGCAGTGCATTCCATTGAGGCCGGCGGTGAAAATGATATTCTGGTAAATATTCTTATGAGCCGGGAATTCTTTGACGCGGCGTTTTTAAGCCGGATGCCGCGTCAGGGAATTGTCTCGGAGTTTCTTGCGGAATCGGTGACCAGAAGCAGGAAGAAGAAACATTATCTGTATTTTAAAACCCATGGAAACAACCGGGTGGGTGAGATCATGGAACAGATTATATCCGAGTATTACACCCGGGACATCGGCATGGAAGAGGTGATGGAAAGCTATGTGATTATTCTGTTTACAGAACTTCTCAGAACCTGGCGTGATGAGACAAAGAAACAGGCATCTGTGGCAAAGGAAGTACAGATCCTGGAACTGCTTTCCTATATCGAAAAAAATTACGAAACCTGTACACTGCCGGAAATGGGAAAGGCTTTTGGAATGCATGGCAATTATCTTACCGCCCTTCTGAAAGAAAAATCAGACAAAAACAGGAAGAAGTTTTGTGGAACATGTTCAGGAACAGCGCCTGAAAAAAGCAAGGATGCTTCTGGAAACAACGGAACTGCCGCTTTCAGAGCTGATCCCGCTGTGTGGTTACAATAATATGAATTTCTTTTACCGGAAATTCCGTGAGGCAGAGGGGTGTACGCCGGCACAGTACCGGAAAGAACATCGAAACACCTTATAAATGGTTAATATTTTGATGAAAAAGCGTTATTGAAGGATGACGCTTTTTTTGTTACCATTTCTGTAAGAACTGACAATATCACGGAAAATTGGGGGTAGAACCTATGTTAAAAATTAATGAGATCCGTATGGATTATGAAAAAGAACAGATTGGAATCACACATGTTCCGGAGTTCAGCTGGACATTAGAAAGTGATAAGAGAAATGTAATTCAGGATACCTGGGAGCTGGAAATTGCAGAGGATAAAGCTTTTGAGAAAAAGATCTACGAAAGTGGAAGGGTAAACAGTGATGCATCTGCACAGATCCTTCCTGAGAATGTGAAACTGGAATCCCAGAAGAAATATTTTGCCCGTGTAAAAGCAACCGCCAACGGAGAAGAGACAGAGTGGGCGGAGACATCCTTTGTCACAGGAATTCTGGATAACAGAGAATGGAAAGCAGTGTTTGTATCTGCAGAGGAAGAGGCAGATAAGGACAATTCCAAAGGTACCTATGTAAGAAATGAGTTTACAGTTGAAAAACCGGTAAAAGAAGCTTTTGTGTCTGTAACTGCACTGGGACTGTATCATTTTTATGTTAATGGCAGAAAAGTTGGAAAGGATGAACTGACACCGGGATGGACTTCCTACCGGAAACATCTCTGCTTCCAGACTTATGAAGTAACCGATTACCTGAAAGAAGGCAAAAATGCGGCGGGTGCCGTGCTGGCAGCAGGCTGGTATAAAGGAAAAATGGGATTTGAAGGCCTGGAAAAGAGAAGAAACCATTATGGAGAAAATACCGCACTTCTGGCGCAGATGGTAATCCGTTATGAGGATGGAACCGAAGAGCTTTTTGTGACAGATGAGAGCTGGAGCGGTGCAGATGCACCGGTTGTGTTTGCAGAGATCTATGATGGTGAGATCTACGACGGAGCAAAAGAAATCAAAGGATGGTCTGAGGCTGGATGTACAGCCGGACAGTGGAAACCAGTCCGTAAACTGGATTATGATTTTTCCGTTCTTACCGGACAGGGAAGTGGAAAAGTTTCCCTTATGGATGAGGTAAAACCAAAAGAAATCTTTGAGACGCCGGAAGGAGATCTGGTCATTGATTTTGGTCAGAATATGAGTGCCCTCATTCAGGTTACCGCAACAGGTAAAAAAGGTGATGTGATCCGTCTGGACTGCTTTGAGGTGCTGGACTCCAAAGGAAATGTATATCTTGATAACTTAAGAGGGGCAAAAGAATCTCTTCAGTATACATTCGGAGAAGATGGAACCATTACTTACCGTCCGTCCTTTACCTTTATGGGATTCCGTTACGCAAAGATCGTTTCCTTCCCGGGAACACCGGAACCTGGAAACTTTATCGCACATGCCATTCATACCAACATGGAACGTACCGGATTTCTTGAGAAATCCAATCCGGATCTGAACCAGCTGGCCCACAATATCCTCTGGGGACTGAAGAGTAACTTTGTGGATGTTCCTACAGACTGCCCGCAGAGAGATGAGAGACTTGGATGGACCGGTGACGCGGAGATTTTCTGCCGTACAGCATGCTTCCTTGAAAATACATATTCTTTCTACCGGAAATGGCTCCGCGATGTGGAGGCGGATCAGACAGAGGAGGGCGGTGTTGCCCATGTTGTTCCGGATATTATTTCCGGAAATGAAGGGGATAACTGGCTTCTTAAACAGGGCAGCCATTCCGCAGCGGCCTGGGCAGATGTGGCAGTAATCAATCCATGGACCATGTATCTGACTTTTGGTGACAAAGAAATTCTGAAGATTCAGTATAACAGCATGAAGAACTGGATCAACTTTATGAGAGAGTATTCTGTGGATTATATCTGGAACTACAAGCTGCAGTTTGGTGACTGGGTAGCTCTGGACGCAGAAGAAGGCAGTTATTTCGGGGCAACTCCAAAAGATCTGACCTGTACGGCTTATTTTGCATATTCCACAGGACTGTTTGTAAAAGCAGCCGAAGTTCTGGGCCGTGAGGAAGATGTGAAGGAATACACAGACCTTTACAATAAGGTTGTGGATAAATTCCAGAGAACATTCTTTGATGAAAACGGTGAGATGACGGCGCAGACACAGACCGCACATATTGTGGCACTGTATTTCCAGCTGACTCCTGAGAAATATATCACAAAAACCGTAGAAGGTCTGAAGCGCCTTCTGGACAAAGAAAACGGACATCTGGTTACCGGATTTGTGGGAACTCCGTATTTCTGCCACGCATTAAGCCAGAATGGCCATGTAAAGGAAGCGTACGATTTGCTTCTGAAAGATGATTTCCCGTCATGGCTGTATCAGGTGAAGATGGGAGCTACTACGATCTGGGAACACTGGGACGGACTGAAACCGGACGGAACCATGTGGAGTGCAGATATGAACTCCTTCAATCACTATGCTTACGGTTCCATCGGAGAATGGCTGGTACGTGTGATGGCAGGCCTTGAAGTGGATGAAAAGAAACCTGGTTATAAACACGCAGTGATTTATCCGAGAATGGGCGGAGATCTTAAATATGTAAAAGCAGAATACCGTTCTGTTTACGGTCCGGTAAGAAGCTTCTGGGAAGTAACACCGGAAGAGACACTTCTGCATGTTTCCGTACCTGCAAATACAACCGCAACCATCTGCCTGGATGGGGCGAAGGAAGTGAAAGCCGCAGACGGACTTACGTTCACGGCAGGAGACGGATTTATGCAGGCTGAGGCCGGATCAGGAGATTATGAGATCCATTTTGTGAGATAAGAAAATAGTAAGAGATTCCAGAGAAAAGGCGGCTGTCCGGTCTATCCAGAAGATAGACATAGGTCAGCTGTCTTTTTTTGACCTGGATCAGGCAACAGAGGGAATTTTCAAAATTCCGGGAAATACGGTGGAATTTGTCAGAGACCTTCGATATAATAAACACAGAGCGTTTTAAAAAAGTTACAGAACGAAAAAAAGCAGAAGGGGTGTGGCAGAATGATTGATATTGCACATGCAAAACAGGAATTCGAGAAATATCTGGATGAATACGACCGGCAGGATGAGCAGATTTATCTGAAGATCGAGCATACCTACGGCGTGGTGAAATACGCAGGGGAGATCGCCAGACGGATGGAGTGTTCCAGGGAAGACGTGGAACTTGCAGAACTGATCGGGCTGCTTCACGATATCGGACGTTTTGAGCAGATCCGAAGATTTCACAGCTTTGAGCCGGGAACTATGGATCATGCAGTATTCGGGGCAGAACTTCTCTTCGGGGAGGAAAAAATAATCCGCCGTTTTATCCGTGATGACCAGTTTGACATTCTGATCGATGCGGCAATCCGTAAGCACAGTGATTTTAAGCTGGAGGGGATCCATGACGCCAGAACACTGTTTCATGCAAAACTGATCCGGGATGCAGACAAGCTGGATAACTGCCGGGTGAAACTGGTGGCATCCATTGAAGCCATGCTGGGAGCCTCAGAGGAAGCAGCTGGAGAAGGGCTGATCTCGCCGGCAGTGTGGGAGTCCTGTCTCAGAAGAGAGTCTGTATTATCTGCGGACAGACAGGTGCCTGTGGACTACTGGGTATCCTATCTTGCCCAGTACTATGATATTAATTTCCCGGAAACCTGTGAGATCATCGAGGAAGAGGATTATATCACCAGGATCGCAGACCGGCTGACCTACAAAGAGCAGGATACCAGAGACAAGATCCGTATTCTCACAGAAGATCTGAACCGGTATCTGGAGATGCCGGCAGTGTCTGTGAAAGAGTAGAAACATGGCATAGCAAAAAGAATCAGGGGAAAAGCAGAAACAGATGTTGACTTAAACAGGGTTTATGATTATGGACGTAAGGATGCCAATGGGAAGGAAAGGGATCTTCATATTGAGAAGGCGCTTCAGGTGACGAAGAGGGTGCCGATCCTTCGGAAGAAGTCTTTTGAGCCGCATATTGTGGACTGTGATTATTTTACGGTTGATAAGGTGGTTCTGGATGGACAGAGGATGAAGAAGATCTTTGGAGAGATTGATAAGACCTCTTTTGCCAGCCTGCTTGTGCTGGATGGCGCCGGGAAGGTGCAGTCCGGGGAGGAAAGTGTGGATGTGCAGAAGGGAGATAGTATTTTTATTACGGCTAATGCCGGCGAGTATGAAATGAAAGGAAAATTTGAGGCACTGTTGACAACAGTGTAAAAAACCGCAGGGGAGGGAAAGGCGCTCGGAGTTTCGAAGCCCACTTTTCCCTCCCCTGCACCCCTCCCTTTCCGGGCACGAGTACGGTATTGGTCATGAACGGGAAGGCGGGCGCTTGCGCCCTGTTCCCTGAATGGTGGCGATAGGGTTTGGTGGATTAGAATTTTTTTGGTTTGGGGTTGACTTTGGGGGAGTTTTCGCCTAAAATGTATCAAAGATACGGCGATGATGAGAATAGTACACAGGGAATTATCTCAGAGAGGGATCTGCTTTGGTGGAAGGATCCTGTGCGTGAACTGTGGAACCGGCCTCGGAGCTCTGCGTGATTGAAGCGTGGCGTGTGTTTCCGGCGTTAACGGGTGTTGAGAGAACAGCTTTTCAGGCTGTTAACTGGGGTGGTACCGCCGAAGTCATTCGGTCCCTTGTGAGGGATTTGGATGGCTTATTTTTTTGTCCGTAAAACGGGATTGTAAATGCAGTGTACGGTTTATGGGACAGAAGAGTGAGCTGGAAGGATTCCGGATTGCTGTGGCTGCCTGACAGCCGGCAATATGTAACAGATCACAAGAAAAAGGAGATTTATCATGGCAAAAGAAAAGAAATTAGTACAGGCCATCACATCTATGGATGAGGATTTTGCTCAGTGGTATACAGACGTTGTTAAGAAGGCTGAGCTCTGTGGCTATACAAGTGTTAAGGGCTGTATGGCGATCAAACCTGCAGGTTATGCGATCTGGGAGAATATCCAGCATGAGCTTGACCGCAGATTTAAAGAAACCGGTGTAGAGAACGTTTACATGCCGATCTTTATCCCGGAGTCTCTTCTTGATAAAGAGAAAGATCATGTAGAAGGTTTTGCTCCGGAGGTTGCATGGGTGACTCATGGCGGCCTTGATCCGCTGCAGGAGAGACTTTGCGTGCGTCCGACTTCTGAGACTCTGTTCTGCGATTTCTACCAGAAAGAGATCCAGTCCCACAGAGATCTTCCAAAGGTATATAATCAGTGGTGTTCCGTTGTCCGTTGGGAGAAGACAACACGTCCCTTCCTTCGTTCCAGAGAGTTCCTGTGGCAGGAGGGACATACTGCTCATGCAACAGCTGAGGAAGCGGAGCAGCGTACCATCCAGATGCTGAACATCTATGCAGACTTCTGCGAGGAAGTTCTTGCGATTCCGGTCATCAAAGGCCAGAAGACAGACAAGGAGAAATTTGCAGGTGCTGAGGCTACTTATACCATCGAATCTCTGATGCACGACGGTAAGGCTCTCCAGTCCGGTACAAGCCATAACTTTGGAGATGGCTTTGCCAAAGCATTCGGAATCCAGTACACAGATAAAGATAATACACTGAAATATGTTCACCAGACATCCTGGGGAATGACAACCCGTATGATCGGTGCGATCATCATGGTTCACGGTGATAACAGCGGACTTGTTCTTCCTCCGAGGATCGCTCCGGTACAGACTGTGATCATCCCGATCCAGCAGCGTAAAGAAGGGGTTATGGAGAAGGCTGACGAGCTTCTTGCAGCACTGAAGGCAGCAGGTATCCGTGCAAAGGTTGACGCGACAGACAAGAGCCCGGGATTCAAGTTTGCTGAGCAGGAGATGCGTGGTATCCCGCTTCGTGTGGAATGTGGACCGAAGGATATCGAGAACGGTCAGGCAGTTCTCTGCAGAAGAGATACCCGTGAGAAATATACAGTATCCTTCGAGGAGCTTGCAGATAAGGTAAAAGAGCTTCTGGATACCATTCAGCATGATATGCTGGAGCGCGCACGTGCACACAGAGAGGCACATACTTACGTAGCAAAGAATTATGAGGAGTTCGGTGAGATCATCAACAGCAAACCGGGATTCATCAAAGCTATGTGGTGCGGTGATCGTGCATGTGAAGACAAGATCAAGGAAGATTTCCAGGCAACATCCAGATGTATGCCGTTTGAGCAGGAGCAGTTAAGCGACGTTTGCGTATGCTGCGGAAAACCGGCTAAGAAAATGGTTTACTGGGGACGTGCATACTAAAAAAACACAGCAGGCCACTTCAAAAAAGTGGGATGATCATATTGCGTTACTGTTCACTGGTAATGTCCCGCGAGGTGTTTTGTGTGAGCGAAGGTCACAGAAAACCCGAGACATACCGCG
>OLPL01001663.1_pt1 | contig 13175 bp, 13 predicted proteins | sample 1673211 | NCBI WGS metagenome assembly OLPL01 (sample SAMEA3136766, study PRJEB25190) | human gut metagenome | reverse complement strand
CTACAATAATTTAAAGCCGGTATTTTCACATAACCCTACACTATTTTAGAGCGCCTTTGTATCGCATTACTATTAAATTGTTGAAATATGCGTACATATAAAGCCATGTGGGCTATACATACATTATTCTGTTTACTAATCCTATTATTGATATTCAAGAAAAGAAAGCCAATCATCTGTATAATCCTTTCAGCCATCATATCCACATCCATCGTCACATTTGGCTATGTCAATATGTACACGATTCATCAAACAAACCACAATCTAACAACAGATAAGAACATAGCTCCAACTAAGATCTGTTTCATTTCGGATGTTCATTATCCCAATGCGAATAATCCAAAAAGATTAAAAAAATCATAAATACATTAATAAAAGTTAAACCCAACTTCTACCTTTTAGGCGGAGACTTTGTCAATGAATCCACATCAGAAGAAAATATGAACGTACTATTTAAACAACTCGGAAGACTTACTAAAGTAGCCCCGTCTATTTGGTATATGGTAATCATGAAAACAAGACAAAGTTCACAATAAAGAAGCTCAATCAAGCAATCACTACAAACAACATTACCATTCTAAATGATCAAGAAGTGCATTTAAAAAACATCATACTTATTGGCAGAAAAGACTACACCAACCCAAACCGAAAGAAAACCAAAGACTACCATCTTACAAACAAAAACTACAACATCGTCCTAGACCATCACCCACAAGGCACAAAACAAAACATTAAAAACAATGTCGACCTTCAACTTAGTGGTCATACCCATAACGGACAAATTTTCCCACTCTCTTATTCTTATCACCTACAACCCGACTTTGCGGGTAACTACGAAAAAGAAACATTCAAAAGCTATACAAAGATCATAAGCTCAAGACTGGTTGGTTGAGGTTTTCCAATAAGAACAGAGGGTATATGTGAGTATGTGGTAGTTAATGTAACACCTAAGAAGTAGCAATACTTCTTTTTGTTTAAATAAACATAATTCAAATCCTTTATAAGAACAATATTCAACGCACGACCCAAACGATTTAAACATGTGGTTGTTTATTGGCGTTAATCCTTTATAAGAACAATATTCAACAGGGCAGAAAGTTATCTTTAATGAAGATTGTAGGCGTTAATCCTTTATAAGAACAATATTCAACTTGCTAGTAAACGTAAGCATTATAGATACATTGAGCGTTAATCCTTTATAAGAACAATATTCAATTTAATCAAAATCTTAAACACGATGGAAATGGTATATGCGTTAATCCTTTATAAGAACAATATTCAATGCACTACTTAAACGACATGAAAAAAATCGCAAACAAGCGTTAATCCTTTATAAGAACAATATTCAATAATACGATAATCAGTATTCTCAATCTGCCAAAAAAGGCGTTAATCCTTTATAAGAACAATATTCAATGAAATAGACTTATATGAGGAAAGAAAATGTCAGAGCGTTAATCCTTTATAAGAACAATATTCAATGGTAATAAAACAATATGTAAGCAAGACAATTTTTGAAAGCGTTAATCCTTTATAAGAACAATATTCAATAGAAAATGACTAAAAATCAAATGATACGTAGATGGTTAAGTCCGCGTTAATCCTTTATAAGAACAATATTCAATATGAAATTCAAGCTTTTATAACTAGATTACAAATGGGCTATAGCGTTAATCCTTTATAAGAACAATATTCAATCACTAGAAGAATATTTGGAACAATACAATGCTCAGTTGCGTTAATCCTTTATAAGAACAATATTCAATGATAAATTGACATCATTTGATGTGAATAAAGCGATTCAGCGTTAATCCTTTATAAGAACAATATTCAATAAACATACAAATTAACTCAGTTTGAATATGATTTATTGCGTTAATCCTTTATAAGAACAATATTCAATAAGATAGGCGTTGACCTTCCAATTTACCACGGAACAAGTGGCGTTAATCCTTTATAAGAACAATATTCAATATGTGATTGGGATTATGTAATTGAAGACATTTATGGCGTTAATCCTTTATAAGAACAATATTCAATACTAAGTCTTATTTTGCTTATGAAAATTCCAAAAAGCGTTAATCCTTTATAAGAACAATATTCAATAGATGGAAATCGGAACAAATATATAAGTGTTCTTGGCGTTAATCCTTTATAAGAACAATATTCAATAAAAGCAAATCCCAAGTGGTGCTAAGTTGGCTTCTGGCGTTAATCCTTTATAAGAACAATATTCAATAATACCTTTTCTTCTTCGTCCCATCCTTCAACACAAATTTCAGCGTTAATCCTTTATAAGAACAATATTCAATAGCAGCATCCGATAAATTGGGTGATGGAATAAATGCGTTAATCCTTTATAAGAACAATATTCAATAGCAAATTTTTGACCAATATTTGCTATATACGTAGTATTTTACTACAAAAATAGCTATAAATACTCTAAAATTCAGTAATCATTAGTAAAATATGTCGATTTTTTTCGACCACCTCTATTTTTTCAATGGAAATGTGGCCTTTTTTGATCGAAAGATATGTCGTTGGTCGAATGATCAATCAATTAAAATATTTAAAGATGCATTCACTGAATTCAATCCTTCTTTATATATCTGCTTTTCGTTATATGAAAAATAAAACAATACTGAATCCTCATCACTTGTAACTTTATGCAGTTCTTCCTTTAAAGTACTAAATTGTTTGGGTGTTAAAGTTCCTTCAAAAACAGACTTTTGTATATGAAACAGGTATTTTCTTAAAATTTTCATTACTTTAACACATGTTTTTTCGTTAACATCATACACACATATAACGTACATAATCTCACCACTTCATCACTAAAAAATCAAGTATGCATGATTTATCTTTAATGTATTCAGATAACCGGTGTACTTCTTTTGATAATATGGAGCGATAGCTATAATTTCGACTTGAATAGATGATTGTAGATTGTAATAAATTGTTGAATTCTTCAATAAATAACTTTGTCCCTTCTTTATTTAAGTAACATCTTCCATCTGGTTTATATTCAAAATGAGATTGCTTTATCTGTTTTTTACGAATCAATCTTAAAACCATTCTATCTATATACACAGGTTTAAAAATGTCAGCCAAATCATATTGTAATGAGTCCGAATTTTTACTTAAACTATGTATAAAACTAATTTGTGGAAACAAACTACTACGATCAAGAATCGATAAAATAATTCCGTATAGTAATGCATATCCATAACTAAGCATAGTATTCACTTCATTTTGCGGTGGATTTTTTGTTCGCTTTTGAAACTTAAAAGTTTCATTTTCTAGAACAACATCAAACATTTTATAATATGTCTGTTTAGCATTTGCCTCTATTAACATAAGTTCATTCATAGTTTCTATATCAGGCACCATTTCTACTGAATCTTCAAGTTTTTTTATTAATTCATCCAAATTCTTTCCTTTTTTTCTATAATACTTTAATACAGATAACATATTTTTGATTGAAGCTTTTAGAATAGACTTTGAAATATATAATCTTTGTGATTCATCCCTATATTTATTTACTTGGTTTACTAAAACACGACCATCTTTATAATCTTTAGGAGCATATCTTCCTATATAATTTCCATAAAAATTATAAAATAATATCGATACTTCATACTTGTTTAATAGAGCTAATACTCTTTTATTTAAACTAACTTCTGAAAAACAAATAATCATATCTACTTGCTCTATCGGAATATAGTCATCTTTGTCTTTACTCTCTAATACAAGAGAATTATCTTTTCTTTTTAAGTTTCCACTTTTATACAAATAAACTACTTTCTTCACTCTTTTTCACTTCTATCATTCCAAAACCAGCTGGTCCTTTAGCTGAAATCCCAGTATCATACAATAAACTTAATGTTTCAAAATTAGTTTTTACTATCATTTCACTCAGGTATCCAACGTAAAATGTATTTTTAAATTTAACTAATCTTTTTTTCTCATATAAAACTTTTTCCACATTAAAAGAAATATCGTCTTGTTTTATATCTAATGCATGACATTTATCTAGTAAATTATTCATACAAAGAGTATTAAACTCAGCATCACTCGGCTTAAAGTAATCAACATAACGATCCGTTGTAGTATAAGTAACAATTGGAGAAAGTGTATGAATTACAATTTGCTTCTCTCCAGTAAAATATTCTAGATTCATAAATTTTATAGAAACCAATTGAATGAATTGATTATTCAAAATAACCTTTTCATTCTCCATATAAAAGTCATAAATTTCTTTTAAAAAATCTTCAGAATAACTGGAAACATAAAAAGTAATTGAATCTTCAAAAACCATAAATCTATCGTTTATTTTATATTTTCCGAATAGATTGCTGAAGACAAACATTTTAAAGACTTTCTTTTCAAATCGATATCCTTGGTTATGAAAAAAATCACCTTTATCCTCTTTATCAAAAGCACTATATATTAAACCTTGAATCATATGTTGATAATTAAAAGGCACTTTTAAATTATTGCATTTAAACGTTAGTTGTAATCTCAATTTGTCCACCACCTACACAATTATATTTGCCAACACCAATTTCTAAAAAATCAGAATTTAAACTAAAGGATTTATTTACACATCCAATAAATCCCTTAGGATAGATTTTCTTGGTTTTCATAAAAGCAGAAACGCCTTCTACATACCGACAATTTTCTAACTGCAAATCACTTGAAAAAAATTCATAAGCTGTCTCATAATGCTCATTATAATAAGCAACCATGTTATTATAAACCTCAGAAACATTCTTGTTTTCTAATGGAGTTGAAAATACTAATTTATCACAATTCATATTTTTTGAATTCAAATCCGTTTTCGTAATTTTGATTAAATAAAAGAAATTACCAAACAAGCTCTGATTCAAATTGGAAAACAATAAATCTACATAATCTGAATAAGATTTATTGTTTCCAATAAAATAAAATTCAAATCTTTTTTGTTCATTTTTTCCAAAATGGGACTTACCAAACATATCACTTTTAACAAGAATACCTGGATAAAATCTAAAATTTTCGCCTGTCATTAAGTAATACCTGCATTCTTTACATTGACTGCACTCATTACACTTAGTCATAGAGTTGAAACAGGATAGATCATAAATAAAATTCATCAATTTTCTGTATATTGATAAATCTAAGTTTTCTCTAAATTTGGCTCCCATTGGAAAAGAAATCAAAACTTCAACTTTTTTAATCATATTGAATTTTAATAAATCCAGGCAAATAATCTTTTTCTCCATTTGAATAAATCATTCGTGTTTTAGGCATTGTTCTCTCGTTAGGCTTTGTTTTCCCCTTTTTCACTGGAGCAAAGTGCTGCCAGAAACATTCTTTATATAAACCAGGATCATTATTCTTAATCAAATAAGAAATTGTTTTAGCAAAATAATTTGTTGAATTACCCACTCGTAGAACCACTGTATTAGGATTTTCCAATTCTTTCTTTATTTCATTTAACTGCTCATTTATACCGACAAAGCTTTCGTAAAAGTTAAAATAATTTTTATCTGTATCTGCATTTAAAATATCTTTTGTGAAAGCATTGCATGCTTTTAAGAAAACATTACGCTTAAATGAATTTATCAATGTGATATAAGGCTTTTCTTTATATTTATCTTTTAAGACATTCAATTTAAACTCGTCAAAATGCAACAATACTAAATCAGTGGTTTGTAATGGTGGAATACATTCTTGATATGTAGTTGGAATTGAACCACTCATATCTCGATTACTTCCCTTTCTACTTGCAAAAAACAATTCCATTTCATTAAAATATATATCCTGGCATAACAAGCAAGAATATAATTCTTTATAAAAATTTGCATGAGCATTATCTAAAGATTTTCCAAACATAAGTTCATGAAAGTCAAGATTTTTATTTTGGCCACCCTTGATTTGTTTATAAATATTAGGTCTAATTTGATCATAGTTTAATTTTAATAAATAATATTTCCATGAATTTAATAACGTACCCTTTATAGTAGAACCAGGTATAAAAGGTTTATGTAAATCATGCATCTGCTCTGAAACATCATTTCTAGCTTTACTTAAAGATCCATCATATGTATACTCCAAATTATATAGTGGAGTTAGTTTTGAATAATCAACATATTGATGTATATATCTATATAACAATTTTTTACTAGGCTGTCTTGAACTTAATTCGTCAAGTAAGCGTGAATCTGTCATCACCTTAGGTGGAAGTTGTGAAAGAACATCTGTAAACCTATATCGATTAACAGTAATATCATTAACTTTGTGATAACAAGGCATTTCAACCTCATTACCTGTTGCGATGTGAACTGGGGTCAAAATTGTAATTCTATCCATATTACAACACAAAACCTATTGCATAATGATAAACAGTCTTACCATTTACACAAGATTCTAACACCTTTCCATAATATTCTTTATTTTCTAAAAATCTCATAAAACTTCCCTCCATCAAATGCATAAATCTACCACTAACATAACCCCCAGCATAGTTTTTAGAAGTACGATACACATTACTAGTAAGTTTATAAAACGAATTGCTATAATCCACTTCTTCATCATTTGGAATATAACGACTTAAAACCAATTTACTCTCCATATCACTTGATTGATTCCATTCTTTGATTCTTTCTAATCTAAATGAATTATCTCCAACCGTTCTTCTTGAACCTACTCCAAAATATTCAAAATAATTAAAGATAGATTTTAAATAATCCACATTTTCTTCTGTTTTTACATATATGCAAAATTCAGTACCTTTCGGATAATAAATCGCATTAGAATAGAACAAAGTCTTATCATTTTCCTTTTCAGGAAATCCATTTCGAGTTAATAAAACTGAATCCATTTCCATATCAAACGTTTCACTTGAATATTTTAACAATCCATTTCTGATCTCAAAATCATTACTTTTTTCTTGTAAATCTACAGTAAGTGCTTCTATTTTGTTATTTTCTACATAATTTTTATAAACCATTTCTGACATCGATGAAATTTGTTTATATCGCTTTGCATTTTCTAGCACCCTTAATTTATCCTCTGCTTTTACATTGCCAAGTAAGGTATTAATATACTCTAAAGAAAAAACATTCTTTTTAATCATAGGTAGCGTATGATTTAGAAACATAGATGAATGTACCATCTTCGCCTTTGCATTTAATGAGGAAATATATTCATCAAGCGCATCTTTTCCTCTTGTTTGCAATAAAATATTACATATTGCACCGAAAATTGTTTGGGAATTTGGTATCTCATTCACTACAGATTGGCAAGTAAAAACAATTTTATAAGTTTTCATTTTTAGAATTCAACTTTCTGAAAATCTTGGGAATGAATTTCTACTCTACCATATCCTCTAGTTCCGCTACCTCCAAGATAATTTAATTCCAACATTTTCAAAGCATCATTGACTACTTCTTTTAATTGTTCTGCATCGTCACCTTCATAAATCTGCAAAACAATTTCACCACTAAATTTTGCACCTCTAGGAACACGTTCAATGAATCGTGGATTTGCTGCTCTGCCATTTAATAAATCAATACTATTTTCGGCCTTAATTTCAGTAAACGTTCCTAAACCAAGGTGTTTTTGTAACTCCTCTTTACTTTCATCTGTTAAGTATGCATCTCTAAAAATACATCTTGAAACCTTCAACTCGTCACTTGTTGAAACAGGCTCAAAAAGACATCGTATTTCATCTCTTTCAAGCACCATTTCAGATTCTTTTTTTCCAAGCAATACTTTTCCATACTTTTGGGTCAATAAAGAACGCAGTTTTCCTTTAATAGAACTACCAGGAATATATGGTTCATGTGTCAATGGATTCTTTATAACTGTTGAATCAGCTCCACCAATATCAAATGTATCTGTAGAACCTCCAATATGTAACCCTGTCAATAACTCAATTTCAAAATCTAATCTATAAATACGTTCTAACATTTTACTTTCCTCCTTAACATTTATGGTATGCAACAATACTTGTAAACAATTCATCAAATACTTCTATATCTTTAGCGCATGTAATCGAATTTTCATTTAAATGCTCTACTAGAAATCGATAAATCTTTTTTAATTTTGGTTCTCTTCCTCCATTATATGCAGACAAAGGCAATAACATAAATAATCGATTTCTCACATCATCGAAGTTAGCATCTTTATTTCCTAGTTCTTGTCTACATAACTTTACTTGATTTAAAATTTTTCTTAATTGATGCGTTGTGATACCCTTAAAACTAACTGCAATTTTATAAGCTTCTCCATCCGGTAAAAACAATTTTGATTTATCCGCATAATAAATATGTAACGGCTTTTCTATTTTATGTATTTCCTGTTCTATATTTTGACTTGAATGATTATTAGTACGATGACCATGGCCTGTATAATTTTTTCTTTGTTCCATTATTAATTACCCCCTAGTTTGCATAATAGCTAACTTCATTTCCAAAACCAATTTTTTTAATTGATCACAATTCATATTTGCCATACTTATTTTTGATATTAAATCTTGTCGAACATCTTTATTCTTAACATTTCGCTTTAATGAATATAAAAGAATAGGAATATTGCGATAGTATTTTTCCATATTTTCTACATCCAGTACTTTCATCATATTATAAAAGTTTGTTCGGGAAATATCTTGATTCGTAATATACTTTCTGAAAACATTAACCTGCTGTAACACTTGTTCATACTCATTCATTTTGCAAGATGTATGTATCAATGTAATTCCATTTTTTCCATCCAATGTTTTTGATTGATTTAAATATTCCTCTGCTTCTTTAATACCAAATCTTATCGGTGCACTTGGTGATTGAATAGTGATACCACCAGAAATCGTTATATTCTTATTTAACGTGTATTCACTAAACCTTTCATTAATGACTTTAGATAATTCTAAAATTCCTGAGACTGGACCCATTATCACCAAATCATCACCACCTGCATAATTGATATAAAACATAGATTCATTGTCACTGAATTGACTTATATTCGAATTCATCTTTTTTGAAACCTCAACACAAATATTCATCAATTCATGTCCAAAAAAGTTTTCCATCAACCTACTCAATGTCAAAAACTTTGATAACGATCTTTGTTTTTCCATTCCAAACGCGAATATTGCACCTAAATTATCCACATCCATTTTCAAAATTCCTAATTTGGGATCCCCATAAGATGTATCCACTAAATTTATTACCATATTTTCAAAAGGAATAATTTTATCATTCTTTTTAGGAACTAAGTTTGCTATTAAACGAGTATTCCCCAAATGAGATTGATTTAATGATTCAATATAATCGTATTTATTTATGATTAGTGGATAATCCTCTTTTGAAATCAAATAAAAATCCATATATCCCATATCAATTTTTATACAATCGCTCACTTGATCATCTAATCTGCGATTAAAATCATAAACCAAGAAAAAATCATCATGCTTTATGCAGAAATCAGACATTTCAATTATCGTCTTACAGATATCACATGTATCATTTTCTTTTTCTACAAAATTTGTTCCACACATCTTACATACATAATTTGACTTTGGTGTGTTAAAGAAAAAATCACTATTTAATACTTTATTAAACTTTCTATTCTTTTCTTCATCTAATTTCGATTTTAATTTTGTTGCTTTAGAAATTTTAAATGTTTCTAATTCTTTTCTATCACATTCAACCCATGCATATACATAATTGATATCTACACTGAATTTATCAAGCAGAATCTCTTGAACCTTTTGTGTTACTTTGTTTAATTTTTCTTCAAAATTTTTACACTTTGGAAGCAACAATAAAGCACCTCCACCTGTGTTAAAAATAATGTTACTTTGAGTCAACCCAAATTCATAAAGATAACTATAAGTAATGATATTAGTTATTGCTGAAACCAAAAAAGACCTACCTCTTAACGATTTAGCAACATCCCTTTTTGTATCTTTACCTTCCGTTACTTTAAAAATGAATTTTTGTATTCCAGAAACATCAAATTCAAACATAATAAAGTTTTCGTCTTCCGTATCATTTAAATACAAACAGCTCGCAATTGCAGACGTTAATTTGGAATGATCAAACAAGCTAACATATGTTTTACTTCCCTCATAAGTTGAAGCAGGAACTAATGTTGTGTATTCATACATCAAAGCGTACAAACGATCAAAACAATACTTATCTACTTCCGAAGTAAAATAATCCTCAGATTTCAAATCATTAATAAAGGCTTGAAATAGACCTAAATACTCTCCTACACTCTCATTCTTATCTGTTATTTTATAATCAACTGTTGGATATCCCATCTTATGAAATGGTCGTAACGGATAAGTTGCCAAAGCCTTCTGTTTTCCAAAATCTACTTCATGCACAACAGACGATAATCGAACTTGTTGAAATGTTCCTTTCTTGTTATTTTCTTCATAGTCCTTTTCTTCATCTTTTCTATCAATTGATGAAGCAATTTGATCTGCTTTACGCAAAATTTTAGCCAATGGTCTTTGATCATCAATATGATGAGAACTCGTGATCATTTCTAATTCATTATCCATTCCTAGATATTCATGAAAAAACCTAGATGTATAACCACTATGTAAATGAGTATAATATCCAGCCTTAGCCATGGGTGTCACTAGTTTTTCTCGTTCTGTTAAATCAGACACCATCTTTGTTCTTTGGTAAAATTTGCCTATATCATGCATTAACCCTGAAAATGCAACATCTAAAACTTTATATTCCATAAACACATCCCCTTTCTTTTATGCTCTATATAAAATTCTGGCTAGATCAATATACCCTGCAATAGCTTCTTTAATATCATATACATTTGTTTTTCTTTCACCAATTGCATGATTCGCAATGTTTCTTTCTTGTTTTAATGTATAATGCAAAATCAAAAATCTCATGCACATATCTTGTAAATCTTGATTTATATAAATCTCGTTTTTCAACATCACTTTTAACGCTACACTCTTTCCGCGTGAAACAGTTAAAAATATTTTATTTTTAAAATCTGGCCAAAATGGTAAATAAAAATCCAAATATTCTTGATGGGTCTTATTTAGTTCAAATGAAATATGTTTACCATTATCATCTTTATCAAAAATATCTAGAACCTTGATCCACTTAATAAAAATATAATTAATATCCGATTCCCACTCGCGATGTTGCGCAGCTTTTGCACATTCTATCGCATCCTTAACTTTTATTTTTGATTTGTCTGGATCCTTTTTTATTTCCACCATAAAATTTTCATCGTAGTGAAATATACCCTTTTTGAATAATTCTTCTGGCATTTTGCTTTCGATTAAAGTTAATGCTTGTTGTAGATAACCTTTTGTTAAGCACCATTGAATTTCATCAATAACATCATGATTTTCTTTTAATAGCACTCCATAATCCATACGAATATTTTTTATAAATAATTCAAGTAATGAATCTTGTTTGATTTCACGATTGTTTAACCAATTCGACATATCTTCCAGCGACTTTTGAAATGCCGACATATCACATAAAGTTAGTGCATCCGCTATTTGATTTGCTTTTTCAGTAAAATCACGAAGTGATAAATCATTTAAATTATTTAAACTTTTAATTGAAATCGGCTTCCCAAAATTTAAAAATTCATTCATACCACTAACAAAATCTATATAATCAAAATACTTTGTATCATCTTTGATTGTATTAGGTTTCGATTTATTCATAATAATCGTATAAATTGAAGATGGATATATAGATTCATGCTTTAACAATGAAAGAATTGTTTGAAAAGTCATTTGAGTATTTCGCGGTCCTCCATGCATATCTATATATAAATTAAAATCATTACTTTTATCTTTTAATTTCCTCAATTGGTTCATCGCAAGAATAATACCCGGAATAATATCATCTACATCAATAGGAATGGATATAATTTTTGGCATTTGTTGAAATGCCTTTTGACCATTACATAACATTTTTTCAAAAAACATTTTGGCTGTTATATTAAAAAATTCGTATTCGATTCCATTTTTACTATTGCAAATAACAGTATCTAAAACCGAAGAATTAACTTCCTTTGTATTTAATGTAATTATGTAATCTAAATGTTCTTGCTTCTCTTTTTCCAATTTTTCATTTAAAAATTTTGGGATTGGTTCCAATTGATAATATCCATTAAAACTCGGTTCATCTTCATACTGATATGAAAAGCAATTTAATTTTCCATTAGACACAGTACTTAATGCCAACAATAATACATTCATATCAAACTCCTCCTCAATCTCTTGGTAAAGTAGCCTTTATAAAGCCACAATGCCTAAAAACCACTCTTTTAATGACCGTATCACTATCTTGCACAAAATCTTCACTAACCCTCTTTGAGAATGAATAATATGCATCAATACCTCTTTTATTTAATTCAAAAATTAAATAAGGCATTAAATAAACTGCACCTCCAATCAACACTGAATCAGTTTTTTGTGTACTTGCATATTCTGCTAATTCAATTGCAACTTCTTGTAATTTTTCTACACTTGGTATTTCATCAAATGTTAATAAATTACATATATATTTTTTATCTAAAGGTTCAACAACATTTTCATTTTGTTGTTCCATTGTTAAAACATGCTGTGTTAGATTTAACATCATATCAAACTCTCTCTTTCCACTCATCTTATCTTCGACAAGAAAGTAGATTATTATATAACATCAAAACATTATGTCAATCATTTTTTCTTTAATTAAGTACAATTATACCACTTATGTAAGCCGTTTCCTATATATTTCTATATAAAAACAAAAATGTACGCTCTCAGCATACACTTTATATAAAGCAGAATTTATATTTTTAAGTTATATTTCACCTTTGCACCGCAAAAAAATTATTCAACACCATCATAGGTTAATTTTAAGTTTTTTCAAAAAGTTTTGAGGTTTAATGTCTTTTTCACATTGGACCTTTGTCATTGAAATTGCTACTAGATATGGCAGGTGGTTTCCTCTGGATAAATCCTTGAGACTTTCGATCCCCGGGATGGAGGAATAGGTGTATGCAAATTCAAATTAATATTGATATAACTATTGTCTTAATAGCTATTGTACAACTCATACGAGTGATCATTATTATTCATGAAGAAAAAAATTAGATAATAAAAATCAAGCCTAATTCATAAAATTTTGTGTCTTTCCATG
>OLPL01001657.1_pt1 | contig 13200 bp, 9 predicted proteins | sample 1673211 | NCBI WGS metagenome assembly OLPL01 (sample SAMEA3136766, study PRJEB25190) | human gut metagenome | reverse complement strand
TGTCTGCTTGAACAAGCCATTACATTCGCATACTGATTATCTCCGAATGTATCTGGACAAATATCACATACATATCCATCTTCAAAATGTGTATCCACTGTCAGCATCGTAAGATTAAAAGGATTATCCTGCTGAGCGAGTTCTAATAATTTTTCTTTTGCAAATCCGAATAATTTTTCATCTTCATATCCCCACCAGACTTTATAATCTTCCGGAATCAGGCCATTATCCTGTGCGTAATTGTAATCCATAATGTCATATTGACCATGATCTGTAAAATATAATTTTCGTCCACCGAATGTTGCTTCTGAACCGATTAAAAGTGTCTGTGAGTATCCTTCGTTTTGAAGAATATCTCCCAAAGTTGTTATTCCCGGGAAAAATGAATCCTGTGTATCCATACTATTCCCATCAATTGAAATATTCAATGGCAACCCCGATGTCTGCCCAAACATCGCTCCCATCGTCCAAGTCGTCCCCGGCATGGAATAGCCGCCGTTCAATTTATTGCTTTTTCCAGAAAAATCTTCATTTTCCTGAGCAAGCTGTGTCAGTTCCGGAATTACATTTTGTTTGAACGCACCACCGTTTTCTTTGTCCGCATACGTCATTTCCATTGATTCCAGAAAAATATATATCAAATTACGCTTCTGCTCTGGAAATGTAATATTAACACTCGATGGATCCACATAATTATCATCAATAAATGTAGAATATGTACTCTGCCCCTTCATATAATTCGAAACATCTAATCCATTCCATGCTACACCTACTGTAATTCCTGTCACTGCAACAGCTCCTGCAGAACATACTATAGCAATTTTCTTCAAGATTCCTGCATGATTTCTATTTGCCGCTATTACAAAAAGAATACATCCCAAAATCAATATCGCCGGAACTGCACATTCATTACAATAGTCTTTGATCATATCGGTATTTGTACCCTCTAAAGGTGCTGTAAGATGATATACCAGTTCATCCATTGTCAGATTTGTCCATGTTTTAAACATCCATTTTGCACTGAATGCAAGAAGCGATGCTAACAACGCCAGTATTGTGCTTAAAACCAGCCCTGCAACTAAGATTATCTTATGTTTTTTCTTCATTATTCTTCTCTTTTCACTTAATTTTTCGTTTTTAGACGGAAAACATTATATACAATTTTTACAAGTGTTACAACCAAAATCATTAAAATTTCATCTTTTTTTCACACTTTATACAAATTACTTTTTAAACACAACCAACCTCTGCCCCACATAATTGAATACCACAAATGCACCCATTCCAACCAGCATAGACAGGTTCTCCTGCACACTCTTACTCTGATCATGAAGGATCCTTGACACAACCGGCTTTGCCATCCCATATGCCAGCAGATAACATATTGTAATATTTATCACGAACATCCCCAGTTGCTTCCAGGATCTTTCTTTATTCTGAAACGTAAAGTATTTATTCAGGAAATAGCTCACAATACTTCCCACCACATAATTCGATGCAGAAGATACCCAGTAGCTCAGATGCAAAAGATTGTAAGCAGCAAACATTACCCCTGTACCCACCAGAGTATTCACAATTCCCACCAATACAAATTTCCAGAATGTAATATCCAGCATATTTTTTATTTTTTCTTTCATAATTACCTGTTCCTGTTCTTCCCTTCTTGTTGTTTCACATTTCTAATGTTCATACCAGTATTCAACTTCTTATTATGAATCATATATTATTAAAGAACAAAACACAACAAACGGCTCATGTCACACACAAGCCGCCTGTCCTATTTCCTTATTATTTTTTTACTCTCCAAGCCCGCTTTCGACCGCATCCATCATCGCTTTCATGGCCTCTTCTTCATCTTCCCCGTCGCAGATAAGCTCGATCTCATCTCCCGATTTCACGCATGCTCCAAGGACACTCAATACACTTTTCGCATTTGCTGCAGTGTCATCGTTATACATGAATTCTACTTTGCATTTGTATCTGCTTGCTATGTTACAGAACATCCCTGCAGGTCTGAGATGTAGTCCCGTCGGATTTGTTATTGTAACTTTCTGTCTGATCATAATGTATTCTCCCCATTTCTGTCTGTTATTCGCTCTGGCCGTTCTGATTGTTTTCATCTGTCTTTGTCTGACTGCTGTTCTGGCTTTCACCCTGTGTTTTACTGCTCTGCTTTGAATTTTCAAGTGTGATCTCCACATTCACTTCATTCACAAGTGTGCAGCCATCCGGCAGTTCGACAGACACCGGAACAGTATATGTACCAGGCTCTGTATAATTCTTAAGATCAATGCTGACTTTCTTCGCAGGTGAGAACAGATTCAGCACATCATTCGGTCCCTTCACCTGTATCTCCAGATCAACGGTAGATCCGTAATTGATGCTCAGTCCGTCCGCTATATTCTCCAGGATGATCGATCCTGTCGATATCTCAAAGCTCTTTGTTCCCGGCTGTTGTACCTGGATGGATATTACCACCTTATTCGCATTCTCTTCCGCAAGGGACACACCGCTCGGAAGATAAGATGAGATATCAATGGTCTGCTCCGTTCTCTGTGTCAGTTCTTCCAATTTCAGGGCACTCGGTGGAATATCGATCTCCGAGATCTCGGCAAGCGTACTCTTATCACCTGTCACTTCCACTTCCTGCGGTTCTACCGTGATCTTGCCAAGTTTATACCCTTCTGCTGCCGACACCTCTGATGTATCCACTTTAAGCGGCACGCTTTTCACCTGAAGCAGTTCTACCTCAACACTGACACCTTCTTTTCCAAGGTTGTTTGCGAGAAGTGTCTGGTCGATCACATTATTATTGGCATCATACAGTACCAGTTTTGCTTCTACCGTCTCATCTTCGGATAATCCGGATACGTTTGCTTCTGCTGTTACTTTTGCAATATTGTTAATGATTCTCTTCGGTCCGCGAAGTGTTACTTTTTCCGGAAGTGCTTTCAGGCTTCCCACTTCATATCCGTTTCTTACCGTTCCTGTTGTTGTCGGTGTGATTGGGAAATTATTCTTCGCTTCCTCATCGATCTGGATCTGCAGATTTCTTGGATTTGCCGTTGCCTTTTCATATTTTCCTGTATATCCTTTGACCGTTACTTCAATCGGCACCTGTGTACGAAGCGTCAGTTCTTTCATATTCGCTGTCGCAACAATATCCTCTGCCCTGATCTTATCCAGTACCGACCGCTGTGCTGTAACTGTTACATTAATCTCCTGTGTGTTATCCACGATCTGATACGTATTATTATTGTCTGTAATCACTTCTTCATGCGTTACCTGCACCGGAATATTGGAAAATGTCTTGTCATCCACCGGATCATCGATATTCACTACAACCAGCCATAAGAATGCCGCAATCAGGAAGGCCAGTATTTTCAGCGCAAGATTGTTAGTTATTCTTTTTCGCATGCTTCCGCCATCCTTTCCACATTGCCTTTATTCTGTTGGTTTCACTGCTCTTATGCTGTACCTCTTCCAGCTTCACACGAAGTTCTGCTTCATTGATACTTCTTGTAAGCTCTCCTCCCTGTGCGACTGACACAGCTCCTGTCTCTTCTGATACCGTAATGACCAGTGCATCACTGACTTCGCTCATTCCTACTGCCGCACGGTGTCTGGTGCCCAGATCCTTGCTGATCCCCATATTATCCGAGAGGGGAAGATAGCAGGTTGCCGAGACGATCCTGTCACCTCTTACGATGATCGCACCATCATGAAGCGGTGTATTATGTTCGAAGATATTGATCAGCACCTGACTTGATACCAGACAGTCCATCTGGATTCCGGTGCTTTCATACTCCGTAAGCCGTATTGCCTGTTCTACGACGATCAGAGCCCCTGTCTTGACTTTTCCCATGGCAAAGCATGCACGGATAATATCCTCTCTTGTCTCTTCACTGAAACGTATCTCCCGGTTCTGTTCAAAAGGAACAACTGATGTCAGGAATTGCTTCTCTCCAAGCTTTTCCAGTGCCCTCCGCAGTTCCGGCTGAAATACTACAATTGCCGCTGTAGCCATGACCGTCAGTGAATTTCTCGCGATGAACAGGATCGTATGCATCTTGAATATAGCTGCGAGAAGAATAAAGCCCGCAAGTACAATGATTCCTCTGAGCAGCATCCATGCTTTCGTATTCTTTATCCATATGATGATCTGATAGATCAGAAAAGTGAGGATCAGAACTTCTATGATATCTGTGATATGCACTCTCGGAATATAAAGTCCAATTCCATATTTATCAATAAAATCCGCAATTGTCTGTCCCATTCCTCTCACCTCCCTGCATGGTTTTTAATGATTTTTCTGTCTTTCTATCTTTTTCTGCGGTTGCCTGCATGAAATTCATTTTCCAGACTCTGTGTCAGAAGCATCTTATCTACATCTTTCATGTCATGCTTTTTCGGTGCCGGTCCTCTCTTCGGCGAATGCTTTCTTGCCTGACTTGCCCGGATCTGTGCCGGACTTCTGTAGTCTGCATCACCATATGACGGCTTCCGTTCTGCTTCTCTTTTCTGTCCATGTCCCGCATGTACTTCCAGATCGATGGCTTTTGTCTCTTCTTCCGCCGTATCCTGCGACAAACGTTTTACCGCTTCTGCATCGATGATCTCCGTCTCCTGACGTTCATTGATCTTCTTCACAGTCTTCTCCGGCGTTGTCATGGCAACCTTCGGTATTGCTTTTACATAGTAATAATATTCATCGTCTTCAAACTGCAGGCGTTCACTTCTTGAATAATCTACCGAGAACAGGAATAATTCCAGCACAAGTCCTGCAACGGCTGCCGCAATATTTCCTATGATCAGCGGACCATAGGAGGTGTTTACGCCCAGTGCAATACTTCCCATTGCCGTTACGACCACATTGGCAATTGCTCCCGCAATAATCCCAATCTTCCAGGCATGATCCAGTTCCTGTCTGCGGATGGTATAAATGATAAAAAATCCAATGATAAATGCAACTATGTAGAGCCACATTTCTTTATTCTGGAACACTTTCTGTACGTATGTGCTGATCTCGGCAAGCATTGCCTTACTTCCAGACGTCTTAGATGCCGCACTTATTTTCTTAAGATATTCCATCATATAATATACAACAGTTCCACATCCCATCGGTACAAGACTTACCGGTGTATAGATCAATGCACATGCAACCGGTACCACAAACGGTATCTTAAGTGCAAATGCAATCGGTGTCAGAAGCACAACAAATGCCATCTTCGGTGCCAGTCTGATATAAAATATATACATGATCAGGAAGATCAGTGCAGACACTGCGAATATGCCTATGGACGCTGCCAGTGTATGTGCAAGCAGCAGTATCGTTGCAAGCACCACCATAACCGCAGGTGGAAGGAAAGTAGCAACCACAGCCAGCCCCAGAGAGATCACCGGTGAGGAAAGTGATTTCATAAATCCTGTATTCTGATTGATCATTGTAAATGTTATCATTGCCAGTATGAACTGAAAGGCTTTATCAAATGACTTGGAATGCTTCCCATAAACCGCTTCTATTCTTTCACGTATTACATATATATTGTCCATCTATCTTTTCTCCTTTTCATACATTTTCAGCAGTTGAATCAGATTATGATTATACTTTTTCACTCTTTTCCTTGCCTTTTTGTGTTTCTCATTATAAATGTGACTGGCAATTCCGCAATATACGATCACCACACCCACATAGCCTGCCAGAATGATCAGAAAAAGGAACAGGATCAGACCATTCGACATATTACTCATTATATCCTCCACACCGGCCAGTAAAAGCAGCGCCACCAGACACACATAACCGACTGATACGCTCAGAAATGCATATATAACGTGCAGGCTTGCATAATCTTTTCTATAATAGGAACTGATCTTAAAATCTTCTTTTCCATAAGTCTCTTCATAGAGAGCAAGCTTTGTCATTAATTTTACTTTTCTCTCATCTAACATATATCCACCTCAACATGATATTAATTCCATAAAAACATCATTTTAAGTATAACAAATATCAGTACCCTTGTCCAATACTTATAGTTAAAAAATAAACCTTCTCCACGCCTTTTTCCTTTAATGCTTTTGCCGCCGCATCCAGTGTATTGCCGGTCGTATATATGTCATCCACCAGCAGCACCTTCCGGACAGGGCGAAATGCCGATGTTACCGCAAATGCATTTTTCAGGTTCTTTTTTCTCTCATTATGTCCAAGTTTCTTCTGCGGACTGGTCTTCTTTCTTCTTGCCAGGCTTTTACTGTCCACCGGAATGCACAGCATCTTTCCCAGGTTTTCCGCAAGAATCTGTGCCTGATTATAACCCCGTTTTCTACGTCTCGCCCGGTGCAGCGGGACCGGTATGATCACATCCGGGTTCCATCGCCGGATTTCTTTCTGAAAATTTTTCACGAGTTCCTGACTGTACAGTTCCCCGTATCTTCTCTGATTGTGGTATTTGAACTGATAGATAGATTGATTCACAGGAGCTTTATGATTCCATAAGCTTAATCCCTGCTCATAATAATGATGTGTATGCATACAGTCATAACAGTATTCCTTTTCCATACTACGGATCTGCTTGCCGCATTGCATACACCTTGGTTCTCTGATTCTTAAGAATTCCAGCCTTTCCCTGCATTCTGTACAGATGCCCTCTTTACAGACTTTCTGACAGAATGGACAGGTTTCCGGCCAGAACAGAACAATTATATTTTCTTTGATATCTTGTATGATACTTTTATTCATTAAATTCACGGATTCGCTCTGCGAGACTCGTATTGCGGTTCTGCTGGTTTGTGTTTTGTATCATCTCCTGGAATACGCTTTCACTTCCGATCACCGTCACACATTTTCTCGCTCTTGTGACAGCTGTATAGAGCAGATTTCTATAATAAAGCTGTCTTGGTCCCTGTAACAAAGGAATAATGACTGCAGGATATTCGCTTCCCTGCGCTTTATGGATTGTGATCGCATAAGCCAGTTCCAGTTCATCCAGCAGATTGTATGGATATTTTACCTGCTTCTTTTCATCATATTCGACCGTCACGGTCTCTTCATATGTATTGATCTTTTTGATGATCCCCATATCCCCGTTAAATACACCGATCCCTTTATCGATTGTCATTCCGTACCGGGTGGTGATCTCCCACTCAAGCTGGTAATTATTCTTGATCTGCATCACCTTATCCCCCTCACGGAACAGATGATCTCCATATTCTTTTTCCTGTTTGCCAGGCTTCGGCGGATTCAGATATTCCTGCAGGATCTTATTGATCCGTTCCACTCCGAGCAGGCCCTTTCGCATCGGCGTCAGAACCTGAATGTCTGCTTCTGATGCAGATACGAATTTGGGAAGTTTCTTCTGGATCAGTGTGATGATATTACTGATGATCATATTCGTATCATCACGTTTCAAGAAGAAGAAATCCATGCTTTTGTTATCCAGCACAACCGGTTCACCCCGATTGATCTTGTGGGCATTGACGATAATATCACTTTCGCCTGCCTGCCGGAATATCTTCGTAAGCTTTACCACCGGAAAACATCCGGATGAAATAATGTCTTTCAGTACGCTTCCCGGCCCTACACTCGGAAGCTGGTTCACATCTCCCACCAGGATCACACGGGTTCCCGGCACGATCGCATTCAAAAGTGCATACATCAACGGCAGATCTACCATTGACATCTCGTCTATGATGATCACATCTGCTTCCAGCGGATTCTCTGCATTGCGCTGGAAACCACCAACTGTCTCATCATCCGGATTGCCGGATACTTCCAGCAGCCGGTGAATCGTCTGTGCTTCACATCCGGTTGCTTCGGTCATACGCTTTGCTGCTCTTCCTGTCGGTGCTGCCAGATAGATGTCCAGTCCTTCACTTTCGAAGAAATGAATCATCGCATTGATGGTCGTTGTCTTACCGGTACCCGGTCCTCCGGTCAATATCATCAGACCATGCCTGACTGCTTCCATTACTGCATCTTTCTGCATCTCATCCAGATACAGTTCTGTATTCTTTTCAATCTGATTGATCCTGTGAAGAAGTGTCACATCAGCTGCTTCAAAATCAAGATTCAGATCATGCAGCATCTTCGCAGTATTCAACTCCATATAATAATAATGGGAAGTATACACTCTCACCCCCTGCTCTGACTGCTTCATGACGATCTTCTTTTCCATCATAAGATCCATAAGATACTTTTCCATATCTTGTATCTGTACTCCAAGAAGGTCTCCCGTCTCTTTCAGCAACACGTCCTGATACAGATAGACGTGTCCTTCATTCACACTCTGTTGTAAGGTATAAAAGATTCCGCTGCGGATCCGGAAATCAGAATCTGTGTGTATGCCAATCTTCATTGCAATCTCATCGGCAGTCTTAAATCCCACTCCCGGCACATGGTCTGCCAGATGATACGGATTCTCCTCTATCGTGCGGTAGACATTACGTCCGTAATGCTGATAGATCTTTGCTGCCAGTGTTGTAGAAATACCGAATTTCTGCAGATAGATCATTGCCTGCCGCATATCCTTCTTCTCTTCTACCTGTGAAGCGATCTCTCTTGCTTTCCGTTCACTGATTCCTTTGATCTCTGCCAGTCGTTCCGGCTCCTCTTCGATGATCCGGAAGGTATCTTCTTTGAATTTTTTCACTATCTTTCCCGCCAGAGAAGCTCCGACTCCTTTGATCGCACCGGAACCCAGATACCGTTCGATGGATACCAGATCTTCCGGCTCACATATCTCCGATTCCTCCACAGCGAACTGAAGGCCATACATCTTATGCGTTGTATAGCCTCCTTTCAGTCTTAACAGTTCACCTTCTTCAATATAATGAAAACTTCCGACACAGGTCACTTCTCCATCTGAATTATTCAGATGGAATACCGTGTACCCGTTGTCTTCATTGCGGTAAACAATATGTTCTACGTATCCTTTTATTTCTTCCATTCGATTTCACTCACCCGGATTCCTATCTGAATCTAGATTCCTTTTCTGTCACCCATAAACTCTACGTATTCTCCGGTTCCGATGGCAACAACCTTCATCGGATCATCCGCCGTCATCGTGTTGATGCCTGTCTTTTCCTCGATCAGTTCTTCCATACCACGTAACATAGATCCGCCTCCGGTCAGCATAATCCCTCTGTCAAGGATATCTGCGGAAAGCTCCGGTGGTGTTCTCTCCAGCACGCTGATAACAGCTTCTACGATCTGTCCCGTTGTCTCCCGGAGTGCTTCTTCTGTCTCTGTCGAAGTTACCGTTACCGTCTTCGGAAGTCCTGTTACCAGGTTTCTTCCTCTGACTTCCAGCGTCTCATCTTCGATCATTGGATAGGTTGTACCGATTTTGATTTTAATATCTTCCGCTGTTCTTTCACCGATCAGAAGATTATGTTTTTTTCGCATATAGCGGACGATCGCCTCGTCGAAATCATCTCCGGCAATCTTTAAGGATGTATTTACAACCGTTCCGCCAAGTGAGATGACGGCAATATCGGATGTACCTCCGCCGATGTCAACGATCATATTGCCACACGGCTTTGAGATATCGATTCCCGCACCGATTGCTGCCGCAACCGGTTCTTCGATCAGATGTACCTCTCTTGCTCCTGCTGCATAAGTTGCTTCCTCCACTGCCTTGCGTTCCACTTCTGTAACCCCGCTTGGTACACAGATACTGATTCTCGGCTTCTTGAATGTACGCTTTCCAAGTGTTTTCTGCACGAAATATTTGATCATTTTTTCTGTTACTGTATAGTCTGATATCACGCCCTGTCTCAAAGGTCTGACTGCCACAATATTTCCCGGAGTTCTTCCAAGCATCAGTCTTGCTTCTTCTCCGATCGCCTTGATTGCATTCGTATCTCTGTCATACGCTACAACAGAAGGCTCTTTTAAAATAACACCCTTTCCTTTTACATACACCAGTACGCTGGCGGTTCCCAAATCAATTCCAAGATCTACTGACATTCCCAATTCTCCCTTCATCAAGCTGTCTATATCATTATCTTTTGTAAGATATGATCATACGCATGCTATTTTTGAGCATGTTCCCATTATAATCAAAATTATTTAAAATAAAAAGACCCATTTTGCTTAAATCTTTATGAACCTTTTTACATAAATATTACAATATGACGAATCCGGACGATGTATTGAACAAAATGTCATATTTCTACCGTTCCAGCATTGGTTTTATATACTTTCCGGTATAGGATACCGGACTTTTCGCAACTTCTTCCGGTGTTCCCTCTGCAATCACGGTTCCGCCTTTGTCACCGCCTTCCGGACCGATATCGATGATGTAATCTGCGGTCTTTATCACATCCAGATTGTGCTCGATCACAATGACTGTATTCCCATCTTCTGTCAATCTGTGGAGAATCTCTGTCAACTTATGCACATCGGCAAAATGCAGTCCCGTCGTCGGCTCGTCCAGAATATAGATTGTCTTTCCCGTACTTCTCTTACTCAGCTCTGTTGCCAGCTTGATACGCTGGGCTTCTCCGCCAGACAGAGTCGTAGACGGCTGTCCCAGACGGATATAAGAAAGCCCGACATCATACAAGGTCTCCATCTTTCTGCGGATACTTGGTACATTTTCAAAGAAATGCATTGCTTCTTCTACGGTCATGTCCAGAACATCATAGATATTCTTTCCTTTGTATTTCACTTCCAGTGTCTCTCTGTTGTAACGTCTTCCCTTACATACTTCACATGGAACATAGACATCCGGCAGGAAATGCATCTCGATCTTGATGATTCCATCTCCGCTGCAGGCCTCACATCGTCCTCCTTTGACGTTAAAACTGAATCTTCCTTTTTTATAGCCTCTTGCTTTTGCATCCGGTGTTGCTGCAAACAGATCCCTGATCAGGTCAAATACTCCGGTATAGGTTGCCGGATTGGATCTCGGAGTCCGCCCGATCGGAGACTGGTCGATATTGATCACCTTGTCCAGCTGTTCCAGTCCCTCGATGCCTTTGTGTCTGCCCGGAATGGTCCTTGCACGGTTCAGGTCTCTTGCCAGACGTTTATAGAGGATCTGGTTCACAAGTGAGCTTTTTCCCGAACCGGACACACCGGTAACACAGGTCATCACGCCAAGCGGAAACTTCACATCTATGTTCTTCAAGTTATTTTCCTGTGCTCCGAGTACTTTCAGCCATCCGGTTGGTTTTCTTCTTACTTCCGGAACCGGGATCCGGATACGCCCGCTCAGATAGGCTCCGGTTACAGAATTTTCATTCTGCATGATCTCTTCCGCATTTCCGGTTGCAACTACTTCACCGCCATGTTCTCCCGCTCCCGGTCCGATATCCACGATAAAGTCCGCTTCTCTCATAGTATCCTCATCATGCTCGACCACGATTACTGAGTTCCCGAGATCCCGCAGATGTTTTAAAGTTCCAAGCAATTTATCATTGTCTCTCTGATGCAGTCCGATACTTGGTTCATCCAGAATATATGCCACACCTACGAGTCCGGAACCGATCTGTGTTGCCAGACGGATTCTCTGTGCCTCTCCTCCCGAAAGTGTTCCGGTCGATCTTCCAAGTGTCAGATAATTAAGTCCGACATCCATCAGAAACTGGATTCTGGAATTGATCTCCTTTAAAATCTGTCCGCCGATCAGCAATTGCTGGTTCGAAAGTTTCAGTTCTTTTAAAAAGGTCTGCAGTTTTTCAATTGACATTCCTGTCAGTTCGGAAATATTTTTATCTCCTACCGTCACAGCAAGTGCTCCCGGCTTCAGGCGCTGGCCTTTGCACGCAGAACACGGTGTGATATTCATAAACTCTTCGTATTCTGCTTTCATCGTTTCCGACGAAGTCTCCCGGTAACGGCGCTCTACATTGCGGATCAGACCTTCGAATGCCACATCATAGACTCCTTCTCCGCGCTGCCCCTTATAATATACTTTCACTTCTTTGCCGTTTGTCCCATGGATCAGGACATCATGGACTTCCTTCGGATAGTCCTCAAACGGTGTATCTAATGAAAAGCCATATTCTTTGCTCAACGCAGCCAGGATCGCATACGTGAAGCTCTTCTTATCCGTGCAGGACTGCCATCCCATAACAGTGATCGCACCTTCACTGATACTGAGACGTTTATCCGGAATCATCAGGTCTTCGTCAAATTCCATCTTGTATCCCAGTCCAAAGCACTCCGGACATGCGCCGAACGGATTGTTGAACGAAAAGCTTCTCGGTTCGATCTCATCAATACTGATTCCGCAGTCCGGACATGAGAAGCTTTCGCTGAACTGGACCGGTTCCCCGCCGATCACATCCACGGTCATCAGTCCTTCCGCAAGATTCAGTACATTTTCAATGGAATCGGTCAGACGCTGTTCAATACCCTCTTTTACTACCAGACGGTCTACAACAATCTCTATATTGTGCTTGATGTTCTTATCCAGCTTGATCTCTTCCGACAGTTCGTACATATTACCATCGATCCTGACTCGGACATATCCGCTCTTTCTGGCACGCTCCAATAATTTTACATGGGTTCCCTTTCTGCCTCTTACGACCGGTGCCAGCAGCTGTATCTTGGTTCTTTCCGGAAATGCCATCACCTGTTCTACCATCTGATCAACCGTCTGTTTCTTAATCTCGCGCCCACATTTCGGACAATGCGGAATTCCTGCTCTTGCATATAATAACCGGAAATAATCATAGATTTCCGTTACCGTTCCTACGGTAGATCTTGGATTGCGGTTCGTAGATTTCTGATCAATGGAAATAGCCGGAGACAATCCTTCTATACTTTCTACATCCGGTTTTTCCATCTGTCCCAGGAACTGTCTGGCATAAGAAGACAATGATTCCATATATCTTCTCTGTCCTTCCGCATAAATTGTATCAAATGCCAGTGATGATTTTCCTGATCCGCTAAGACCGGTCAGTACCACCAGTTTGTCTCTTGGTATGTCTACGTCTACATTCTTCAGATTGTGTTCATTTGCTCCTCTGATCTTGATATATTGTCTTGAATCTTTTTCCTGTGGCATGTAAGTCTATGATCTCCTTTTTCTATATCTTTATTTCCTGTAATGTCTTCTTAAGCTCTATTAACTTATCCCTGAGTTCTGCTGCCGCCTCAAAATTCAGATCTGCCGCAGCTTTCTTCATCTGCTTCTCCAGCTCTTTGATCAGCTTCTCTAATTCTTTCTCACTCATGGATTCCGGATCTTTTTC
>OLPL01001656.1_pt1 | contig 13202 bp, 15 predicted proteins | sample 1673211 | NCBI WGS metagenome assembly OLPL01 (sample SAMEA3136766, study PRJEB25190) | human gut metagenome | reverse complement strand
ACACCCCACTTGTTAGATAGTATATCATACTGTCTAACAAATGGGGTGCAGTTCATAACTTGCTCTGAGGGACTTTTCTATTTTTTGATGGCGACCACAATGTCTTAGCCGTTTTTGGTTTAGCCTTTCCAAAACATCCGGCAACAATACACACAGCACCGATGACCGCGAACGCCACGCCCTTCCAGATTCCTTGAGAGTCGTAGTACCCTGCACTTCCATGGCAGCAGACCACGCATATGATATGGATTTTACGGTCAATCAGGCATAGAGTGGTCAGCGAAGCAATAAAGGCAAGCAATATGATATGCTGCATTCTTTCTCTGTCCATATTAAATTTCTCCAAAACAAACTCGTATTATAAAGAAATCCCCCAGAGTGGCTAATTCTGAGGGAGGTGCTGTTTTGTGCCAGAAACGGAATACTAATGCAATCTCTGTCTGTAGTATAGGCTTATAGCCAACAAAAGTCAATCGTAAAGAAACGCTGCGATAGCTCCTCTTTCCTATTATGCGGCGAAATTGAATCGTCCACTCGCCTGTTTTGCAAATTCATCTGCCGTTGACCACCACTGGCCCGGATAATGTCCCATAGTGTTTTTCATAACACCGTTCTCTACTACCATCATCGCTCTAAAGGTTTGATGTCCTCTGTTTGATTTATGTACAAAAATCAGATTTCCATACTTGTCGATGGTACAACCGATGCCGTGATACATTTCTTTCGCCAGCGCATCAAATTCCGTAAGTGGCACCCCCATATACTTCACTACAGGCTCTTTGGGAACCACAGCCTCTTCCGCCATTTTCCTTGCCGGTTTTGCGAAGGATTTCCAAAATCGTGCCGGAATGAACTTGTAACCGACATAACCAAGCACCGCCGCACACGCGATACCCCCTGCGATACTAAGCTCCGCCTTGTGCTCCGACAGGAAACCCTTTACGGTACTATTTTTGCTGTCTTCTTTTCTTACAGTCTCACTCTTACTTTTTTGCATTATGTTCCTCCTTACCTTTAGCATTGTTGATTTCAGTTGCCATCATCTTTAAATCGAGATTCTCAAGCGCATATTTGTACTTTTCTAGCTCTTGTTCCTCCATTCTTATTTCAGCCTGAAGCTTATCTACTTCGGCCTGTTTCTTTCCTATCTTCTTTTTATGAATTGCAATTTCTCGCTGAATCATTTTTTCTACATCAACAGCGGTTATCGCATCCTCTTTCGTATCTGCCAGCGCAAGTATTCCGCCAATAAGACCGCCAACAAGGGCTGACAATGCAAGTGGTGAAGTAGCAACAGAGGCTGCAAGCACCGCCGCATATTTAGGGGTCTTGGTTACGAACTGGTTAAGTGCAGCAGATGTTATGACATTGCCCGCTTTCTTGGAGCTCCTCGATGCAGTGAGTTTTCCAGAACGAATCCAGCGTCTTACCGTTTCTTCATTGGTCTTGAACATATCAGCGACTTGCTTTACAGTGTATGTGCTCACCCTTATCACCAGCTTTCATTGAAATTATAGCATCTTATACTACATTTTTCAATACACAATTATAGTATTATTGTGCTTTATTTATGTAGTAAATAAGATGTAAAGAAAGAAGAGGAGCAAAAGTGCTCCTCTTTCATCAGCTTGGCATTTCAGGTGGGTCCAACTTTGCCGGTACAGAAAGTCCCATAGCTGTCTTTATCTTCCCACCGAATGTTGGCTCTTCGTCTTTTTTGTAGTAGAGCTTCTCGACAACGGTTGCAATTTTCGGTTCGTTGTCTTTTCCGACAGGGACTACCACCTCATCGCCTACATCAAGCCTATCGTTGTCGGTACGGTAACTGTACAACTGTTTGCTGGAATCAAACCTTACCTTTAGATGAATTACATCGTCTTCGCAGCGCATCCGCTTGCCATAGAATTTGCTGTCCAAAATATCCGCAAAGCCATAGAAGGAGAGAAAGTTGAAGAGGTCTTCTGCGAACTCGTCCCAATCGTCCGGCAGCCCCATCTTATCAAATGTGCCTTGCAGCTCTAACGGCTCTTTGTTCTGATAGGTTACAGTAATCTGATACTCGCTGGTGTCGCGGTCATCTATTATGACATTGGGAGGATTCCCTTCGGTGTGTGCGAAAAGTTCGTCCTCATCGAATCCATCAAGGAAATCACTGACACCATCCTGTATTTCATACTTTGATGTGATTTTTACTCCATCTGCAACCTGTCGTATCAGCGTGATTGTTTCGTAATCGCGGTCAATTATCAATTGCTCGCTGGTTTTCCATGTGACACATTCAAGCTCACATTCGAGACTCGGTGGCGGGTCAAGCTTAATGGTATGTGTATAGTGAACGCAGATGCTCTCAATGGTGTCCACTCTATCCGTGGTAAAAATCCAGAGGTCCGGCTCATTCAGGATGTCGCGCAGCACTTTAGACACGCTCTGACCATTGTAGAGAAAATCGCAACCGAACGAGCAGTTGTACTTATATCGCTCGCCATCTTCGTTGGTCAGCGTCAGCTTCCAATCAGTGATGTCGGTATACTGCTCCTGCTCACGGAAGTTTTTGAATACCTCCTCCAGCACAGTAAAAGCATCCTTTATCTGACTTTCGCTGCCGTGGTTCGTTTCCTCCCTTACGCAGACAAAGTTGCCATCACCATAGTTCAGGTGCTCAAAGTGAATCGTCCTGCCCTTTGCGTCAATTATGAGGAGTTGCTCTACCTCTTCATCCGGCTCAGGCCGAGGGCCATACCCCATGCAGGTAGAACGAAGCTGCATCTTTACGAGTTTTCCTCTGAACGGTTCGTTATTGTGAGTTTTGCTTTTCATAAAGCACCTCTGTCCTCTTACTCAGCGTCTTTTTCCTTAATGACATACATGACATTTTTGGCCTTCTGCAGTTCTTTCGGAATAGCAGTCACCTTGCAACGGCGGATTTCGACAACTTGTCCGTCCAGATTCTGCTTCTTCGCAGGTGTCGGTACAACGACAATGTCACCCAGACACACATCGCCATCGCACCGATAATACCGGACCCCGACCACGCCGAGAATCTCAACGCCGCAGAATACGACTTCGTCCTCTCTTGCCGTGACTCGGTCGAAGGTTCTCGCATTAAACATCTCGCCGAGACTCTCCGTGTCAAAGAACGCAGCCACGCGACTGATGAAGTCCGCCCAGTTGTCTGGAAGCCCTACCTTGTCGAAAGAGCCCGAATAGGATGCCGATTTCTTGTCGGCGTACAAGACAGTGATTTGGTAGGTCCTTCTGATATCTTCCTCTGCGACAGGTTTCGGATTCACCTCGCCCGGCTCGAACAGAGGCTGCTCCTCATACCAAGCAAGCAAGTTCTTAACCGCTTCCGGCATCTCAAACGACAGAGATACACGCTTATGGTTCCCTACCCTGCGATTGTACACGATTTCATGGGTCCTGTTGCTGATGATAAGCCGCTCGGTGGTATCTTCCATCGGCTGATGATTCTTCTCCGCGACCTTCTCGGCGGCATCCTCTGCCACCGTCTGCCGGAAACTGATGTCGATGCTCGACACATGGCTTTTCTCGTCGATGCGCATAGCGAAGCCGTTGAGTTCTTCGAGCGTTGTCCTTTCCCGGAGAATCTCGGTTAAGGTCTTGCCCTCATACATATAATACTGCCCGTTTGAACCGTGATAGAAAAACACTTCGTCCTCGTCGGTCAGCAGACGAACTTTCCAGAATCCGGAATAGCCCGGAACTTTTTCTTTCTTGTATTCGGAAAATACGGTGGTAAACGCATTGAAAATATATGCGGCATCATCAACCGGTATCTGAACCTTGCATTTTTCCCGCCCATCTATTCTGGTTGCACTGAGTTTTACGATGCCATCCGGCGTGATTTCGAGCAGCTCTTCCTCGTTTTGTAACTGGCTGGCAACATTGCTGAACCCATAGCGCCGCATTCGGATTTTGACGAGCTTGCCCTTGAACGGAAGCTGTTCGTGTGTAATGTATCTACCCATTTGTTTTGTCCTTCGTCTCTAAAACGGTCACTTTCCGCTGTCTGCCGCCACTACCTGTTCCGCACCCTTTGTCGCCGAGGCACTGGTGAAATACCGAAGCGGGATATTTTTGCTACGAACGATGTCGATGATTTTATAAAATGCCTTATGCGACACATAGTTCGTTTGAAGCCAAACAACCTCCGCTCCCTTGACCTGTTCGCTGCTTGGCTGGCCCTCAATGAACCGCACATCTGGCAGCAATGGTTTGATTGCCTTTAACCAAGTAGGATGACCGCCAAAGACTATGTGCTTTTTCGTTGTATGGTACGGAAATGCGATTTTTGCTCTTGACTCTTCCCTATCTGTATCGGCATCGTTGGTCAGTGCAAAGACCAGCTCGCGGAGGTCGTTTAGCTCCTGCTTTTCTGCCGCTTGTGTCTTTGCTTGCTTCTCAGATTTAGCACCCACATCGGTCAGTGCTTTCTGTGCCTGATACAGTTCTTGCTTTTGCTTTTCGGTCTCGGCCTTAAGCTTTTCAATCTGCCGCTCGTAAGCCTTGCACTGTTCTTTCAGCGTCTCGGTATCGTCTGCCGGGAAGTCGATACGCTCTTCGAGATTTGAGAGTAGTGAAATGTATGCGCCATATATAGCTTTGCCTTCGGTTGATGTCACGCCGGATTTATCCAGAGCATCAGCAAACACATCAGCGTTTCTGGTGTTTCGCGGGACAAGCGCTCCGTTCGTGAACGCATAGATAGCCTTGGCCGGAGTATGCCGGAGCATATCCCGTTCCTTACTGTCTGACGGCAGTTGGAGGGACAGTTCATTCCAGCTAATCGGTATCATACGACTATCCTTAGTCTTGTAGTCGTCATAAATGTTCAGGCGTGGCAGGTTCTCTATAATATCTCTGGTTCTGTTGCTACTCTCATCGACATATTCTTTCACAGCGCCACCGCTCCATGGCAACTGCGCGGCAGCATAGGAGAGCAAGACGCTCGTTGGGTAATAAACCCACGGCAGATAGTCACCCTCGTCAATTAGGTAAAAAAACGCAAAACAAACTTCATACGGGTCCGCCACAGAAAACTTAGCGGCGCGGCGGGCGACAAGTTTTGGGTAGTACTTAGCCCATGTTTCTTCAGTCCAGTAGGAGCAGGTGATGCTGTCGCTTGCGAACTGGTCCATCTCGTCGTAGAGGGCATCATCCTTTTCATTTACTTCGTCAATTTTTTCGAGAATCACTCGCGCCTGTTCTTGCACCGAGGCAAACTGAATGCCCAAATCCATGTCAGAGCTAATGCTCGGCACATCACTCACGACTTTTGGTACAGGTTTTCCGTCAAAGTATGCCGATGCTTTCTTTGTGAGGGCATTTACCTTGTTTGTTACCGCCTGAAGTTCATCGTTCAGCCGCTTCAATTCCGTAGCATAAGCCGTTTCTTTCTTTATCCAACGGGACCTACAAGCAAAGTATCGGTCCGTTGCACCCTTGGACTGCATCGCGAACATGTTTACAGCATTATCCACCAAGTCTTCAGGGAGTAATTTCAGAACATCCTCGTAGGTTCTGCGTGAAGGAACATCCTGATGCTGCTTACCGGCTATTGTATAACAGTCAGTAACCGGATTGTCGGCGGGCAATTTTTTGGGATTTATTAGCCCCGTACAATCATCATTGCGATGCAGGATTGTGTAAACCATGCTCCTGATGACATCTTCGCTGTAACAAGGAGATATGCACTGCGGAATTTTTACCGAATCGAGCTTTTCCCTCTCACGAGGCAGAATTTTCAGAGCCTCGTCCATCTTATGGTTGGCTCGGATTCCATCCAATAGCCAGAGGGATGCGGCGAGCGAGTAGTTGAATTGCTCTTCCCCAACATTATAGAGCGGGCGCATAATCAAGTTTATGGCTGTCCAGTTCGCGTCAAAGTTGTAGGCTTCCGTTTCCTTGATGACAAATGAAGAGTGCACACCCCGTCTATAGCTTCAAAGTTTAGGCGGGGTTCGCTCGCTTACTGGGAGTCAATATAGGATTTTACAGCCGATTCTGTTCTGTCCGAAACGCTACACACAAAGTAACTATCGCTCCAAAAATATGGCTTCCAATAATACGGTTTGAGTTGCTCACTAAAGTTTTTACGAATAAGTCGAGAAGTAACAGTTTTATAATTGTTAGCCAATTTGGATAGTTGTACTTGTGGTGGGGCCTCAAACAAAATGTGGATATGGTCCAAGTCGGTATTGACAGCCTTAATAGTGCAATGCCATGAATCAAAGATTGTTTTTGTTTGGTCAAGCAGGTAGACTTTTATCGCACCTTTAAGCACAGGATGACGATATTTTGTTACTACAACTAAATATTTTTGTGGTATAATCATACTATAAAGCAACGCTATTGTAAAGGAGGTGAGTGCTTTGAATATTACATCCAGCTATCAAGTCAGAATCGTCAACTGCAGTGTCAACCTTATCGATACGGTTCGTATATATCAGGAAGCGCTCTCCTACCTGATTGGTGTTGTCAGCGAGAACTGGGATGCCGTAAAAAGCATAACTACCGGAGCCTTGGAACAGCAGCGCTATATCGAAAAGCTGGTTCATGGCAATAAAAACCGTGAAGCCAAATATCAGGAATTCGATAAAATGTTCCATAAGTATCCTTCGTACTTGCGCCGTGCAACAATTACAGCTGCTATCGGTGCAGTGAGCAGCTACCGCAGTAATCTTGCTAATTGGGAAAACACCGACAAGCATACGCTACACCTATGTTTCATGTGGAGGCAGTCGTTTGCCTGACACGCGAGGCGTGACAGGCAAAAATATATAGCCCGAAAACCACGATGAACAGGAGGTACCCAGATGAGTGAAATCACGTTGAACAGCCTTCCCAAGACCTTGGACGAGCTGAAGGCTATGCCCCAGGCTGCGCTGACTGTGCCGGAGGAAGTGGCCGCTCTGACAGTGGCGGCGCTGGCGCTGTACCCGGAAAACCCTGCTGAGACCGAGAAAATGCTGGATTTCCTGCGCGGCCCGCGCCCCTTGAACGGCATCGACAAACAGTTTATCCGCGACCGTTTTCGCGGCAAGGAATACCTGATGCGTTCCTACCTTGTCGGTTCCACACCGGAAAACAACTACACACCTGTGCAGCCGTACCGAGTCACCGTTTCGGAAAACAATTACAGCCGGACGCAGTTTGTCGACGGGTACCTGACCTTATATGTGGCTTGCAGCGGCGCTGACAGCCCGCGCCCGCTAAAGCTGCGCAACAAACCATCCACAGGGCAGTGGTTTTTGTGGGAGCAGCAGCTTTTGACCGGCATCCGTATTCCGCAGGTGGCTGACCCCTGGGCGTAACTCCCCGCCCTGAGACCTTACAGTTTTCCTGACAGTTAAATCGCTCTCGACCCACGGACAGGTCGAGGGCGATTTTTAGTTGTGCATTGCGGCGCATAAAAAAGGAATCTCACTTGAATCAAAGCGAAAAAGACATCCCGGAAAAGGACGGAAAAATCACCACGGCATCGGCCGCTGCTTTGATGCCCGCCTTGACATGCCCAAGGCCATTGCCAAGGGCGACGATATCTGCGCTTTGCGGCACATTAAATCCGACGATAAGCAGGGTGACCAATGAAAAATGTAGACACATCCCTCGGAGAAGCCCCATCTATAGCCGAAAGGCTTAGGTGGGGAGGTTCACATGGGACCGCGCTATACTTTCTGCTAACGGTCTCGACTTTTCCGAGGCATCGATGCGGCGGTCGATGCTCTTCTTGTCGAGGTCAAAGGATGCTACTATCTCTTCGAGATTGCCGTTCCGCGCACCATCAAAACATTTTAAGCTGTGCTGGAATGCTCTCCTGCACTTTTCCCGAAATCCAGCATTGCTCCCTGCACAAACCCAGTAAAGAGAATCCGATCGTCACCCTTCGCCAGTTCTTTCAATTCCTCCATAAAGGAATCCGTATCACTAGAGCCGGCCGATGTCAAGTCTTGGACAATATTTTTCACAAATAAATTTGAAAAAAAGCAAAAAAATAAGCCCTACAAGGCTTTCAGTCGGTATCGAACCGATCTGAGCCTTGTAGGGCTTAACAGTTTACTCTATATGTTTTTTCTTAGACCGCCTGCAGAGAGGTGTTTTCCATCACTTTCTTAAATTCCTCTACTGTCATTCCAGCATCTTCCGCTGCTTCTTCAATTGTCACACGGCCTTTCCTCACCTGTTTAACCAGCATCCGCATCTCACCAATGTTTATGCCTTTGGCCTTTACGCCCTGACTAAGGTTGCACATTGGTTTTGGCATATATCATCCTCGGATATGCCATCATTCCTTTTTATCATTTCTGTACCCCCATCATTTTTTCTTCGATGGGAATACTGGTGGTGAACGACAGCGACAAAGAATCTTGTCGAATTGAAAATTGACACACGCAAATTCTTCAGTATATGTCCACCTGTGTGGAGCATATACCGTCAGGATTCGCATATGGCAGCGGTAATTCTATTTCGTTTTTCGCGTGGAATTGCCAGAGTTATTCATTCGACAAACTCATAATGCGGTTCTCCGTATAGAGGAAAAGCCTATTAAGTTATAGGCAATGAAATATAACCGCACTTTGAGAAAAGAGACCTCAAGGTACTTTTTATTTTCTGAATTAGTTGTGTACCTCCAGATGAAAAAATAAGGAGAGGCTTCCAAGGAAACCTCTCCTTAACTGGTATTAAGGGCTATGTCAGATTTTTTTCAGCAAAATATTTACGACAGGTAACTTACCGATACAGCGGTCCGTACTGCTTGCACACACAAACGTTCTTTGAGATAGTTGTACAACCTCATATAATCTTTTAAGGGTTCGTAATCCAGATTTTCAAAGTTGATAGAAATAATCTGTTCTGGTGCGACTCCATTCGCCAAGAGTCTCTGCTGATACTGTTCCAGAAGTACAGATTTTCCACAGCGACGGATTCCGGTCACGACCTTGATCTGCCGCTCATCTTTCCATGCCCAAAGCTGGTCAAGATATTCTTTTCGTTCAACCATATCTGCATTCCTCCCTTTTTCTCAGTATAGCATATTATACGCAGAATATCAAATTATTTTCCCGTTTCGGAAACTTTTATTTTATCATACTCGATATTTTCTAATTATGGAAATTGTCTGATACGAGGCATGAAAAAGTGTTTAACTCCAACTCCACCAAAGCAGATCTATTCGCATGGGTAGAAACGCTCAATCTATAACCTTCCCATTCCTATGGAATGAAACACCCTCATAGCAGAGAAGATTTACGAATCCTCTCAACTATGAGGGCGTTGTTTTTTATTCATGCAGTTCCAATGGCAAACCATCGAGGACGATTCAGCTATCTGCCTGCTGACCGACAGAAGTATATCTCTGCCCGTGCGCTAGGTTCCAATTATGACCGCGACAGACTTCTCCGAATTTTTGCAGAAAATGCAAGGACCGCCGAGCAGAATAATCCTCATTGGGCAGTAGACAATCCTATGGCCATCCTGTTCATCAAGTCCGATCTGCGCCTTGTGATTGACTTGCAGACCTGTGTAAAAGCCCAGCAGAGCCGCGCTTATGCGCAGAAAGTCAAGATTTCCAACCTGCAGCAGATAGCCCGGACGATTGCCTATGTGCAGGAACACGGCTATGACTCTTATGAAAAACTTTCAGAAACTGCAGAGGCCATCTATACCAAAATGGCAAAAGCGCGCGGCGATGCAAAGCTCACTGAAAGCAAGCTGCGAAAAACAAACGAGCAGATTCATTACCTTGGTCAGTATCTCTCCACAAAATCCATTTACGGAGAATTTCTAAAAGCCCCGAATAAGAAGATTTTCCGTCAAGCTCACTCGGACGAACTTGCCCAATATGAGGAAGCACTTCAAATTCTGAAGCAGCACTCGCCTGATGGGAAGTTTCCTACCATGAAAGACCTCCGGGCAGAAAAAGAGCAGCTTACGATTCAGAAGGACGCCCAATACGATACTTACCGTTATTTCAAGGATTATCACAAAGAACTCCAGACCGTGTGTGCCAATGTAGACAGCATTCTCGGCGCAGAACAAGAAGTGCAGCAGCACGAACAGCAGCACACGCGAAAATACGAACCGTCCCTCTAACCAGTTTTCAAAGTCACCTAGAAACAAAAAATGACCAGCGTATCATGTGGTTCATTCCACACAATACGCTGGTTATTCGTTTCACTTACTGCTTGTACCGCAGCATACCATTTTTTAGTTCAATAAACTTTCCGTCAAAGATTTCCTGCAACACCTGCCTGCATGGTATCCGTTGCAATCTTCTGACCTCAGACGCTTCCATTACGCGGAAAGTGGTTTGGTGATGATCCTGATAAAACGCAATGAGTGATTCAATGTACGGCTCGGCATCGGCAAGTGTCCAGTTTGATTCTTCTTTTAAACGTGAGAATACCGATACCAGACTGATGCACCGAACATCTTCAAAATTTGTGGCTCCATTCCGAGCATTTTTGTCATCGGAGCAGAATACATAGATCTGCTCACCAAGCATCACCGACAAGACCTGCAATAACACAAACGACTTGATTTCCCCAAGATTATTTTTCTTACCAACTTCTATATCGAGTCGTTCAAGCTCTTTCAAATAGTCCTCTCTCGATATTACCGTGTAATCAGCCTCTTCCAATGCCCGATAATGTTCCGAAAAGTAATCCTTAGAAAAGGCATCGCAGGCCAATTTTAACATCTGCGTATAAGTCGCACACGCCAGCGGCCCTCGCACAAGTGACAGGCTTTCAAGGATTTCCTGATCTGTGTAGCTTTTTATCTTTTGCGCACCAATCTTCTCGCTCAACCAGATTGGTGCATCAGCATTGTACCGATTAAGTTCCGTTACGATTTGTGCATGACAAAAGAACTCATACTCCGGCAATTCCATGACCCGATCAATCAAATGATTGCCGCCATCATCTTGAACAGAGTGCGTTTTGGAAATGAAGTCAGTATCCAGCAGTGCGTATCTTTTCACTTCGATCTGACCTCCCTCAATCCAAGCCGTACTCTTTTTTCAATTGAGCAAGATAGGCCACATCTTCTTTTTCTCTGGATTCCGTCAGATACTCATGCTGTCTGTTATACTCAACTTTCTCAAGGAGTGTGCCAAAAGATTCTGTTCCTTTGCCATCGAGCTGCCAGCGTTTTGCTTTACCTGTCAGCGATACTCTTTCCATTACGTCCGCAGAGCCTACCTCCAGCAGCTTTTCAGCCTGCTGATGAGATATGTTTCCGCTTTCAAACAAACGCAGTACAACTGCCTTATAGGGCATTGCAAACATATCCATAAGCATCAGGACAGAATCTACTGTAACCAAATCTTTATCAAGCCCATACAGCAGAATCTGCTCATGGAGCAGTTGATCCGGCATCAGAAGCAGCCCTGCAAAGGCATTTGCTTCCAAATCCTCCTGCGTTCTTCCTGTTTCATCCCCTGTTGCCGAATCCAGCATAGAACCATTTTTTATATAGCTCTGGTCTGCATTTTCCACATAGCAGTAGATATGATACAGCTCATGCGCCGCAGCAAAAAATTGCTTACAAAGCGGAAGTGCTGTATTTACGCACACAAAAATCGTATCCTGCTTCAAAAAGGTCAACGCCCATAATTCATCATCATGGATCGGGTAACGAAGCATTTCCAGCGCGATTTCTTTCTTTCTGGCATAGTTCTGTATGACAGCAAAGATATTGTCCTTGATAACGGAATTGCCAACATACTCTGCCGAGAACTGTCTAACGATGGATTGGATTTCATCAAATTTCTTGGTTTGGCTTACAAAGAGGCTATCTTCCAGAACATTGTTCATCACTTATCCTCCCAGGGCTGCTCCATCTTTTTCCCATTCTCGCACACCCTAGTATGGAACAGAATCATATCGGACAGTTCATCCGCAAGCCGGATTCCCTTTCTTGCTTCCTCAGTTTTAACACGCCCCATAAACGCATGAATCACATTCGTGTCCATCGGCTTTTCTGGCATCTTCATCAGAGAATCCATCGACACATGAAGGTATTCAGAAATTTTATGAAGTTCAATCGCGTTGATTGCTCTTGCACCATTCATGATTTTGCTCATTGTCTGCTTGGAGACTCCAATTCCTTCTGCCAGATCAACTTGCTTTTTGTTTTCTTTTTTCAGTTCAGCCTGAATGTTGTTTGCAATTATCATATTGACATCCAGCATATAATCGCCTCCTATTCTTGTACTTACATTATACGCTCTTTCAGAAAGAATATCAATCATTTGGAAACTAATTTTGATATTCATAACATTTTGTTTCCATTTCGGTTACAAAAGCAAGAGTGGTGGCTCTTTTTATGGAACCACCACTCTGCACTGTATCGGATTTTTAATTCTTCCGGCTTCTCTCCTGCTGCTGTTGGGGCTGACTTTTCTGTTTTCGCTCTTCCAGTTTGATGTGCAGGCGGTCAAGGACTGAAATCCGATTTCCGATGATACGCGGTTTCTTCGGATTATTGTTGACACAGCCATCAATCATGTTGTAATTCTGCTCTGTGCCGGATTCTTTGGCACGTTCTGCGGTGCCATTCTCCAAAAACTTCTGATGATGCAGCAGTTCCGGCTTTTGTTCTCGAAGAAACTTTTCGATTTTCTTCATAACCGAACTATCAAATCCGTAAATTGTCTGCGCCACCAAAACTCCGCTGTCGTGGAGAACAATGTCCGGTTTTTGCTTTTTTGTCTGTTCACAGACAAGCTGCACAAATCTTTGCTCCTGCACATTCTTTTCGTCAATGACTTTCCATGTATCTGTTTGGCCTTCTATCTGATAGCCACCCTCATTCAAAATCAGGTAGCTGCCCTCAGCTTTTGGTGCCAGAAAGCCATTGAACTTTACCAGTGATTCTTTGTTCACATAGTAAAATGCGGTCTTTCCTGCCGCCGTGATTGCAATAACGTCACTGACACCAAATTTTCTGATTTTGAATTCCTTTCGATTTTGCTTTCTTCGGCTTGTCCTGTTCCTGTGCAGGCTGCTCCTGCTTTTTAGCTTTCAGAGTGCGCAGGGCATCCAGAACAGACTTTTTCGTGTTGCTGCGTTCCTGCTCCTTACTCTGCTGCCGTGCCGCCATCAGCTTTTCCATATCGGAAATAGCCTGCTGCACCAGCTTATCATCCCTGAAATAGTTGATGGAGTTGATGTTCTCGC
>OLPL01001642.1_pt1 | contig 13312 bp, 9 predicted proteins | sample 1673211 | NCBI WGS metagenome assembly OLPL01 (sample SAMEA3136766, study PRJEB25190) | human gut metagenome | reverse complement strand
CACGACGATATACGTTCGCACGTGGGTTGTCCCAGGAACGGAATACGGCTTTGATTGCGCCTACCAGCTGCTCCTTCGGATCAGTTGGGAAATCAGAACCGATTTTAGATTTATACTCAGCTTTGAACTGGTCAGCAAGCTCATGCAGGTCAGCAGCTGTAAGCTCAACGTCCTGCTTAACACCTCTCTTAGCTTTCATCTCATCGATGAGCTCCTCGAAGTATTTCTTACCAACTTCCATAACTACGTCAGAGTACATCTGGATGAATCTTCTGTAGCAGTCCCAAGCCCAACGCTCATTGCCGGATTTCTCAGCAAGAGTGTTAACAACTTCTTCATTTAAACCAAGGTTGAGGATTGTGTCCATCATACCTGGCATAGATGCTCTCGCACCAGAACGAACGGATACAAGCAGAGGATTTTCTTTGTCACCGAATTTCTTACCGGTAACTCCTTCCATCTTGGTAATTGCTTCCATGATCTGAGCCATGATCTCATCGTTGATGGATCTGCCATCCTCGTAGTACTGTGTGCAGGCCTCTGTTGTGATTGTGAAGCCCTGCGGTACAGGAAGACCGAGGTTTGTCATCTCAGCAAGGTTGGCACCTTTGCCGCCCAGAAGATTTCTCATAGTAGCATTACCTTCTGTAAACATGTAAACCCATTTTGCCATTTTACATTTTCCTCCTAATTATTGTTCTTTAAAACATAAAAAATGTATGTTTTCTACGCACATAATTATTTTATAGATTTATCCTTCATTAGTCAAGGTTATTCTTCCAAAAAACAGCAATTTCTCTTGTGAAATATGACAGATTTTCCAGTTATATTTTTCACAGATTGTATTTTTCTCGTTATCATCTGAAAAATGTGCTAAAATAGAAAAAAACATGCAGCAATTCCGAGGTAATATTACCCGAATGCTGTCATACAGGAGGTTTATCATGACACGAACGATTGAAAATAGCTTTCTTAAGATTTCCGTTTCCGATCACGGTGCTGAACTCACCGGCATCTATGACAAGACTAATGACAGGGAGATCCTCTGGCAGGCAGATCCGGCTTACTGGAAACGCCATGCGCCTGTACTTTTTCCCAACGTGGGACGTAACTACAAAGATATCTGGCGTCTGAACGGAAAGGAATATCCTTCCAGCCAGCACGGCTTTGCAAGAGACAGCGATTTTATCTGCACGGATATCACCGATACTTCCCTTTCCTTTGTCCTTAAGTCCTCTGAAGAAACCCTGAATGTTTATCCGTTTGCTTTCGCTCTGAAGATCACCTACACTCTGAAGAAGCACGACCTGGAAGTATGCTGGGAAGTAGTTAATAATGATTCTGAAACTATGTATTTTACCATCGGCGGCCATCCGGCATTCCGTGTTCCGGTACGTGAAGGCGAATCCCAGAGTGATTACCGTCTTGCTTTTGAAGGCCTGGACACTCTTACCTATCTCCTTATCGATACGTCTGTAGGAACAGTCCTTGCTGACGAGCCACATACACTTTCCCTTGAAAACGGAACCTGTTCCATTGCTCCTCACATGTTTGATAAAGACGCTCTTGTTTTTGATAACGGCCAGATCCAAAAGGCCGGTATCCTCTTCCCGGACGGAACTCCATATCTGACACTTACCAGTGAGGGCTTCCCGAATTTCGGTATCTGGTCCGTACCCGGTGCTCCCTTCGTATGCCTGGAGCCGTGGATGGGACGCTGTGATGACTGTGGTTTTGAAAAGCCTCTTTCCGAAAAAGCAAATATCAATGTGCTGAAACCGGATGAGGAATTTATCAAGAGCTATCAGATCACCGTACACTGAGCTATGATAAAAAAAGATCCGCCATACATCGGCTTTTTCAGCTGTCTGTATGACGGATCCTTTTATTTATCTTACTGTCTCAATACGCTCTTATTCTCTCACAAAATGATACTGATAAGCTCTGTACTCCCCAAACTCTGCAGGAAGCGGCATTCCACCATGCATCAGAGCAGCTCCGGAATAGATCCTGCCGGTAGTCTGTTCCTTATAAAGTGCACTCTCATCAAGGCCGCGAAGCTGCACATAATTCACAGTCATATTTCCATGGATCTCCTCCATGACAACATTGAGCAGAACTTCTTCCTGAGAATTTCCAACGATCTCCCATGCACAGACCTCACTCTTAAACGGATCTGTCAGGCGATAGTACCGTCCGTTCTGGATCAGTGGCGCATATTTACGGAATTCCCCGATCTGGCTGCGGACCTCATCTTTTTCTTCCTCAGTCAGCTTCAGAAGATCCAGCTCGTAGCCGAAGGTTCCGGACATAGCAACCACACCTCTGGTATGTAACGGAGTGATCCTTCCTGTCTGATGGTTCGGCACTGCAGATACATGTGCTCCCATGGCCGATACCGGATATCCGAAGGAAGTGCCATACTGGATCCGAAGCCTGTCAATAGCATCGGAGTTGTCGCTGCACCAGATCTGCGGTGTGTAATACAGCATGCCTGCGTCAAATCTTCCGCCGCCGCCGCTGCAGCCCTCGATCAGAAGATCCGGATAACGGTTCACCATACGGTCCAGAAAATCGTACAATCCCAGGACATAATCATACATTACACGTCCCTGATCCTTGGTCATTACGGAAAATACATCCATCAGGCTTCGATTCATGTCCCATTTAACGTACTCAATATTGGCATTATCCAATACCGCACTGATCTGTCCGAAGATTCCGTCTACAACTTCTTTTCTGGAAAAATCAAGTACCAGCTGATTTCTGGATCTCACTGGATTTCTTCCCGGAATCGTAAGTGCCCAGTCCGGATGCTCACGGTAAAGATCACTGTCCTCAGAGATCATCTCCGGCTCGATCCAGATACCGAATTTCACTCCAAGGTCATTGACTCTTTTTACCAGTCCGCCGAGAGTCTCTCCAAGCTTCTTCTCATTGACATACCAGTCCCCAAGACCACTGTTGTCATCGTCACGTTTTCCAAACCAGCCGTCATCCAGAACCAGCATATCGATACCAAGGCTCCTTGCCTCTTTTGCCAGATTATATAAAGTCTCCCCTGTAAAATCAAAATATGCTGCCTCCCAGCTGTTTACCAGCACCGGACGGACCTCTGTCTTATATTTACCACGGCAGATATGATGACGGATGCAACTGTGCAGATTCTGGGAAAGACGGTTCATTCCCTGATCTGTGTAGCTTAAGATCACCTCAGGTGCATAGAAGGTCTCCCCGACTTCCAGCGGATACCGGAAGCACTCCTCCTGTACACCAAGGAGCATTCTTGTCTGATTGTACTGATCTTTAAGAACCTCACCCTGGAAATTTCCACTGTATACAAAGGACATAGCATAGCAGCCTCCATGATCCTCTGTTGTGTCCTTCTCTGCCAGGATCATCATCGGATTATACTGATGGCTGGATGTGCCACGGACACTGCCGATCATCTGACTTCCATGAGCCACCGGTACTCTCTGCAGATTCCGCTCCATGGCATGTCTTCCGTAAAAAGTAAGCAGGTCATAATCTCCGTAAAGAAAATCCAGCTCTGCGGACATCACCTTGTTCACATAGATCTTCTCACTGCTCTGATTGCGGATATAGACGCTTCTTGTAATGATATCCAGTTCCGGAAGCACACCGTAAAGAAGCATGGCCTCCACGCCGGTAGCCGGATCCTCCAGTACGATTTCCAGAGTCTGTGCCTCATCATTATCCGCATAAACAGCTGGAAGCCCCGGAAGGCTGTATTTACCGTCACGGATAGTATAATTCTTGTAACGCATATCACAGCTCATGCTTCCGTCACCGTTTTCCAGCATCAGTGATGCACTGCGGAAATCTCCGTTTCCGTAGCAGGAAAGCTCCTGTGGAAGAGAGTCCATGGAATAGGTTCTGTCTGTTCCCGCATCATAGGGATTTCCGGAAAATCCTCTGTCATAGTAAGTCAGAAGATAATCCATGCAGCCTTCTGCCTTTTTACCATAATAGAGATGAAGAAGAAATCCGTACTGATCCACCTGCATCTGATATGTAGTTTCTTTTGTCTGCAGGGTAAACGTTCTGTCTTTCTCGCAGTAGATGATTCCCATATGTGAATCCTCCTTTTTCTTGTGTTTTTATTTTACGGCACCGTTTACAACACCATTTAAAATGTGCTTCTGGCAGATCAGATAAAACAGAAGGATCGGAAGCAGTGCCAGCAGATAAGAGGCAAACGCAAGGTTATAGTTTGTTCCGAACTGAGTCTGGAAATTCAGCTGTGCCAGAGGCAATGTGGTTCCACCCGTAGATCCGGACATGATAACCAATGGAGTCATAACATCATTCCAGGTTCCAAGTGCTGTCAGAACTGCCACTGTGGCATGCATCGGCTTCATGATCGGAAAGATGATCTTCCAATATGTTTTCCAGGTGCTGGCTCCATCCACACAGGCAGCCTCCTCAAGGGCCATTGGAATGTTTGTCAGATATCCGGAATAAAGAAGCACGTTCATAGGCATATAAAATACCGTATAAAGAATGATCACACCGACTTTGTTATCAAGGCCCATCTCAGCAGTCTGCTTTACAAGCGGCATCATCAGGATAGCAAACGGAACAAACATACCGCTCACTACATAGAGATAGATAAATTTATAAAATTTACTTCTCTTGTTTCTGGCTATAGCATAACCTAAAAGTGAATGAATTACAATAGCAAGAACCACTGTGATCACAGTGATCAATACACTGTTTCCAAGAGAATGCCAGAAGTCTGTTACCTCCATAGCTTCCCTGAAATTGGCAAGACTGAATTTCTCTGGCAGAGACAGGATCCCGGCTACACTGTTGGTCATCTCTGTCGGCTGCTTGAATGCGATCACAATTGTCATATAAAGCGGAAATACCACTGTGATAAGGCCAAGGATCAGAAGGATCGTTATCGGCCAGTTCGCTTTTTCTCTTACTTTCGTTTTCATTACAGCTGCTCCTCCTTTTTCCCTGTGATAGTCAACTGCACTGCAGAAATGATCACGATCACAATAAAGAATATAACCGCATTGGCACTCTGGAATCCAAACTGTCCTCCACTCATACCATTGTTATAGATCAGGTAAGAAATAGATTCTGTACTCTGTGCAGGACCACCCTTTGTCAAAGCCATGATCTGATCAAATACCATCAGGAAGTTTTTCACACAGAGAACCATGTTGATGCTGAAAAACGGAACGATCAGCGGGAATGTCAGGTAACGGAACTTGCTGAATCCGGTAGCACCATCAATAGCGCCTGCTTCGTATACATCCTCCGGCACTGTCTGAAGACCGGAAATGTAAATGATCGTATTCATTGCAATGGACTGCCATGCACAAACGATCACGATGGCTACCCATGCAAGGCTCGTACTGGAAAGCATGCTGGAAGACAATGTTTTATTTCCGATCATCTTTCCGAATGCAGGCAGGATATATGTAAAGAAATAATTGAAAATATATCCTACGACCAGTGCGCCAAGTACATTAGGAATAAAATAAGCTCCACGCAGTGCACTCTTGAAACGGATCTTGCTGTTCAGTCCAAGTGCCAGGATCAGGCTGAGTACATTCGTTACGATAGTTGCCACGATGGCCAGCTTAAAGGTAAACAGATAGGAACCGCCAACACGGCTGTCTGTAAAAAGATCCTTATAGTTTCGAAGTCCTACCCAGTCATAGCTTCCATAGCCTTTAAAGTTCGTAAAGCTGTAGATCACACCCTTGATCAGAGGCAGTGTGTTAAAGCAGAAAAATAATGCCACGATCGGAATGGTGATCAGAAGAAAGGTCAGCTTTCTTCCACTCATAGATTTTTTTCCCATGATCAGTTCTCTCCTTCCCCGTTCTTCTCCTCATAGTCCTGTACTTTACGGATAATGTCACGGTTATATCTTGTCCAGTCTGTATCAAATTTTTTCAGGAATGCATCTTTATCCTTTTTCATCAGGAAGGTCTGGATCTGTGCATCCACAGCCATCTCTGTAGGATAATAATGATCCTGGTAATCGGCCATCCTTCCCTCTTCTATGTATTCCTTCATACCATCCAGAGTAGAGGGAAGTGTGAAATCACCCTCTTTACAGGGAACTGCCTTCTGGTCATCCAGATATGTCTGTATATTCTCATCCTCAAGAAGGAAATCCAGCACTTCATATGCAGCTTCCTTATTCTCACAGTCATCCATCACACAGAACTGAAGGTCAACTCCGGAATTCAGTTTGTTTTCTGACGGATCATTGCTTGCCGGTGTTACAAAAGAATCAATATCCATATCCGGATTTACACTCTGGATCTGCGGGATCGCATAGCTTCCGATGGGATACATGGCAGCCTCCCCTTTTGCAAAAGCGGTGCAGGCTCCATTGTAATCATAGGCAAAGGGATCATCCGGTCCATACTGGATAAGCTCCAGCATACGGTCTGCTACTTCCTTATACTCTTTTGCAAAAGTAGTGTTTCCCTGGTTTACCTGGCGGCATACATCGGCTGGTGCAAGATCTACCGCAATAGAATTCCACGGTGCAAGACAGGTCCAGGTATCTTTAAATCCGAAATAAAGCGGCTGGATACCTGCATCCTGAATTTCCTGGCAAAGGCTCATAAATTCATCCCATGTAGTCGGGATCTGCCAGCCATGCTCCTTGAAAAGCTCACGATTGTAAAGGATTCCGGCGGCATTGGCCACGTAAGGAACCGCATAGACTCCGTCTTCCGGAACGAATTCCAGCGCTTTATCAATTTCTTTATATGCATCTTTGATCGAATCCAGTCCCTGATAATCGGAAATATCCATCAGCATATCAGAATCAATAAAATTGGAAAAGTTAACATCGCCTCCGATTCCAATGATATCCGGATTATCCTCACGGATAAATCTTGTCTTCAATACAGTCATAGCATCGTTTGGTGATTCGATGGTAAGATGGATATCATCATGAGTGGCATTGAATTTTTCTTCCAGTTTTTCAAATGCCTTAACCGCTTCCGGTTTATACTGCACAAGTTCGATCTCTGTCTTTCCGCTGTCCTTTTTACCTGTGCCGCATCCGCTCAATGTAACGGAAGCTGCCATGGTAAAGGCAAGTCCCATACAGAGGATCCATTTACTTCTGTTGCGCATCTTGTAATGCTCCTTCCTTTTCCTTTTATTTGATAAGTCGGATATCACCCATTTAACTGATATGGTTATCCGGGTTCTCCAATACTTATTCTCTGGTTTCTTTTTTCTGAAAGCTATTTTAACATAGCTTTATGCTTGCATAAATAGCAGTGTTTTTCTTGTTTTATACCAAAATACAATTTTTCTCTGTCTTCATTAAAGTCATCTAGCATTTTGATATATTTTACACCTATATCACTACTTTTATCTAAAATTAGTATATTCCGAATTTATCGAAAATCAACAAGTTTCTCGAGAAACTTAATTTTCTCACAAAGTTTTATCGATTATCCTTCTCTTTTTAGTATATTTTACAGGCTGTTTTTGTAATTGCATTTTTATACATATGTTGAAGTTCCCTGCTGTTTTAATATATAATGTTACTGAAACCAGACAAAATCATACGCCTAAAGGATAAAAATATGAATGACCTTCTCTTCTCCGTTTTTCCAAATGAAAACTTTGTTGATATCGGACTATACCAATACGGCTGGGAGCACTGCGCTCCGGCACATTCATTCGGCCCGGCCGCACGAAACCATTATATTTTTCATTATGTGATCTCCGGTACCGGAACTCTGATGGCAGACAATTCCGCAGGAGAGACCATCACCTATCAGGTAAAAAGCGGCCAGGGTTTCATGCTTTTTCCCGGTCAGATCAACACCTACATTGCAGATACCGACTTTCCATGGGAGTACACCTGGGTGGAATTTGACGGGCTCCGGGCAAAAGAGATCGTGGAAACTGCAGGTTTAAGTCCGGACCATCCGGTCTATCACAGCCACTCTGCAGATCTCCGCCAGAAAATGATGGAGGAAATGCTTTATATCAGCCATAATTCCCAGGAATCACCCTTTCATCTTATCGGACATACCTGGCTTTTTCTGGATTACTTTATGCGCTCTACTGAAACTGTCCGCATGAAACAGGATGGAAGTATCCGTGATTTTTATATCAAGGAGGCGCTCTCTTTTATTGAACAGAATTTCCAGAATGATATTTCCATTGAGGATATCGCAGCCTGCTGCGGCCTGAACCGAAGCTACTTCGGTAAGATCTTCCACGACACCATCGGACGTTCTCCCCAGGAATTCCTGATCAGCTATCGCATGACCAAAGCTGCAGAACTTCTTAAGATCACAGCCCTGTCTATCGCAGATATCGGAAATGCAGTCGGATATCCCAATCAGCTGCATTTTTCCCGGGCTTTCAAAAATGTATATGGAATGTCGCCAAGAAACTGGCGGATGAAAAACAGACTTATTGAAAAAAAGCCTCCGGCCAGAAAATAACCGGAGGTTTTTTATTAAAAAATATATTTACTTAAAATGTAAATTTATCAGCAAAGTATGCATCAAGCTCATCGATCTTCACACGTACCTGCTCCATAGTGTCACGGTCACGGACTGTAACTGCACCGTCATTCTCAGACTCGAAGTCATAAGTGATACAGAACGGAGTACCGATCTCATCCTGTCTGCGGTAACGTTTACCGATATTTCCACGGTCATCGTACTCACAGTTGTACTTCTTGGAAAGCTGCTGGTAGATCTTCTCAGCACCCTCGTTAAGCTTCTTGGAAAGCGGAAGCACACCGATCTTAACCGGTGCAAGTACCGGATGGAAATGAAGGACTGTACGGACATCGTTCTTCTCTGCATCCAGAACTTCCTCATCGTAAGCGCTGCAGAGGAAAGCAAGTACCATACGGTCTGCTCCAAGTGATGGCTCGATAACGTATGGGATATATTTCTGTTTCTTCTCATCGTCGAAGTATGTGAGATCCTGGCCGGATACATTCTGATGCTGTGTCAGGTCATAATCTGTTCTGTCAGCGATTCCCCAGAGCTCGCCCCATCCGAATGGGAAAAGGAATTCCACATCTGTGGTAGCCTTGCTGTAGAAGCTCAGCTCTTCCTTATCATGATCACGGTAACGAACCTCATCATCCTTAAGTCCGAGAGCACTCAGCCAGTCAAGGCAGAACTTCTTCCAGTATGCAAACCACTCAAGATCTGTATCCGGCTCGCAGAAGAACTCAAGCTCCATCTGCTCGAACTCACGGGTACGGAATGTGAAGTTACCCGGTGTGATCTCGTTACGGAAGGATTTACCGATCTGGCCGATACCAAACGGGATCTTTTTACGGGATGTTCTCTGTACGTTCTTGAAGTTTACGAAAATACCCTGTGCAGTCTCCGGTCTTAAATATACAGTATTCTTGGCATCTTCGGTAACACCCTGGAATGTCTTGAACATCAGGTTGAACTGACGGATATCTGTGAAGTTGTGTTTACCACAGCTCGGACATCCTACCTCGTGTTCTTTGATGAAGTCCATCATCTTCTCCTGGGACCATGCATCTACGCTTCCCTCAATGGCAATGTCATGCTCTGCACAAAAGTCCTCAATGAGCTTATCTGCACGGAAACGCTCGTGGCACTCTTTACAGTCCATAAGAGGATCAGAAAATCCGCCAAGATGTCCGGAAGCGATCCATGTCTGCGGGTTCATAAGGATCGCACAGTCAACACCTACATTGTACGGAGACTCCTGAATGAATTTCTGCCACCATGCACGTTTTACGTTATTTTTAAGCTCTACACCGAGATTTCCATAATCCCATGTGTTTGCCAGGCCGCCGTAGATCTCGGAACCCGGGTAAACAAATCCTCTGGCTTTTGCAAGAGCTACGATCTTTTCCATTGTCTTTTCCATGATTTCTCTCCTCTTGACTTGCAGCTGTTCCGCCAAATGCGTCCGGAAAGCTCCGGAAAAAGCTGCTTTTTTACATTTTTGGTCTTATTATACTAGTATCCTCATGATTTTTCAAGGATATTTCCATTTGCATTGCATCCTGTCCTGCTTTTGAAAAATAAATCGTTACGGTTATTCTGCAGCCGACAGTAATCTATCTCATCAATTCCAGGATCTCCAGACTTTTAAACCGCTTGTCTGTATTCAGCTCCGTATACCGGTAAATGTGGCGTTCCAGTTCCCGCAGCACATCATCCCGCACTGTAAACGTATACAGCTTTGCCAGGGGGGACACGGCTATGTAGCGCATGGCATACAGGGCAACCGCTGAGATCCGTTTCCTGTCCATGGCCATCCTGCTGCAGTCCGCACACAGGATCCCGTGCTCATCCTGGGAGAAAAAAAGCTCTCCATTTTCTTCTTCCGTAAGCTCTCTCCCGCAGCCTGCACACTGAAACAGCTGCGGCATCACGCCCTGGATCACCATGGTCCGCAGTTCATAGATACAGCGCACCAGCCGGTCTTCGATATGGGGATTCAAAATGGCTTTGATGGTCACATAGAGAAGATTCATCATCTCCTTCTCGTCTGTTCCCTCTTTACCAAAATAATCCGCCAGTTCCAGGAAATAATATCCGTAGTAAACTCCCGGCTGCTGGGTGGCCAGTTCCACAAAATGATGCTGCACGCTGACCTGGTTCAGATTATAGCTTGTCCTTCCCTCATAAAGAGTAAAGCTTCCAAATACAAACGAGTTAGCTGCTGCCATAAACGGACTGTTCTGCCGCCTTGCTCCCTTGGCAAAGGCGGAAATCTTTCCCCTCTCTCTTGTGAGAAGGACGATCCGCTTGTCATAGTCGCCTACCGGCATGGCAGAAAGCACCACTCCCTGTACGGTAATCAGATCACTCATTTTCAGATTTCTTTCTTGTCATATCCAAAGTTCTTGATCAGGAAATCACTGTCTCTCCAGTTCTTGGTCACCTTGACCCAGAGCTTTAGGTTTACTTTTGCTTCCAGCATACGCTCCAGCTCATAGCGGGCATTGCTTCCGATCTTTTTGAGCATGGCTCCCTGTTTTCCAATGATGATACCTTTGTGGGAATTGCGCTCACAGATGATGGTGGCATCAATATCGATGATGTTGCTTCTGCCAGGACGTTTCTTCATCCGGTCGATGGCAACGGCGATTCCGTGAGGGATTTCCTCATCCAGTGCATGCAGTGCTTTTTCACGGATGATCTCTGCGGCGATCTGGCGCTGAGGCTGGTCGGTAACGGTATCCTCATCGTAGAACATCGGTCCGTATGGAAGATATTTGAAAATACTTGGAATGATATCCTGTGTGTTTTTTCCGCGGAGGGCAGAGCAGGGAATGATCTCTGCAAAATCACAGATCTTACGGTAGGTATCGATTGCAGGAAGAAGCTCTTCTTTTTTTACCGTATCGATCTTGTTGATGATGAGAATCACTGGAACTCCAACCTTCTGCAGTTGCTCGGCAATATGGCGCTCTCCCGCACCTACGAATGTGGACGGCTCCACCAGCCACATAATGGCATCTACTTCCTTCAGGGTTCTCTCCGCAACCTGTACCATGTATTCTCCAAGCTTGTTTTTTGCCTTGTGGATACCCGGTGTGTCCAAAAATACGATCTGTCCCTCATCACAGGTATACACGGTCTGTATCTTGTTTCTGGTTGTCTGTGGCTTGTTTGATGTGATGGCGATCTTCTGTCCGATAAGATGGTTCATCAGCGTGGATTTTCCAACATTCGGTCTTCCGATGATTGCAACAAAGCCTGATCTAAAATTATTATCCATTCTTTATCCTCTCATAATCCTTTCACAGCCTGCTATCCCATTTAACGGACAGCAGGCTTTGTTTCTCATCAGCCGATCAGTGGCTTCACTTCCATGAATACATCTTCCGCCTTCTCTATTGCAGTCTCACTTCCTACTACGCAGATCTGATCATCGGAAAGTACTGCTTCTACAAGAGCTGCCAGTTTCTGGATATCCTCCTTCTGCGCTCCGAGGATCTGATTTCTTTCCTTCTGGAGCATATCCTCTGTAACATTGGAGAAATATGCGGTTTTTGAGATACTTCCCTGCATCTGCGGAGTTCTCGGCACATCCTTGTTGCTGATCGTTCCGATGATATATTTTGTCATCTCACGCTCGTCTGCCTCAAAGGCACGGATATAATCCGGCACTCCCTGGTATACTTCCAGGGTTCTCTTTAGATGGGGATCACGATAGGATACCAGGAAGCTCTCTCCGTTTCTCTTAAAGCCGCTCATGCAGCCATACGCTCCACCCTTTACACGAAGGTTGATCCAGAGATAATCGTAGCTTAAGATCACTTTCAGGATCTCCAGTGCACCGGTATACTCCAGGCCTTTTTTGCGGAAGTTTCCGTTCTGTGCCACATACTGGACCTGGCCGGAGGTCTTGAAGGCTTCGTTTTTCTTTATGCAGGGGGCCTGCTTCACAGACTCCGGCTTCTGTCCGTTAAACAAGACTTTTTTGATCCCGGCAGCCTGTGCTTTTACTACATCCAGAGATTCTCTCTCTCCGGTATAGCTTACACAGAAATTCTCCGGGCGAAGGACCTTTTCCATCACCTTACGGAGATTTTTCACGATCTCATCCTTGCAGCTGTCAAAATCCTTCTCCAGTTTTTCGATAAACTGATAATATCCGATTCCTGCCATCTCATCCTGGAATGCCGCCATCGGAGATGCGTAGGAAGCACCACGGAGAACGGCGGTGGAATGGCCTGCACTTGCAAGGCTGGCCTGGGCTCTGGATCTCACTCTGGCAATGATCTCGTAGAGACGTTTGGTGTCATCCAGCTTCGAAGTTGTAAGAACCTCCCGAATCATGGAAAACATGAAATCCATCTCCGGATATAACGCTTTTCCTCTTACGGCAAACATAGCACGGAATGCATCGGTATCCTGGGCATCATCAAAAACCTCTATCCCATAGGCAATACCGCCGGTTCTCGCATTCACTTCATTAAACAGCTCGCCATACGTGTAATTCTCCGTATCCACTGCACCAAGCACAGATTTCAGAAGTCCCAGATAATGGACTGTATCAACATCAAAGTCATGGATCTCAAAAAGAAGATCCGCATAACCGATACCATTGGTGCACACATCATGATACAGAAACAAGCTGTCCTCCACATGGTGCTCCTCGTTTGTCAGCCCTGTGATCTCTTTTTTGATGTCTTCTCTGGAGAGCATGGGGATGCAGGTCAGCGCTTCCGGAGCTTCCTCCGCTTCCTGATAAGCCTCCAGCGCTTTGGTATTCTCTACCATCCGGGTAAGCTCTTCATCAGAAAGGCTCTTTCTGTAATTCT
>OLPL01001638.1_pt1 | contig 13352 bp, 10 predicted proteins | sample 1673211 | NCBI WGS metagenome assembly OLPL01 (sample SAMEA3136766, study PRJEB25190) | human gut metagenome | reverse complement strand
GAGGCCCTCTACGCTGATGAGCTCGAATGGAACCGCAAGGCCCTGCTCAACGTGGCCAACTCCGGCTACTTCAGCTCCGACCGCTCCATGGAAGACTATTTGGAACGTATCTGGCACACTGCTCCTCTGGCCTGACGGCCGCCGGAGCGGCGCGCCAGCTACGTGCTGGTTTCTACCTCGCGGCTGTCGCCGCTCGGCGTCGCCTACGGGAAGCCCACCGGGCTTCCCGCTTAACGGCTCCGCGTATCTGGCACACTGCTCCTCTGGCCTGACGGCCGCCGGAGCATAAGAAGCCCCGCAACCGACATCCATCGGTTGCGGGGCTTCTTGCGTTGAAAGACCGCCCTATCAGGCTTCGGCCGGGGCGGCTTTCGCCTCGTCATCGGCCTCATCCTCGGCCTTATTCAGACCTAGGTCGACCGGCGAGGAGCTGTTCTCCCACGGCTCCTCCCACGGATCGTAATCCGGGTTCTGCTGCTTGTAGATGTACAGGCCAACAAGCGCGGCGAGCAATCCGCCGAACAGCAGCGCGAAGAACTTCCAACCGTTAGAAGACTTGTTCTCCATGACGGCTCCTTTCCCTAGGGATCGTCTGGTCGGTATGCCCATTCAGACCGACTCTGCTCCCTATTCTAGGCCGCTGTTTGTGACGATTGGGTGGAATGACATTCGTGGGCGATTCATCCGCGCCCGTCTGCCCTTGGCCGGCTCGGCATCTTCGCGGCGCGTGGAACGCATCCGAGACCTTCGATACAGTGGGCTGCATGCATATTCCTACACAACGGGAGATTCGATACCAGTGGGAGCGCGGTGGTCCGGTGATGACCTGGGCGCTGATTGTTGCGTGCGTGGCAGTGTGGCTACTGGAGGTATTGTTGGGATTTATTGCCCCGGGCCTGAGGGCTTGGTTGATGTACCTCGGCATGGCGGCTCCGGTCAGACTGGTGGCTGAGCCGTGGACGCTCATCACCTCGATGTTCCTGCATGCGCCGAACTCGCTATTGCATATCCTGTTCAACATGATTGCTCTGTATTCCGTGGGCCCAGTGCTGGAACGAATGATCGGCCACTGGCGGTTCTTGGGACTGTATGTGATTTCCGGCCTTGGCGGCTCCCTGGGACTTATGGTGTGGGCTGCGGTGGCTCCGGGAGGCATCGGCTGGCAGATGGCAGCCTATGGGGCTTCTGGAGCCTTATTTGGCCTGTTTGCATCATTGCTGGTGGTATATCGCCGTATCGGCGCCGATATCCGCTCCATGTTGATCTGGATGGCGGTGAACTTCGCCTTGCCGTTCGTGGTCGGTGGCGTGGCGTGGCAGGCGCATGTCGGCGGCTTTGTAGTGGGTGGAATACTCACATGGCTGCTGGTGGGTGGTGTGCCGGCGTGGCGCGGTAAAAGCCTGAAATGGCGCATGCAGGTGTACGGCTGGGCCATGGTGGTGCTGGTCATTGCGTTGATTCTGTTGTGCAATATGGCCAATCCTTACGGGTGGATGAGTTTCGGCTCCCTGCACTGATATGGCTTGATATGGCTGTAAAAAAAAACGATTGATGCCGGGTATTGCGGAACATGCAGTGCCCGGCATCAATGTATGTGCGGAAAGCGACGATGTGGATATTAGCGATGTGGATATCGTCGTTCGGCGAGTGGGTGTGTGCCGTATGAAGATATCCACAGTAATGAGATGCGCGCAATGACGAGTTATCCACGATAATGAGTTATCCACAATGGTGACTTGTGCACAAGTGTGTAGAAAAGTGCATAAGACTGTGGATAACTTATGTGGATAAGTTAGGAATGTCGCGGTATTATTGGGTTTGTTGCAGTGGATAACTCGGGTGTATAACTGTTCCCTCGCTGTGGCGATGTATGCCAAGCCAAAGTTATGCACGAGATATACACCGAGAAACGCCGCTTATCCACCACTTATCCACATGGTTTTCCACATTCGGTGGAAAACTACATGGGTGTAATTCATCCACAGGCTGTGGATAACGTAGTGGATAAGTCGTGGATAAGTGGTGGATAGCTGTGGATGAACAGGCTAAGGCACGAAAAAGGCCGACCTCCGCATACGGGAGGTCGGCCTTTCTCATAAGAATTAAGGACAACCTAACGATAGAAAAAAACAATCTACCGATAGATAAGCGCAACGAGCCGGAACTCAGCGCCATCCCATCGTCATCAGGAATCCGATCATGATCAGGGCGAAGCCGATGCCGAGGTTCCACGCACCGATGTTCGGAATCGGCCAGGAACCGGACGGGGAGAGGTAGTACACCACGCACCAAATCAGGCCGATGATCATAAACGCGCAGAACAGCGGCACGAACCAACGCGGGTTCGACTTGGTGCCCTTAATGGTTTCTTCAACGCGCTTGGTGTTCTCCGCCTGGCGGTTCATCATACGCTGCATCTGCGGGGTCAGCGTGGCCTTATCGGCAGTGGCGTTGAGCACGGCCTGCACCTGCTCCATATTCACGCCGTAAGCCGCGCCTTCCTCGGCAGAAGCGTTCTCTGCGTTCTGCTCGGTGTCTTTGCTGGCGGTCTCGTCAGCAACGGTGCTGGATGAGGTCTCGCTCTGCCAGTCCTTCTGGTTGTTCGAGTCGGTTTCGTGCAGCTCTTCGTCAGCCATCAGCATAGTCTCCATTCAATAGGCTAAAAGTCATAATAGTGGCTACACTCGAAAGCGGCGACCAGAGTCGGCAAGAAGACAGGAAATTCATGGCCAGACATGTAGGTAAGCACGGTGCACGGCACTCCCTATGGGGTGGTGTCGCGGTATTCGTCGTCATTGCCTTGACCGGTTTTCTGCTGAGCACCAACGTGAGGGTCAATCGTACGGTTGCCGCCACCAACGATACGGCCGATCTGGTGGAGCAAGGCGTGGACGAGGCCAACCAGCTGCAGCAGGACGTCAGCGATCTGACCAAACAGGTCGCCAATCTTACGGACGCGCTCAAGGCCGATGGCACCGATGGCACCGACAGCACACAGAACCAAGGCAAGGACTCCAGCAATGTGGATTCCAGCCTGATGCTGCCCGCGCTCAGCGGCAGCGGCGTAACGGTAACGCTGGATGATTCTCCGTTGTGGGAGAACGCAGTCAACAACAACGGCACGACCGCCAATATCAACGATTACGTGATCCACCAGCAGGACGTCGAATCGGTGGTGAATGCCTTGTGGGCCGGCGGTGCCGATGCGCTGATGATTATGGATCAGCGGGTGCTGTTCAATTCGGCGGTCATCTGTTCCGGCAACGTGCTGTCGTTGCACGGTAAGAAATACTCGCCGCCGTTCACCATTTCCGCGATTGGTGACCCTCAAAGACTTCGCGCAGCGTTGAACGACTCCGAAGCCATTACCATTCTTAAGCAATATGTGACCGCGTTTGGCATTGGCTACAAGGTGGAGAATGCCGAGGACCTTCAGTTCCCCGCTACCGCCGCCTTGCTGCAGCAGTTGAAATATGCCACGGTCGATACGTCAAAGACCACAGATGAGGAGCAGACTCAGCAATGAGACACGGCAGGCACAACAGCGGCGTACCGGCGCCCATTGATCTCGCGTCCGTGTCGGACGTACAGCCCTTCCCCGAGGACGATGCCGCACGAATGGCGGCAGACCCGGCCAACGCCAGTAGGGCAAGGTCCCGTCGTGCCGCAGTACGCGGCGCGTCTTCGCCCCAGCGGAGCCCGGTCTGGCAGGCACTCGGCATCTGCGCCGAACTGCTGATTACCGCTGCCGTGATTTGCGCCCTGTACATCGTCTGGCAGATGTGGTGGACCGGTGTCGAGGCGGAGCGAGCCCAGAACGAAACCACCCAGTCCGTCGACTGGAGCGACCCCAGCAACAACGGGGGAACGGTCACCATCGCCAAAGCCCAGGAGGGCGATGCGCCGGTACAGCCGAAAGACGCGAAATATGGCGACTTGATTGCGCAGATCTACATTCCGCGCTTCGGCTCCCAATGGCACCGCAACATCGTGGAAGGCACCACGCTCGAGCAGCTCAATCGCCACGGTCTGGGCCATTACGACACCACCCAGATGCCGGGGCGGGTCGGCAACTTCGCCGTCGCCGGCCACCGCAACGGCTACGGGCAGCCGTTGGGCGATGTGGACAAGTTGCAGGAAGGCGATCCCATCATCGTTCGTACCAAGGATTACTGGTACGTCTACCACTACACCCGGTACGAGATTGTGCTGCCCACGGACGTGCATGTGATCGCCCCCAATCCGGAAGACTCCACTGCCAATCCCACCAAACGCATGATCACACTGACCACCTGTGAGCCGAAATACTCCACCCCCACCCATCGATGGATCAGCTATGGTGAGTTGGCGTACTGGGCCAAAGTGTCCGACGGTGTGCCCAAAGAGCTGGCTACTACTGATTCGTCCGGTGCAGTGATGTTCTCCACCACCGAAACCCCCTCGATCGCTTCCCGCATTGGCTCGCTGGACAAGGTGGTATTCGGCGCGCTGGTAGTGTGGCTGGTTCTGTTCATTGCCGCTGCGGTGGCATGGCGCTGGCCGGTGCTGCGCGAGATTCGCGCGGGTGAGCGTCGCCGTCCGGATGCCAGCATCTATGGCGGACTGTTGCGTCTGCAGCCCGGCGTGGCACCGATTCGATGGTTGCTGCTGGCTCTGCTGCTGTTCGCAGCCGCCGCGGCGCTGTTCCAGTGGGGATTCCCTTGGGCCGCCGCCAATATCCCATTCCTACAGCAGATGTCGAACTTCGTGGCAGCGAGCTGACGGCATCCTAGTACTATGGCTTGCAGTACACGTCCCTCAAGGAGAGCCCTATGACCGATTCCGCGCATATTTTGGTGGTGGATAACTACGATTCCTTCGTCTACACGATCGTAGGCTATCTGCAAACCCTTGGCGCCACTGTTGATGTGGTGCGTAACGACGCTATCGACCCAGCCGCGCCGGGTGTACTGGACGGTTACGATGGCGTGCTGATTTCTCCCGGCCCTGGTGCTCCGGCCGAATCCGGTGCCAGTGAGGATATGATTCGCCTGTGCGCGGCCAGCGGCGTGCCGATGTTTGGTGTGTGCCTGGGCTTGCAGGCGCTCGCTGAGGTGTACGGCTGCACTGTGGACCATGCGCCCACCATCATGCATGGCAAGACCAGCTTGGTGGAACATATCGATGACGAGATTTTCGAGGGCGTGGCCAACCCCATGACCGCCACCCGCTACCATTCGTTGGCCGTCGAGCCCGATTCGGTGCCGGATACGCTGGTGGTTACCGCGTGGACGCAAGGCGACCACATTATTCAGGGCGTGCGTGTCAAGGGCAAGCCGATGTACGCCGTGCAATTCCATCCCGAATCCGTGATGACCCAGGACGGCTACCGTCTGCTGGCCAACTGGCTTAAGGTCTGCGGCCAAGACAACGCCGTGGCCAAGTCCGCCGGCCTCCAGCCCAAAGTTACGAAGTAGCTTTTCCGCGCGGCGATACTCTCCCCGGAATGTGTCGCTAGAACGAGGCTTGCGTACTGGTTTTGCGACGCTTCCCGGGATTGTTGCGCTGGGATAGCTCTTTATACAGCAAAGGGGAGGGGCGCAGAAGCCCTTCCCCTTTGTGTTGCGTGTATGTGTTGCGCTATTTGCGTTGCATATGCGCAACACATACACGCCCGGCGCTTACTTGCTACTCACCGGTTCCGCCCCCGTTGCCAGTACCGTTGCCACCGTCTCCGGTACCGGTACCGCCGCCAGTGCTGCCGGCCTTCGTGGTAATGGTGACGGTCGATCCCGCATCTACCTGGCTGCCAGCGCCAGGATTGATGCTGACTACCACAGCGGTGCTGCCGGTTGGACCATTGGCCTGAGCCTTGAGGCCCACGGCCTTGAGCATGAGTTCGGCGGTGACGTAGTCAGTGCCAGCGGTGATATTCGGCACAGCGACCTTCTCCTTGCCCGTGGACACCCAAATGGTGATGAACCCGCCCTGTGCGATGGAAGAGCCCGAATCAGGGCTTACACGGGTAATCAGACCGGCCTCCACCGTATCGGAGCTCTCCTGCTCCACAGTGAAGCTGAACTTGCCCTCATACTGCTGTAGCACGCTGTCCTTCGACTGACCGACCAAATTGCTCGGTACGGTGGTCATGCCGGAAGAAACATATATGGTGATGGTGGTGCCCTTGGGAACCGACTGACCGGCGGCAGGATCGGTTTTCGTCACCATATCCTTGGCGATGTCGGCGCTGTCTTCGGTTTTGACGGCGGCGTTCACCTTGAACCCGGCGCTTTCCAGAATGCTGCGCGCCTCTTCCTGGCTGCGTTCCTTGACATCCGGAACCTGAGTGGACTGCGGGCCTGCGGAGAACCACACCTTCACGGCAGATCCCTTGGCCACCTTGGAGCCGGCGTCCGGGCTCATCTTGGTGCAGGTGCCTTCCGGCTCGGTGGAGTCGGTGTCTTGCTTTTCGGTCATCTTCAAACCCGATGCCTTGAGTTTGAGCTCGATGCTGTCCTTGGATGTGGAAGCGTTGCACACCTCAGGGATGGTGACGGTGTCTTCCGAGGACTTGTTGCCGGAGCCGTTCATGGCGAACACGATGCCCACAATGACAAGCACTGCAACAATCGCTGCGATCACCGAACCGATGATGATCTTCTTGCGCTTCTTGGCCTTGGCCGCCGCCGCACGCTGCTGCGCACGGGACTGCAACGCCGCTGAGTTGGCACCATTGGCCGGTGGAATCTGCTCGAACTGACCGGTCACCGGGTTGAATGCTTGGGTGGGTTGCTGATGCGGTTCCACCGGCGTGGTGGGCAAATCACGTTCGGCTTCCTTGCGGGCCTTCATATTCGACAGGTCCGTCAACGGGTTGAACGCGGCCGCCACCGGCACGCCGCCGTTCATGTAGGTCAGGATGTCGGTCTTGAATTCGGAGGCCGTGGCATAGCGATTCTGGCGGTCCTTGGCCATGGCCTTGGCGCAGATCGAATCCCACATCTTCGGCAGCCCCGGCACCACGGCGGATGGCGGCGTGGCGACTTCGGAAACATGCTGGTAGGCGATGGCCACGGCGGAATCGCCGGTAAACGGCGGGCGGCCGGTGAGCATCTCGTAGAGCACGCAGCCGGCGGAATACAGGTCGGAACGCATGTCGACGGTCTCGCCGCGCGCCTGCTCGGGAGAAAGGTACTGTGCGGTGCCCACCACGCCCTGCGACTGGGTCATGGTGGCTGCGGAATCGTCCAGAGCGCGGGCGATGCCGAAGTCCATGACCTTGACCACGCCCTGCTCGGAAATCATGATGTTGCCGGGCTTGATATCGCGGTGGATAATGCCCATGCGATGCGAATAGTCGAGCGCGTTAAGCACGCCCAACATCACCTGTTCGCAGTCGCGCTGGCTGAGTGCGCCGTTGACCTTGATGATGTCGCGCAGGGTCTGGCCCTTGACGTATTCCATGACGATGTATGGCAGACGCTCGGCATCGCCGCTTTCGGAAGAAACCAGTTCTTCTCCCGAATCGTAGATGTTCACGATGTTCGGGTTGTTCATCTGGGCCACGGCGTGTGCTTCGCGGCGGAAACGGGCCAGGAAGATGTCGTCGTTGGCCAGATCGGCGCGCATGATTTTCACGGCCACGGTACGGCCCAGACGGGTGTCAAGAGCCACGTGGACCTCGGCCATGCCGCCACGACCGATGAGCTGGCCAAGCTGGTAGCGTCCGCCGGCCAATGCGGTGGGCATACTGGTGCTCATTGCTTATTCCCTCCCAATCTTGAGGCCGGGGCCTCCAAAACAATGCGTGGCGTGCTGGTCACTCGGCGCGGCAGTCGATTGCCGGACGTGGCCATGGCGGTGTCGGCCATTTCGGTCTGCTGATCCAGCAGACGGCGTTCGATGCGTGCCAGCGTACGGGACACCACCAGCGCGTCTTTCGGGCGATCCAACGGGTCCTTGGCCAGCATTGACATGACAAATTCGCGTAACTGTACGTCCACCGAGTCCGGCAGCGGAGGCACGGGATTGTTCACGTGCGCTGCGGCGATATCGACCGGAGTGGTGCCGGTGAACGGACGATGCCCGGCAAGGCCCTCGTACGCCACTACGCCCAGTGAATAGATGTCCGATTGCGGCGTGGCCTGCTGGCCCTGCGCCTGCTCGGGGGAGATGTATTGTGCGGTGCCCACCACCATGCCGTCCTGGGTGATCTGGCCCTGACCCGTGGAGTAGCTCACACCGAAATCGGTGATCTTCACTTCGCCGGTGTCGGAAACCATGATGTTGGCCGGCTTGACGTCACGATGAATCACGCCGTGCGAGTGGGCCACGAATAGGCCTCGCGCGGTCTGAATCAGAATGGGCAGCAGTTCGATGGGATCCATCGCGCCCTTGCTATGGAACAGATCCGCCAACGACTTCGAGGGGACGTATTCCATAATCAGAAAGCCGATGCCGTCATGCTCGTAGTATTCGAACAACGCAGCGATGTTCGGGTGCGCCAGATTGGCGGAATTATGGGCTTCGGCACGCAGGCGGCGCAGCTTGGCCTCGGCGTTGGTCATGTCCGAGCGCAGCGCCTTGATGGCCACTTCACGTCCGAGCTGAATATCGTAGCCTTTCCAGACCTCGCCCATACCGCCTTGCGCAAGACGCGAATCAAGACGATATCGGCGGTGAATAAGCTGTCCTTCGATAAGTTTCACTGCTGCAAAGCCTCCTGCATCATCGCGCGCATGATCGGGCCAGCGGCGAGCGAACCGTATACATCTGTGTTATGCACCAACACCGCGACGGCGATTTGCGGATCGTCCGCCGGCGCGAAACCGATCACCCAGCCGTCGATGGCAGAGTTGTCGGTACCGATTTGTGCGGTACCGGTTTTGGCCGCCACCTTGATGCCGTCGATGGCCAGCTGCGGATTGGCCTCGGTCACCACGCTTTCCATCATCGTGGTGAGCTTGTCTGCGGAATCCTTGCTGAACGCATTGGCCATGGTCTGCGGCTTGGTCTGCGAAAGCACGGTGAGATCGGCGGCGCGCACACGATCGACCAGCGTGGGCTGCATCAGTTTGCCGTTGTTGGCGATTGCCTGCGCGACCATCGCCATCTGCAACGGCGTGGCCGTGGTGTCGCCTTGGCCGATGGACGCCAGCGCAAGCTTGTCGTCGGTCGGATCAGAGGGGAATGTGGACGCGGTGGCCGTCATCGGGGTGCCCGTGGATTCGGTGCCGTCAATGGTGATGGTGCTGCCGAAACCAAGCTTGGTGGCCATGTCCGAAACCTTGCTCGCGCCGAGTTTCACGCCAAGCTGGGCGAACGCGGTATTGGACGACCATGCGACGGCCTCTTGCAGGGAGATCTGCCCGTTGACGCCATCGGCCTGTGCCTCGGCGTTCGGCAACTGTGTGGCGGTTCCCGGCAAGGTATAGCTGGCGCCCGCAGGAATCTTCGTGTCCGTCTGATAATCGCCGGTTTCCAGCGCAGCCGAGGCGACGATGGTCTTGAACGTGGACCCTGGCGGGTACAGCTGCGAGGTGGCGCGGTTGATTAGCGGGCTATTTTGGCCCGCAGAAAGTTCGTTGTAGGCCTGAGACGCGGCTTTGGTGTCATGGGTCGCCAGTTTGTTCGGATCGTAGCTGGGCGTGCTCACCATGGCGAGGATACGACCGGTGCTGACTTCGATGGCCACCGCCGCACCATCGCGCGTACCGAGCTGATCGTAGGCAACCTGCTGCAGCTTGGGGTCGATGGAGGTTTCGATGGACGCGCCCTGATCCGTAGCGCCGGTGAGCATGGCCTTGGCCCGCTGCCAGATCAATGAATCGGCCTCACCGTTGAGCAGCATGCTGCGGGAGGCTTCCAGGCCGCGATCGGCGGTCTGGTTGATGGAGAAGAAGCCGGTGACCGGAGCATACAGCGGACCGTTGGAATAGGTGCGCAGGTATTTGAACGCGTCGTTGACCGGCTCGGATTTGGCCATGACCGTGCCGTCGGAGGCCAGAATGGCACCGCGGTAGGCGCCGAGCTGGTGGTACAGCGAACGGGCGTTGCGCGGATCGTTGTTCAGCGCGTTGGCCCGTACCGCCATGATGATGGTGGACGACAGGCCGAGAATCACGAACAGCGCGACCACGGCGGTGAAAAGCTGACGAAGATATTTGTTCATACGCGAGTGCCTCCGTTAACGGGAGGAAGCGGGGGAATCGTACCGGTAGGCGTGTACGGTTCATCGGCGCCGGCATACGCCGGAGTGGTGGCATCCACAATGGGCTCGGCGATGGGGGCCGCAGCAGAGCCCGCAGAGGTCACAATTGCGGGCACTTCGGGTGCCTCAAGTGTGTCTGGCGCGTGCTTGGTGATGTCCACAATGGGGTCGTCAAACGATTCCGACTCGGACTGCGACGCCGTAGCCGACGCGCTGCGAGGCTGAACGATCGGCTCAGTGGCGCGGGCCCGGGCCTCAAGTTCCTTGTTGCGCAGCACGGCCAAAGCCTCGTACTGGAACGTATCCGAGGTCAGCTCCGGCTCGGGCGCATTGGCCGAGTTCGAGATGATGATGAGCAGGGTCGCGAGAATATAGTTGGCGATCAGACTGGAGCCGCCGGCCGCCATATAGGGCAGGGTCAGACCGGTCAGAGGAATCACCAGCGTGATGCCGCCGACCACGGTGAACACCTGGAAGGCCATGGTGAACACCAGTCCGGAAGCGAGCAGCTTGCCGAAGCCATCCTTGATTTTCATGGCGGTGATAAAGCCGGAGGCAATGATGAGCAGGTAGAGCATCAAAATGGCCAGGACGCCCATCAGACCGAGTTCCTCGCCCAGAGAGGCGTAGATGAAATCGGAGTTCGCGAACGTAACGAGCGAAGGATGGCCTTGGCCGAGACCGGTGCCGAGCATGCCGCCTGATGCCAGGCCGAAAATGCCGGTGACCAGCTGCCAGGAGCCGCCGGGGGTCTTGTTGTATTGCTCGTTGCTGAACGGGTGCAGCCAGGCATCGACTCGCTGACCCACGTGGCTGAACATGCCTGCGGCCAGCACGGCACCCGCGGCGAACGCGATCAGACCGATGATGATCCAGCTTTTACGGCCGGTGGCCGTGTACAGCATGGCCACGAACATGGCGAAGAACATAAGCGAGGTGCCCAGATCATGCTGCATGATGAGCACGCCCATCGAGGCGATCCACACCACGATGATCGGGCCGAGATCCTTGATACGCGGCAGCTGCAGACCGAGCATCTTCTTACCGCCCACGGCCAGCTGGTCGCGATGGTCGAACAGGTAGGCGGCGAAGAAGAACGCAAGGAACAGCTTGGCGAACTCGCCCGGCTGGAACTGGCCCAGTCCCGGAATCCTGATCCAAATGCGCGCGCCGTTCACTTCCTGACCGACAAACGGCAGCATCGGGGCGAGCAGCAGCACCAAGCCCACCACCATCGACACGTAGGAGAAGCGCCGCAGCACGCGGTAGTCCTTCAGGAAGATGATGAGCAGCGCGGAAAGCACGATGGCGATGCACAGCCAGATCAGCTGACGTTGGGCAACCGCCCAACCTTCGCTCTGGTCAATGCGAGCGATCATGGTCACGCCGGTGGCGGTCAGCAGTAGCACGCAAGGCAGAATCGACTGGCTGGCGTACGGCTGGAAGCGCACAATCAGCCCCCACAGCACCAGAAACAGCACTACGGCCAATGCCAGCATGCCGGCGTATTGCATAGGGAATTCGCTGGCGGTGCGCTGGAACATCTGGATGAACGCCAACGCACTGATTGCCATGGCAATCAGCAACAAAGAAATCTGACGTAGACGGGTAGCGATCATTGAGAATCTCCCGTGGCCGCGTTGTCGGCCGCTCCGATACCGGATTTATCCGAGGAATCGGATGAGCTTGACGAACCGGACTTGTCTGACGAGGAGCCGGACTGGCTGGACGAATCCTCGGTGCTGTCCTTGGAATCGCTCTGGGAGCTGTCTTTGGAACTGTCCGGGGAATTGGACGCCTCGGCCTTCTTGGCGGCGTCGGCTTCCTGCTGCTTGGCCAGTTTGCGCATTTCGGTGCGGATGATACCCACATGCGACTGCGCTTCGTCCAACGAACCGACTGTGATGCCTTGGCTCAGCTGGTCACGCCATGTCTGAGGCAGGTCCGCGGTGGCGATATTGGTGGTCTGCACTTCGTGCGAAAGCTCAAGTCCAAAGAGATTGGTCGGCACGCCACGATAAATGGCCACGGTGCCGTTGCTATCTCCCACGTAGTAGTGCGTCTGGCTCCACGTGTACACGCCCCAGCCAGCGCCGGCCAAGGCCAGCACGGCAAGAATGCAGGTAATAATCACCGCAAGCTTATTGCGGCGCTTCTTGGTGCGCGTGGCCTTCTTCTGCTCGATCTGCTCATCGCGGATGGCTTTGGCCACATCCGGGTCGTTGGGGTCGGCGGACAGGCGCCCATCCGGCTTTTGCACCACCGGAATCTCACCGGTATCGGGATTGGCTCGTTCACCGGTCTCCTCGCGGACGGTGGACGGCTGCACCACGCGTGTGGACGACGGTTCGGCCGTGGTTTGCGCGGCCTCCGTCTCGTGCGCGCTGGCGGGCTGAATCAATGCTGCGGCGCGCTGGGCGGGGGAATCATCCTCACGCAGCGCGGGCGCGGTAGCCACCGGCTCGTTGACGATGTCGGCGATCGGCTCAAGATTACGGCTGGCGGCACCGCCGACCAACGGCGTTTGGTGCGGCAGATCGAACGCATCGGCATCCAACGCCAACGTGGCATCCGCAATAACGGCCGTGACATTATCGGTGCTGCCTGCCCGCAGTGCCATCTGCACCAGACGCTGCGCGCATTCGCCCTGATCGGACAGCGTGGTCATCGTCTCTTCGATGGTGGAATCTTCCAGCACACCGCACAGGCCGTCCGAGCACAGCAGCCAACGGTCGGCGGGGTGGGCTCGGCGAATCGAAATATCCGGGCGCGGGTCAATGTCAAAGTCGCCAAGCACGCGCATCACGACGTTGCGCTGCGGGTGGTTCTTGGCTTCGGACGGGGTGATACGACCGGTGTTGATGAGGTGCTGCACGTAGCTGTGGTCGCACGTGATGCGGCTCAGGCGTCCGTCGCGCAGCAGGTAGGCGCGCGAATCGCCGATATGGGCGATGACCCAGTAGCCGGCCACCAATGCCACTGCGGTAACGGTGGTGCCCATGCCGGCAAGCTTGCGTTCGCGCTTGGCCTTGCCGACGATGGCGTCATGCGCGGCCATAACGGAGGTTTCCATCATGCGGGAGATCGTCTCGACGTTGCCGCCGGTGTCGTCCTGCTCGATGTGGGCCAGTGACCGGATGGCGATGGAGGATGCCGTATCGCC
>OLPL01001622.1_pt1 | contig 13462 bp, 10 predicted proteins | sample 1673211 | NCBI WGS metagenome assembly OLPL01 (sample SAMEA3136766, study PRJEB25190) | human gut metagenome | reverse complement strand
AATCCAGATTCATAAAGCGCACATTCTGCGGATCGTCACGGCTCACCTGATAGATGGCAAAGCAATCTCTGTTCTGAGCGAGAAATGCTTGTTCCCGTTCCTGCTGATGTTCCTGGCGCTCTATGACCTTTTCGTGGAACTGAGGGCTTTTCTCCCATTCCTCACGATCCACACCGAAAAGGCCGCCATGATCCATGATTTCCTGCGAGTCAAATACCATACTCTCCGTATTGTCCTCATGCAGCACATAGACAGTCAAACCAGCGGCATCCAGTTCCAGCGCCCGTTCTCTGGTGACAGGGAGCATCCCATCATAGAAGTAGCCGTATTCCTGCATATCCGGTGTGGAGACCTGCTCATCAGGCATGGGGTATTCATCCAGCGCCTGCTCCTGTGCTTCCGGCAGCTGAAAAGAAGCAGTCATCTGACTGACCTCTGCCTGCATCTGCTGATAGGCAGCGTCCTGCAAGGTTTCAATCATAGACAGGGGCGCATACTTTACTGAATTGCTGCTCAAATCGTTATCATCACAAATCTGGAGAACTGCCTTCATGCGGGAAATCTCCGGCATATCCAGCTGACCACCATCCAGCTCTTTCATGGACGCGGCATCGTAAAGGGTATAGTCCCAGCCGCTGTCACAGGACTGGATATGAAGATAGGTGGCATCGTCAATCAGAAACAAAGCCTCCTGCTGGTTGGCGTCCGCCCCCAGCACTTCCATTTCCGGCATTGCCGCAGCCAGTTCCTTTACCGCTTTTTGCACCAGAGGATTATCACGGTAATAGTCGATTGCCTGGATGGTGTCCAGGTCAATGGTCTGGCCGGTCAAAATCGGAAAAGGTCCTTCATAGTCGCTTCCGTCTTTCAGCTCAAAACCAATGCCCTTGATCCCGTTCATTCGTTCTGCCGGAATCTCCTGATAAATGCGGATTGCTTCCTCCAAAGACAGGTTATCGTGGTATTCTCCGAGGTTTGGAAATTCCATGCACTCTGCTACATAGTAGGTCAGATCGCCGGTCTGCTGTCTATCAGATACCTTAGCGGCATCTTCTGGCTGCTCTATCGGGGCGGGTTCCGGCTCTACCTTTGCATGAGGGTCGATTCCGCGCTCTTTGCAGATTTCCTTATAGTGGCGCTCAATGTCGGAGATCAAAGTGCCGGAGGTTTTGTTGATGGTCTCCAAACTGGCTCTCAGTTCTTTCAGCTCCTTGCCTTGACTCCAACTGGCAATATAGCCAAAGCTGTTTTCTCCAGTCTCGATGCCAAAATACTTGCAGACCGCATAGGAGATGCTTTCAGCCTCCACTTCTTCCGTGTGACGATCTTTCCTCTGTTTCTGCAAAAACTGGGAGAGGGTAGAAAAGCCACCGGTAAAATTCAGCCCTTTTTCCTCGGTCAGCATCAAGCGTCCATCTTCCGTCAGTTCCAACGGCTCTGTCATCAGAACGGAGCCTGCATGGTTTACAACCACTCGTTCTTCCACACAGACCGGATCTCCAGGATCGTAGTCAGAACCGCGCAGGTCATAGCAATAAACGCCCTCTGGCAGATTATCGCGAGCAATCCGTCCGTTGGAGAACAGACCAAGTTTATCAAACAGCTCGATCTCCTGATATTGCTCGTCATTGGCAATCTGGATCTTTTTCTGATTGTGGAGCTTGCTGTGAGCAATCTCGTGAACCGTGGCCGAAACCGTCTGCACCTCACTCATGCCCTGACGAATGGCAATTTTCTGATGATCGGCAGAAAAATAGCCGTCCGTATCGGCGGCCATTGCTTCAAAAGTAATCGGCACCGGTGCGCTGCGGCGCAGGGCCTCCATGAATGCCTCATAATTTGGCACATTGCCGGAAAGGGAGGAAGCAAGCTCCGGCAAAGGTTTCCCGTCGGTCTGGCTCACATCAAAGACCTTGACCGGGCGAAACATGGGGATCTCGATTTCTTTTTCCTCTGTAACGATCTTTCCGTCTTTATCCAGAATCGGAGCCTTGGTATCTGGGTCCAGCTTCTGCTCCTCGATTTTCTTCTTATACGGTGTGGGAGCGATGATGGTAATGCCATGCTCGCCCTTTTTTACATGACGCTCAAACTGGTCTTTCCACTTATTGTATCCGGCTACCAAAGTGGCGTCCGGCTTCTGCATATAGATGAGCATGGTGTTGTTTACCGAATAGCGGTGAAATCGGGACATGACGGACAGATAACGCATATACTTTTCGCTTTCAAACAGTTCTTTGATGCCCTGCTCGATGCCATCTGTGATTTCCCTTAGCCGTTCTCGGTTGGTGGGTTTGTTCTCAGCCATGATTTTCAATCTCCTTTCCAAGTGTGTGATTTCTGCTGTGTGTTCTGCAATCCATGCCTTTTGTTCTTCTTCACTTTCATAAAGAAAAAGGTCCAGCAGGTACTCTACATAGGTTTTCTTCTGGATTGCTTCCACAAAGCGGGGGTGCGGTTCTTCCTCCGGTGTCCTGGGAGAACGGTCGGCTTCCCATTTTTTCAGCAGATAGTAGTAATCGGACAGTACGCGATAACAGCGCTGTCGATCCTCCCGAAACTTCTGTGCCTCGGTTTTTTGCCGGACATATCTCCTGCGGGGCGGGGCCTGACTGTCATAGATCAGGCCAAAGTCCTGTGCCAGTTTCTCCGCCGCTTCTTTTGGGGAGAGGTTAAAGAGCTTTGCGGTAAAGTCGATCACATCCCCATCTTCACCGCAGCCAAAGCAGTGGAACCGCTGGTCTACCTTCATGCTGGGGTTCTTATCATCGTGAAAAGGACAGCAGGCCATACCAGTTCGACTGACTTTTATCCCGTAAAACTCTGCCGCTTCTCTGGTGCTGACCGACTGCTTGACCGCTTCAAATACATTCTCTGCCATGTGCCTTTAACTACCGGACTTTTTCACAGGGGGCTGGTATCCGGCGGCTTTCGCACGCTCACTGGCAGCTTTGCGACGCTCGGCGCTGTATGGCTCCCGGACTGATACACACCGCTTGGGGACGGTAAAGTTATGGGCGTCCTTTCGGGTGATCTGGTCGGGGTGCTTTTTTGCCAGCAGTTCCAGCTTCTCCATCAGACGGGGATCGTGGGTGTAGACCTCAGCCATTGGTTCTGCCTGGTTATAGAGGAGAATGGTTTCCCGTTCCACTAAAGAGAGCTTCATCGGCTGCCTCCTTTCCGCTGGTCAAATTCCAGCTTGAAGTTGGCATACTGTCCATCGTCCTCCAAAACCACAGTGGCATCGTAGGTCTTGCCGGTTTTCTCCGAATATAACCCCGTCACACGGACACGGCCATCGTTCAGCAGCGCAGACACCACAGCCTTGGTCGGCTGTTTTTTCTTGGCAGCCCACCATTTGTTGTTTTTCCAGATTGCAAATTTGCAAGAATCATTCTGACAGAAGAAGCCTTTTTGCAGTTCTGCAACTTCACCGCCGCAGCGAGGGCATTTGCCCACCACCTCACGGGGCGGAGTGAACAGGTACTCAGTTCCCTTGATGACCTGATAAGTCCCCACCAGATCTTTCAGCATGGTGCTGATCCCGTCTAAAAACTCCTCCGGGGCAAGCTGCCCGCGCTCGATCTCGCCCAGGCGGTACTCCCACTCGGCAGTCAGAAGCGGCGATTGCAGTTGTTCCGGCAGCACTGTGATCAGGGAAACTGCATCGTGGGAAGGGAGAAGCTGCACCGTTTTCCTGCTCTTTTTTCGTTCCAGAAAACCGGCAGATACCAGCTTTTCCAAAATACCGGCACGGGTGGCCGGTGTCCCCAGACCTTTTCGCTCGGCGTCCTCCGGCATATTCTCTTTTCCGGCAGTCTCCATTGCGGACAACAAGGTATCCTCCGTAAAGTGCTGAGGCGGACTGCTTTTGCCTTCTTTGACGATTGCCGCAGCAACCGAAAGGGTCTGTCCTTCGGTCAGCTCCGGCAGGGCTTTCTCTGCGCCCTCTTTTTTCGGCTCTGCATCCTTCATTTTGGCACGGTAAGCGTCCTCCAGTGCTTTCCATCCGGGATGCTTCACCGTTTTTCCTTTTGTGGTAAACTCCCCACCGGCACACGCTGCAATCACAACAGTTTCCGAATAGATATGGGGCTGGGCTACGGCGCACATCAGACGCAGGGCCACCAGCTCCAGCACCGCTTTTTCTCCCGCAGGAAGGGCAGAAAGGTCTGCATCCTTGAGATTTCTGGTAGGGATTACTGCGTGATGGTCGGTTACTTTCTTATCGTTGATGACCGTATGCGGATCACAGGTAATGGCGATCCCTTTGCGAAACGGCATAGCACTGGCAACCAGATTCACCAGCACCGGCAGGCTGTCTGCCATATCACCAGTCAGATAGCGGCTGTCAGTACGGGGATAGGTGCAGAGCTTCTTTTCATACAGGCTTTGCAGATAGTCCAGGGTCTGCTGGGCTGTAAATCCAAGCAGGCGGTTGGCATCTCTTTGCAGGGTAGTCAGGTCATAGAGGGCAGGCGGCTTTTCGGACTTTTCCTTGCACTCCACCTTTTTGATTGTGACATTTGCACCCTGACAGGCTTCTTTCAGCTGCTCGGCAGCGGCCTTATTCGCCATGCGCTCCCCGGATACGGTAAGACCGGGCAGCTCCAGCGCCACGGTATAAAAGGGAATCGGCTGAAAGGTGTCGATCTCAGCTTCTCGCTGGACAATAAGCGCCAGCGTCGGGGACATCACGCGCCCGATGTTGAGGGTTCGGTGATACAGCACGGAAAAAAGCCTTGTCGCATTGATCCCCACCAGCCAGTCGGCCTTGGCACGGCAGAGGGCAGCATCCCGAAGTCCGTCATAATCCGCACCGGGGCGCAGGTTTGCAAAGCCTTCCCTTATGGCGGAGTCTTCCATCGAAGAAATCCAGAGCCTTTTCATCGGCTTCTTGCAACCTGCCAGCTCATAGACGCTACGGAAGATCATCTCGCCCTCGCGTCCGGCATCACAGGCATTTACCACTTCCGTCACATCCGGGGCATTCATCAGCTTTTTGAGAATATCAAACTGCTTTTTCTTATCCTTTCCCACCACCATCTGCCAATGTTCCGGCAGGATAGGCAGATCATCATATCGCCACTTGGCATACTTTGGGTCATAGCTGTCTGCATCCGCAAGACCGGCCAGATGGCCCACGCACCAGCTGACACGCCAGCCGTTACCCTCCAGATACCCGTCCTTACGAGCAGTTGCACCGATTACCGCAGCCAGACTTTGTGCAACCGATGGTTTTTCAGCGATTACCAGTTTATATCTCATCATCTTCAGCCTCCCATTCTTCCCGCACAGGCGTGTGCAGTTTTTTCTCTATGCTGTTTTCCTCATCCAGTAGCAGGTTATAACCAAACCGGTAGTCATAGCGGTACAGTTTCCCCAGCAGGTCATTGATGATGATACGGCAAGCCAAAATGACACGGGTTTTATCCACCTGCATCAGCTGGTAGCGTTGATAATTGCTGTAATATTCTTCGTGACGGCGGGTATTGCAGGCGGCATCTTCAAGTAAACTATCTACTGCATCCTGACAACCATCTTCTTTTTCCCCTTCCATGCAGTTCAGAAGTTCCATCATCAAAGGAAAGCTCTGTTCATCCATAGGAGCTTCTGCTGCAAGAAAACCGATCAAAGCGGATAAGAGCAGCCGAGCCGCCGTCTGTTCTTGTTCCGTCAGCACGGCCATTGTTTTCTCCGCATTTGGCAGGATCTTTTCTTCCACAAAATCTGCCGCATCGTCGGAACAAAGCTGACGGATAGAATCTATGGACAATGAAACTGTCACGGTATCTAAGGAGAAATCAAAGGGGTCATCTTGCTTTGGCTTTCTCCGAAGTTTGTTTAACATGGTAGAAAGAATGTCGCCGCCAAAATACACGGCGATCACCAGCAGGTCAAAAACAGCAATCAGCTTGATAAATATAATCAGAACACTCATTTTTTTCGTTTCCTTTCTTTGAGCCAGCGTTCCATCTCACGATGGCAGATACCTACGCAGGGACTTTCATAATTCCCGCAGCCATAGCAGGGGTGGCTGTGGGGTAAAGAAGGAGGACGGGAAGTTTCCTTCCCGCCCTCCGGCCTGCGTGTCATCATGCGTTCATAGGGACTGTCTGTGAAACGGGTCATTTCACACTGTCCTCATCATCTTCTTCTGTGCTGCCCCCGTCAGCGTCCGGCTCGTCCGACTCCTCATCCTCGGTTTCCCATTCCTCGGAATCTTCCTCGCCATAATCATAATCGTCCAGACTGTCATTGCCCTTGGTCTTAGGCTTGTTCTTAACGAGCTTCAAGTAGGCAAATACGCCACCGCCTCCCAGCAGAGCCAGCAAAAGGACTATCGCAGCCGGGTTCAATCCGGCAGGCTTCTCTTTTTCCGGCTCCGATGTTTCTGCCGGAGGTTCCGGTGCTTTGCCCGTACATTTACTCTTATCAGTTGCGCAGACCGGGCAGGCCGTATTGACTGCCCCTGCTTCACATTTTGTTGAACAGCTGCATACCGCAGGCATCTCCTCTTTGGGTTTTCCATCTTCCATCAGCGCCGCAAGGTCTGCATCGTCCACCTGATTCAGAAAGTGAACAGCAGTCTCCTTGTCCTCATTCGCCCTATCAATCAGGATGTAAAAGTAATTTCCAGCTTTGGTCGTAACAGTAATAAGCTGCTTATTGCCTCCAAAATCATCCACCAATGCCGCATTCCCCTCCGGTGTAAGTGCCGGTGCCGGTTCTGTTTCTTCCACAATCACATTGCTGTCATTGGTAGAATCCTCTGCCGGTGCCGCCGGAGCCTGTTCTGACCCCTGTGCGAAAGCAGGGATCGTAAAGCCAAATGCCACAACCATTGTCAGGCAAAGGGCGGAAAGTGTTTTGCAAATTCTTTTATTCTTCATAAGCGGTAACCTCCTGATTATTTGATTCCGACAGTGCTGTATCTCTGCCGTGGTTCATTCCACCGGAAAGCATAGCGTTCAGCTGTGCTGGAGTCATGCGTAACGCACGAACCATCTGAACGATTTCCAGATTCTCTGCCTCCGTTTTCTGTGCTTCCAGGGTCTTGAGCTTTTCCTGATATTCCGCAATCTTCTCACGGGTTTTCTCAATTTCCTGGTCGATACGTTCAATTTTGTTTTTTGCCATAACCGTTCACTCCTTTCCACAAAGTCTGTTACCAGTTCATCAGGCCGTAGCCCTTAATACTTTGATAATTCAGGTCATAACTTTTGATCTTGCAGGCATCGCCGGAATTTCCCTCCACCGTATAAACACGGCTGCCATCCGTACCGATCACGATACCCACATGGTCTGCTGTCCCATCCAAATCCCAATCAAAGAAAATTGCATCTCCGGGAGCCAGATTGTTATAGCCTCTTGCACCCCATTGTCCATGAGACTGGAACCACGGAACGCCCTGCCACTCACAGCCAGCAAAACGCGGCTCACTTTTTCCAGCCTGGTTATAACACCAGGATACAAAGCAGGCGCACCACTCCACGCGGCTGTCAAAGCCATACCAGCTCCAATAAGGATAGCCGCCCACATTGCCGACCTGACGCTTGGCCAGCTCCACCAACTGCGGATTTCCGGGACGGGTTCCATTTACGAACTGTACACCGGTCAAGTCCTCGGAATTGCTCATGTCAGGGGAACCACCGCCAAACAACAGCGGCTTATTGCCCATGGTCTGCCGGTAAACCTGATACATTTCCATCTGCTCCGGGGTCAGAATCTCCGACGCCACAGCGGAAATGGGCTTGCTGGTGAGTTTCACATTCAAAATGTAATACTCATAGGGGACTTCTTCTGAGGTGGTCTCGCCAGTCTCCGGGTCGGTGGAGGTCTCCGTGCGGTAGCGAATCTCCACTTCCTCAGTAAGCGTCAGCTGATACTGTGCTGCAAACACACGCGCCAGCTCTGCCTGAGCGCTCTGCCGGGTGTAGCCTTGCAAAACGGCAGACAGAAATGCTGCCAGCTCATGAGGGTCATGACCGATCATACCAAGGTCATAGCGATACTCGTCATACCCTGGGTGGCTGCTTTCTATGTTGTCGATTTCCTCCTGCAACTGGGCTTCTCTGGCTGCATAATCTGCCTCCACTGCCAGCATTTCCGGGTCATCCGACGGATAAGTGGTGCCGGAGAGAACGGAACCGATGCTCTGCGCCATCATGGAGCAGGAGGACATGGTATTCATCAGCATACAGGTAATGAGGAACAAAACCCCTGCCATCAGGAAACCCTTCTTGTGGCGCATGACGAACGCCCCTGCCTGCTGTGCCTTTTCTTTTACCGTCCTTGCGGCTTTTCCGGTTTTGGATGCAGCCTGGGCGGTATTTCCGGCAGTCTGACCGGCGTGTTTGGCGGCGGCATACTGCTTTTTGATGGCCTGCTTTTGCTGCCAGCGGGAAAGAGGGTTGCTGGCAAACTGGGGATTTTCCTGCAAAGATTTCTGGTACAGAACATTTACATTTGCCTTTTCCAGTTGGCGCTCTGCCTGTGCTGCTTTGCGGTACGGCTTCAGCTTGTGGCTGCGATAGCCCTCCCGCACCAGATAAGCGCCGGTCTCCACCGCCTCCTCGGACTTGTGGGCGCTTTCCACGCCCACATTGTCCTGCTCTGTTTCCCGGATCTCTTTGTGGAGCTTGCCCGCAACCAGATGGACGGGAGCTTCCCTGACTCCTTGAGAAACTTTGGAGGGTGGCTTTTTCTTGTCCTCAAAGGTCAGCTTCGAGGTCTTTTTTCCGGTATCCGGGTCAATGACCGTCTGCCTGACCTTTTTCTTTGGGATATTGGCCTGCGCCTTATCTGCTCTGGCCGCAGCTTTCTCCGCTTTACGGATCGGCTTTTCCAGTGCAGGGTCAGACCGTTCCTCATCAGTAAAGCGCAGACGCGGTTCCTTATTCAAACCATTCTCCCAGCATGAGGGAGGACATCATGTAGTGCAGCTCTGCATAAATGGCCATTCCCACCGGATCGTTGAACATACAGCCGGACAGGTAGGCATAAAACTGTGCCACCACATCGGACAGGATCTTCGCTTCGGTTCCTTCCAGAACCAGACCACCCATACCTTCCTTGGCACGGATGGCGCTCCAGACCTCTGCCAGACGGAGCAGCCCCACCTGACCGGTCTCATTCAGTTCGGCTGCCTGATCTGCCGCCGTGCGGCACTCACTTACCGCATCGGCCATGACTGTAAGCAGCTGGCTGCGCTGGGCATTTACCGCCCTGTCAAAAAACATCAGCGGGTTTTGATTCAAAATGTTGGGGTTCATTATCATTCATCCTCCTTCTTTTTCAGTTCCTGGGGTTTGGTGGTCATAATGCGGTAAAGCTCGGTGTTCTTCGGGAAGTGATCCACGAAAGGCAGGATCGTGGAGCCATAGAACAAAAGGCCCTCGCCCTCACCGGAGTGGGTCACATAGCTCAGCTGGTGCGTGGAGATCCCCAGCTGTTTGGCAAGGATCTGACGGTCTCCGCCTGCCTGGTTCAGCATATACACGAAGTCGGAGTTTTCAAAGATGTTCTCTACCTCGCGGCTGCTCAAAAGGTCTTTGACATTCTGGGTGATACCTGTGGGAATACCGCCCCATTTACGGAATCGCTTCCAGATTTCCACCGTATAGGCAGCGGTTTGCTCCTCCTTCAAAAGCAGGTGCATCTCGTCGATGTAGTAACGGGTAGACTTGTGAGCGGCACGGTTGATGGTGACACGATTCCACACCTGATCCTGGACCACCAGCATACCGATTTTCTTGAGCTGCTTGCCCAGCTCCTTGATGTCATAGCAGACAATACGGTTATTGATGTCCACATTGCTCTGGTGGTTGAACACATTGAGGGAGCCGGTTACATAGATTTCAAGGGCCGTGGCGATATACTGTGCTTCCTTTTCTTCCTGTGAACGGAGCAGGTTATATAGGTCCTCCAGAATCGGCATATTCTCTGGGCGCGGGTCATTGAGATAGGTCTGATAGACCAGACGCACACAACGGTCGATGATGGTTTTCTGCACCGGCTGCAATCCGTCCTTACCGCCCACGATCAGCTCACACAAGCTGAGGATAAAGTCAGACTTGAGGGACAGCGGGCTTTCATCATCCGAATAGTCCAGGTTCAGGTCCATCGGATTGATGTAGTTGGTTGAGGTGGGCGAGATCTTGATGACCTGCCCATGCAGGCGTTCCACCAAAGGTGCGTACTCAGCTTCCGGGTCACAGATGATGACATCATCATTGGTAAGCAAAAAGCAGTTGGCGATTTCTCGTTTTGCGCTAAAGGACTTGCCACTTCCAGGTGTCCCAAGTATCAAGCCGTTGGGGTTTTTCAGCAGCTTTCTGTCCACCATGATGAGGTTGTTGGACAGAGCATTGATGCCGTAGTACAGGGCTTCTTTCCCGTTCTGGAACAGTTCCTGCGTAGTAAAGGGCACAAAGATAGCCGTGGAACTGGTGGTCAGTCCTCGCTGGATCTCGATCTGATTGAGTCCCAGAGGCAGACAGCTCATCAGCCCTTCTTCCTGCTGGAAGTCCAGCCTGGTCAGCTGACAGTTATACTTCTGGGCAATAGAGCCTGCCTGAAAGATGTTGTTGCCAAGCTGACGGGGATTGTCCGCTGTGTTCAGCACCAGAAAGGTCAAAAGGAACATTCTCTCGTTGCGGCTCTGCAAATCCTGCAAGAGTTTTTTCGCTTCACTGCCGTAGGTAGCAAGGTCAGATGGAATGATGTCCATGTCGTATCCGGCACGGACTGCTTTTTTCTGTTCCTCGATCTTGCTGCGGTCCAGGTCGGTAATCTTTCGCTTTACCGTTTTGATGGCTTTCACCTGATCCACCGACTGAATGTGCATACTCACAATGAGCGAGCTTTCCATATCCAGAAAATCAGCCAGCAGACGGTCATTCAGCTCTGGGGCTAAAATCTGCAAAAAAGAAACAGCCCCGTATTTCTTGCCCATACGGAACTGCTTGCCAGTGCGGAACTCAAAGGAGCTTGGTGCAATAAAATCTTTTGTGGACAGACCGGAAGGAGCCATCCAATCCCATTCAAACTGAAACGGGAGCTGTTCATCCATGTGGAATACCGCATGAAGCTGGGAAAGCCTTTCCTTACCGTCCAGTGTTCTGGCGGCTACGCCAAGACGCTTGAAGTTATTGAGTATATCGGTCTCAATACGCTCCAGACGGGGCTTGGCAGCTTTGATGCTGTCAGCGTCGATACCAAAGGTCAGGTATTTGGTCTTGATGAGACCGTTGTTTCCTCTGGCCAGCTGATTTTGCAGCATCGTGGTGTATTCCTCACGGATACTGTCAAAGGCATCCCCCTGGGGAGGGATGGAAATGGAGTTTGCAAAGGTCTCCTCCGATGCCGCAAGGTTCAAAAAAGACAGCTGGAAGTGAATCGAGCTGTCGAAATAATTGAGGAAATCACACCAGCCCTCAAAGATCGCGGTCTTATCTTCATTTTGGGAGAGCTGATAGTTAATGTCCTGAAACTGAATGGTCTTTGTGTAGTGGCTGTCCGATACACGGCAGATCCCGTCCGGCCACATCCGTTCATAGGGGATACTGTCCTGTGCCGATTTTCCTTTTTTGTCCGTGCGGTTGGCGCGGGCAATGGCCGCTTCGATCTGCTTCTTATCGGCGCGGGACAGCTTTTTCTTTGTCTTTACCGGCTGCACAGTTTTTTCCTCGGTTTTTCCGAACATCCGATGCAGCCATTTTTTTATTGCGGTGAACAATGTCATACACCTCCTTATCGAGCATTTCCTGCCGCTTTAATACGGCATAAAAGTTGTTGGTCTGGTAAGGTCGCTGCTTGGGACGGATCACAGCTACTTTGAGAATGTTGCCCACGATCTTTTCCAGGGGCTGTCCATGCTTTTCGTACATAGCCAGCATAAAGAAGGGCAGCATAACCAGCATCATACACATAGCCGCTACACTGTTTCCGGTAGGTTTTCTGAGCAAAAAGAAAAGCGGTACGCCAATAAGCGCTCCGCCCGTGAAGCAGATAAGCTGCCGCTTGGTCAGATTGAACATGACCTTTGTTTTGACTTTTGTTAAGTCCTTGGGTACGGGTACATAAGCCAATGTGGAAACCTCCTTCCGTTTTAATGTGCCTGAAAGACTGATTTTGCGAGACTGCCGGTTTTGAACAGCGTAAAGCACAGCAGTACGGTGTAGCCCACGCAGCTCCAGATCGCCATGATGATGTCATCTTCCAGAGCGATATTCTGCACCAGCACAGCATAAATTGCCACACAGACGATGATGAGAAATGCCTGAAAGCCCAGCGCCAGCAGGGACTTCAAGTAGTTCTGCCCCGTATGGCCCCATTCCCGGTTGACCATCGTGGCAAACGGGATCGGCCCCACGGATACGGTCAAATACACCTCGATCATTCTTCCGTAGATCACAAGGAAAATGGCAATGGTGAGGATATGCGAACAGAGGCCCACAAAGACGCTCTGAAACCACAGGCCCAGCAAAGAACCGATGCTCCAGTCCGCCAGCGTTGTTTCCAGATCACCCACAACGCCGGAAATGTCGATCCCAGCATCGGAGATGATGACGCCTGCGCTCTGATCGACCACGCTCTGCGCCACGTCGAACACCGCCATAACGATATTCCAGGTGTTCGTGACGATCAGCACCGCGCAGAAGGTCTTGAAAATCCACTTCCAGAAAAGCCAGGTGTCAAAATCATGGAGATTATTTTTTTCGACGATCAACTGGATCAGCTCATAGCACATGACGAAGGTGAGGATGATGCCTGCAATGGGGACAATGACCGTTTCGGACAGGCTGCGGATCATGTTGAAGATACCGCCGTTCCAGCCGGAGGGCGTCATGCCGACCTCGCCTGCGATCTCGGCCACCTTCGTATTCACGGTATCAAAGGTCCCGGAAAGGTTTGAGATGATGCCGTCGATCAGCACCTCCTTGAACCATTCCTGGATCATTTCAATTATCACGGGTGGTCACACCTCCTTTCGGGGGCTCCCGCCGTGAAACGGGAGCCGCCTCTGAGATTTTGATAGGGCTCAGCCCAGCAGCCCGGACAGCAGCGGAACAAGGGTCATGCCGATCAGGGCAACGCCACCTCCGGCGACAAGCTGCTTGATCCCTTGACTCTTGCTCGCCGGGTTGTCCGCCCCGTATCCCTCCAAAAGATTGACGCCGCCCCATACGCAAAGCGCGCCGCCGAGGCCCACAACGATGGTCTGCAAAGTATCAACTGCACTATTGAAAAATTCCATAAATTTACCTCCATAAATTCAGATTGTGATGGTGTTTGGGTATAAAAAAGCCGCCGTACACAGCGGCAGCCTCACAATCCGCAGACGGCCCGGAGTTACTGGCCGTCCCGCCATTCCAGCACAGCCAGCGAAAAAATTTCGCCCCATGCTTCACACAGTCTGCGGTCTATTTCCCTTGCAAGTTCTTCGGCTTCCCCGTCT
>OLPL01001613.1_pt1 | contig 13533 bp, 9 predicted proteins | sample 1673211 | NCBI WGS metagenome assembly OLPL01 (sample SAMEA3136766, study PRJEB25190) | human gut metagenome | reverse complement strand
GCCGCACCTCGCTCGCCGTATCGGCACTTAGAATTATGCGGTATTGCCTTAATTTTTTCTTATAGCAAAATACCAGCTGAAACGTGAAAGTCAAAACTTGATTCAATCAGCCAAAAATCTGTTTGGCGTAATCGGCGCTGGCTTTGGCGTCCTTGGCATAAAAATCGGCACCGATCTGTTCGGCGTATGCCTTGGTCAGCACAGCGCCGCCCACCATGACCTTGCAGGGCAGGTTGGCCGCGTGCAGGGCTTCGATGGTGGCCTGCATGTTGGGCACGGTGGTGGTCATCAGGGCCGAAAGCCCCACCAGCGGCGCACCGGTCTGGCGCACGGCTTCCACCACGCGCTCCGGCGGCACATCGCGGCCCAGATCCAGCACGTCATAGCCATAGTTTTCCAAAATTACGCGCACAATGTTTTTGCCAATATCGTGTACGTCACCTTTTACGGTAGCGATCACAATACGGCCTTTGCTTTCACCCTGGCTGCCGCTGGCGGCAATGGCGGTTTTGATCACTTCAAAAGCAGCCTGGGTCGCCGTGGCGGATTGCAGCAGCTGCGGCAAAAAGATGGAGCCTTTTTCAAAGGCATCGCCCACCACATCCAGCGCGGGGATCAGCGTTTCGTTCACCACCTGCAAAGGCTCGCGGGTTTTCAGGGCTTCCCCTGCAGCGGCGCGGGCTTCGTTTTTCAGGCCGCGGCGCACGGCTTCAAACAGAGCATCGGCCCCTGCTGCACCGCCCGCCGGGGCGGCGGCATCAGTTTTTGCCACCTGGGAGGTCTGCACCTGCACATTGGCATAGGCGGCAACGTAATCATTGCACTTTTCGTCCTGGCTGGTCAGCACACGGTAGGCGCGCACGGCGGCCATCATTTCCGGCGTGTTGGGGTTCATGATGGCAAGGTCCAGCCCGGCCTGCATGGCCAACGTCAGGAAAGTGGTATTCATGTAGCCGCGGCAGGGCAAACCAAAGCTGATGTTGGAAACACCCAGCACGGTGCGCACGCCCAGTTCCTTTTTGCACATGGTAATGGCTTTCAGGGTTTCGGCAGCGGCGCTCTGCTCGGCAGAAACCGTCAGCGTCAGGCAGTCGATGTAAACATCCCCGCGGGGAATGCCGATAGCATCCGTTGCGGCCACAATGCGCTTGGCAACCTCAAAGCGGCCCTCTGCCGTTTTGGGAATGCCGTGTTCATCCAGTGCCAGACCAACCACGGCGGCGCCGTACTTTTTGCACAGGGGCAGAATGCTGTCCAGCACCTTCTGCTCGCCGTTGACCGAGTTGACGATCGGCTTGCCGTTATAAATGCGCAGCGCGCGGGCCAAAGCATCTTTGTTGGAAGAATCCAGCTGCAATGGCAGGTCGGTGATGGATTGCAGCTCCCGCACCAGCATTTCCAGCGTGGCGGGTTCGTCAATATCCGGCAGACCGGCGTTCACGTCCAGCAGCTCGGCACCGGCTTCGGCCTGGGCTACGGCCTGGGCGCAGGCATAGGCGCTGTCGCCCTCCCGCAGGGCCTGCTGCAAGCGCTTTTTGCCGGTGGGGTTGATGCGCTCGCCCACCACGGTAATGCCGTTTACCTCCACGCAGCGCACGGGGGTACACAGGCGGCTGCGCACAATAGGGGTTTTGGCGGCGGGGGTTTTATCCTGGGTCAGCTCTTTCAGCAGGCGGATGGATTCCGGCTCAGAGCCGCAGCAGCCGCCCAGCATGGAAATTCCGGTGGGCAGGTAGGCGGCCATCTCAGCGGCAAACTCCGCCGGGGTGATATCATAGCTGCCGTCCAGGTTCGGCAGGCCCGCATTGGGCTTGACAAACACCGGCATACCGGCGGGCACCACGCGGCAGAGCCGCTGAGCAAAGGGCAGGATTTCCTTGGGGCCCAGCGAGCAGTTGATGCCCACGGCGTCCGCACCAAGGCCGGCGGCGGTAATGCCGTAGCTTTCCACTGTGCAGCCGGTAAAGGTACGGCCACGGGCCTCAAAGCTCATCGAGGTAAACACCGGCAGGTCACAGTTTTCCTTTGCGGCCAGGATGGCGGCTTTCAGCTCATACAGGTCGGTCATTGTTTCCAGAAAGACGAGGTCTGCCCCGGCTGCGGCACCGGCGCGCACCATCTCAGCAAACTGGGCGCAGGCATCCTCAAACGGCAGGGTACCGGCCGGGGCCAGCAGCTCACCGATGGGGCCGATATCCAGTGCCACCAGGGCACCGGTTTCCTGCGCGGCGGTCCGGGCACATGCGATGGACGCTTCGATCACCTGCTGCACAGTATAGCCGGTTCCCTTCAATTTACGAGGGTTGGCGCCAAAGGTGTTTGCCAGCAGGATATCCGCCCCGGCGCGGGCATAGTCCCGGTGGACGGCAGTGAGCACATCCGGCATGATAAAGGCGGCCAGTTCCGGCTTTTGTTCTGTGGTCAGGCCGCGCAGCTGCAGCTGGGTGCCCATGGCGCCATCCAGCATAATAAAGCGGCGGCGGGCAAATACTTCCTCAATTTTCACAGGTGGTTCCCCTCTTTCTGTATTCGCACTTTTCGCGCAGCAGGCAGTGCCCGCACCCGGCGCGGGCCCCCGTTACCGGGTGGTCCGCCACGCCAAGGATGGCTGTTACGCTTTTGCGCGGGGTCAGCAGATTTTCCGGCGTGACCGCCATGCCAAGGCCGCGCACGGTATCCAGCGCAATGGCAAACGGCTGCTGCAAAGTCAGCGGGCAATCCCCATAGCCGGGGGAAAAACGCCCCGTCAGGTAGTGCCCCTGCGCCTGCACACTGGTGCGGATCTCAGCTTCCAGCGCGTTGCACAGCTCTTCCATCACAGCGGAAGCCATCGCATCCACCACAGCGGCTAGGGCAATATCCGTCAGCTCCAGGCGGCGCATCAGGGTATCAGCCCCGCTGCCAAGGGTAACGGCCATCAGCACCATGGCATCGCAGCCGCGCAGGTGGCGGGCAATATCATTCCCGGCGTTCTGCAGCGGCAGGGCGGTCAGCGGCAGCTGTTTCCACACGCCGCGCGGGGTGGCGGCGGCGCGCAGGGCGTCCTCGGCTTTTTGCAGCAGCACCTGGGATGCAGCATCCGGCTGCCAGCCCCCTGCCCCAAGGTAGCGAAGGGTTTCGGCGCGGGTATCGTTTTGCGGGTAGGCTAATTGCACAGCGTTTCACTCCCCCTCTATGGGGCCAACAGGCCGATTACAGCAGGTCCTTGATGCCCTCATACACAGCGGCGGCAACCTTGGCGTCATTCATGGCATACAGGTGCACACCGTCCGCGCCGCCCTCGATCAGATCTCGCAGCTGCTGCACGGCATAGTCAATACCGGCAGCATACAGGCTTTCGGGGTCGTCCTGGTAGCGGGAGATCATGCGGGTAAACTCCGAAGGCAGGCTGGCGCTGGAAAGTGCCACCGTGCGCTCGATCTGGCTGCGCTTAACGATGGGCATAACACCGGCAGACACCGGCAAAGTGATGCCTGCGCGGCGGGCCAGGTTCAAAAAGCGATAAAAGTGCATATTATCAAAGAACAGCTGGGTCAGCAGGTGGGTGGCACCGGCCTCCTGCTTAAAGCGCAGGTTGGCAACATCCTGGGCCAGGGTAGCGGCTTCGGGGTGGCCTTCGGGGTAGCAGGCAGCGTGGATATCAAATTCCGGCTGGGTCTGCCACACAAACTGGGCCAGGTCGCTTGCGTGGGCAAAGTCCGGGCTTTCGGGGCGGGTGGGGGTGCGGTCGCCGCGCAGGGTCAGCACGTTGCGCACACCGGCGGCATTCAGCTGGTCCAGCAGCTGGGCGGCCTTTGCCTTATCGCTGCCCATGCAGATCATGTGGGCCAACGGCTCTATGTTCAGGTCGTTTTTCAGGAATTCGGCCACTTCCACAGTGGAAACGCCGCCCGTGGAGCCGCCTGCACCGTAAGTAACGCTGATAAAATCCGGATTAAGGGTGCGCATGGTGCGCAGGGTGTCCTTCATTTTATCAAAGTTGGCGGTCTGCTTCGGGGGGAAGCACTCGATGGAAAACACGCAAGGCTTGCGCTTGAACATCTGGGAGATCTGCATAGGATTCATCCTCCTGTATTTTTATTACTTTCCTCTATTTCTACCCAATTAAAACTTTTGGGGCGTGCGGGAACACTTTCCTGCCAACTTACTGGGGTCAGGCACACAGAGTCAGGCTGCCGGGGGTTACGCGGCGGGAGCCAGCTCTTCGTCCGGCTGTTTTGCCGTCTGCACAGTAAAGCTGCCGTCCGCCTGGGCGGTCACGGTCACCGTGCCGTACAGGTCGGTGCGGTAAAAGTCAATGCCCTCATCCTGCATTTCCTGGATGACCTCGCGGTGGGGGTGGCCGTAATCATTGTTCAGACCGCAGCTGGCAACCACAAGCTGGGGCTGCACCTGCCACAGCAGTGTTTGGGTGTTGGATGTGGACGACCCATGGTGCCCGGCCTTGAACACGGTGGACCGCAAGCGGAACGGATATTGCTCCGCCAGGGCGGCTTCCTCGTTGCGCTCGGCATCGCCGGTATCCAAAAAGGTAAAGTTCCCGGCTTCAAACCGCAGGCAGAGCGACATATCATTTGTTGCATCGTCACTGCCCGCCGTATCGGCATCCACACCGGGCAGCAGCACGGTCAATGTGCCGGTGCCGATGGTGTACTGCTGGCCGGTATAGGCAGTTTCCACCGGTACGCCGCATTCCTGGGCGGTTTGCAGGGTGCGCTGGGTCTGGCCGGTCACGTCAGTTTCGCTCAGGTCGGGGGTCAGCAGGGTCTGCACATCAAAGTTCTGCAAAACGGCCTGCATGCCGCCCACATGGTCGGCATGGGGGTGGGTCATCACCAACAGGTCCAACTGGCTTACGCCATAGCTACGCAGGTCCTGCACAAGGTTCTGCCGGGCATCCTTGGGGCCTGCATCAATCAGGCAGGCCGCACCGTTCTGCAAAATCAGCACGGCATCCCCCTGCCCCACATCCAGGAACACCACTTCGGTTTCCCCCTCCGGCAGCGGGGCTGTGGTTTCGCTCTGGCTGGGTTCCAGGCCAATCCATTGGTAAATCTGGTCCCAGCTGGGCACAAAACCGTTGCCGCCGTAATTTTCGACCACATACAAGGCAACGGCGATGAGAATAGCGGCCACAATGGTCCACATCTGGGGGCGGCGGTAGGAATGGCGGCAATACCTGCGCCGCCGGTATTTACTCACCCTGGCCCAGCTGGCGTTCCTGCCACTGGGCGCGGGTCAGCAAAACGGCACGGGGCTTGGCGCCCTCATAGGGGCCGATAATCTTTTCTTGTTCCATCTGGTCCATGATGCGGGCCGCACGGGCATAGCCCAGCTTGCAGCGGCGCTGCAAAAGGCTGGTGGATGCCTGCCCGGCTTCGATGACGCATTCCACCGCCTGTTCAAACATGGGGTCGCGGCTGCCGCTGTCATCGTCCGAATCGGAGCTGCTGCCCTTGCCGCCCTTTTCGGCCACGGCACGGCGCTCCATCTCGGCAATCATCTCTTCATCATACTGGGCGCTGGAAGTGGATTTGATAAAGTTCAGCACAGCGCTGATCTCTTCATCCGTCACAAAGGTACCCTGCACACGCACGGGCTTGGAAGCACCGACCGGCAGGAACAGCATATCGCCGTTGCCCAGCAGCTTTTCGGCGCCGCCGCTGTCCAGAATGGTGCGGGAGTCGATCTGGCTGGAAACTGCAAATGCAATACGGCTGGGGATGTTGGCTTTGATCAGGCCGGTGATAACGTCCACGCTGGGGCGCTGGGTTGCCACAATCAGGTGGATACCGGCCGCACGGGCTTTCTGGGCAATGCGGCAGATATAATCTTCCACCTCTTTGCCGGCAACCATCATCAGGTCGGCCAACTCGTCAATGATAATGGCGATATAAGGCAGGTGTTCCAACACATCGGGGTGCTGCTTGGCCAGCTTGTTATAGCTCTTGATATCGCGCACATTGTTTTCGGCAAACAGCTTATAGCGGCGCTCCATCTCGGCCACACTGGCCCCCAGGGCACCGGCGGCCTTGCGCGGCTCGGTCACAACGGGCATTAACAGGTGGGGAATGCCGTTGTACTCAGCCAGTTCCACCACCTTGGGGTCGATCAGAATCAGTTTGACATCTTCCGGACCGGAGCGGAACAAAAAGCTGATGATGATCGAGTTGACGCAGACGGATTTACCGCTGCCGGTGGAGCCGGCGATCAGCAGGTGGGGCATTTTACACAGGTCCGCCACCTGGGCTGTACCGGCAATATCTTTGCCCAGCGCCATGGTCAGTGGGCTGCGCATGTTGATGTAGTTCTGGGATTCAAACACCCCGCGGATGCTGACGGTAGACCGGATCTTGTTGGGCACCTCGATACCGACGGCGGGTTTGCCGGGAATGGGGGCTTCGATACGCACACCGGCGGTGGCAAGGTTCAGGGCGATATCATCCGACAGGCTGGTGATACGGCTGACCTTGATGCCCGCCTGGGGCTGCAGCTCATACCGGGTCACGGAAGGGCCGCGGCAGATATCCAGGATATGGGTCTTAACACCAAAGCTGTCCAGCGTGTTCACCAGGATATCGGCGTTTTTCTTCATCTCGGCGGCCGCGCCGCGTTCATCTTCCGGCTTGGCCGCATTGAAAAGGTTCAAAGATGGGTAAGTATACGGCGGGAACTCCTCTTTGGCCTGGGCGGCAAAGGCTGCCGTAGCTTCGCTGCTGGCATCCTCGTCCGCTTCGCGGGCTGCACCGGCGGGTGCGGTGGCTGCCGGGGCAGCAGGGGCTTTCGCCATTGCTTTGGCCACGCTGGGCGGGCTGGAAATGGGAGCTGAAGCCGAATTGCCCATGCTGGAAGATACCCGCAGCCGGTTGGGGCTGCCGGGGCGGCGTTCATCCGTTACGCTGTATACTTTAGGCGCAGCGGCGGCAGGCTGGGCCGCGGGCTGCGGTGCCGGGGCCTGCACGCTGACCCGCCCGGTGAGCAGATCCGATACCGGAATTCCGGCGTTCCAGGCAGCCTTGGCTGCATCGAAACCGCCCTGGTCAAAGCTGCCGCCCAATGTGGGGATGGCTGTAACAGGGGCAGGCGCTGGCTGGGTGGGTTCCGGCACCAGCGGTGTTTCAAAATTATCCGCGCTTTCGCTGCTGCCAACGTCATCCGGTTCCGGCAATTTCTCTACCGGCTCCAGCGGGGTGGAAAAATCTTCCACTGAGGCGGCAGGTGCGTTATCATCCGGTTCCGGGGTCAGCGGGGTTTCAAAACTTTCCGCTTCATCCTCATCGGGCAGGCCCACATCGGCACCGGCCACGGGGGTATCCCGCCCGGTCACGGCGCGCTGGATCAGGTCATTCAGGCTGTCTTCCTCCACCGGGGCTTCCTCAGCCTGCTGGGCTTCCGGTTCCAGGTGCAGCTCAAAGCTTTCTTCCTGCGGCTGGGGCTGGGGTTCCGGCTGGGGCGCGGGGTACTTGCGATGATTCAACTGCTCCAGCGGGTCAAGGCCAAAGGTGCCGCCGGGGCCGATCTCAATTTTCTGCAGCGGGTCATGCTGCACGGCGTTCTGCAAAGCGCGCTGGGAAGCATCCGGCCCCAGGTCCACATCAAAGTCCGAACGCTGGGCGGGCGGGGCAAAGCTTTGGGTGTGCTGCACGCCTTGGGGCACAGCCTGGGCACGCTGCATATCGGGGTATGTTGCGGTGCCGGGCTGCGTATACGCCTGCTGGGGCTGGGCCGCCGGCTGGCCGGCCTGCGCTGCGGCGGCAGCCTGGTCGGCAGGGTTTGCCTGGGCCGCATTGCGGCGGGCGGCTTCCTCCTGTTCCAGATAGGGAGCCACATCAAAGGGGCGGCGGGTGCCAGACTGCGGCGTGGCCGGAGACTCACCGGCCATGGGCGGCAGGCTGCCGGTCAGGTTTTCAAGGGATTCTTCCTCCGCTTCATGGCCAAACAGCTGGGTATCATAAGCGGTTTCTTCCTCCGCACGGGCGGCGCGGCGGGCTTTGAACTCCTGAATATAATAGCTGATGAACTGCACCACATCCACCGGGGTAACGGCAAAAAACACCATCAGCCCCATCAGGATGACAATAATCATGACGATATTGGCACCGGGACGGCCACAGACGGCCAGCAGCGATGCGCCGATGGGCACGCCCAGCACACCGCCGGTCCAGAACTTGCGCTGCCCCCAGGCAAACAGCATCTTGACGGTCTGCCAGGGGGTATCCCCTACCTTAAAGTCCGAGAAGATGACCGCCGTACCGGCCAGCAGCACCGCCAGCAGCAGCACCTTGCCAATGAAAGTGCCCACATGGTAACCGGATGCCAGCAGATAGGCCAGATACAGCAAAAACGGGCCGACAAAATATGTAACCACGCCAAAGGCGCCAAACAGCCCGCTGCGTAGAACATTCCAGAAGCTCTGCCCCGGCACCAGCACCAGCGCAATGGCCAGAATGCCAAGCCCGGCCAGCACCACGCTGCGGATCAGGTTTTGCTGCTGGGCGCGGCGCTGTTCCAGCCTGGACATCCGCTTTTTGCTGCCGGAGGCCGAACTGTTGTGTCTGGCCCCGGAGCTGCTGCTTTTACTGCTTTTGCTGCCGGAGGCGCGGTATGTGTTTTTACTGTTTTTTCCGTTTTTGGCGGAACTTGAACGTGCCATGCTCTCCCTACCTCTTTACTATAATGTGCGTATATTCAGGCTGCCCTGTTCAGCGGGCAGCCATTGTTGATTTGCTTTGGCGCGGCGGGCCCTGCCCCCGTTTTGAACGAAAGTTCGTTCGCCTTTTATCTGGCAGCGGGCGGCCATTAAACAGCATCCGGCGGCCCCGCATAAAGAGACTTTCCGCGCAGTGATTTTCCACGGCGGCTGTGCCGTGCTGTTTTGGGCAGGGGCATACTGCCCCTTATAGCATAAGGTATATTGTAGCATGAAAACGCCCGCTTGTAAAACCCCTTTCTCTTTCTATTTTCATCAAAGCCTTTCCGCCCACTGGCGGGCAGCGCCCCCTCAATATCCGGTTTTCCCGGCGTCGATTTCGGCATACAGGTAGCGCAGCGCATCGCCCAGGTTGCCGATGGCGTCGATCAGCCCCTCTTCCACAGCCTGTTCCCCGCCCAGCACGGTGCCCATATCCATCACCAGCTCCCCGGTATTGTGCATCAGCTGGGTAAAGCGCTTGGCGCTGATGCCGGAATGCCCCGCCACAAAGCTGACGATGCGCTCCTGCATCTGCTCAAAATAGCGCAGGGTCTGGGGCACCCCCAGCACCATGCCGGAGTGGCGCACCGGATGCACCGTCATGGTGGCGGTGGGCACAATAAAGCTTTTGCGGGCCGAAACCGCCAGCGGGATGCCGATGGAATGCCCGCCGCCCAGCACCAGCGTTGCGCTGGGCTTGCTGACGCCGGAGATCAGCTCCGCCAAAGCGAGCCCGGCTTCCACATCGCCGCCCACGGTATTCAGGATGACCAACAGTCCCTCAATGGCGGGGTCCTCCTCAATATCCACCAGCTGGGGGATCACATGCTCATACTTGGTGCTTTTCTGGTTATCAGGAGCCAGGCTGTGGCCCTCAATGGTGCCGATCACCGTCAGGCAATAAATGGCATGGCGGCCCTTGGTGGCGGGCACAATGCCGCTGTCCGTGATCAGGTCATGTTCCAGCCGCATGCGCTCCACATCCTTGGCGTCCTTGGCAGCATGGGGGGCGGGCTGTTGTTTTGGGGTACGGTTTGGCATGGCGGGGGTCCTTTCTTTTCCGACAAATCGGTGCGCCGGGCAGTGTAAAACCCGGCTATACCCTGACAGTATGCCCCGCTGGTACGCTTTTTTATGCGCAGAGGGGCGCGACTGGGCAAAAAAAGCGCGGAAAAACTTAGATAAAAAATTGACAATCGGCACAAGATTGATTATACTTTTACTAGAATTTACATCGGAATTACACAAGAGGCAGGGTGTTCCCTTTACCCCTGCCCGGAGAACGGGAGATTAGTCTTTATGTCATCAACAATGCAAAACAAAGCATCGTTGCCCGTGATCAAGCGGCTGCCCAAATATTACCGCTACTTGAGCAACCTGCAGGCAGATGGGCGTGATAAAATTTCTTCCAGCGAGCTGGCCCGCATGATGGGCACCACCGCCAGCCAGGTGCGGCAGGATTTTAACTGTTTTGGCGGTTTTGGCCAGCAGGGCATCGGCTACAAGGTGGATGTGCTGCTTACCGAGATTGGCAAACTGCTGTTTGGCAACGGCGAGCTGCTGCCTACCGTGCTGATCGGCGCCGGCCGCCTGGGCACGGCGGTCTCCAGCTTTATCAGCCGCGATACCAACGGCTACAAGCTGATTGCCGCGTTTGATATCAACCCCGCCCTGGAGGGCAAGGAGATCAGCGGCGTAACCATCCGCCCGCTGTCCGAGCTGGAAAGCTTCTGTGCGGCGCACAAGCCGGTGGTCGCCGTGCTGTGCGTGCCGCGCCAGAGCGCCATGGACCTTTCGGACGAGCTGGTCCGGCTGGGTATTCAGGGCTTCTGGAACTTCAGCCACTATGATCTTTCGGTCGTTTATCCGCAGGTCACAGTGGAAAACGTCCATTTGGGCGACAGCCTGATGAGCCTTGGCTACCGGCTGCGCAGCCATGATGAATAAAAGCCGGGCACACAGCACATGACTGTTTCCGGCGGGGTGTACCCCAGCGCCTGCCCCGGCATGGGTGCAGGATCCTGTGGTACACCCCGATTTTCATGCTGTTTTTCACTTTATTTTAATAAGGAGCCAAACATGGCAAAGCTATATTACCGTTACGGCGCAATGAACAGCGGCAAAACCACGGCGCTTTTGCAGGTTGCTTTCAATTATAACGAGCGCGGCATGCGGGTGCTGATTCTGAAAGCCAGCGTGGACACCAAAGGCGGCGATCATATTGTTTCCCGCCTGGGGGTCAGCCACAAGGTGGATGTGCTGGTCAGCCCAGACATGGACATCCTGGATATCGTCCGGGCCGATACCGCCGCCCATGGCAGCGCCCCTGCCTGTGTGCTGTGTGACGAAAGCCAGTTCTTTACCCCGGCGCAGGCCGAGCAGCTGTTTTTGGTCACGGTGGACCTGAACATTCCGGTCATCTGCTATGGGCTGCGGGCAGACTTTATGAACCGCGGTTTCCCCGGTTCCACCCGCCTTCTGGAGCTGGCCCACACGATCGAGGAGATGAAAACCATCTGTGCCTGCGGCCGCAAAGCCACCTGCAACGGCCGCAAGGTAAACGGCGAGTTCGTGTTTGAGGGCGCCCAGGTTGCGATTGACACAGTGGATGCTGTAGAGTATCAGAGCCTTTGCCCCCAGTGCTGGTACCGGGAATACCGCGCTTTCCTGAAACGCCACCCCGCGCACCAGTGATCCATTCTTTTATTGCAATCTGTGTTTCGCCCTTTTATATAAGTAAATGTATATAAGTAAATGACAACATATATGGCACAAAAGCCGCTGCTCAGCCTTGCAGCACCGCTTTTGTGCCATTTTTGTTTCCAACACTTTGCGGCGCAATTTTCAGAGCACCAAAAGGCCGCCTATACAAGATATGTTTTATGTGCAGCAATTTCCATTCCATTTTTCGCACATATTTTGCCATCGCGAATATTTTTTAGCATACTGTATTTCTTCCCATTGCAAATTTTGCACGAATGCGCAAAAGAAGTGCGCTTGCGTACATTTTTTGCGTTACCGAATTTGTGCGTTTGTTTTCTGTGATTCATTCAGCATTTTACACGTTTTCCCCTATAATTTCATTGTAACCGTTTGCAACATATACAAATACGCACAAATTGCCTCACTTTATGCAAGATTTTGCCGTAATTTTTGTTAGATGCGGGGTCAAGCCGTTTCAGTATTATGCACAAATTGTTTTGTCTTAGTTCGTATGTTTTGACATTAGTTGATTTTTTGCCCATTCAATTAAAGCAATATTTGTTTGTTTTTATAATTTGCACACTATTTTGGATATTTTTTTGATGTTCACAATTTGTTATTATAATAGCGTTGAATGAAGCGGTCAGTTGTCAGGCCGCTCGTTATAGGAACATTTTTAGGAGGACTAAAACAATGAAAAAGGCAATCGCCCTTGCAATGGCCAGCGTTATGGCTGCTGGCCTGCTGGCAGGCTGCGGCGGCTCCGCTGCCAACAGCACCGCAGCTTCTTCCGAGGCCGCTTCTTCTGAAGCTGCTTCCACCTCTACCGAGGCTGCTACCGAGGCTCACACCATCAACACCACCGATCCCATCACCCTGACCATCAGCTGGTGGGGCGGCGATGCCCGCCAGGCTGCATACGAGGCTGCCTGCAAGGCATTCACTGAAAAATACCCCAACATCACCGTTGAGTGCACTTACGGCCCGTGGAACGGCTGGGAGGAAGCTCAGTCCACTGCCCTGGCTGCCGGCACCGCTGCCGACGTGATGCAGGTCAACTGGAACTGGCTGTTCCAGTACTCCGGCAAGGGTCAGAGCTTCGTTAACCTGAACGATTACTCCGATGTGCTGGATCTGACCCAGTTCCCCTCTAGCGCTCTGGATGCCTGCACTGTGGCTAATTCCCTGCAGGCTGTTCCCGTCGCTATGGCCGGCCGTATTTACTACTGGAACATGGCAACCTTCAAGAAGGCTGGCCTGGACCACTACCCCACTACTGAGCAGGAGCTGCTGGACGCCGCCAAGACCTTCCAGGAAAAGCTGGGCGATGACTACTATCCGCTGGCTGCCGGCCCGCTAGACCGCATGATCATGATGACCTTCTACCTGGAAAGCAAGTACGGCGAGCCCTGGGTTACCGACAGCACCCTGAACTACACCGTTGAGCAGCTGCAGGAAGGTCTGGAATGGATCCAGAGCCTGGAAGATAACCACGTGATGCCCGACCTGAAGACCATGAACGCCGCCGGCGATAAGACCATCACCGATGGTCAGGCCTGGATCACCGGCAAGTACGCCGGCATCTTCACCTGGGACTCCAGCGCACTGAGTGCAAGCCAGAACCTGCCCGACGACGCTGAGTACGTTGTTGGCGATGAAATCAAGTGGGGCGAGGCTGCCAACGGCGGTTTTGCCAAGGTTTCCATGGGTATGGCTATTACCCAGAGCTGCGAGCATCCTGTTGAGGCTGCTGCCCTGATCAACTTCATCCTGAACGAAAAAGAGGGCGCTTCCATCATGGGCACCCAGTGCGGCATGGTTTGCTCCAAGGCCGGCCAGGAATACGCCAAGGAAGCCGGTGCTGTCAACGAGCTGATTCTGGAAGCCAACACCAAGGTTATGGCTTTTGTTGACCAGCCGTTCGACCCCTGCTACGAGAGCACTTCCCTGAAGGACGAGACCAATGGCGTGTACGGCGATGTGTTTGAAGGCTTCAGCTACGATCAGTATGATTCCGCCGAGGCTGCCCAGATCCTGTACGATGGCATCTGCGAAGCACTTGCCTAATCCCCGTTTTCACACTTAAGGCAATACCGCACAATTCCCGCCTAACGGCTCAAGCACCGCTCCGGCGGCTG
>OLPL01001611.1_pt1 | contig 13540 bp, 7 predicted proteins | sample 1673211 | NCBI WGS metagenome assembly OLPL01 (sample SAMEA3136766, study PRJEB25190) | human gut metagenome | reverse complement strand
GAAGGAAATCACGGAACGCCCGTACCACGCCTTCCTGGATGCGGAATTTTGCACGCTCTCTGACGTTTCGAAGAGCGATCGGCCGCATGTTCAGCATTGCTTCAAGGGAGGTGTTCATTTTCCATTTGTTGACTGCGAGCGGCATTGGCTCGGTCGGCTCGGAAAGAACGGTGATGGTCTGCAGCCTGACTTCGACGCCGCCCGGTGCGCGGTCCTCTTTTTTGACCGTTCCGGTTACGGCAACTGCCGATTCCTCTTTCAGATCTTTCAGCGGGAAGTCAACGCTTCCTTCTTCGTACACACACTGAACGAGTCCCTCGCTCTTTCTTAAGATGACAAAGGCAACCTCGCCCATGTCACGGATGATGTGTACGGCTCCTTCGAGTTTTACTTCTGTGCCTTCCGGTGTCTCCAGCAGAGTTTTTACGGAGATGTCTTCTTTTTTCTTTACGCCTGTCATAAATTCCATGTCTTGTTCTCCTCTCTTTCTCGCCTGTCCCGGATTGCTTTTTCAAATAAAAAAGCCCCGGAACAGTTTTTTAACTACTGTTCCGGGACGGGATATTTTATGTTCCCGCGGTACCACCCGCATTGCGTTTTTCTCTCCGGTTTTCCGGGGGAAAACGCCCACTCATTTATACTTAACGCGTATCACGGATCTGCCTACTTGATTTCCTGTTCGGATCTCATGTTCAGCAGACCGGCTCCGGAATGTTCCCCATTGTATGTTTCCTCCATGCTGATGCTCTCAGTCGGTGACATCGGCTTCCTGTCAGATTCCGCATACGGAGTTTCCTTCACTGCCTTTTTCATACTGTGCATTATAGCACAGCAGTTTTGCATTTGTAAACACCTAATTTTTACGGATTTTATATAAATTCTAATGCATTTTTCATGAATTTTATCTATACAAAATTATTTTTCGCGTGTTTATAAAATTGCGCAGAAATTCCGTTTTATTGGTATTTCGCACACAATTTACAGTTTTTTGATTCTCTCCACTGCCTCTACTGTATTCTCATACGTACCGAATGCAGTCAGACGGAAGTAGCCTTCTCCGCTCGGGCCGAAGCCTGATCCTGGTGTTCCGACTACGTTTGCGTCTGCAAGCAGGTGATCAAAGAACTCCCAGGAAGTCATATTTCCCGGTGTTTTCAGCCAGATATACGGAGCGTTGACGCCGCCGGATACGGTGTAGCCTGCGCCCTTTAATCCGTCGTAGATGACTTTTGCGTTCTTCATGTAGTAAGCAACCTGCTCTTTTAACTGTGCTTTTCCTTCCGGAGAGTAAACAGCCTCGCCGGCTCTCTGGATGATGTACGGAGCTCCGTTGTATTTCGTTCCGTGACGGCGTGCCCACAGGCTGTGCAGAGTCACATCGCCGGATTTGATGTCTTTCGGGATAACGGTGAATCCAAGACGCATACCGGTAAAGCCTGCGTTCTTGGAGAAGCTGCGCATTTCGATGGCACATGTTCTTGCACCCTCGCACTCATAGATGGAATGCGGAATGTCTTTTTCTGAGATATATGCCTCGTATGCAGCATCATACAGGATGATGGCTCCTACTTTATTTGCATAATCAACCCATTTCTGCAGCTCGGCTTTGGAAACCATAGCGCCGGTCGGGTTGTTCGGGAAGCACAGATAAATCAGATCCGGGGTTTCTTTCGGGAGATCCGGGGTGAAGTTGTTTTCTGCAGTACACGGCATGTAAATCACATTCGTGAAACGCTCGGTTGCTGCGTCGTAGTCACCGGCACGGCCTGCCATTACGTTGGAGTCTACATAAACCGGATAAACCGGGTCGCATACAGCGATCTTGTTGTCCAGGCTGAAGATCTCCTGAATGTTGCTGCAGTCGCATTTTGCGCCGTCCGATACAAAAATTTCATCAGATGAGATATCGCATCCTCTGTCCCGATAATCATTTTTTGCAATGGTATCGCGAAGGAAAGCATATCCAAGATCTGGTGCATATCCGTGGAAGGTCTCTGCGTGTCCCATCTCATCCACTGCTCCGTGCAGCTTTTCAATGATCGCCGGTGCGATCGGCTGGGTTACGTCGCCGATTCCAAGACGGATGATTTTCGCGTCCGGATTTGCCTCGGTGTAAGCTGCAACTTTTTTTGCAATGGTGGAAAACAGATAGCTTCCCGGCAATTTCAGATAATTGTCATTGATTTTGAACATTATTATGTCGCTCCTTTTCACTTTTTCTTACTCTGTCAAAAGCGTCAGCACCATCTGTGCCGTTTCAACCAGATTGGTGCCGCTGTCCATGCTGCATTTCTGCATGTAGCGATGGGCCTCCGACTCGGTCATGTGATTTCGTTCGATCAGAAGGCTTTTTGCACGATCGATGATGTGCTGTTCCTCGGCGCTGCGCACCTTGGGCTTTGCACGCTCTTTCTTTCTGCGCCGTGCCGCACTCTGCAGCATCATCTCCAGTGTATTGACCAGCTCGTACACGGAAAGCGGCATCGTAACCGCCATGATTCCGGTTCCCTCCACCGCACTTAATGCGCGGCTCGATGCAATCAGAAGCATCTGGAAGCCGGACGGCATACACTCATTCAGATCCGTAAAAAACATATCCGGGAGCTTGTAGCCGCAGATGACGATACCGCCGTTTAAGTTGTTCATCTCTCCGAGCGCCGCTGCCGCTGTCGAACAGACAGCATCGATTTCATATCCTCTTTTTGCCAGAATATCCCGGATGCGCTTTCCATCTTCTATTTTGGGAAGTACTATCACTATGCTGCTCATGCATTTTCAGGCCCCTTCGTCGTCTAAATACGGTACAGATATTTCTCGGTCTCCCAGTCGGATACCTGGCGGAGATACTCATGCCACTCTTCTTCTTTGGCATTGATATATCCATCCACAAATTCCTGGCCGAGTACCTGACACAGAAAATCGTCTTTCTTTAACTCTGCGACCGCTTCTCCAAGGCTTCCCGGGAGAAGGGTGATCTGCATCGCGTTTCGTTCTTCCTCTGTCAGATCGGAAATATTGCGGTCCACCGGGGACGGCGGAACGATTTTCTGTTTGATACCATCAAGTCCTGCTGCCATGCAGACAGCAAGTGCCAGGTACGGATTGGCTGCCGAATCCGGGCATCGAAGCTCAATGGCCATGATACCGTCTCCCGTCAGCGGAATGCGGATCAGCGGGCTTCTGTTCTTTGCAGACCATGCCACGTAGATCGGTGCACCGTATCCCGGTGTCAGACGTTTGTAGGAATTTACAAGCGGGTTGGTAATCGCTGCGATTCCGCTGATGTGTTTCATCAGTCCGCCCATAAAGTAATATGCCTCTTTGCTGAGCCCGTATTCATCGGATTTGTCGGCAAACACATCTTTTCCCTCCTGAAACAGGGAGAAGGAAAGATGAAGACCCGATCCGTGAACTCCGGTTTTTGGTTTTGGCATAAAGGTTGCGTGAAGGCCATGACGTTTTGCAATCGTACGGATAGCAAATTTGGCAGTCATCAGCTGATCTGCCGTCCGAAGTGCTGCAGCCGGACAGAAATCCAGTTCGTGCTGGCCTGCCGCTACCTCGTGGAAGGAAGACTCAACGTCGATTCCCATTTCTTCGAGGGTCAGCACCATATCGCGCCGCGCGTTTTCTCCCAGGTCCAGCGGTCCCAGATCCAGATAACCGCCTTTGTCGTGCGTTACACTCGTTGCTCCGCCGTCCTCATCGGTGTGGAACAGGAAAAATTCACACTCCGGTGAGATTTCAAACTCATAGCCCATCGCTTTCGCTTCGAAAATTACCTTCTGAAGGATGGTTCGGGAACTCTTTGCATAAAGATTCCCCTCTCTATCATACACATCACAGATCAATCTTGCAACCTTTCCTTGCTGCGGACGCCATGGAAGTATTGCAAAGGTGTCGAGATCCGGGTGCAGAAACATGTCTGCTTCCTCGATGGTGACAAATCCTTCGAACGAAGAGCCATCGAAAACGCACTGATTATTCAGGGCTTTTTCCAGCTGTCCGGCGGTGATGGCCATATTTTTCATCATTCCAAACATATCGGTAAACTGCAGGCGGATAAATTCAACATCTTCTTCCTCCGCCATCTGAAGGATCGCTTCCTTCGTATACTTTGCCATATCGATTCTCTCCTTTATCAAAGACGATTCTAAACGAAAAGGGTGCTTTCACGCGGCAGGGCAGAAAGACACCTTGCGTAAAAACACCCTTGTTTTGGGCATATTATAGCAGTTTTTCGCGTGTTTTGTCAAGAAAAACTTAGAGATTCGTGTATCCCATCAGGGATTCATCGACTGCCTTTGCTGCCTCGCGTCCCTCGCGGATCGCCCATACAACCAGGGACTGGCCGCGGTGCATATCGCCTGCGGTGAAGACATTTTCTTTTGTTGTCTGGTATTTTCCGTCATCTGTCTTCACGTTGGTGCGCTGGTTGACTTCCACTTTAAATGCATCGGTCACATATTTCTGGGATCCTAAAAAGCCTGCTGCAATAAGAACGAGATCTGCCGGGAGAATCTCTTCGGTTCCCTCAACCGGAACCATCATCATGCGGCCAGATTTCTCATCTTTTTTCGGTGTCAGTTTTACGGTCTTGATCTGGCAGACTTCACCTTTTTTGTTTTTGATAAATTCCGTTACGGTTGTCTGGTAAATCCGCGGATCATGGCCGAATACGGCGATTGCCTCTTCCTGGCCGTAATCCGTCTTGCAGATCTTCGGCCACTCCGGCCACGGATTGTTCTCGGCACGCTGATCCGGTGCTTTCGGCATCATCTCAAGCTGTGTCACAGATTTGGCACCGAGACGGATGGAAGTTCCGACACAGTCATTACCGGTGTCGCCGCCTCCGATGACAACAACGTGTTTGCCCTTTGCATCGATGTAGGCATGATCCTCAAAATTGGAATCCAGAAGACTCTTCGTTACGGAAGTCAGGAAATCGACAGCAAAGTAGATGCCCTTTGCATCTCTTCCCTCTGCCTTGATATCTCTTGGATTTGCCGCACCGCAGCAGAGCAGGACACGGTCAAATTCTTTTAAGAGTTTGTCAGCTTTTACATCTTTTCCGATATCAGCATTCGTCACAAACTCGATGCCCTCGGCCTTCATCAGATCCACACGGCGGTCGATGACGCTCTTATCGAGTTTCATGTTCGGAATACCGTAGCGTAAAAGTCCGCCCACGCGGTCGCGGCGTTCAAAGACCGTAACAGAATGGCCGCGGCGGTTGAGCTGCATCGCTGCTGCAAGGCCGGAAGGACCGCTTCCTACAACGGCAACGCGTTTTCCGGTGCGCACTTTCGGCGGCTGCGGCGTAATCAGGCCGGTTGCCCATGCGTTTTCGATGATCGCGCGTTCATTTTCCTTCGTGCAGACCGGGTCTCCGTTTACGTTGCATGTACAGGCTGCTTCGCAGAGTGCCGGGCAGACACGGGAGGTAAATTCCGGAAAACAGTTTGTCTTGGTGAGGCGGCGGTATGCCTGCTCATAGTTTCCAAGATACACAAGGTCATTCCACTCCGGAACGAGGTTCTGCAGCGGACAGCCGGAGGCCATTCCCGCAATCATGGTTCCCGCCTGGCAGAACGGTACACCGCATGCCATACAGCGGGCAGCCTGCATCTGCTGCTCCTTTTTCGGGAGCTGCAGATGAAATTCCTTAAAGTTTTTGATACGCTCAAGCGGGGCAACGGTGTTTCCCGTCTTGCGCTGATATTCCATAAATCCAGTTGGCTTACCCATAATTCTTCTTCCTCCTACTTACGCATGCTTTCGTAAAATGCTTCAATCTGTGCCTGTTCGCTGCTAAGGCCCTTGTCTTCCATCTGGGCACTCAGCATCATCATGCGCTTATAGTCATTCGGAATGATCTTCTTGAATTTCGGCAGATATTCGTCAAAGTGTGTGAGAATTTCTTTACCTTTTTCAGAGCCGGTGTGTGCGACGTGTTTTTCAATCATGTTTTTCAGCTCTGCAATATCGTATTTGCTTTCTACCAGTTCAATCGAAATCATTTCCTTGTTCAAATTGCGGTACAGGTTGCTCTTTTCATCCAGGACATAAGCGATACCGCCGCTCATGCCGGCTGCAAAGTTCTTTCCGGTTGCGCCGAGGACAACGACACGGCCGCCGGTCATATACTCGCATCCATGCTCACCGACACCCTCGACAACGGCGTAAGCACCGGAGTTTCTGACACAGAAACGCTCTCCTGCGATACCGTTGATGTACGCCTCACCGCTCGTTGCGCCGTAGAGGGCAACGTTTCCGACGATGATGTTTTCTTCCGGTTTATACTTTCTTGCTTTCGGCGGGTAGACAACCAGTTTTCCGCCGGAGAGGCCTTTTCCGAAGTAATCGTTCGAATCACCCTCAAGTTCCAGGGTCAGTCCTTTTGGAATAAATGCTCCGAAGCTCTGTCCGCCGGCACCCTTGCACTGTACGGTGTACGTATCCGGCTCCAGAGAGGTGCCGAATTTTCTGGTGATCTCGGCACCAAGAATCGTTCCCACGGTACGATCGGTGTTGGTGATCTCGACTTTGACGGTCTTCTTCTCTTTCTTATCCATTGCCGGACCGAATTTCTTTAAGAGTACCTTCTCATCCAGGGTTGCGCCAAGTTTGAAGTCGTAAACATCTTTCGGATCGAACGTTACCTTCTCGCCTGCTTTTGCAAACGGATTGTTCAGGATCTGGCTTAAGTCTACGCGGTCTGCGTGCTCATTCGTCACTTTATCATTTCTCTTTAAGAGGTCGGAACGGCCGACCATCTCGTCAACGGTGCGGAAGCCAAGTTTTGCCATGTATTCACGCATTTCCTGTGCAACGAACTTCATGTAGTTTACAACGTATTCCGGTTTACCTTTGAAACGTTTTCTAAGTTCCGGATTCTGTGTTGCGATACCTACTGGACAAGTATCTAAGTTACAAACTCTCATCATAACGCAGCCCATTGTGATCAGCGGACCAGTAGCAAATCCAAATTCTTCTGCTCCAAGTGCTGCTGCCATTGCTACGTCGCGGCCGCTCATAAGCTTACCGTCCGTCTCGATGATAACTTTATTACGAAGGTCATTTTTAATTAATGTCTGGTGTGTCTCAGCAAGTCCAAGCTCCCACGGAAGTCCGGCATTATGGATAGAAGAATTACGAGGTGCTGCACCTGTACCACCGTCATGTCCGGAAATAAGGATTACTTGTGCGCCAGCTTTTGCTACACCGGCTGCGACCGTTCCGACACCTGCTTCAGATACCAGTTTTACAGAAATGCGGGCATTTCTGTTTGCATTTTTCAAATCATAAATTAACTGTGCCAAATCTTCAATACTGTAAATATCGTGATGAGGTGGTGGTGAGATTAGTCCTACACCAGGTGTTGAATGTCTTGTCTTTGCAATCCAAGGATATACTTTTCCTGCTGGTAAATGTCCACCTTCACCAGGTTTTGCTCCCTGTGCCATCTTAATCTGAATTTCCTGTGCACTTACAAGGTAACGGCTTGTTACACCGAAACGACCGGAAGCTACCTGCTTGATTGCAGAGCATTTATTCAGTCCATCTGGACCAACTGTCAGACGCTCTAAATCTTCTCCACCTTCACCAGTGTTTGATTTACCGTGAATCATGTTCATCGCGATTGCCAGAGTCTCATGTGCTTCCTTGGAAATAGAACCATAACTCATAGCACCTGTCTTAAATCGTTTCACGATAGAATCTACAGATTCAACTTCTTCGATAGGAACTCCTTTGGATGGATAATTGAAATCCATTAATCCACGAAGACTTACTGGAGAAGTTTCTTTATTAATCATGGAAGTATACTGTTTAAACAGTTCATAATTATTTGTCCATGCTGCTGTCTGTAATGTATGGATGGTCAGTGGATTGTAAAGATGTTCTTCTTTACCACTTCTATATTTGTGATCACCTTCACTGTCAAGACTAAGATCATTTTTCAGTCCTAACATATCAAATGCTTTGGAGTGATGGTAATCTACATCTTCTGCGATATCTTCAATTGTGATACCTTCTACACGGCTTACTGTGTTTGTAAAGTACTCATCAATGACTTTCTTGCTGATACCAACTGCCTCAAAAATCTGAGAACCCTGATAGGACTGCAGTGTGGAAATACCCATCTTAGATGCGATCTTTACGATACCGTGAAGTACTGCGTTATTGTAATCATTTACTGCTGCATAGTAATCTTTCTTTAATAAACCATCCTGAATCAGCTTCTTAATACTGAACTGCGCCAGATATGGGTTGATAGCACATGCGCCGTAACCTAACAGTGTGGCGAAATGATGTACTTCTCTTGGTTCACCACTCTCTAAGATAATACTTACAGAAGTACTCTTCTTTGTCTCAATGAGATGATGATGTACAGCAGATACTGCTAACAGAGATGGAATTGCCACATGGTTCTCATCAACACCTCTATCTGTCAAAATAACAACATTTGCACCATTTTTATGCGCCTGGTCAACAGCAACATATAAATGATTGATAGCCTTATCAAGCGGTGTTCCTTTGTAATAAGTAATCGGCACATCTTTTACATTGATATTCTTTACTTTTGCATAACGAATCTTTAATAAGTCTGTATTTGTTAAAATAGGGTTGTGAATCTTTAATACATGGCAGTTTTCTGCCTTTTCTTCCAACACATTCCCCTCTCCGCCAACATAGATGGAAGTAGATGTAACGATTTCCTCACGAATCGCATCAATAGGAGGGTTTGTTACCTGTGCAAAAAGCTGTTTAAAGTAATCAAATAATGGATGATGTCTCTTAGAAAGTACTGCTAATGGAGTATCAACCCCCATCGCTCCGATTGCTTCACTTCCGTTTAATGCCATCGGTAATACAGAATCTTTCACTTCTTCATAAGAGTAACCAAATGCTTTCATCAGGCGGTTGCTCTCTTCATAGCTGTATTCTTCTACTGCAACATTCGGAATCTTTAAGTCTTTTAAGAATACAAGGTTATCGGATAACCATTCACCGTAAGGCTGATTCTTTACATAAGAATCTTTTAAGATTTCATCGTCAATCAGCTCACCTTTTACAGTATCTACGAGAAGCATTTTACCTGGGTGAAGTCTCTCTTTCTTTACGATATGTGTTGTGTCAAAGTCTAACACACCAACCTCAGAAGAAAGAATTAACTGGTCATCATCTGTAATATAGTAACGGGAAGGTCTAAGACCATTACGGTCAAGTACGGCTCCCATGATATCTCCATCTGTAAAGAGGATAGATGCAGGACCATCCCAAGGCTCCATCATTGTTGCGTAGTACTGATAGAAGTCTCTCTTCTCTCTGCTCATGCCCTCGTTATTTTCCCAAGGTTCTGGAATCGTGATCATCATTGCCAGAGGAAGTGGCATTCCACTCATTAAGAGGAATTCTAATGTATTATCTAATCTTGCAGAGTCAGAACCGTTTGGATCTACAACTGGTGTCAGCTTAATCATCTCATCCTTCAGATAATCAGATTCCATGTTTTCCTCACGGGCTAACATCTTATCGGCATTACCACGAATAGTATTAATCTCACCATTATGAACGATGTAACGATAAGGATGTGCTTTCTCCCAGCTTGGAACTGTGTTTGTGGAGAAACGGGAATGAACTAATGCGATTGCAGATTCATAATCCTTATCCTGAAGGTCATTATAGAATAATCTTAACTGTCCAACTAAGAACATACCTTTATATACGATTGTTCTGCTGCTTAAAGAAACAACATAAGCAGAATCGTTAGACTGCTCAAATACTCGTCTTACAATATAAAGTCTTCTATCGAAGTCAAGTCCTCGTGGAACATCAAACGGTCTCTTTACAAATCCCTGCATAATGCATGGCATACAGTCCGCTGCTTTCTTTCCGAGGATGCCCGGCTGAACCGGAACCTCTCTCCAGCCTAAGAAATTTAAGCCTTCTTTTTCAACGATAATCTCAAACATCTTCTTAGCACGGTTTCTCTGTAACTCATCCTGTGGCATAAAGAACATACCAATACCGTAGTCACGTTCCTTGCCAATAGAAAAGCCGAGAGTACTACAGGTTTTTTCGAAGAACTTATGGGATATCTGCACTAAGATACCTACTCCGTCACCCGTTTTACCCTCGGCGTCCTTGCCGGCTCTATGTTCAAGATTTTCAACAATTTTCAAGGCATTCGATACTGTCTCATGGCTCTTAAGACCCTTGATGTTTACTACAGCACCAATACCACAGTTATCATGCTCCAGACTTGGATCATATAGACCCTGTCGCATATTGTCCTGATACATGGTCTCACCCTTTCTTGCATCACTATGAAATAGTAAATATTCATCAGTTGTAAATTATATTTTTGTAATTAGTAATTATCAGGAACTCTTAATCAAACCTTATGATTCTCATGTTCTCATGCTCTTGTAATCTTATGATTTCATAATCCTGAATGAGTATCTATAGTCTGAATAAAAATCTATAAATCTCTGAATAATTACATATTTAAAAAGTAACAAATTCATTTTCAGAAGTAGTTGTAATGACTTCCTGCATTTCTTTTTGTTGTTATCATATTACAACATTTTAAATAGGTTGTAAATATAAACATTAAGGTGAGTTGTCTAATAATTTGATTATTTATTTTTTAATATATTATTTTCTGATTATTACTCTTGTTTTAGGGGATATTGTAGTTAGTTTATTTGGTTTTTATTTCTTTTTAGATTATATTGTTCTTATAAAAGTACAATTTTGTTTGTGATTTCACCTCTTTATTCATCGTTATTTTCAGATTTAAAGACAATTCATACAATTATAAATGTAATTTTCAAATACAAATCCTGCATTTTATTAACATTGTATACAAAATAACTTAAGAAAATTAAGTAAGTAATTGGTTGAATTCTACAATTTTATTCCATTGTCTAAACTAGCATACTATTTGTAGTGAAAAAGCAAAAAAAGAATCGGATTCTTTTTTCGTAAACTATCTTTTCAAAAAGAAAATTTCCCTAATCTCTCATACTAATGTAAGAAAGGAGATTTTAATTACACACATGGCAAATCAGAGCAATACAAAAAGAAAAAATTATACATATTAATAATAATCAACAAAAAATGTTGAAATTCGATACAGAAAGGAGAGGCCATTTCGCAAAAAAATACGCATTTATTATTATAGAAAAAAGAAAGAAGAAATCACAATGATTATTAACAAATTTTATGAAAAACTCTACAAGGAACTTATCAACAAACTAGAATCTGATTATATTTTAATCCCTAACACGCCAGAAAATAGAAAAGCAATTAATAATACTCTAACGACAGTCCCTTGCACTGTAAAATCTTTAGAAAAAGATTCAAAGATTTTTAAAGCTTTATCTAACAAAAAAGCTAAAGCTAAGCAGCTTTCAATTGTACCCAAAATTTCTAAAACTTTATCTCTTATTATAATAGCCACTTTAATTTGTATGCCATTTAATACCATTAACACTCTCCCAACGCCTACCTACCACCCTACTGTACAAGTTAGTATTTTAGATATTTCTGATGGATCTTCTCACCAAAAAGGGAAAAATAAATTATCCGAAATACAAGAACAATACACAAACAAAAACCAAGAGCAACGTAATCCTAAAAACTACAAAAAGAAAGTTGCTACAAATACATATAATACATATAAGAAACAAAATAAATTCCATTTAACATTATCCACAAAAAAGCAACTCAACTTTTATCAACTTTTAAAAAGTTTTTTCTTAAAACAAAAAATACATACGATAATTTATCTGATGCTTATGATGTAATTAGTACTTTATTTGTATTGATTTCCACAGTAAAAGAATCTATACGCTCAAAAAAATTAAAATAGTCCTTCTATATAATTTTATTCAATACTATTTTCAATTATACATTAAAGCCGTTCTTCACAGAAGTACGGCTTTAAATTTTCTTATGAAAGCCAAGATAGAGTTTTAAATATCAAAACAATACTTTCCCTTGCCCCTTCCTTTCACAGCTTTAATCAACTCAAATTCCCGCATTGTTTGAATCAGAAATCCCGCCTTACTGTCTTTATATCCCAGTTTTTGTTTTATTTCTTTTCGCCCAAAGACTTCTTCTCCTGAAAAGCTTTCGATAATCTCCTTTATATTTAATGCAGTGACGCTACCTATGCTTTTATTAACTTGTAGTTCTTTCAGCTTTTTATATAACATATATTTATTCTCTGCAGTCAATACAGACGTTTCAAAACAGTGGGTTTTATCCTGACTTGTTGTTTCAAACAGTGTTTTTTCATCATTCAAACAGTATTTTTTTTCATTTCCTTGTGAATCCAGCGCATTAAACAGTGATTTTTCTGTATTGAAACAGTGATTTTGCTCTCTATATTCCACTGTTTGTTCTTTTACTACAGATGCTAAGTTCTCACTATTTATATTATTCATATACTGGTATTTATTTTCAGCGTTCTGTATATTCTCCGCCCGTTTTCGCATCTCCAATTCTTCATTTTCCCGGAATATAGTTACTCGTATACCATCTCCCAGTTCCTCAAACACTGGCTCTCTCAATCCATATTCTCTGCATTCTTTTATCATTCTTGGGATTCCTGTTCCCCACGCTTCTATAAGTCCCATATAACGAAATGCTTCAGCAATCGCTGTATTTCTGCACTTTGATTTACCTGATTTAGCTGACTGTATATCCAGTCCCCCATAAAGCATTCCGGGAGATGTTACTTCTATCCTGTCATCATAGACACAAACCTGTATACAAGACTCATCCAAATAACTTCTATGAACAACTGCATTAGTAATCAATTCTCTTATTGTTCGAACCGGGAGTTCATACGCTTCTTTTCTATGTAACCCTTCTATCTTTGCACCAAGATTGATATGCTTTAATACAAATTGATAAGCATTTTCCAGCTGTACATATAATGGTCCATCAAATTCTCTTTTATCTATAAAAATATCTCTTTCTGTTCCTTTAAATAACGCACATTGAATTTTGGCATACCGTATTTTATTCTTCGTCATTAGTCTAAACGCATGGGTGGGTTGAAGGTCTTTTCCTATTCGGCACAATAACCCTAAGTCTTCTAGTTTCTCGATTGTCATTTTATTTATAATTTCAGTTTTTTCTGTATTTTGCTTGGGATCTAATGACGTTTCCTGTATTGCTCTTGTTACACATGTTGTCTGCACATCATATGCCACTTTTTCCATTGCATTACATAATATCTTCGCCTCTCGTTCCGAGTACTCCATGTCTATTTCCGGTAAAGTATCATAAGAAATCTTTTGACCTTCTAATTCTAGTTCCTTTAACTTTCTATCATCAGCAGGACGACTTGTACCATTTATTCTTATATAAGAACCTTGTTCCTTCCCAAATGACTTGAGATAATAAGGACGCATACGTCCTGGAAAAACTTCTACAACAACAACTGTTCTTCCTTCTAATGTCTGTATTGTAATTTCCGGATCAATTATTGGAGTGCAGCTGTCAAATATCATATTTGAAA
>OLPL01001607.1_pt1 | contig 13570 bp, 10 predicted proteins | sample 1673211 | NCBI WGS metagenome assembly OLPL01 (sample SAMEA3136766, study PRJEB25190) | human gut metagenome | reverse complement strand
GTCTCCTGGGAGTGCGTGGTGGAGGCCGGGTGGATCACGAGGCTCTTGGCGTCGGCCACATTGGCCAGCAGGCTGAACAGGTGCAGGTTGTCGATGAACACGCGTGCCGCGTCCTTGCCGCCCTTGATGTCGAAGGTGAAGATGGAACCGCCGCCGTTCGGGAAGTACTTCTTGTACAGGTCGTTGTCCTTGCGGCCTTCGATGGACGGGTGGGAGATGGACTCGACTTCCGGAACGGTCTTCAGGTAATCGATGACCTTCAGCGCGTTCTGGACGTGGCGTTCGACGCGCAGGGACAGGGTTTCGGTGCCCTGCAGCAGCAGGAAGGCCGCGAACGGGGACAGGGTGGCGCCGGTGTCGCGCAGCAGGATGGCGCGCACGCGGGTCACGAAGGCGGCGCCGCCGAGGGCCTCATAGAAGTTCAGGCCATGGTAGGACGGATCCGGCTCGGTCAGGGTCGGGAACTTGCCCGGCACTTCGGCCCAGTTGAACTTGCCGCCTTCCACGATCACGCCGCCGAGGGTGGTGCCGTGGCCGCCGATGAACTTGGTGGCGGATTCCACAACGACGTCGGCGCCGTGCTCCAGCGGGCGGAACAGGTACGGGGAGGCGAAGGTGTTGTCCACGATCACCGGCAGGTGGTGCTTGTGGGCGATGGCGGTGATGGCCTCGAAGTCCGGAAGGTCGGCGTTCGGGTTGCCGAAGGTCTCGAAGTAGACGAGCTTGGTGTTCTCCTGGATGGCGTCCTCGAACTCCTGCGGGTTCTCGGCGGAGACGAAGGTGGTGGTGATGCCGTCGCGCGGCAGGGTGTGGCGCAGCAGGTTGAAGGTGCCGCCGTACACGTTCTTGGCCGCGACGATGTGGTCGCCGGACTGGGTGATGTTGCGCACCGCGTATTCCACGGCGGCCGCGCCGGACGCGACGGCCAGGCCCGCGGTGCCGCCTTCGAGGGCCGCGATGCGGTCTTCGAACACGCCCTGGGTGGAGTTGGTCAGACGGCCGTAGATGTTGCCCGGGTCCGCCAGTCCGAAGCGGGCCTCGGCGTGGTCGAAGTTGTGGAAGACGTAGCTGGTGGTCTGGTAGATCGGCACCGCGCGGGAGTCGGTGGCCGGGTCGGCCTGCTCCTGGCCGACGTGCAGCTGCAGGGTTTCGAAACGATAGTTCTTGTTTGCCATGATGCGCTCTCCTTGGATAAGGGTTCGTTGTTCTCGTCTTGGTTGGCCACCCGCCCTGCCGTGTAGGGCGCTTGGCCAGGTGTTGGTAGCGACAATAAACCGGCCGGCGAGCGCAACGCAAGCCGAACGTTATCGCACTTGCCTATATCCCCTTATAAACCGTTGGAATCATTGGCTTTCCCCACTCCCCCAACCGTTGAAAAAACCATTCGGAACCATTCGACACGCCGAAGTCCCGCATGCCGGTGACCCACCGTGAGGAACGGATGCGCGTCAGGTCAGGGGAACGGCTAAAGTCATGGGCAGGCAAATCGCAAGAGAGGTTCCGATATGAGCGATGAGATTCTGTACGACCGTGATCCGCGGTATATTCCGCGCGTCGCCGCGGTGCATGACATGTGCGGTTATGGCAAGTGTTCGCTGACGGCGGCCATTCCGATTCTGTCGGCGGCCGGCTGCGACGTTTGTCCGGTACCGACGGCGCTGTTTTCCGCGCACACGCGCTACGAGGTATTCACGTTCCACGATACGACCGAGATTCTGGACGGCTATCTGGACGCATGGCGTCAGGAGAACGTCGATTTGGATGGCGTCTATTCCGGTTTTCTTGGTTCCGCGGACCAGGTCGCAATCATCAAACGCCTATACGCGGAGTATCCGCATGCCTTGCGGTTGGTGGATCCGGTGATGGGCGACGGCGGAGAAATCTACGCCACGTACACTCCTGAGCTGTGTCGGGCGATGGGCACGCTGGTGGATGGCGCGGATGCGCTGATGCCGAATCTTACCGAGGCATCCATTTTGACGGGCCGTGACTATCCAGGCCAGGATATCGACGACGCGCAGGTGGATGAGATTCTTGGGGCGTTGCTTGCCGCCGGCGCGAAGAACGTGGTGCTTAAGGGCATCGATCGAGGGGATGGCATGATTCGCAACTATGTGGCGTCAGCTTCGACGGGCGTCGCCGGAAAACAGGAGCTGGCGCATGCCAAGCTGCCGTTCATGACCCACGGCACCGGCGACGCGTTCGCGTCGGCGCTGTGCGGCGCGGTGATGGCTGGCCGTCCTCTGGCCGAGGCCGCGAACATCGCCGGCGAGTTCGTCCGCCATGCGATGGAAAGCACCCAGTATCAGCCGAATCATGAGGAACGAGGCGTGAGCTTCGAACTCAATCTCGACGAATTGACCGCTTTGACCCGTCGTTGACGGTTCATCGGTCACTCTTTTCGCACAGAGGCCTTGGATCGTGTTGTGGATAGGTGTGGATAGCGTCGACTCATCCACCGACTATCCACGACACGCCCGAGATACGTAAGTTATCCACATTAGCCTATCGGCCTTGTCATGCGTGGCTTCTGTCTGTTGGACTAGGGCCATGAACCATTCATCATCACATGATGTTCCGGCCCCAACGCAGCCGCCGGAGCAGATTCTCGATTCCCTAGCGCGGCGTCTGCATGACGGCACGCTGCGTTCCCGACAGATCGGCGAGCTGGGAGAACAGTACGCCGCCGCATGGTTGGAAAGCCAAGGGTGGCGGACGCTCGACCGCAACTGGCATTGCCGATACGGCGAACTCGACGTCGTGTCGCGCAATCCGATGGGCCAGATCGTTTTCGTCGAGGTCAAAACCAGACGTACGATGCGCTACGGCACCCCTCAGGAGGCGGTGACCGCTTCCAAGCAAATCAATCTGCGCCATGCCGCCGTGCAATGGCTGACGGCGCCGGAGCACCGCATGCCGAACAGTGGCGTGCGTTTTGACGTCGTCACCGTCGTGGTGCAGGGAGACAGACCTTTGCTGCATCATATCGAGGGAGCGTTCTGATGGCCATCGGCAGCGCCCTTTCCGTAGGACTGATCGGTTTGAAAGCCTTCATCGTCCAGATTCAAGCGTTCGTATCCCCTGGACTTCCCTATTTCTCCATCATCGGCCTGCCCGACACCTCATTGTCCGAGGCGCGCGAACGGGTCAAGTCGGCATGCCAGGCAAGTGGTTTCAAATGGCCGGAAACCCGTGTCACGGTCAATCTCTCCCCAGCGTCCATGCCGAAGAAAGGCTCTTCGCATGATCTGGCCATCGCGGCCAGCGTGCTCAGCGCGGCCGGCGCAATCGCCCATGACTGTCTGGCCGGCACCATCGTGCTTGGCGAGGTGAATCTTGACGGCACCGTATTGCCCATCAACGGACTGCTGCCCATCATGCTGCATGCGCGGGAGCAGGGAATCGCAACAATCATCGTGCCTTACGCCAACCTTGATGAGGCCCGTCTCGTTCCGGATGTCAAGGCGATCGGCGTGAGGCATGTCGGAGAGCTCATCGAACTGATGGGAGGCGATGCGGACTACCGGATTCCCGAAGCCACGCATGCCGTGAACGCCGATGTCGGCGCCACGGGCATGTGCCCTCCGCCCGGCGACATGAGCGAAGTGATGGGCCAGCATGCGGCCAAATGGGCGTTGGAGGTGGCTGCCGCCGGAGGCCATCATCTGATGATGACCGGTCCGCCCGGCACAGGCAAGACCATGCTCGCTTCGCGCATTCCCGGCATCATGAGTCCTTTGAACGAGACGGAACAGCTTGAAGTGGCCTCGATTCGTTCGTTATGCGGCACGCTTCCCGGATACGGAATCAGCGACGTTCCACCGTTCGAGGCGCCCCACCATACCGCGTCGACCGCCGCGCTGGTGGGTGGAGGCGCGGGATTGGCCCAGCCCGGAGCCATCACCCGCGCGCATCGCGGCATCCTGTTCATGGACGAGGCTCCGGAATTCTCGGCGCGTACGCTGCAGACGCTGCGCGAACCTTTGGAATCCGGATATGTCGCGATTTCCAGAGCGAAAGGCACCACATACTATCCGGCTCGCTTCCAACTGATTATGGCGGCGAATCCCTGCCCGTGCGGCTACGCGTACGGCAACGGCGAGCGCTGCACCTGCCGGGAAAAGGACCGCGTCAAGTATTTCAGCCGGCTTTCCGGACCGATCCTCGACCGTATCGACATCCAGATCGAGGTGCCTCCGGTGGAGCGGATAAGTCCGGGGAACGCTCCCTCCGGCGATTCGAGCCATGCCATACGTCTGCGTGTCATCGTTGCCCGGCAGATGGCGCAGGAACGGTTCCGCGAATTCGGCTGGTGCTGCAACGCGCAGGCTACCGGCACCTGGCTGAGAGCCAACACCTCCCCCAAGGCCATCGAATTGGTCAACCGCGCCTTGGCGAGCGAGCGGCTGAGCCTGCGTGGCGCCGACCGTGCCATGCGGCTTGCGTGGACATTATCCGATCTGGCGGGAAAGACTTCCCCAGGACCTGAGGAAATGATGCAGGGAATATCCATGAGAACGAGGCTGGCATGATGGTGACGATCGACGACGAGACCCTGGCCCGCGCGGTGCTCACCTTCTGCCTGGACAGCGCCGACGCGATGATGTACGCGCTGGTCAAAGGCACCGGCTCCGCGGCAAGCGCGCTACAGCTGATCGCTGACAGCGGCCCTGGCAATCACGAAAACGTGACGGCCGCGGCCTGCACGTCATTGGATGCGGCGTTCATCAACGGCGTCACTCGTTGGGGACGCACCATCAACGCCCGCGGAATGGCTTCGTTCCATGGCTCGCTGGTGTCATGGCAGCAACGTCTGGCATCGTTGCCCAGCAAGGATCCGGACGCATTGCGAGACTGGTTCACAGCAGACGGCACGCAGTGGATCATCGCCCCGCATCACCCCTGTTGGCCCAGCCAACTGAACGACCTTTCACTGCGCACCGACTGGGCCTCCCCGCTCTGCCTATGGGGCAAAGGCGATCCGAAGGCGCTGGTGTCATGCCCCGAGCCGGTGGGTATCGTCGGCTCACGGGGCGTAAGCGACTACGGTAGGCAAAGCGCCCACGAATTGGCCCTTCGGATGGCGCGTGCCGGACATCTGGTGGTATCCGGCGGCGCGCTGGGCACCGACGCCGCGGCGCATTGGGGCGCGGTCAAAGCCATGGACGAAATGAGCGCCGCTCTGGCGGGACGCACCGTCGCCGTATTCGCTGGCGGACTGAACCATATCGGTCCGAAAAGCAACCAGAACCTGTTCGAGCAGATCGAAAGCCATTCGGGCGCTTTGATTTCCGAACTGTGCCCCGGAACCGTGCCGGAGGCAAGACGGTTCCTGCTGCGCAACCGTCTGATCGCGGCATTGTCATCCACTCTGATCGTGGCGCAGGCACGTGCGCGTTCCGGCGCGCTCAACACCGCAGGCTGGGCGAACGAACTCAACCGCAATCTGTTCGCCGTGCCGGGAGACATCACCATGCCGCATAACACCGGCTGCAATCGCCTTATCCAAGACGGCAGAGCCACCATCATCTGCTCACTGGCGGAGATCGACGAACTATGCCATAGCGCGCATCGCCCGCAACATGTCGACCTGCCGGATGACACCGAACATCCGCAGGAATCGACAGACGAATCCGACGATGCCATACTCGCCGCCATTAAAACTTGCGCCGAAGCAAACGGCCACGTCTCCGCCGACGATCTGCTCGATCTAATGGACAAGACGCATCCGGGAGAATATCCCATCTCGCGAATCATGCGCGAACTGGGCTCCTTGGAGCTTGAAGGCCGCATCAGCATGCGGTCCGGATGGATCATCGCCGAGCAGCGATAGCAGGCCCGGCACCTCCACCTCAGCCGCGTCGAACGTGCGAGGTCACACCTTGTGCGAGAATCGGTGGTATGAGTCCGAAGCATGTTGAAGATATGTATGATGCAGTGATCGTCGGCGCAGGCGCGGCCGGCCTGTCCGCAGCGTTGGGAATGCTCCGTAGCGAGCGGATGCGCCAGATGCGGGCGGACGGCATCGAACCGAACGTCCTGGTGATATCCAAACTGCAGCCGCTGCGTTCGCACACCGGCTCCGCGGAAGGCGGCATTGCGGCCAGCCTTGGCAACGTGGAGAAAGACGATTGGCATTGGCATTACTATGACACAGTCAAAGGCGGCGACTGGCTTGTCGACCAGGATGCGGCGAAGCTGCTTGCCGAACAGGCTCCTGCCACTGTGATCGCGCTGGAGCATGCCGGCGTCGCGTTCTCGCGTACCGATGACGGCCATATCGCGCAGCGCCGTTTCGGAGGCCATACCAAGGATTTCGGCAAGGAACCGGTCCGCCGCGCCGCTTATGCGGCCGACCGCATCGGGCATCAGATTCTGTTCTCGCTATGGCAGCAGTGCGTGGCCGAGGGCGTTGAGTTCGCCGAGGAATGGTATGTGACCGATCTGGTGGTTTCCGAAGACCACGGCAAGGTCGAGGGCGTGGTGGCGTTCGACACGCACAAGGGCGAGACGCATGCCATCCACGCACGCAATGTGCTGATGGCCACTGGCGGTGCCGGCCGTCTGTTCCATACCACGTCGAATTCGTGGGATCTGACCGGTGACGGCATGGCGTTGACATTGTCCGCCGGCCTTCAGCTTGAGGATAGCGAGTTCGTGCAGTTCCATCCGACCGGTCTCGCCCATACCGGCATTCTGCTGTCTGAGGCGGCACGTGCGGAAGGCGGCGTGCTGCGCGACTCCGATGGCGAGGCGTTCATGGAACATTACGCGCCGGGGCATGCCGACCTTGCCGCGCGTGATGTGGTGAGCCGTTCCATCATGGCTGAAATCGACGCCGGACGAGGAATCGCCGATCCGAAGGATCCGGATGGGCCGAAGGATTGTGTCTGGCTGGATATGACCGGCATCGATGCGGATCATATGCATGAGGTGCTGCCGCAGGTGGTGGAGACCATCGAACAGTATGCCGATCTCGATCCGACCCGCGACTATGTGCCGGTCAAACCCACCGCGCATTACACCATGGGCGGCATCCCCATCACCACCGACGGCGAAGTCTACCGTTGGGTCGATGGCGAACGCGCCGTCGTGGACGGTCTGTTCGCCGCTGGCGAATGCTCCTGCGTGTCGGTGCATGGCGCGAATCGTCTGGGCGGCAACTCGCTGTTGGACGCCTGCCTCTTCGGCACCCGTTCGGGCAAGGCGATGGCTGAACGTGTCGTCGATAATCCAGTGAACGATCCGATGGCCGAGCCTGCCGACGAAGCATCTATCGACGCGGTGTCGCAGGCTGCCGACAAGCGTTCCGCGCAGGTCAAGGAACTGTTGACGCGGCCGTCCGATGACGACGATGCGTCGTCGGACAATCCGTACCAGCTGATGGCCGATTTGGGATCCGTCATGGAGCAGGCGGTCGCGGTGCGTTGCGACCGGAACAGCATCGAACAGGCGTTGGCTACGCTGGACGATACGCTCACGCCGCGTGCCGAGGCGCTGCATGCGCATTCCGACTCCCCCACGTTCAATCAGGAAATCACCGCCATCTGGGAGGTGCGCCATCTGTTGGAGCTCGGCAAGGCCGTGCTCGCCGCCTCCGATGCGCGTCACGAATCCCGTGGATCGTTGAAGCGTCTTGATTTCCCGGAGCGTGACGACGAGCATTTCCTGGCCCATTCCATGACGGATGTTTCCTGCCAGGTCTCCTGGCAGCCGGTGCACATCGTGGACATGCCGCCAAAGGCCCGTGAATACTGACACCCTGGGCACGGCGTATGGCAGACTGGTTGACGGTTTTTTATCGAAAGGCAGGTATATGAGCGGCATGGAGAACGGCATGGAAACGGTGACGTTGCGGGTGAACAGGTTCCCGCCGCGTCCCGAACGCGGCCGTGAACGAGGCGGCTCGCCGTTCGCTAGGAAGAGCTCTCCCTTCGGCGATTCCGGATCCACGCGCAGGCGTCCGCGAGGCAAGCAGTGGGTGCAGGATTACGTGGTGCCGGCGCGTCCGGAGGACACCGTGCTTGACTGCCTGCTCAAAGTCAAGCGCACCATCGATCCGACGCTTGCCTTCCGTTATTCGTGCGGTCATGGCATGTGCGGTTCCGATGCCGTGTCCATCAACGGCACGCCTACGCTTCTGTGCACCGCCACGGTGAAGGCTTGGGCAAAGCAGCCGTCCGACGCACAGGTGGATGAGGACGGCTTCCGTCATACGGGCGAAGACGTTCAACCCGCGCAAACGCAGGATGCCGACGATTTGGGTGTCATCGAGCTCGCACCGCTGCCCGGTTTCCCCGTGCAGCGTGATCTGATCGCCGATATCGACCAGATGCTTGACCAAATCAGGAAACTCAAGCCGTATCTGCAGGCCAGTGGCGAACTCGCCACCACCGCGGACGGCAAGATCAACGCATTCGAATATCTGCAGAATCCCCAGCAGCTCGCCAAGTATGAGCTGCTGAGCAACTGCATAGCCTGCGGCACCTGTGAGGGAAGCTGTCCGGTATATGCAGGCGGCGAGGCGTTCATCGGCCCTGCGGCTCTTATCGCCGCCTCCCGTTTCATCAATGATTCACGCGACGGCCAGACGGATGCACGTATGGATGCCATCGATTCCGCCGATGGCATCGCCGCGTGTCAGTCGGTGCGCGCCTGCACGCGTGAATGCCCGCGTGGCATCGATGTCGGTGAGGAGATCTGGCAGCTGATCGCCCAAATCAAGGAGCGCTGAAATGGATAGGACGTCATATACCAATCTCGCGAAATCGTGGGAGTACGTCGAGGATCATGCGTTCTCACGCCAGTCTGCCGAACTCAATGCGATCAGGACCGCGGCCGAGGAAGCCGGCATTCCCCAAGGATCCGCGGCGCAGGCCGAATTGCTGCGCATGCTGGTGCGAATGTTGGACGCCTCGTCGGTGATCGCCATCGGCACCGGTTCCGTGGTGGAGACGATGCAGCTGATCAACGGTCTTGACAATGCAGGCCAGCTTACGGCCGTCGATTCGTCCACGCAGGGCATCGCGCTGATTCGCAAACTGTTCAATCGTCTGTCCGATGACACCGAAACCACATTGCGTGCCGTGAACGCGTCCGCAGGTGTGTTTCTGCCCCGTCTGAACGCCGAGAATTACGATTTGATCGTCGTGGCCGGCGATCCGGAGAATTATGCGGCGGCTTTCGCGCAGGCTCCACGCCTGCTGAAACCGCATGCCGCGATTGTCTTCACCGATGTACTTGCCTTTGATTCGGCCACATCGGCCGGCGGCGTGCTGAATCCCGCCAATCGTGATGCCAAATCCATCGCGATGCGCGAATTGCTGGAAACAGTGGAGTCGGATGAACGGTTCGTCACTGCGTTGACGCCGACCGGCACTGGTCTGCTGGTTGCCGTCAAGAAATAGACCAATCAGATTAATCAGCCGTGCCGCAATGGCACGATATGTTGAAAGGGCCACGCATGGGAATGCGTGGCCCTTTCAACATATGGAAATCCCTTTTACTGTTCCTGGTGGGTGCCGATTATCTGGCTGACCACCACGGTACCGTCTTCCAGCACCGTCTCAACTTCGTTCATGGCATCTTCGTCGCCGGTATGGTGCTTATGCTTCGTACCGTCCTCCAGTTCGAATCGTTTGGATTGATGGCTCAGCAGAATACCTGAGATCACGGCTGCGACCATGGACCCCACCAGGACGCCGAAACGGGCTTCAGCCGATAGTTCGGCATCCTGATATGCCAGCGACGCGATGAGAAACGACACCGTGAAACCAATGCCGCAGGCGCAGGCGGCGGGGAACATGTCGCGCACGCGCAGCCCCTTGGCCATCTTCAGACCGCCCACGTGCGTGGACAGCCATGCGGTGGTCATGATGCCCAGAGGTTTGCCGACCACGAGCGCCACCATCACGGCAACGACCACCGGCGAGACGAACAGCGCCAAGGTCAACGACTCGAAGTGCACACCAGTGGCGAACAGTGCGAAGATCGGCAACGCCAGCAGTGCGGAGAACGGCTGCAGCTTGTCGGCGTAACGTTCCGCACGCGGCATCTTCTCACCGAAACGCTCATGGGCCGGCGTGAGCAGTCCCACGAGCACGCCGGCCAAAGTGGGGTGCACGCCGGCTTCGAACATCATGACCCATGCCAGCACGCCCACGATGGCCACGGCCAACCACGGTACCTTGCGCATGCGGACCAGAAAGTACCAGACGACCGCGCATACGGCTATGCCAAGGAACCAGTACCATGCGTTCACCGATGAGAAGAACACCGCGATCAGGATGATGGCCAGCAGGTCGTCCACTGTGGCCAATGTCATCAGAAAAGCGCGGATGGATCCCGGCAACGCTTTGGCGAACAGGGCCAATACGGCCAATGAGAACGCGATATCCGTGGCTGTGGGCACCGCCCAGCCATTGGACATCTGTGCGAAGGAGAACGACGTTCCTGAAGCGATGACGAGTTGCCCTGATCCTGCCGCCGCAAACAATGAGATCACGCCGATGAACAGTACCGGCGGAGCAAGCATACCGCCAACCGCGCACAGCATCGGCACGGCCGCGGCTTTGGGATTGGACAGTGATCCCGTGGTGAGTTCCTGCTTCAATTCCAGGCCTACGGTCAGGAAGAACACCGTCAGCAGGCCATCCTGCACCCAATGGCCCAATCCCATGTCGATATTGGTGTGTGGAATGGCTATACGGAAGTTCTCAAGCTGTTCGAACGCATGCGCGGTGAACGGCAGATTGGCGAGCAATAGGCCGGCAAGAGCGAAACCGAGCATAATCAGACCGGATATGCGGTCGGACGCGGCTATGCGTCGGATTGTTGCCCAGGTTCCCCTCTTCGATGTGGCCATCATGCTCCTTGTCTTGCGGTCCCCGTTCGACCGCAGTATCCGTAAACGTAGTATCAAGTGTATCGGAGGGTCTTGGCGTTCATCCCTGCCGCATATTGCGCTCCGCTGTGCGCGCAATCAATTGCAGGCTTCACAAAAATCCACGGAAAATAAAGAAAGCCTCCTCCGCATTCGCGAAGGAGGTTCATGTGCGCGAGACAGGATTCGAACCTGCGACCTGCTGATCCGTAGTCAGCTGCTCTAATCCGCTGGGCTACTCGCGCAACGTTGTCTTGTTTTCGGCAACTCGAATAAGATACACCCAAATGAACTCCAGGCAAAATCTCGGCGTGTCGCAGGAGTTTTCGGCCTTACGCCTCACGTAGACGAGGAATTTTCTGCGTCGACACCTTGAATAGTTTCGGAGTGCCCGATCCGGTGACGGCGGCTTCGTCGACGACCACCTCTTCGACGCCTTCCATGCTGGGAAGACGGAACATGGTGTCCTCCAGCGTCTTCTCAATAATCGAACGCAATCCACGTGCGCCCGTACCCCGCCGAATCGACGTCGCCGCAATCTGCCGTATCGCCCCTTCGGTAAAGGTCAACGTCACCCCATCGACGGCGAATAGCTTCTGGTACTGCTTGACCAGCGCGTTTTCCGGTTCGACGAGGATTCGGGCCAAATCGTCTTCGGTAAGTTCCTCAAGCACGCTGACTACCGGCAGACGTCCGATGAACTCCGGCAATAATCCGAAATCAGCCAGATCATCGGCGGAGACCTGCGCAAGCAGCTCACGCTTGGGAACCTCATGGTCATGCCAGGCCGCACCGAAACCGCTTTCCCTGACGCCCAACCGTTGCGCCACGATGTCGGCGAGTCCCACGAACGCGCCACCGCAGATGAACAGTATGTCGCGGGTGCCGATCTGCACGGTTTCCATTTCACGATGCTTGCGGGTCCCTTCCACCGGCACGGAGGCGACGGTGCCTTCAAGGATCTTGAGCAGCGCCTGCTGCACGCCCTCGCCGGACACGTCACGCGTGATGGAGGTGTTTTCGCCGCTTTTACGGGCGATCTTGTCGATTTCGTCGATATAGATGATACCGCGTTCCGCTTTTTCAATATCGTAATCTGCTGCCTGAATCAGTTTCAGCAGGATATTTTCTACGTCTTCGCCCACATAGCCGGCCTCGGTGAGCGTGGTGGCGTCCGCTATGACGAACGGCACGTTCATCACATGGGCCAGCGTCTGCGCAAGATATGTTTTGCCCACGCCGGTCGGCCCGAGTAGCAGGATGTTCGATTTCGCCACTTGCACGCCCTCGAACGAATCGTCATGTCCATGCATCCGTTCCTTGCCGATTCGCGACGACTCGCGCATTTCCATGTTGACGCGCTTGTAATGGTTGTACACCGCCACTGAAAGTGTCTTTTTGGCGGACTCCTGGCCTATGACGTGACTGTCGAGGTAGGCGCTGATCTGTGCCGGCTTGGGCAGTTGCAGGATATTGAGCTGGGCGTCCTTGTCCCGTTCCTCGGAAATGATGTCCACGCACAATTCGATGCATTCGTCGCAGATGGCCGCGCCCGAACCGGTGACCAGTTTACGCACCTGGTTCTCGGACTTGCCGCAGAACGTGCATCTCGGCACCGCATCGTTGTAGCTGACCACGCGTCCCATTCGCAACCTCTTCGTTTCACATATCTGCCGTTTAGAAAACACAATACCCCTGCCGCGACCCGGCAGGGGTATTGCATTTGTGAAGATATCATTCCACCGCAGGCTCAGCTGCGATGTTCCAGCACCTCGTCAACGATGCCGTATTCCTTGGCCTCCTGGGCCGTCAGGAACGTGTCCACTTCGATGTCCTTGCGGATCTTCTCGATGTCACGACCGGTATGCTTGGCCAGCGTGTTCTCCAGCCATTCACGCATACGCAGCATCTCCTTGGCCTGGATTTCAATCTCCGTGGCCTTGCCGAAGCCCTGGTCGATGGCCGGCTGGTGGATGAGCACGCGGGCGTTCGGCAGCATCAGACGTTTGCCTTTGGCGCCGGCGGCCAGCAGGATGGCCGCGGCCGAGGCGGCCTGGCCGAGGCATACGGTCTGCACGTCCGGCTTGATGTACTGCATGGTGTCGTAGATGGCGGTCATGGCCGTCATGGAACCGCCCGGCGAATTGATGTACATCATCACGTCACGGTTCGGATCCTGGCTTTCCAAAACCAGCAGCTGGGCCATGATGTCATCGGCGGAGGTGTCGTCCACCTGCACGCCCATGAAGATGATGCGATCCTCGAACAGGCGGGTGTACGGATCCTGCCTCTTGTATCCGTACGGGGTCTTTTCCTCGAACTGCGGCAGAACGTAACGGTTCTGCGGTGCGAACGCGGCCTCACGCGCCGCAGCCCCCTGGAAGCCGACCACACCGGTCGGTCCGGCCAGACGTTCGGCGCGGGCTACAAACTGTGCTTCTTCGCTTGCCATGGTCACTCTCCCTTGGTGGCGCTCATCGTGTCGTGGGTGGAAACGAGCTTGTCCACGAAGCCGTACTCCAACGCTTCTTGGGCGGTGAACCAGTGGTCGTACTCGTTGTCGCGGTAGATTTCCTCGACGGTGTGTCCGGTCTGCTCGGCGGTCAGCTCGCTCATGGTCTTCTTCATGTCCATGATCAGCTCGGCGTTGATGCGCACGTCAGTGGCGGTGCCGCCGATGCCGCCGGA
>OLPL01001601.1_pt1 | contig 13610 bp, 9 predicted proteins | sample 1673211 | NCBI WGS metagenome assembly OLPL01 (sample SAMEA3136766, study PRJEB25190) | human gut metagenome | reverse complement strand
CGGGCGAAAGCCGCCCTGACGGTACGGTGGAGCTGCGCACCAGTTCGGAGACCGAGCAGGAGCAGCGCAAGTATCATCTGCGTGCCATGCTGGTGCGGGAGATGCGCACCATGCCGGAGCGCGGCGACCCGGAAGACGAATTTTGATAAGGTGGCAAGGCCGCTGCACAGCGTTTTGTGCGGCGGCCTTGTTATTTTGCGCCCGGTGCTTTCCTGCAAGCGCAAAGCATGGTATACTGAATGCTGAAAACAAAAGCTTGGAGGAGCAACAATGACAAACAAGAAGCTGAACTACCCTGCAATTGCCAAGGAGATGGCCATCCTGACCGGGGCCCAGGTGGTGTCCGATGAGCTGGGCCTGAAGCTCGACTCCGTCGACATGTCCGTGCTTGGCACCGCCAAGAAGGTCATCGTCTCCAAGGATGAGACCACCATCGTGTCCGGTGGCGGCTCCAAGGAGGACGTGGCCGCTCGCGTCGCTCAGATCCGTGGCGAGATCGCCAACACCGATTCCGATTACGATCGCGAGAAGCTGCAGGAGCGCCTGGCCAAGCTGGCCGGCGGTGTCGCCGTCATCAAGGTCGGCGCTGCCACCGAGGTTGAGGCCAAGGAACGCAAGCACCGCATCGAGGATGCCGTGCGCAACGCCAAGGCCGCTATCGAGGAAGGTCTGCTGCCGGGCGGCGGTGTCGCCCTGATTCAGGCTGCCGCCAAGGCCAAGGACGACGTCAAGCTCGAAGGCGACGAGGCCACCGGTGCCGCGATCGTGTTCCGTGCCGTCGAAGCCCCGATCAAGCAGATCGCCGAAAACGCTGGCCTGTCCGGCGACGTGGTGATCGACAAGGTCCGCTCCCTGCCTGACGGCCAGGGCCTGAACGCAGCCACCAACGAGTACGAGGACCTGCTGGCCGCAGGCGTCACCGACCCGGTCAAGGTGACTCGTTCCGCTCTGCAGAACGGAGCTTCCAGCGCTGGACTGTTCCTGACCACCGAAGCCGTGGTGGCCAACAAGCCGGAACCGCCGGCAGCCGCTCCGGCAGCTGGCGCCGACATGGGCTACTGATCGAAAGACCGGAAGCTTCCATAGGCTCAAATAGCTGATATGAGGCCCGCTTCCCGATGGGGAGCGGGCCTTTGCTTATCTGGAAGGCGCCTTACGCGCGCTTTCTACTGCGCGAACAAACGCGACGCCTGCATTTCGGTCTCCGAATACAACGTGGAGGCCTGCATCAATGCGCGCTGGATTGATTCAAGCGACTGCTCCATCTGCTGCTGCGCGGCACGCCACTGTTCGGCGACCGCTGTGAACTGCGTCGCAGCCCCGCCGCGCCAAACGCTCTGCAGATTGTTGAGATTGCCGTACATGCCCTGCACGGCCTGTCGGATGGATTGGATGGAGGCGTTGACGGCGGCGCTCGAGGACTGAATCTGCTCGCTGTCGACTTGATACTGTGGCATGTGCCGGTCCTTTCAATGATGATTGGTGTGTTTCTCCATGCGATCGCGGTTGGCGCAACCGGACGGTACAGTGGATGCTATGTCATCAGTGAGCGTGTGCAACGAAAAAAACGGAGCTGTGGTCGGAGAACATATGCATTTGGGTTCCGTCGGCGTGTCGCGAAACGGCGGCAGAACGGCAAAAGGTTGGAATATCGCGATTTGCATGTTGCTGGCGAGCGTGCTGGGTTTGTGTTTGATGCTGTGGATAACTCCGCCGGTCCATGCGGATGACAGTGCCGGATTGGGCATTACAGCCACGGACGACATCACCGACACGCAGAATCTGCTCGGTTCGAATGTCTCGGAGATCACGGACGCCATCAACCAGACGAAAAAGGAGACCGGCGTCACCGTCCGTTTGGTGTATCTGGACAGTTTCAACGCCAAGGGCAAGCCGGATAAATGGGTGAGCGCGCTGCTGGAATCGTTGAACCCGAAACCGAATACCGTGATGTTGGCGGTTGCCTCGAATGACGGTAATCTGGTGGTGGCCGTGTCTTCGAACTCGGAGGAATGGCTGAAGAAGAAGTCGACCGTCGACGCGCTGTCCGATGCCGCGCAAAAACCGTTGATGGAAAGCGATCCGGACTGGGCGAAGTCCGCGACCGACATGATGAATCAGATTTCGGTGCAGAAAAAGACCTCGACTTCGTCGCGGACCATATGGATTGGCGTGGGAGGATTCGCCGGCGCGCTGCTGCTTCTGGTGGTGCTTCTGGTGGTGTTCCATATCCTGCGCAAGAAGGGCGTGATCGGGCATCGGCGTAAGGGCCGCCATAGCGGCCGTCATGGTGCGGTCGCCGAACGTATCCAACCGGTCAAAGAGTGGGGCGCCGAATCGGAAAACGAGGATTATGTCAATCCGGATACCGCTTCAACGCAAGATTCAAAATCCGTTCAGGAAACATCCAGTGAAGCGAGCGATGCTTAAGCCATGAGCAAGCCTATTGAAGCATCCATTGTCGTTGTCGATGACGAGCCGTCCATCCGAGAGCTGCTGGTGGCGTCCCTGCATTTCGCCGGTTTCGAAGTGAACACGGCCGCTTCGGGATCCGAAGCCATCGAGGTCATCGAAAGGCTGCAGCCGGATCTGATCGTGCTTGATGTGATGCTTCCGGACATCGATGGGTTCACGGTGACCCGACGCATCAGGCAGGAAGGCATCACCACGCCGGTGCTGTACCTGACCGCTCGCGATGACACCCAAGACAAGGTCATGGGGCTTACCGTGGGAGGCGACGACTATGTGACCAAGCCGTTCAGCCTCGAAGAGGTCGTGGCCCGAATCCGCGCCATCCTGCGTCGCACCCAGCAGCAGGTGGAGGACGATCCGATCATCCGTGTGGGCGATCTCGAAATCAACGAGGACTCGCACGACGTGTCCCGAGCCGGACAGCCAATCGACCTGAGCCCCACCGAATACAAGCTTCTTCGCTACCTCATGGACAATGAAGGCCGCGTGCTGTCCAAGGCGCAGATTCTCGATCACGTGTGGCAATACGATTGGGGCGGGGACGCGGCCATCGTCGAATCGTACATCTCCTATCTTCGCAAGAAGGTCGATGGCATCGTCATCGAGGATGAGAACGGCGACAAGCACAAGGTAACGCCGCTGATCGAAACCAAGCGTGGCATCGGCTATATGATTCGCGCTCCCAAGAACTAGATTCAGCCATGAGCAAGAATCCCAATTCGCCGTCCACGGGCCACGCCTCCAATCCTTCGGCCATTCCGGCCCCCATGCAGCCTCCCCGGTCGCTGCCGAAGCAGAACAAGGTATGGAGCCGTTTCACCCGCAGGATTCAAGCGATTCCGCTGAGCACGAAACTGGTCACCTGCATCATCGTGCTGCTGACCATCGGCACCATCGGCATCTCCTTTTCCATACGTACGTTGGTGGGCAATTATCTGCTGCAGAAGACCGATACGCAGCTGATCAACCAAGCCCAGCTGATTTTCAACAGCATGGACTCGCTCAGCAGCGACACCGGCGATGACGGGCGCAGCCTCATGAACACGTATTACGTGGAGGTGCGCGACAGCGAATACAAAAGCACGGGTGCCGGATCGGTGCCCATGCTCCGTGACGGAGTGGTTTCGGAACCAAGCCTGCCGGCCGACGGCAGCATCGACGGCGTCACTCTTGGACAGCCATTCACGACACGTGCGGTGGTGCACATCACCACAAGCCGCACCCCGGATCATTCCATCATGCAGGCCGCGCAGTCGCCATGGCGTGTTGTCGCGTTGCCTTGGAACGAGAAGACACGGACCGGGCAAGTCAAGGACAGTGGCGTCGTGTTCATCGGCCTGTCGCTGAGCGATCAGATCGACACGGCCAACACATTGACGCGATTCTGCGCGATGGTGGGCATCGCGGTGGTGCTGATCGGCGCGATACTCGGCACCATTCTGGTGCAAAGCACGCTCGCGCCCTTGAAGCGGATTGAAAAAACCGCCGCGAAAATCGCCGCGGGAGATCTCAGCCAACGTGTGCCAGACCTGCCGGAAAGCACGGAGGTCGGCTCTCTGTCCATGTCGCTGAACACCATGCTGACACGCATCGAGGAGAGCTTCCACGCGCAGGAAGAGACCACCGAAAAAATGAAGCGGTTCGTCTCGGACGCCAGTCACGAATTGCGTACGCCGCTCGCCGCCATTCACGGGTACGCCGAGCTGTACAAAATGCAGCGCGACATGCCTGGGGCTTTGGAGAGGGCTGACGAATCCATCGAACATATCGAGGCGTCCAGCGCGCGTATGACGGTTCTGGTGGAGGACCTGCTGTCTTTGGCTCGTTTGGACGAAGGACGTGGCATCGACATCACGCAGCAGGTGAAGCTGACCTCCGTGGTACGCGACGCAGCCGATGACCTGCATGCGCTCGACCCCGACCGCGGCATTTCCTGCGGACAGGTCGTGCTCCAACCAGGTACCGATATGGACCATCCCGCCCAATTCGCCTTCCAAAATGGCCAGATGCCCCAGATTGAGTTGAAGGGTGATGCTTCGAGACTGCGTCAAGTGGTCACCAACATCGTGGGCAATATCCACCGGTATACGCCGGCGGACTCGCCTGTGGAGATCTCCATGGGTGTGCTCCCCGCGTCGATCAGTCCCGAATCCCTATCCCGTATGCCGTCCAACGAGCAGTCGCTGCGCCATCTGGTCGAAGCCATCGAAGTGGGGCAGTCCATGCAAGTGGGTATGAACTACGCGATTGTGCGATTCAGCGACCACGGTCCCGGCGTGCCGCCGGAGGCACGGTCGAAGATCTTCGAACGTTTCTACACCGCCGACCCGTCGCGTGCGCGTCAGAAGGGCGGTACGGGACTCGGCATGGCAATCGCGCAATCCGTGGTCAAGGCGCATCATGGATTCATCTGCGCATCCGGCAGCGAAGGAACGGGACTGACCCTGACGGTGGTGCTGCCGATCGCCCCGGTCGAACCCAAGCCGCAGCCGATTACGGCGAGCGAGAATCGAAAAAACGAAAAAAAGAATCGCAAATCAAAGAAATAACGCTCTTTTCCGTCGGGAAAGCAGACGCTATCGGCGCGGAAGGATGGGTGCGGCCCACCTCTTGCGCTAAACTGTATCTTTGGTTTGAAAATGGGCGAATGGTTTTACCTATTCGCGTGAAGGTATCTGATCAGCAAAATGTGAGGTGACAATGCCGAGCGGACGTGTTCGTTGGTTTGATGCGAACAAAGGCTATGGTTTCATTCAGACGGGTGAGAGCACGGATGATGTGTTCCTGCCCGCTGCCGCCCTTCCCGAGGGCGTGAAGACGCTGCGTAAGGGCGCCAAGGTCGAGTATTCCGTCATTGATGGTCGTCGTGGGCCGCAGGCGATGGGAGTGACGCTGGTTGCCTCGGCCCCGTCGCTGGTTAAAGCCACCCGTCCGAAGCCGGACGATATGGCCGCCATCGTGGAGGATCTGATCAAGCTGCTTGACTCCGCGGGCAATCAGCTTCGTCGACATCGCTATCCTTCACCGGCTGAAAGCAAGAAGCTCGCCACGCTTCTGCGCGCGGTCGCCGACAATTTCGACGTACAGGAATAGAGTTTCATGTCCGATACCACAATGGATCCCAAGGCAATCGCCCAAGCGGTCGCTGTCACAGTGTCCGACGAGGACGGTCAGGTCGGCGACTTCGTGGAAGCCATCGACCTGGGAGACAACGTCACCGATTTCCGCTTCGAATCCCGAGTACGCGGCTACGAAGGCTGGCAATGGTCGGTCACGTTATACCATGATGTCGAACTGGACCATTGGACGGTCAACGAATCATCCCTGGTTCCGACCGACAAGGCCCTGCGTCCGCCAAAATGGATTCCTTGGAAGGACCGTCTCGAGCCGGGCGATTTGGCGGTGACCGATTCAATCGGCACCGATCCCGATGACCCCCGCATGGAAGAGGGCTTCCGCAAGACGCAGGATGCCGAGACATCGGACGATACGGACGACAAACCGTCAGTCGCGGATGAAACCGTACAGGAACCGGCGATGGATGGAAACGCTTCGGATGAGTCTGAGAAGACGGACGTTTCGGAGGATTCCGAACAGCCTGTGACGTCCGAAGAGGATGTCGAAGAGGCGGTCGAGGAATTCGACCTGTCCCGCAGGCACGTGTTGACTCCGCTTGGCCGGTCGCAGACCGCAAAACGTTGGTACGAAGGCCCACATGGGCCAAAATCGCTATCCACCAAGACGGCCGACGGCAATCCTTGCTCCACATGCGGATTCTTCATTCCGCTGAAGGGTGAGTTGAACCTGCTGTTCGGCGTGTGCGCCAACAAGTGGAGCCCGGATGACGGCAGGGTCGTGTCCATCGATCATGGCTGCGGAGAGCATTCCGAAATCGATCCACCGGAGCCGTCGCATCTGTGGGTGCAGTCGAAGCCGGCGTTCGACGACATGCATATCGATATCATCGCCCAGACGCCGCGTGACGAGCGGGGCTCCGTGGAGCTGATCGAACAGCTTTCGTCCGATGACGACCATAATCCGAATGAGGATGAGGAAGGTTCGGACGCGGACATCGAAGCCAACACCATCGACGACGACGCCAGCCAAGAGGATGTGCTTGAGCATGTGGCCTCCGACGATGCGCCTGAAGTAGAGACCACCGTCACCGTGGTCGACGAGAATAAGCCGGAAACGTCGGACGATACCGAATCGGCTGATACGGCTGAGCCGACTGAATCGGACGAGCCAGTCGAACAGGCTGAACAGGTTGATTCCGCCGATTCCGTCAATTCCGCCGGGTCGGTTGAGCCGGTTGAACAGATGGATGAGACGGTAGTTGAGCCGACTGCTGAAACCACCGAGCAAACGGAAAACAAATCGATGGAAGACGAATCGGTGGAAACCGAGTCAACAGAAGCCGAATCGGCGGAAACCGAACCGGCGGCGGCTGAAACAACGGAAAGCGAAATGACGGAAGCTGATTCGTCGGCCCAAGCCGAATCCGACGAATAATCGTCATCGTATATGAGAGGGCCACGTACCTGAATGTGTACGTGGCCCTCTCATATCTTGTTTTCTTTTTTATGCGGTCAGTGCACGACGGTGACGGTGCAGTCTGCGAAGTTGATGATTTGCTTGGAAACCGATCCAAGGAAATGCGCGTCCAGACCGGACAAGCCGCGCGAACCGACCACTAGATGACGTGCGTAGCGGGAAGCCGCGATAAGCCCCTTCGAGGCGGGAATATGGAAAGCGTGCGATTCGATTTGGAAATCGTCGGGAATGTTCGCTGATGAAACCTGAACCGAATCGAGCAATTCATCAAGCATGCGTTCCGCCTGCGCCTGGCCGACGGAGATGGGAGCGACGGCGTTCTCATACCCTTTGACCACGCCCAAATCTTTCAGCTGCCAGCAGAACATGACCTGCAGGGGAGCGTGATGCAGGGCCGCGAAATCGATGGCGAAACGCAAAGCGTGTTTGGAGGTCTCCGAACCATCAACGCCTACAACCACCGGACGCTGGTTCCGAGGCAGGGGAGAACCCGGCATCGTGTAGGAGACCGTTTCCTCGGTCGGCGTAAGCGCATTGGCGATGGCGTCCTGCACGGATGCCTCTTCATCATCGAGGATACGCACCACGGTGACGGGCACCTTCGCCTCCTCTGCAAGAGAAGCGGAAAGCGATCCCAGAAACCATCGTGCCACGCGTCCAAGCGAACGACGTCCGACGACGATCTGTTGGGCGTCCTTGCCGATTTCCAGAAGCGCTGCCGTTCCGGTGGCTTTGACGGAGGTGAGTTTGACGCGGTTCTCGTCAATCGTCATGCCTTGCGAGGCCTGGGCCACCCATTCGCGCAGCCGACGGGCGATATCATGACGCATCTGCGCCCATTGCTCCTCATCTTCCGGCTGGGATCCCATATCCCATGAATGGGTCCATGCGTAGACCGCATTCACCTGCTGTCCGGTCAGCGATGCTTCGCCAAGAGCCCAACGCAGGGCTGCGAAGGATTCATCGGACCCGTCGACGCCGACGACGATGTCGCCTCGGCGGGAATCCATCACATCATTCGATTGCAGGATGGTGTCGCTCATTTGGTGACCTCCTTGGTCGTTGCCATAAGTCAAGCATATCCGTTCCTTTGCGTCCATAGCGCAATTTACGCGCCGGCGGAATAAACGTCACCGCGAATCGGTAGAGTGTTGAAGGACTAACAAGAGTGGAAGGACAAGCATGTTCGAACGGTTTACCGACCGTGCGCGACGCGTGATTGTGTTGGCGCAGGAAGAAGCTCGGACCCTCCAGCACAACTACATCGGCACCGAGCATCTGCTGCTGGGCCTGATTCGTGAGGGTGAAGGCGTTGCCGCCAAGGCATTGGCCTCGAAGGGCGTGACCTTGGACGACACCCGCAAGCAGGTCGAAGAGATGATCGGCAAGGGAAATGCGTCGCCGAACGGCCACATTCCCTTCACCCCGCATGCCAGGCAGGTGTTGGAGCTGTCGCTACGTGAGGCGTTGCAGCTGGGGCACAGCTATATCGGCACCGAGCATATCCTGCTCGGTCTGATTCATGAGGGCGAAGGCGTCGGCACACAGGTGCTGATCAAGATGGATGTCAACCTTGGTGAACTGCGTAGCGCCACCATCGATTTGATCCGAGGCAATTCCAGCGACGGCAAGAACGATGGCAAGGGCGAACTCGCCAATGCCGGTGGCGTGCAGGACCGTCGCAATCAGACCGGTTCCGCGATTCTCGACCAGTTCGGCCGCAACCTTACGGCCGAGGCTGCCGCTGGGAAGCTCGATCCGGTGATCGGACGATCCAACGAGATCGAGCGTGTGATGGTGGTGTTGAGCCGCCGCACCAAGAACAACCCGGTGCTGATCGGCGAGCCTGGCGTAGGCAAGACCGCGGTGGTCGAAGGACTCGCGCAGAAGATCAACGCCGGTGATGTGCCGGAAACGCTGAAAGGCAAGCAGGTCTACTCCTTGGACCTCGGTTCCATGGTTGCTGGTTCCCGCTACCGTGGCGATTTCGAGGAACGCTTGAAGAAGGTTTTGAAGGAGATCAAGGCCCGCGGCGACATCGTGCTGTTCATCGATGAGATTCACACCATCGTGGGCGCAGGCTCCGCGGATGGCGCCTTGGGCGCTTCCGATATGTTGAAGCCGATGCTGGCCCGTGGCGAACTGCAGACCATCGGCGCGACCACCACCGACGAGTACCGCAAGTACATCGAGAAGGATGCCGCGCTGGAACGTCGTTTCCAGCCGATCCAGGTGCACGAGCCGACCATCGCCGAGACCATTGAAATTCTGAAGGGCTTGCGTGAGCGTTACGAGAACCACCATCATGTGACGATCACCGATGGCGCGCTGCAGGCCGCGGCGGAACTTTCCAGCCGCTACATTCAGGACCGCCACCTGCCCGACAAGGCCATCGATCTGATCGATGAGGCCGGCGCCCGACTGCGTATCCGCAGGCTCACCGCTCCGCCGGAGCTCAAGGAATTGGACGCCAAGGCTGCCAAGCTGGCCGAGGAGAAGGACCAGGCCATCAAGGACCAGGACTTTGAGAAGGCCGCCGAGCTGCGTGACAAGCAGGAGAAGATCGAGTCCGAGCGCAAGGAGAAGGAATCCGCTTGGCGTGAGGGCGAGTCCGATGTGAAGATGGTGGTGGATGAGGACGTCATCGCTGAGGTGATTTCCCAGACCACCGGCATTCCGGTGTTCAAGCTCACCCAGGCCGAGTCCAAGAAGCTCATGGGCATGGAGAGTGAACTGCACAAGCGCATCATCGGTCAGGATGAGGCTGTGTCCGCATTGAGCCGTTCCATCCGTCGCGCACGCGTCGGATTGAAGGATCCGAAGCGTCCGGCTGGTTCGTTCATCTTCGCTGGCCCGACCGGCGTTGGTAAGACCGAGCTGGCCAAGGCCCTCGCCGAATTCCTGTTCGACGATGAGGATGCGCTGATCCGCGTGGACATGTCGGAATTCTCCGAAAAGTACGCCGCGTCGCGCCTGTTCGGTGCGCCTCCGGGATACGTCGGCTACGAAGAAGGCGGCGAACTTACCGAAAAGGTGCGTCGCAAGCCGTTCTCCGTGGTGTTGTTCGACGAAATCGAAAAAGCCCATCCGGACATTTTCAACACGCTGTTGCAGGTGCTGGACGATGGCCATCTGACCGATGGCCAGGGACGCAAGGTGGACTTCAAGAACACCATCATCATCCTGACCACCAACCTCGGCACTCGTGACATCGCCAAGGCCGCCAACACCGGTTTCAACCTGGGCACGAACACCGAATCGAGCTACCAGCGCATGAAGGAACAGGTCTCCGCCGAACTCAAGCAGCAGTTCCGTCCGGAGTTCCTGAACCGTCTGGATGACATCATCGTGTTCAAGCAGCTCACCGAACCGCAGGTGCGCCAGATCGTCGACTTGGATGTCAAGCGGCTCAACGACCGTCTGTTCGACCGTCACATGTCGCTCGAACTGACCGACGCGGCCAAGGATCTGCTCGCACAGAAGGGCTTCGACCCGCTGCTGGGCGCCCGTCCGCTGCGTCGCGTGATCCAGCGCGACATCGAGGACGCCATTTCGGAGAAGATTCTGATGGGAGACCTCGAAGATGGCCAGCGCGTGAAGGTGGACGCCGAAGGCGAAGGCATTCTGGGTGAGTTCACGTTCACCGGCGAGGCCTTCGAAGAGCCGAACCAGAAGGATAATCCGGCGGAGGCGACCGAAACGGCCGCTGAAACCGATGCCGCCACTGAACCGACGGCATCGACGGAACCGGCTGATTCCGCGCAGTCGCAGAACTGATTTCCAACGTTGCCGGGGTAAGAACCCCGGCAACGCGTATGCAAAAAGACCGGTGGGTTTCATGATGGAATGTCATGAAACCCACCGGTCTTTTTTACATATGCCTATTCGTCCAGCTATCCATCAGCTGGACGGTTGTGGTTCCGCCCGCTTCCAAGCGGAACCACAACCGTATCGCTCTATGGGAGCGTCATTACTTGATGGCGTTCAGCCACTGCTCCTTGGTGGCCTTCTCCGCCTCAAGCTTGGCCTTCTTCTTCGGATCGGACTCAGCGGCGATCTGGGCGTCAAGTTCGGCGAGCTGTGCGTTGAGCTGCTCCTCGAAGGAGGACTTACGGGCGTCGGCTTCCGGATCGGACTGCTTCCAGGCGGCATCCTCAACAGCCTTGATCTGCTTGTCGACAGCATCAAGACGGCTTTCGATGCGGTGCATGTCATCGCGCGGAACGTAGCCGATCTGGTCCCATTCCTCCTGAATGGCGGCCAATGCCTGGCGAGCCTGCTTGGCGGCCTTCTCATCCTTGACCGGCACCAAAGCCTCAGCCTTGGTCAGCAGTTCTTCCTTCTTGGCGAGATTTTCCTTTTCGGACGAGCTAATCTGCTCGCGATCGGCCTGACGGGCGTTGAAGAACGTGTCCGCCGCAGCACGGAAACGTGCCCACAGCGCGTCATCATCACGACGGCCCGCACGACCGGCCTTCTTCCAACGATCCATCAGCTCGTTGAACTTGCGGGAGGTTTCCACCCAAGCGGTGGAATCCTTGATCTCCTCGGCTTCGGCGATGATGGCCTCCTTCGCGGCCTTGGCGTTGCTGCGCTCCTCATCGCGGCCCTGGGCCCACTTGCGGCGGGCGCTGTTGAACGTAGTGCGGGCGGAGGAGAAACGGGACCACAGGGCGTCGGCGTCGGCCTTGTCGAGACGGACGCTATTGTGCTGGTGATCCTGCCACTGCTGGAACAGCGAACGGAACTTGTCCGCGGTGGAACGCCAGTTGGTGTTGTCGCCCAGGGAATTGGCCAGAGCCTCGGCCTTCTCCACAATCGCGGTACGTTCGGCCAGCGCCTTGGCGACGGCGGCCTTGTGAGCCTCGCTCAGCTCGGCCTTCTTGGCCGCTCCGGCCTCCTTCAGTGCTTCGAACTGGGACTTGAGCGCCTCAATATCTCCGACGACGGCCGGCTGCTCGATTTCGGCGGAAAGCGTCTTGATGGACTCGTCGATCTCACGGTTCTTCACATTGCTGGACTTGAGCCTGTTGGCGAACAGGTCGAGCTTTGCCTTCAGATCGAGATAGCGACGGGCATACAGTGCCAGGGCCTCTTCCTTGGAAGCGTCCGGGAACTGTCCGACCTCGCGTTCTCCCTCGCCTTCCTTCACGAACACGGTGCCGTCATCGGCGACACGGCCGAACGCTTCGGTGGCCTTGATATCGGCTTCGGAGAATCCGGTGGAGGTTGCAGGACGCTGCGGAGCCTTCTTGGCGAAGGCCGCGGGGCTCGGCGCATGCGGCTTCATGGCCGCTGGGCTCGGGACGGCCGGTTTGCTGGCCTGGGTTGCGGGCGTCGCTGCCTGCTCGTTGGTTTCAGTGGTGTTCTCGGACGCGGTGACATTCTCGTCGGCCATGGCCAGCTCCTTACGTAAGCTTCATGTAGTGCAGGGGTGACGGTCCGTGACGTGCGCTTCCAAACCTTGAAAAACGCGCGGCATTTTCCGTAACCTCATTTATTATAGAGAACCGTGGCTAAAGGTGCATCTATTTCAGGATTTCCAGAGTGGCTCCCCTCTGAACGTGTTGTGGAGCAGCGTGTCATCGACACGCTCCGTAATGTATTCGAGCTCAATGGCTTCATAGGCATTGAAACCCGTGCTGTTGAGCAGGGTTCCAGCCTGCTCAAGAAAGGCGAGACCAGCAAGGAGATTTACCTGCTGAGCCGTCTTCAGGAGGTCGGACACGAGTCCGACACTCCGATTGAGGATCGTCTTGGTCTGCACTTCGATCTGACCGTTCCGCTGAGCCGTTATGTCGTCGAACATTCCGGCGATCTGGCGTTCCCGTTCAAACGTTGGCAGATTCAGAAGGTCTGGCGTGGCGAACGCCCGCAGGAAGGACGTTTCCGCGAGTTCGTGCAGGCCGACATCGACGTGATCGGCAATGGCGATCTGCCCGACCATTACGAGGTCGAATTGCCGTTGGTCATGGTGTCCGCATTGGAACGTCTGCGTGAGTTCGGTCTGCCGAAGGCCACCGTGCATGCGAACAACCGCAAACTCTCCGAAGGCTTCTACCGTGGTTTGGGCCTTACGGATATCGAAGGCGTGCTGCGTGAGATCGACAAGCTCGACAAGATCGGCGCCGATGAGGTGGCCAAGCTGCTCGTCGAAGGCTGCGGCGCCGACGAAGCCCAGGCCCGTGCCTGCCTCGAACTGGCCGAGCTGACCGCCGCCGACGGCAGGGAACTGTCCGACAAGTTCGACGCATTGTGCGCCAAGCATGACATCGCGTCTGATTCCGACGCCTACGTGTTGGCACGCCAGGGACTCGACACGCTGGCGATGATCGTCGACGAGGCCGCGCGCATCCGTCCGGGCTCCGTGATCGCCGATCTGAAAATCGCCCGTGGTCTTGATTACTACACCGGTTCCGTGTATGAGACGTTCCTCGACGGCGCCGCCGCTTTGGGCTCCATCTGCTCCGGCGGCCGTTACGACAACCTCGCATCGCAGGGCAACAAGAAGTACCCGGGCGTGGGCCTGTCCATCGGCCTGTCCCGCCTGGTCTCCTACATGCTGCACACCGCAGGCACGCACG
>OLPL01001597.1_pt1 | contig 13631 bp, 10 predicted proteins | sample 1673211 | NCBI WGS metagenome assembly OLPL01 (sample SAMEA3136766, study PRJEB25190) | human gut metagenome | reverse complement strand
GGAGAGGAGCCGAAGAACTCCTTGATGGCGGCGACCACAGGACGGATATTGATCAGTGCCTGCGGGGTGATAACGCTCTGATCCTGGCTCTGCAGGGTCATGCGCTCACGGATGACGCGCTCCATGCGGGAGAAGCCGATGCGGAACTGGTTCTGCAGCAGCTCACCGACGCTGCGGACACGACGGTTGCCCAGGTGGTCGATCTCGTCGGTCACGCCGATACCGTGGTCAAGGCCCAGCAGGTAGTTGATGGAAGCGAAGATGTCATCGACGGTGACGGTGCGGCTGATCAGAACATCGTGATTCTGGCGCAGCAGCTCCTTCTGCTCCTCGGGGTCAGAGGTGGCCTCAAGGATCTTGCGGATCTCGGCGAAGTTGGCGCGCTCGTTGATGCCGGCCTCAGCATCGACATCGAAGCTGAAGAAGGGCTGGGCGTCCACGCAGCCGTTGGAGATGACGATGACGGGGTAAGCCTCCTGGCCCTTTCTCTCCACCAGAACGGTGACGCGGGTAACACCGGCGGCATCGATCTCGTTGGCCTTGGCCAGGTTGATCTTCTCGCCCTTGGCGGCCAGCAGTTCGCCGGTCAGGGGGGCGATGATATCCTCGGCGGCCTTGTAACCGGCAATGCGGCGGGCCAGCGCGAGCTTGTTGTTCATCTTATAACGGCCGAAACGAGCCAGGTCGTAGCGGCGCGGGTCGAAGAACAGGGCGTCCAGATGGGCGCGGGAGCTTTCGACCGTCGGGGGCTCGCCGGGGCGCAGCTTGCGGTAGACTTCCAGCAGGCCTTCCTCGGTATTATGGGTGATGTCCTTTTCGAGAGAAGCGTTGATCTTCGGCTCGGAATCGCCGAAGAACTGCTTGATCTGCTCATCGGTGGACAGGCCCAGGGCACGGATCAGAGTCGTGACAGGCAGCTTGCGGTTCTTATCGATGCGGACATAGAAAACATCCTGGGAGTCGGTCTCGTACTCCAGCCAGGCACCGCGGTTGGGGTTCATGGTGGCGGTGAACAGGTCCTTGCCGGTACGGTCCTTGCTGGAGCCGTAGAACACGCCGGGAGAACGAACCAACTGGGAAACGATTGCACGCTCGGCACCATTGGAGATAAAGGTGCCGGAATCGGTCATGAGCGGGAAGTCGCCCATGAAGATCTCCTGCTCCTTGACCTCGCCGGTCTGCTTATTGAACAGACGGGCAGTGACGTACAGGGGCGCTGCATACGTAGCGTCCCGTTCCTTACATTCTTTAATGGTGTACTTGGGGTTTTTGTCCAGGCGGTAGTCCACAAACTCCAGCACGAGATTGCCGGTATAGTCCTCGATAGCGGCAATATCGTGGAAGACTTCGTGCAGACCTTCCTCCAGGAACCAGTTGTAAGAGTTTTTCTGGATCTCGATCAGATTGGGCATACCAATCACTTCGTTGATGTGGGAAAAGCTCATGCGGGTCGTTCTGCCGTTTTGTACGGGCTTGACCTTTACCATAAAACGCGACCACTCCTATTCCGTAGATTGACAAAGTCGGTAAAAGCTAACCTAAAGGAGCTGTGCGAAAGCGATGTATATTCGTCGTTTTTCACAAACTTTTGAATTTTGTCGTTTTTGCAAAATCCCTTTAGGGCGCTCTATTCCATTTTTGTGATACTGTTTCAGTATACATGGTAAAAGGCTTGCTGTCAAGGCTTTTTCGGCTTTTTTGCGAAGTTTTTCTTGGTCGTCGAACGCCTGGACGAGTGTAACAAAATTTCGGCATATTGACGATTTTGCACTGTTTTGCAGGGGTTGACAAATCCGTAACGGGTGCTATACTCCCCGCTTTTGGGCAGTTTTCACAAGGATGTGGACACCTTTTTGCGCAGGATTGCTCTTGACAATCGCGCTCTGAAAGAAAAGCGCCACCTCAAAAGAGGAGGCGCAAGATGTTGTGTTGGATAGAGCACGGGGCGTCTGTCCCCTGTTTTACATAGCAATGATCCCAAACGCATTGGCCACGGAACTGGCCAGAATGATCGCCGCGAACACCGGGCAGAGCCAGCGGATCATAAAGTTGAAGACCTTCTTCCGGCGGAAGCTCCCGCCCTCGAGGGTGACCTCGTGTTCGATGCGCTCAACGCCTACCACGCGGGACACCAGCAGGCAGGTAGCGATGGCCGCGATCGGCATCATCACCGAGTTGGTAAGGAAGTCGAAGAAATCGAGGAACTGCATGCCCAGCACCGTCACCCCGGCCAGCGGGCCGTAGCCCAGGCTGGACAGCGTGCCCAGCCCTACCATGATAACACCCACCAGCACTGTGGCCTTGCGGCGGCTCCAGCCCAGCTCATCCTGGAAGGTGGAGACCGCGCTTTCGGTCAGCGCGATGGAGCTGGTGACCGCTGCAAACAGCACCAGCACAAAGAACAGCACGCCCACCGCGCTGCCCAGGCCCATGCTGGCAAAAACTTTAGGGAGCGTAATGAACATCAACGCGGGCCCCGCCTGCAGGTTGTCCGGGTCGCCATCGGAGAAGGCAAACACTGCCGGAATGATCATCAGGCCCGCCATGACGGCGATGATCGTGTCGAACACCTCGACGTTCTGGGTCGCGTTCTCGATGGAGACATCCTTTTTCATATAGGAACCGAAAGTGACCAGGATGCCCATGGCGATGGACAGCGAGTAGAACATCTGCCCCATCGCCGTGACCACCGTCATCCAGCTGAAGTTGGCGGGGTTCGGCACCAGGAAATACTTGACACCCGCCAGCGCTCCCGGCCGCGTGACCGAGTAGGCAGTGATAATGACCGACAGCACCACCAGCACCGGCATCATTACTTTGGAGACACGCTCGACGCCGTTGCGCACACCCGCAAAGATGATGCCCAGCGTGAACAGCGCAAAGGCCAGGAAGCAGATCTCTGTTACCGCACCGTTGGAAATGAAATCTGAGAAGAAGCCGTCCGCCGCCAGCGCCTGGCTTTGGCCGGCGAGATACCCCACCAGATACCGAATGACCCAGCCGCCGATGACCGAGTAATACGGTACGATCAGCACCGGGATGATGGCGTTGATCCAGCCGCCGAAGCCTAAGAACCCGCCGCGCTTGCCCGGCTTGGCAAAGCTGGCGTAAGCGCCCACCGGGCTTTTGCCGGTCATGCGGCCCAGGGCCGTTTCGGCCATGATCATCGTGTAGCCAAAGGTAAGCGCCAGCACAATATAAATTAAAAGGAAGATTCCACCGCCATATTTGGCCGCCAAGTACGGGAACCGCCAGATATTGCCCAGTCCCACCGACGCCCCGGCTGCCGAGAGCACAAAGCCCAGCCTGCCGGAAAAGCTGCTTCTTTTTTCGTTTTCCATTTTTCCTACGTCCCTCCGGGTTGTTTCTCACATAGCTACAAGTGTAGCACAAATGAAATGGAACTTCAAGATGAATTTTTTTCACGTCCCATCCCCTATTTTCCGCCTTGACCCTTACGCTGCGTCATAGTGTATGCTATACTTACCGCAAGGGAAAGTGAGGTGTCCCCCCATGATGACCGTAAACGAAGTCAGCCGCCTGACCGGCGTGAGTATACGCGCGCTGCACTATTACGACCAGATCGGCCTGCTGCCCGCCGCCGGGCATACTGACAGCGGCTACCGCCTGTATGACGATACAGCGCTGGAACGTTTGCAGCAAATCCTGTTGTTCCGGGAATTGGAATTTTCGCTGAAAGACATTCAGCGGATCCTGTCTAATTCCGCCTTCGACCGAGAAAAGGCGCTGGAGCAGCAGATCGAACTGCTGAAGCTGAAGCGACAGCATATCGAGGATCTCATCGCCCTTGCGGAAAAGACACAAACCACAGGAGGAACCATTATGGATTTTACCGCATTTGATACACAGAAGATCAAGGACTACGCCGCCCAGGCCAAGCAGCAGTGGGGCGCCACGCCGGAGTACAAAGAGTTTGAGCAAAAAACCGCCCTCAAGACGGAAAAAGAGGTTTCCGCTATGGGCGGCCAGCTGATGGAAATTATTGCAGCTTTCGGTAAGATGCAAAGCATGGACCCTGCCGCCCCCGCCGTGCAGGCCCAGGTGAAGAAGCTGCAAGATTTTATCAGCGAGCACTACTACACCTGCTCCAAAACCATTTTGGGCCAGCTCGGCCAGCTGTACACTGCAGGCGGCGCGTTTACCCAAAACATCAACGCCGCAGGCGGCCCCGGTACCGCCGAGTTTGCCAGCAAGGCGATCGAGATGTATTGCCGGACGGAAAAATAAGGCTGTCCAAGTCACGCAATAGCAATATGCACAAGAATACGTTCATTTTTTTGTGCGAGTTCGCCGATTGACTTTTTTGGGGGGACATCGTAGAATATGAATGAAAAATGAACATACGTTAACGGATTGTTACTCTTCGGGAGGCATGACCATTGACAGATGCAGAAAATGCACCTGTATGGTTGTGTCTTATTTTTTTGCCCGCATGTTCATTTTACCCCGTATAAGGAAGGTGAGCCCATGAAAGTCATCAAAAAGATCAACAATAACGTGGCGCTGTGCCTGGATGGCAACCAGCGTGAGCTCATCGCCTTTGGCAAGGGCATCGGCTTCAAGCCCATCCCATACGAGCTGACGGACCTCTCGGTCATTGAGCGCACCTACTACGGCATCAGCCCCGAATACCAGGGCCTGCTGAAAGAGATCCCCAAGGAGATCTTCGATGTCTCGGGTATGCTCGTTGATCTGGCCGCCAACAGCATCGATGCCGATTTCAACCGCAACCTGGTCATCACCCTGGCGGACCACATCAACTTTGCCATCGACCGCTACAAGAAAAACATCCACATCAAGCCGCCCTACGTCGGCAACCTGGCTTACCTGCACGAAGCAGAGTACAAGGTTGCCACCCAGGCTGTGGCGTGCATCAACCAGCGCTTCGGTGTGCGCCTGCCCAAAGAAGAAGCCGCCGCCATTGCGCTGCATCTCATCAACGCCGAGAACTCCGTGGCCCCGAAGGCCGATTTCCTCGACGCCAGCACGATGATCAGCGATGTCATTGGCCTGATTGAAAAGCGGGAGAACATCACCATTGACCGTTCTGGCTTCAACGCCAGCCGCTTTATCACCCACATGGAATACCTGCTAGCCCGCATCCGCAACAACGAGACACTGGAAAACAACAACGACAAACTCTTCAACAATCTGAAACAGGAGTATAGAGAGACTTACCTGTGTGCGGAGGATGTCCGCACCTACCTGCAGCAAAAGACCGGCAAGAACCTGGGAAGCGAGGAAATGTCCTATCTCATGCTTCATATCGAACGGTTCTGCTCCCGCGAGCAGGCTTAACCTCGCATGTAATAAAGGGAAGCGCGCACCCTTTGTACAGATATACCAAACACACTGAAAATTAAGAAAGAGGAACCAATAATGGCACAGAAATATCAGGAGCTTTCTGACAAGATCGTTGGTCTTGTCGGCGGCAAAGCCAATGTCCAGTTCTTTACCCACTGCGTGACCCGCCTGCGTTTTAACGTGAAGGACGAGTCCGCCGTTAAAAAAGACGAAATCGAAAAGCTGCCCGGTGTTCTCGGCTCCCAGTGGCAGAACGGCCAGTACCAGATCATCATCGGCCAGGCTGTCAACGATGCCTACCGCCTGATTTGCGAGAAGAACGGCTTCGCCGTGGAGAAATCCGTGGACGAGAAGCTGGACGATGAAAAGCCCGCCCAGAAGAAGGGTGTCAAGGCTGTCATCGACAAAATCTTCGACGGCATCTCCGGCTCGCTGACCCCGCTTATCCCTGCTCTGATTGGCTGCGGCATGATCAAGGTCATCCTGATCCTGATGGACATGGCCGGCGTGCCCGCCGACAGCGGCACATACCAGCTGCTCACCTTTGCCGGTGACGCTGGCTTCTACTTCCTGCCCATCATGATCGGCGCATTCGCCGCCAAGAAGTTTGGTGCCAACCCCGCCTTGGGCATGGTCATCGGCGGCCTGCTGATCTACCCGTCCTTTGCCAGCGGCGTCAGCGACGGCACCGCCTTCAACTTCCTGGGCATCCCCGTGTACGGCGTGAGCTACTCCAGCACCATCTTCCCCATCATCCTGTGCTGCGCCGTCATGGCCCCCATCGAGAAGTTCTTTGCCAAGCATTCCCCTGACATCCTGCGTTCCGTGCTGGAGCCACTGCTGACCATCATCGTCATGATCCCCCTGGCCTACTGCGTCCTCGGCCCCATCGGTTCTTTCCTGGGCACCTACCTGAGCACCTTCGTCCTGTGGCTGTACAACACCCTGGGCTTCATCGGTGTGGCCGCCTTTGCCGCTGTGATGCCGTTCGTTATCATGACCGGTATGCACGGTGCCTTTGTTCCCTACCTGATGCAGATGCTGACCGTTGACCCCCTGTACGAGCCCATCTTCTTCCCCGCACTGATCATCTCCAACATCGATCAGGGCATTGCTGCACTGGCTGTCGCTCTCAAAACCAAGGACACCAACCTGAAGTCCACCGGCTTCTCCACCGCTGTCACCGCTGTTGTGGCCGGTGTTACCGAGCCTGCCATGTACGCCATCAACCTGAAGTACAAGACCCCCATGTACGGTGCCATGATCGGTTCTGCCATCGGCGGTTGCGTGGCAGGTCTGCTCAAGACCGCTATCTATGCCTTTGCGGGTGCTTCCTCTGTCATCGCCCTGCCACTGTTCGTCAGCGCTGACAAGCCCAACAACCTGCTGTTCATGGTCATCTCCGTGCTGGTGGGCGCTGTGGCCACCTTCGCAGCCACCTGGGTCCTGTACAAGCCCGAAGCTGCCAACAAGTAATTTTCTCCCGAAAGGATGCTTTTTATGCCGTTTTGCAAAGACTTTCTCTGGGGCGGTGCCACCGCCGCCAACCAGATCGAGGGCGGCTGGCAGGAGGGCGGAAAGGGCCCCAGCGAGGCGGATATGCTTTCTGCCGGGACGCATACCTTTCCCCGTCAGATCACACCTGACACCGAGCCGGGCTTGACCTACCCCAACCGCACCGCCAGCGACTTTTACCACCATTATAAAGAGGACATCGCCCTGATGGGCGAGATGGGATTTAAAGCCTACCGCATGTCCATCGCGTGGAGCCGCATCTTCCCCACCGGCGAGGAGACCGAGCCGAACCCGGCCGGCCTGCAGTTCTACGATGACGTCTTTGACGAGCTGAAAGCCCACGGCATTGAGCCGATCGTGACCCTGTCCCACTACGAGATGCCGCTGCACCTGGTCAACAAGTACAACGGCTGGGCCTCCCGCGAGGTGATCGTGCTGTTTGAGCGTTACGCCCGTACGGTGATTGCCCACTTCAAGGGCAAGGTGCGGTACTACCTGACCTTCAACGAGATCAACTGCGGCACCCTGCCCCTGGGCAACTACATGTCCCTGGGCATCCGCAACGAGGGCACGCGGGATTTCCTGCATCAGGTGGATGATGTGCAGGTGCGGTATCAGGCGCTGCATCACCAGCTTGTGGCCAGCGCCTGCACCGTGCTGGCCGGGCATGAGCTGGATCCAGAGGCGAAGATCGGCAACATGATCGCCATGATGCCCGTCTACCCCTTGACCTGCAACCCCAAGGACATGCTGGAATTCCAGCAGAACTGGCGGCAGTTCAACTGGTACTGTGCCGATGTGCAGTGCCGCGGTGCCTACCCCTACTACGCCCAGAGCTTCTGGGAGAAAAACGGCATCCATCTGGAGATCACCGATGAGGACCGCGAGACCCTGCGCCGCGGCACGGTGGATTTCTTCTCCCTCTCCTACTATCAGACCAACTGCGTGACGGTCGACCCCAATGCGGCTCAGGCCTCCGGCAACCTGCTGGGCGGCGCGAAGAACCCGTACCTGGAGTCCAGCCAGTGGGGCTGGCAGGTCGACCCGGACGGCCTGCGCTACACCCTCAACGAGATCGAGAGCCGGTATGATCTGCCCATCATCATCGTGGAGAACGGCCTGGGTGCCCGGGACGCGCTGGAAGCTGACGGCAGCATCCACGACCCCTACCGCATCGACTACCTGCAGCGGCACATCCGCGCCATGAAGCAGGCTGTCGAGGAGGACGGCGTGGACCTGTTCGGCTACACCACGTGGGGCTGCATCGACCTGGTCTCTGCCTCCACAGGCGAGATGGCCAAGCGCTACGGCTTCATCTACGTCGATTGTGACGACCAGGGCCACGGCAGCTTCAAGCGGTATAAAAAAGACAGCTTCGATTGGTACCGTAAAGTGATCGAGACCAACGGCGAGGAGCTGTAAGTTCCAAAACATCTGCACAAAAGAACCGCTCCCTTCCAATGGAAGGGAGCGGTTCTTGCTATATTATGCTGTCAAATCAATCCAGGAAGTCGCGCAGTTTTTTGCTGCGGCTGGGGTGGCGGAGCTTGCGCAGGGCCTTGGCTTCGATCTGGCGGATGCGTTCACGGGTGACGTTGAATTCCTTGCCGACCTCTTCCAGCGTGCGGGGGCGGCCATCCTCCAGGCCGAAGCGCAGGCGCAGGACCTTCTCCTCACGGGGGGTCAGGGTCTTCAGCACGTCGGCCAGCTGCTCTTTCAGCAGGGTCTGGCTGGCGGCCTCGGCGGGCACGGGGGCGTCATCGTCGGGGATGAAGTCACCCAGATGGCTGTCCTCCTCCTCACCGATGGGGGTCTCCAGGCTGACAGGCTCCTGGGCCACACGCATGATCTCGCGCACCTTATCCACAGGCATCTCCAGGCGCTCGGCAATTTCCTCGGCGCTGGGGTCATGGCCGTACTCATGCAGCAGCTGGCTGGAGACCTTCTTGACCTTGTTGATGGTCTCGACCATGTGCACCGGGATGCGGATGGTGCGGGCCTGGTCGGCAATGGCGCGGGTGATGGCCTGACGGATCCACCACGTTGCGTAGGTAGAGAACTTGAAGCCCTTGGTGTGGTCGAACTTTTCCACAGCCTTGATCAGGCCCAGGTTGCCCTCCTGGATCAGGTCCAGGAACTGCATGCCGCGGCCGACGTAACGCTTGGCGATGGAAACGACCAGACGCAGGTTGGCTTCGCTCAGGCGCTTTTTGGCTTTCTCGCCATCGGGGCCGCCGGCCTGAATTTTCAGGGCCAGGTCGATCTCCTCCTCGGGGGTCAGCAGGGGCACGCGGCCGATCTCTTTCAGGTAGACCTTGACGGGGTCGTCGATGGTAATGCCGTCGGTATTCAGGGCGTCGTCGAAGTCGTCGGCGCCTTCCTCGGTGGTGCCGCTCAGCAGGCTGGCGTCCACATCGCTGACGGGGTCATCATCGATGACCTCGATACCGTTGCTCTCCAGTTCCTCGTAGAGCTTTTCCATCTGCTCCACGTCCAGGACGTGACCGCTCTCCTCCATCGCGTCGCTGATCTCGCTGTTGGTCAGCTTGCCGGCACGGCGGCCGGTCTCGATCAAGCTGCGGATAGAATCTTTCTTTTCTGCCATAAGTACGTTCTCCTTTGGTTTTTTATATGAACACGGATGTTTGAGAGAAATTCTTCAATCAGATTGGGGCGGGTCGGCCGCGCCTTTTTCCTTGCGGAGTTTCGAGAAGGCGCTTAAAAACTGGTCGTCGGTAGTGCCTTTGACGGTCTGGCTGATGGGCTTGGCGTTGTCCAGCCGTTCCAGGTACATGTCAATGTCCTCCTGCTGGAGGGGGTGCCCGGCGTTGACGGCCTGGGCGCGGTTGACTTCGGCCATCGGCTTATCGTCCAGCATCTGCTGCAGGCTGGTGATGTTCACCGGCAGCTGCTCGTCCGCACAGCGGAAAATAGCCCGCAGGGCCTCCTGCATTTCGGGCAGGACCACGGCGTCCATGTTCAAACGCTGGCGCACATAGGGGATCTTTTCGGGGCTTTGCAGCAGCGCGGCGATGAGTTGCCGCCCGGCACTGGCGGCACCCAAAGCGGCATCTCCCCCGGCGCTGTAGGGCACCCGGATGTCGGCGGCATTGCCCTGCCCGGCCAGGTCGCGCTGCTCTTTGCGGCGGTCGCGGCGCTGGGTGCTGCGCAGCACATCGTTCATCTGCTCCAAGATCGCCTTTTTACCCACGCCGGTCTCCTCGGCCAGGCGGCCTGCGTAGACATCCCGCGCTGTGGGGGTAACGCCCTTGCGGGCCAGGATGTCGATGGCGTCCTTGAGGTAGTTCAGCCGCCCGGCCGAATCCCGCAGGTCATAGTTGGCGGCAGCCTTTTTCAGCTGGAACTCCGTCGGGTCAGCGCTGCCGTCCAGCAGCATGGCGAACCGCTCCTTGCCGTATTTTTTGATGAACTCGTCCGGGTCTTTAGCGCCCTGGTAGCTCAGCACCCGCACCTTGATGTCGGCGTCAGTGAACATGGCCAGGCTGCGGGCGGTGGCCTTCTGGCCCGCCTCATCGGAGTCATAACTCAGCACCACTTCGTCGGCGTATTCAGTCAGCAGCTTGACCTGTTCGGGCGTCAAGGCGGTACCGCAGGCGCAGACGGCGGTGTCAAACCCAGCCTCGTGCATCGAGATGACGTCCATGTAGCCCTCGCACAAAATATAACGTTTATTCGGCGATTTTTTAGCCACATTCAGGGCAAACAGCGTGCGGGACTTTTTGTACACCATCGTCTCGGGGCTGTTGATGTACTTGGGTTTGGAGTCGTCCAGCACACGGCCGCCGAAGGCGATGATGGCCCCGCGCACATCGATGATGGGCACCATGACGCGGTGGCGGAAGATGTCGTAGAGATTGCCCTTGGCGCTGCGCTTGACGAGGCCGGAGTGTTCCAGCTCTTCCTCGGAGAAGCCAAGGCGGCGCAGGTAATGCAGCAGGCCTGTGAAATCCTCGGGCGCGTAGCCCAGACCGAAGCGGCGGATGGCGGCGTCGGACAGGCCGCGCTTTTCCCGCCAGTAGCGGCGGGCCAGGGCGGCTTCGGGCGTGCGGGCGTTGAGCTGCTCGTAAAAGTAGCGGGCGGCGCAGCGATTGATCTCTAAGAGGCGCTGCCGGGCGCGGGATTCCTTATCGTCCTCCTCGGGCAGGGGCATGCCTGCACGGCTGGCCAGCTGTTTGACGGTCTCGACATAGCCGAGGTTATTGTACTTGCGCACAAAGCTGATAACGTCCCCTGCCGCGCCGCAGCCGAAGCAGTAAAAGCTCTGGGTGTCAGGGTAAACCACGAAGGAAGGCGTTTTTTCGTTATGGAACGGGCAAAGGCCGGTGAGGGTGCGCCCGCGGCGGCGGAGCTGGACATATTGGCCTACGATGTCCTCAATATCGTTGCGGCGAACGACTTCCTGGATGTATTCCTGGGGGATCATACCTGCGTGGGGCACCTCCTTTTTGCTTTTTTTGTTAGCAGTTGCCGGATGCCGCCACCTTGCGGCGGCAGGCAAAAGCCGCCCACTTAAAACAAAATCATAAAACCGTCCACTTTTGGGGGACAAACAGATCCTCAAAAAGCCGGGTGGCGAATTCATCGCTCATGCCGCTGATGTAATCGGTCACGGCGCGGTCGACGCCCTCGTTGTAGGCGATCTGCAGGTAGAAGTTGGGCATCAGGGTCGGCTCCTCGCACAGGCGCTCGTACAACTCGGCCACGAGCTTGTCCACCTTTTTTTCCTCGCGCTTGGCTTCCTTGTCCACGTAGACCGTACTGTACATGAAGTCCTTCAGCACGGCGTAGGCGGCGTCGACTTCGGGCGAAAAGTTGATGCGGCCGTTCTGGCTGTGCTCGATCAAATCCGTTATCATCGTGGTGATGCGCTGGGACTTGGTGGTGCCCAGCACGGCCACAGCTTCGGGCGGGAGCTGGCGGGGATCCAGCACACCGGCGGTGACGGCATCCTCGATGTCGTGGTTCAAAAAGGCGATGTGGTCCGCGCGGCGCACCACGCAGCCCTCAGGCGTGCGGGCCCAAGCGCCGGCGGTGTGGGTAACGATGCCGTTGCGCACCTCCCAGGTCAGGTTGAGGCCCCTGCCGTCTTTTTCCAGGAAATCCACCACCCGCAGGCTTTGGCGGTAGTGGGTAAAGCCGCCGGGGCACAGGCGGTTCAGCGCGCGCTCCCCCGCGTGGCCAAAGGGGGTATGGCCCAGGTCGTGGCCCAGGGCGATGGCCTCGGTCAGATCCTCGTTCAGCCGCAGGGCGCGAGCGATGGTGCGGGCGATCTGCGCGACCTCCAGCGTGTGGGTCAGCCGGGTGCGGTAATGGTCCCCCTCGGGCGAAAGAAAGACTTGGGTCTTCTGCTTCAGGCGGCGGAACGCCTTGCAGTGGATAATGCGGTCGCGGTCCCGCTGGTAGCACGGGCGGATGGGGTCCTCGTCCTCCGGGCGGCGGCGGCCCCGGGTGGATTGGCTCAGGGTGGCGTAGCGGCTCAGGGTCTGGCGCTCGATCGCCTGGGTCTCTTCGCGGATGGTCATGGTCAGCAGCCCCCTTTCCGGCTTATGGCAGCCCTGCTTTTGCGCCGTTCTGCAGCTGCGGCGCACGGGGGCAGTTCTGCCTTATTTTTCCCTCTATATATAAATACGATAAAACTTGGCGAAATACTCTTTTTTTATGCGGAATTTTTTGAAAAAATTCAAAGTCGGTTCTGCGGAAGGGGGGCAAGCCCCTCTCCCTACAATACCACCTTGCATGAGGCTGTAGGGGCCGATGACGAGCATCGGCCCCTACAAAAAGGCGCAGAGGAATCCAGGCCCTGAAAAGCCGCAGCAAAAATCAAAACGGTGCGTACATCGCTGCCGAAACGGTGACTTCGGCGCTGCCGCGGGTCAGTTCGGTCAGCTTGGCACACAGGGGGCCTTCCTCCCCGGCAGGCATCCGCCAAAGCAGGGTAACGGCATCGTCAAACACGGGCTCCTCCGGCTTGGCCCCGGCCGCAGCGATAATGCGCTGGGCCTGCTCGAACTGGGCGTAGGGCACCCGCAGGCGGCAGTCCACCACCAGCCGCATGCTGACAAGTTCGGCATTTTGCAGTGCGCCGCCGGCCGCCGCCGTGTAGGCGCGCACCAGGCCGCCGGTGCCCAGCAGGATACCGCCGAAATACCGCGTGACGACTACGATCACGTCCGACACGCCCGCGTGGCCGATGGTCTCCAGCACCGGGGTGCCGGCCGTCTTGGCGGGTTCGCCGTCGTCGGAGTAGCGGGTGCGGCCGTTTTGCAGCACGTAGGCGTAGACGTTATGCCGCGCGGTGCGGTTGGCGGCGCGCACGGCGTTCAGCACAGCCAGAGCCTTTTCCTCGGTATCGGCAAAGGCGGCGGTGGCGATAAAGCGGCTGCGCTTTTCCTCGTACGTAAAGGTCGAGGTCCCCCGCAGGGTCTTGTAGTCAGGCATGGCGGCACTCCTTGGAATTATACAAAAACATCCGCATCGGCGGACATGCGCCGACGATGCGGATACTTCTAGAGCAAAAAAGTGCATTTTTGTGTCGTCAGGCGCGAAAATGTGCTTTTTTGCGACGGGGCGAATCCAAAGGAGGGGTGCAGGAGCGTGGCGCAGCCACACAGCGACGAACCCCTTCTTTGAGCTGAGCAAAGCTCAGCACATCAAAAAACCCCAGATGTCGCCATCTGGGGTCAAAAGCTTTGGAAAAATTACTTGCCGGACTTGGCAAAACGGCGCTTGAAACGCTCGACGCGGCCACCGGTATCGACCAGCTTCTGCTT
>OLPL01001591.1_pt1 | contig 13661 bp, 18 predicted proteins | sample 1673211 | NCBI WGS metagenome assembly OLPL01 (sample SAMEA3136766, study PRJEB25190) | human gut metagenome | reverse complement strand
CAGATCATCCGTCAGCTCGCGGGCTTTGCGCTGCACAACATCCCCCACCCGAACGTCCCGGAAAACCTCAATATCCTGCCCGGCAATAAAACGCAGAATTAAATTTCCATAGAGTAAAAGCCACCGTTTGCGGCAAGCCTTGCGCTTTTCCGTTTCGGTGGCTTTTGATTTATGTTTACGAATTTGCAAGCTGGCGGCGATGAAATCCATGATCGTGATGGAATTGAGCTGTATCGTTAACACATTCATCTTCCTCTTCTGCATCATCCGTTCCCCTGTTTTCCGTTCTGCTTTATTTCACGTTTCCGCTGTTGATGCCCGCGCCTGTTCTATTAAGCGGCAGCCAGTCGAGCACCTTTTTGATGTACGTATCCCAGAATACCCAATCGTGCTTGCCGGGGCCCTCCACATACGTGAGGTCAACACCGTTTTCGTTGAGGAAATCGCGGAAATCGCGGTTTGCGGTGACGAGGCCGTCCTCCGTGCCGCAGCACAGGTACATTTTCGGTACGGGTCTGCCCTCCTCCTTCAGCTTCAAAAGCAGCGCCTTCGGGTCTTTGTCGCTGCCCTTCACCTTGTCATATTCACCGAAAATTGCCTCGTAATAGTTGCGGCGGAATGTGAAGATCGGCGCGGAGTTGTCCGCGTCCTTCCACGTATCGTGCACGAGCGCGGCGGAAAGACCGATGACGCAGCCAAAGTTTTCCGCATACTTCAGGCCGTTGCGGATTGCACCGTAGCCGCCCATGGAAAGGCCCGCGATGAACGTATCCTCGCGCTTGTCGGAAAGCGGAAACAGCTTTCTTGTGAACTCTACAAGCTCCTTGCCGATGAACTCGCCGTACAGCTCGCCGCTCTTTTCGTCGTCGAGGTAGAAGCGGTTTTCACCGGAGGGCATAATGACCGCAAGGTCGTTTGCCTCCGCCCACGCCTGAATGCGCGTGCCGTTCACCCAGTCCGTATAATTGCCGAAAATGCCGTGCAAAAGGTAAAGCGTCTTCAGCGGCTTCTGCTCTGCGTTTTCCGCCTGCGGGCCGAACTTATCCACCGGGATAATCGCATTGAACGTCACCACGCGCATGAGGCATTTCGAGATAAAATTTACTTCAATAATTGCCATATCAACAACTCCGTTTCGGTTTTTCTTTTATTATAATCAACAAAAAGCCTTTTGTAAAGACGATTTTTGTGCTATACTGTACAAAACGGTTTAAAAGCAAAGGAAGTTGAATACGATGAACGATTTTTCCGAGCGCGTGTTTCAGGTGGTGCGCGAGATTCCGCGCGGCAAGGTGACAAATTACGGCTTCGTGGCATTTGCGGCGGGCAAACCGCGGGCCTCGCGCGGCGTGGGCTTTGTGCTGCACCGCAACATGGACCCCGTAAATACGCCATGCCACCGCGTAGTGTTCAAAGACGGCTCTCTGTGCAAGGGCTACGTTTTCGGCGGCCCCGATGTACAGCGTGAAAAGCTCGAAGCCGAGGGCGTGCGGTTTCTGCCCGACGGCCGCGTAGACATGAAAGCCTGCGGCTGGTTCGGCGAAGACGAAGAATAACAAAAAGGTGCCTGACCAAAATGATCAAGCACCTTTCGTTTTTACTTTAAAGATCAGCCGTAGTTCTTAAAGCTGACGTTAATATCGACTGCCGCGTCGATGCCCTGCACCTGCGCGTTGTCGGAATACTGCCACAGGCCGAAGTTATAGTAGAATGCCGGCACGCTGCGGTATTCCGCGAGCCAGAACTCAAAATCCTTGAGCTGCTCTAAGTCATAATAGTTATAGCCGAGGCTGCGGTTAAAGTACACGCCTGCGGTGTAGCCCGCTTTCGCGATTTTTTTGCAGAACGCCGAAGCATAACTCGTGATCTGCTCGCCCGTGGCATCTGCCGTGCGAGAGCCGTCTACGCTCGTCTGCTCCCAGTCAAAGACGACGGGGTAATCGACGGACTTATTTTGCAAAAGCTGGAGCACATAACCCGCTTCCTCCTCCGCTTCGGTAACAGAAGTTGCCTGCGAGAAGAAGTAGATGCCCACCTTTACGCCTGCGTCCTTCGCACCGGTGTAGTTATCGGCAAACTTGCTGTCTTCGTTCAGCTTGCCGCGCGTTGCACCGCGGTAGCCTGCGCGGATCATCGCGAAATCGATGCCGCTCGCTTTGACGGCTGCCCAGTCGATGTCGCCCTGATAGTCGGAAACGTCGATGCCGAGGTTCGCGTTCGCGTCGTCATACGTCACAAGGCCGTTGTCATTTTTAAACTTCGACTGGTCGTATGTATTGAGCGGCACATTAAACTTCGGAATGGTGATCTCACCCTCGTAAAGATCCTGAATGACAAGCTTGCCGTCCTCCGTCACCGCGGAAGACGTGCCGTTGCCGGTGCTCTGACCGTCGGATTTCCCGCCGAATGCAGATAGGAGCGATAAAATGACCACGACCAGAATGAGCACGCCGGCCGCGCCAAGGAAAATCAAACGGCGCATTTCAAAAGAACGCGCGTCGCTGTGTTTATTTGGAGCTTTATTATTCATAGAAAATTACCTTTCATAAACGAAATCACAGCGTAAACTGCACACCGTGTTCGGATTTATTCTATTATACGCATTTTCTGTCCTTTTTGCAAGCCATTCGGCGAATAAAGTCTGCCTTGCCAAGTATTTCCCACTGCCATCTCGCGGTCTATCGTACCGAGTACGCGGATTTTATCGCGGCTCCACAGGGGTGCAAGCAGCTTTGTTTTGTCACCGTCGCCCGTAATGCGCTCGATGACCGTTTCGGGCGGCAGCACCTCCAGTTGACGGATTACGACGCGCACATAGTCCTCAAACGTCATCGTCGTGTATGTGCCGCTTTCGTATAAGCCTGCAAGCTGCGTGCCGCGAATGACGTGTAAAAGATGAATTTTCACACCGTCCGGGCGCAGCTGAGCAAGGTCTTCGGCGGTCTTTATCATCTCCGCCTCCGTCTCGCCCGGTAAGCCGTCTATGATATGCACGCAAACGCGAATATTGTTTTCACGCAGGCGCAGAAATATCTCTCTAAATACCTCATATTTATATCCTCTGTGAATGCGCGCAGCCGTCTCATCATTACTGCTTTGCAAGACCAGTTCCACGGTGAGGTGCGTTTTGCCGTTCAATTCTTTTAAAAGTGACAAAACATCCTCCCCGATGCAGTCCGGGCGCGTGGCAATCGATACGCCGTAAACGCCGAATGCAAGCGCTTCTTCGTATAACGTTCTGAGCTTTTCAACCGGCGCGTAGGTGTTTGTGTGCGTCTGAAAATACGCGATGATTTTACTTTCCGGCGACTTTTTATGAATACGCACTTTTTCCGCTTGCAGCTGCTCCGTCACGGAAAATGCCTTATCCTGCGTAAAATAGCCGCTGCCGCCGTCGCAGAAGATGCACCCGCCCACGCCGCACGTGCCGTCTATGTTCGGGCAGCTCAGCCCGGCATCGATCACAGCCTTTTGGGTCTTGCAATTCTGCACCCGGTTGTGATAAGCTAATGTATGATACCGTTTGTTATCAAACGTATACGGAAATGGATTCAAAGTAAAGCTCCTTTGCTTGGTCCAAAATAATAATGGGAGTTGAGTATTTGTTACACATTAAAAAGCTGAATTTAGACGAAATTCGCGAAATTTACAACGCATATATGCACGAGGCATTCCCGCCGAGCGAGCTGCGCCCCTTTGCAAGCATGGAAATGCTCTACAATAAGAACTGCTACCCGTGCTACGGCTTTTACGACGAAACCGATTCACTCTGCGCCTACGCCTATTTTTCGTGCACGGAAAACGGCAAATACGCCCTGCTCGATTACTTTGCCGTCAAAAAAGACCTGCGCGGCATGGGCATCGGCAGCAAGACTTTTCCCCTGCTGCGCACAGAAATGAAAGACCGTGACGGTCTTTTGCTCGAAGTGGAAAGCGTTGAGAGCGCCGAAGCCGAAGAAGAAGTCAACATCCGTCGCCGCCGCATCGCGTTTTATGAGCGCTGCGGGTGCGAAATGACAAAAGCAAAAAGCCTTTTGTACGGCGTGGATTTCAACATACTCGTGCTGCCTATCGCGCAGCCCGTGCCGGAAGCAAAAGTCGTGCTGCATGAGCTCGAAAACATTTATCACGTTATGTTCGACGACGAACTGTATAAGCGCGTCTGTCACCCGTTTATCGCGGAATAGGCGGATTTTTGAATTGACTTTTTCGCACAAAAGCCATATAATAAAGCCATAAACCATACGGAGGTGTAAGCATGCCGGAAGAAAAGAAAACAGCAGAAACCGAACAGGAGCGCCTTGCGGATTTTCCGCGTGATCTAAGCCGCAGCTTCACCTATCTGCACCGCCAGCGTAAAAAATATATGGATGATCGTCTGCGCGGCTACGGCTTTGTAGGTGGCATGCCGATGATCCTGCTTTACATCAACCGTCACCCCGGCACCACGCAGGATGCCATCGTCTCGCACATGTATATCGACAAATGCACCGTAGCACGCCGCACAAAACGCCTTGAAGAGCTCGGCTACATTTCGCGCGAAACCGGCAAGGAAGATCGCCGCGAAAACAACCTCTACGTCACGGAAAGCGGCGAAAAGCTCGTGCCCGTCATCCGCGAGATTTTGCAGGATTGGGCCAAAAGCGTCACGCGCGACCTTTCCGATGAAGAGCGCATTTTACTCATCACACTGTTAGACCGCCTCATCCATACGGACGTGGAGTAAAATTTCACTTGATATGGACTACCCCGCAGTTTTAAAGCTGCGGGGTGTTTTTCATTGAAAAAGCTCCGGGAAACACGCCTTTTGTTCCGCCGAAAAATCCGTCTCGACCGTTTTATCAATGTCGAGCGCCGGGCATAAAAGATGCACTGCACGGCAACAGAGCATCTGGTGCTCCGTTCTGTCCAAATGCCCGCCGTAAAGGTCGTCCCCCGCCACGGGATGCCCAAGGTGCGCCATGTGCACGCGAATCTGGTGCGTGCGTCCGGTTTTCAAATGGAAGTCAACAAGGCTGTACCCGCCGCTCGTTCTCACCGTTTGAAATTCCGTCACGGCTTCGTCTCCGATACCCGCGCAGCGTTCCACCTTATGCCCCGGCTTTAACCCGATGGGCACATTCACACACCCGCTTTCGGGCGTTTTGCCCTCGCACACGGCGCGGTACGTTTTCGTCAGCTTTGCGTTTGCGGCAAATTTGTTTTTCGCCAGCACCAGTGCGCCGGTTGTATCCCGGTCTAAGCGGTACAACGGCCGAAACACAAAGTCCGGCGTATTTTGAAAATACCACGCCGCCGCATTTAAAACGCTGTCGCGGTCGTGCCCCGGCGAGGGGTGCACAGGCATATTGTACGGCTTATCGAGCACTAAAAAATCCTCGTCCTCATATAAAACCGCAAACGTCAGGTCGGCTTTTTCATACGCTTCGCCCGTTTCAAGCAGCGTCAAAGTCAGCGTATCGCCGGCTTTCAAAACGGCATTGCTGTGCACGGGTTCGCCGTTTTTAAGCATCTCTCCCTCGTATTTCAGCGCCGTTAAAATGCGTGCGGAAAACCCTAAGTACCGCCGCACGAACGTGCGCACGTCCATGTTTTCCTGTCCGCAGTCGATGACGAACTCCAGTGTGCGTTTCATTACTTGCTGCGCGTCGCGAGCTTTTCCGCAAACTCGTGCAGGAACGTGCTGTCCGCGTCAAACGCGTCAAGCGCATGAAGCGCCTTTTCGGTATGCTCATCGACGAGCGCCTGCGCTTTTTCCACGCCCAAAATGGAAACATACGTGCAGCGCGCGTTTTGTGCATCCACGCCGATGTTCTTGCCAAGCTCCTTGGCGTCACCGGTCACGTCCAGAATATCGTCGCGGATCTGGAACGCCAAACCGATGTGCAGCGCGTATTCCTTTGCTGCATTGATCTGCGTTTCGTTCGCACCCGCCGCAATGCAACCCATCATGCATGCCGCCATGATGAGGTTCGCGGTCTTGCCGGTGTCTTTTTCGCACAGCTCATCGAGTGAAACGGTGCGGTTTTCGGTTGCAAGGTCAATGCACTGGCCGCCCACCATACCGTGCTCGCCGCGCAGCGCGCAAGCACCGCCGCCGCATACGCAGCGCGCTCCATGCCGACATTTCGGAATGCTTCACTGCTCAGCGCCGTTTCAAATGCTTTTGTCAAAAGGCCGTCGCCCGCAAGCAATGCGTAATTTTCACCGTAGACCTTGTGGTTAGAGGGCTTACCGCGGCGCATATCGTCGTTATCCATGCACGGCAGGTCATCGTGGATGAGCGAATACGCGTGTACCATTTCCACGGCACACGCAAACGGCATCGCCATGTCTTCATCGCCGCCGCACAGCTCGCAGAACGCAAGCGTTAAAACGGCGCGCACACGCTTGCCGCCGTTTAAAAGCGAATAGCGCATGGCGTCGGTCACGGTCTCGGAAAGCGAGCCCTTGCGCTCCGGCAAAAAATGATCTAAGGCTTTTTCGATGCGTTTTACCCTGTCTTCCATTTTTATTCCTCCGTTTTCGCAGCACTCAGCTCCGTAATTTTCTGTTCGGCAGTGTTTAATTTCTCATAGCAAAAGCGGGAAAGCTCCGCGCCCTCGCTAAAAAGCTTCACAGATTCCTCCAGTGTCACATCTCCCTTTTCGAGCGTCTCGGTCACCTCGCGAAGGCGCAGCATCGCGTCTTCAAAGGTCATGGTTTTTTTAGGCATCGGTCATTTCCCTCTTTTCTGTTTTCTGCACCCGCACGGTGATCGCGCCGTCCTCTACGCGCGCTGTCAAAACGTCGCCCGGCTTTGCGTCTTCCGTGCGCTTTATCACTTTCCCGTTTTCGTCGGACACGATCGCATATCCGCGTGAAAGCACCTTCAGCGGGCTCATTGCGTCTAACCGTGCGGAAAGCGCAGCAAGCTCGTTTTTCTCATTCAAAATTCTGCGCTCGGCGCTGTGCGTCAGGCTCTGCACCGTGTTTCGGAGTGCCTGCCTACGCGGTGAAAGCCACGCGGACGGGTTTTGCAGCACGTTTGCGCTTGCAAGCGCATCGAGCATCTGCCGCCGATCGTCAAGCCCCGCCTGCACGCTGCCGCACAAACGGCGCGTCAGCTGCGCAAGTGCCGCACGCATTTCTTCCCTGTCCGGCACGGCAAGCTCTGCCGCCGCGCTCGGCGTTGGCGCTCTCAAGTCCGCGACAAAATCGCAAATCGTAAAATCCGTCTCGTGCCCCACAGCGGAGATGACGGGTATCTTCGACGCGAACACCGCCCTTGCGAGCGTCTCGTCGTTGAATGCGGCCAAATCCTCCGCGGAGCCGCCGCCGCGCCCGATGATGATGACATCCGCCGCCTTTTGGGCGTTCATCAATTTCACCGCCGCCGTAAGCTGCGCCGCTGCGTCCTCGCCCTGCACAAGCACCGGGCAAAACACGATCTCCGCCGCAGGCCAGCGCCGCGAGAGTATGTTGCGAATATCCTGCACCGCCGCACCCGTCGGTGACGTGATGACGCCGATGCGCGCCGGAAACGGCGGGATCGGCCGCTTGTGTTCTTCCGCAAACAGTCCCTCGGCAGCAAGCTTTTCTTTCAGCTGCTCAAACGCTAAGCTCAGCGCGCCCACGCCGTCCGGCTGCATTTCCTCCACATAGAATTGGTACTGCCCGCCGGGCTCATACACGGCCACACGCCCGCGCACGATAACGCGCATACCCTCTTTCGGGCAAAAACGCAGCCGCCGCGCGGCAGACGAAAACATAACCGCCTTCAAAACGGACTTTTCGTCTTTCAGCGAAAAATACAGGTGTCCGGAGCGGTAGTGATCGGTAAAATTGGAAATTTCGCCGCGCGCGTAAATGTCGCGCATGCGGCCGTCACCCTCAATAAGCGACTTTACAAAAAAATTGATCTGCGAAACCGATAAAACGCGCATATCAGGCCTCCTGCGAAAGTGACGCCAAAACGGCGATGCCGGCAGCGTTATCCGCCGAAAAACGCGGCTCCGCAAACAGTGCGCCGTACTTTTCGCTCATATGCGCGCGCAGCATGGAGTTTGAGGACACGCCGCCCGAAAACACCACGGGCAAATCGCCGAATGTCTCGATAAGCGCCTTACACATCGCGTCCGATGCCGCAATGACGTACGCCATGCACGTCGCGGCGATTTCCTCCTTCGGCGCGCCCTTTTTCATCAGCTCGCGGCACTTGTTTTCCACACCGGAAAGCGAGCAGTTCGCGCCTTTCATCGAAGCGCGCACACGCAGTTTTTCCGTATAATTGCACGCAATGGGGTCTAAATGCTTGCCAGCCGGAAACGGCAGACCGAGCATCACGCCGATGCGGTCAATGACCTGCCCGGCCTTTAAATCGAGTGAAGACGCAACAAGACGTGTGCGAAACATTTTGTCACCCTCCACAGGTTCTACCAAAACCGCTTCCGTTGTGCCGCCGGACATATGGAACGCCAAAAAGCGCTCGTGCAGCAAGTCCAGCCTATCAACAGAGTAAAGCGCCGCCGCAATGTGCCCCTGCTGGTGCGAAAAGCGCCGCAGCGGCACCCCTAACGTCTGCGCAAGCATCTGCGCCGCACCGATGCCCACCAAGAAGCACGGCATATAGGAGTCTTTCGCATCACGCGGACGCTCCGAAACGCCAATGACCTTCGCCCCGCCGATCTTATCACCGAGCATGGACAGCACCTCCGGCAGCTGGCGCGTGTGGTGAAACACCGCGTCGCTCTGGCGCAGTCCGATCTCGCCCTCTTTCACAGGCAAAATCATGCCGCGGCTGTCCATTTCGCCGTCGCCGAAAAACGCGGCGCTCGTTGTGTAATTGCTGGTGTCTAAACCAAGCGCGCTGATGTTAGGCATTTTCGCTCTCCGTCTCGTTCTTCGCTCCCTCAAGCTTCTTTGCAATTGTGGAAAGCACGCCGTTTACGTAAGAAGCGTCCTTTTCGTTGCCGTAAATTTTTGCAAGCTCCACCGCCTCGTTGATGGAAACGCTCACCGGGACATCGTCGGCCCGCATAAACTGCATTTCGCACACGGCAACGCGCAAAATCGTCAGCGTCATTTTAGAAAGACGGCGCAAACTCCAGCCGCGCAGATTTTCTTCGATCGTGTGGTCGATCTCGTCTAAATAAAGCTCCGTCAAAGCGGTCAGCTTTTCGCAGTACGGATCGATAACGACATCGCGCGCTTCCTTCGCCATTTCAATGATGTCTTCCATGCTGTCGCCCGTCACAGTCTTTTCAAAAAGCAGCGTAAAAGCCTGTTCTCTCGATTCTCTTCTTTTCGTCATACTCGGTTCCTTTCCCTTATCTCAATAAAATTCATTGCGTAATTCACGGCGGATATAAACAAAAAAGCCCGCCGAAGGATCGGCAGGCAATTTGAGCAGAAATCAGGCACTTTCGGTTTTCACCGGTGCCGTTTGATGTGCAGTTTTCAAGCTCCAGACATACACGCCGATATGTTCTGGAATAGTATACCACGATAAACGGTAAAATGCAAGAAATCATCTTTTATTTCGCCGCAGAAATGATCTTCACGTTTTCCGCGCTGACGCCGCTTTCGGAAACTGCAATGTCCCGCACGATGAGCGCGTTCTGTTCGTCCTCCATGTCGCCGTTTACAACCACCGTGCAGCTCTCGCCGTTGATGTACGCCACGCACTCCGTAAAGCCCTTCGCTTCTATGAGGGACTCTATGTTTGTCTCTTTCAAAATGTTCTGCGCGATAACCGCAGCTTCGTCCACGGCGGCCTGCTTTACGGCGACCTCGGCGCTGTCGTCTTTCAGGATGTCCTCCAGCAGCTCCATGGCCTCATCCCGTGCGGTCTGGCGCGTCAAGCGAGCGTCCGAAAGCTTTGCGGAAGCCGACACCGCAGCCGCTGTTTCTTCTGCCGCGCTGCTTTCCGCCGCACCGTCTGCGGGCTCCGTTTCCGGCAGAACGCCGTCCTCGTTCATAAGCGTGTCGGAGACTGTCTCCACATAGGCATTGTTCACGAGCTGCGCCGCACCGAGAGCGGAAGACGCACTTTCCTCGCTGACATCGCCCGCGCTCTGCACCTTTGTGCCCGCAAACTGCCAGTTTAAGTACACCGCCGCGCCAAGAGCCAGCACAAGCGATGCCAAGATCAGCTGTCTTTTACCGTATTTCATTCCGTGTTCCTCCGATCTTCACTGAATGGTTTCATTCGTTGCCATATGTATATTCGCTGTACCCCACCACGCATACCTGCGTAGAGGATAAATCGAGCGCAGTCTTCACGGCCTCCACAATCTTCTCCCGCATTTTCGGGTCGCTTCCCCCGCGACTCACGACTACCACGCCGCGGATCTCCGGCTCCGTTTTCGTCACGATGAGCGGCTTCTGCGAGCCGTCCGCCGCCTTCACCAGGATATACGTCTTCTGCGTGTCGCCGTCCGTCTGCGTGCGGTTGAGGCTTTCGCCGCTGTACTCCTCGGCACTTTTTTCGCTCTGCTTATCTTCGGTCGCATACACCGTTTCGCCCATTGTACGCAGCGTCACCGTCACCTGCGGCTCGCTTTCCCCCGTGATAGCGGAGACCATCTGCGCAATCTGCGCGGAAAGCGCTCTGGTGTAGTCTCCCGCCGCCAGTTCCACCGTCTCCGGCGCTTCATTTTCCGTGTTCTTTGTGTCCATAGGCCAAAGGAGCATCAATAAAACGAGCGCCGCGCAGGCTGCAATGAGCATATACGTCAGCTTACCGTTTTTCAAAAGGCTTTTCAGTTTATCCGTCTCGCCTCACCTCCTATACGTACACATCCACCGGGATGGCCTCGGTCAGCACGCTGCGCAAAAGCGCGTCCGCGCGGTCGATGTCTGTCGCAAACCGCACCCGTACCCGCACATGTTCCACCGTCACCACGCCGTCATCGTCCTGCGTGTACCAAATGTCGATATTCGCTACCGGCACGTCCACCCCCGCACTTTTCAAAAGCGCCGAGAGCCGCTCTTTCAAAATCGCCGTGCCCTTTTCCGCGTAGCTTTGCGTTATCGTCGATTCGGCTTCGCCCGTTTCGGTCACGTCAAAATCGAGCGAGGCCCCGCTTTGCAGCTTTAAAATGCCGTTTACAAGCACCACAAGCAGCATCAGCGCTGCAAGCGCGTGGATAAGTGACCCGCTTTTTTCCGGGAACAGCCGCACGATCATCTCCGTTCCGATGAGCACCACGCACACCGAAAACACCAGCGCATACAATTCACGCATAAGCACCTCGCACACAAAGCACCACGGCCGCCGAGACCACCGCCACCGCACCCACACTGCATACCGCCGCAATGAGCAGCCGCAGCGCCGCAGCACAGCCGTTTAAAAACGACGCAAGCGGCTTTAGACCCAACACCTCTGCCGCAAGCCCCGCGCAAAAGCAAATCAAAAGCCACGCGGCAGCCTTTATGCACAGCGGCAGAAAAATCGCGAGCGATGCAAGCAACCCAAATGCACCCACGCCGTTTTTTACAAGCGCCGCGCCGGAAACGATGACCGAAAACGCATCGGAAAACGCGCTGCCCACAATGGGGATCGCGCCGGAGACAAGCATTTTCGCCGCCTTGCCGCCCGCCATCTCCGCGCTGTTCGCAACAATTGTCTGTACGGACAAAACGCCCGTATATACCGTGACGGCAAGCACCAAAGCCCACTTGATAACTTTATACAGCGCGTCCGTCAGCCGCTTTAAATCAAATGATGTCACGGCAGAAGCCACGGAAAACGCCAAAAACACACGCAAAACCGGGATGAGCACCGCGCTGCTCAAAACCGAGACGGCATTTGCCGCCGCAAGCGACAGCACGCCGTAGGTCGATGCTGTCACGGTGTTCCCCGCCGTGAAAAGCAGCCCCGCATACACGGGCACCGCGGCAAGCAGAAAAACGGCAGCAGCATCCGTCACACGCGCGGCCTGCTCCAAAAGCGAAGCCATCGGCGAAAGCAGCGTCACGGCGGCGCACAGCGCCCCGCATACGGAAACGGCGTATGAAAGCTCCTTTGCGGCGAATTCCTGCACAAGTCTGCACAGCACGCATGATACAAGCAGCGTAAGGAGTGCCCGCGCCGGTGCTGTCCACTCCGCACGAAACCCCTCGGAAAGCGCCGAAAACAGCTTTGCCGCCGCGTCGGGCGCAGGTGCTTCCATCGGGTCGGCCCCGACGTTCTGCAAAAGCGACTGTGCTTCTTCCGGCAGCGCCTCCATAAGTGTATCCGCCCCGCTGTTTTGGTAGAGCTCCGCTTCATCCGCGCGCACGGGCAGCGAAAGCAGCAGGATAAACACCGTCAAAGCCAAAAAAACGCGAAAAATCCGTTTTTTCATAACAACAGCACTTCCTGCAAAAGTGAGAGAAGTCGATTCAGCAGCGGCAGCGCCGTCAGCAGCATCGCTGTTTTTACGGCAAGCTCCACACCGCTTGCTATTGCCGATTCCCCCGCGTCCTTACAAAGATCCGCCGTTATGCGCCCGATGAGCACGATGCCGAGCGCTTTTAACAGCACTCCGAACACCTCCGGCATGCCGGAAAGCTCCGCCCATTCGCGGAATGTCGAAGTCAGCGTTTCGATCTGCGGCAAAATACACAGAAAAACGAGCACCGCCGCCGCAAGCGAAAACAGCAGAGCTATTTCCTTTTGCCCACGTTTTAAAAGCGCGCCGCACACCGCTGCAAACACCGCCGCTGCCGATACCATAAGCATCGTGCTCATAGCCCAAACACCGATTTAATCGTATCGAACAGCGTGCTGATCTGCGTGATGAGCATCGTCAGCACCACAATGAGCCCCGCAAGCGTCGTCATCATAGCCTGCTCCTCCCGCCCGGAGCGAATGAGCAGCTGGTTCAAAACGGCCACAAGTATGCCGATGGCGGCGATCTTGAAGATCAGATCTACATCCATAGCTTTGCTTTCCTTTCCGGCTGTTACAGCAAAATGAGGGCGGCGGAAACGCCGACAAACAGTCCCAGCGCCACGCACAATCTGCCTTTCTGGGCAAGGCTTTGCTCGGCGGCTAAAAGTGCGCTGCGCACGCGGCCTTCATGTAACGCAAAGTACGCCATTTGCCCATCGAGGTCGGTCTTGCCGAACCCATCGATAAACGCGGCGCACAGCGCTTCATCCCCGCGGTATGTAAAAAATGCATGTGCCGCCGCTTTAAACGCCGCTGTGCAATCCATGTTTTCAGAAAGCACCCACACGCGCCTCAAAAAAGCGTTTTCGCGGCACAGAGAGAGCAGCGCGTACAGGTCGCCCGCCGTATAGGCCGCAGCGTTTTTCAAGGCAAAAAGCGCTTCCAAGAAGATGCTCAGCTCTTTTTCACGCATTTTTAGCCGCGCAGATACCGATGACCCGGCGGTCGCCGCGCACAGAACAATCAGGATCGCCGCCGTTGTTTTCAAGAAGATCACCCGCCAAAAACAGCTTTTCCACTTTCGTCGGCGCACTTCGCCCGTGCAGCAGTGCCACCGTTTCAAACGCGCCGAGCGACAGAATCCCGCGGCACAGCGGTCTGCAACACAGCTCGTGTACACTGCCCGCGTGGATGCTCGCAATCAGCGCCACCCCTGAAAACGATGCCGCACGTATCGCCGAAAGATCGTTTTCGCCGAGTTCATCGCAGACGATGTACTCCGGTGAAAGACATCGCACCGCGT
>OLPL01001573.1_pt1 | contig 13732 bp, 9 predicted proteins | sample 1673211 | NCBI WGS metagenome assembly OLPL01 (sample SAMEA3136766, study PRJEB25190) | human gut metagenome | reverse complement strand
CCTCCAATTACAACCTGGAAATGGGCGCAGGAAACGAAAAAAAAGCCAGCTCCATTGCAGGAACCGGACTCTCTTCCCTGGTGATCTCAGGCGGAATCTTAGCAGTCATTGTCCTCCTGTTCCTGAAACCACTGCTCCATTTTTTCGGCGGAACCGCAGACGTTATGCCCTATGCCATTGATTACATGGGAATTACCGCCGTCGGCCTGCCCTTTTATGTTTTAAGCACCGGCGGCAATCATCTGGTCCGCTCAGCCCGGAGTCCCACATATTCCATGACCTGTATCCTGGCCGGCGCAATCATCAACACCATCCTAGACCCACTTTTTATCTTCGGGTTCGGCTGGGGCATCAAAGGCGCGGCCTGGGCAACGGTGATCGGTCAGGTTGTGTCCGGACTCTTAATTATTTTTTACTTTGCCAGACTTCGGAACATGTATCTGGACCGCTCCATGCTGATCCCGAAGGCCCACAACCTGTCCGCTATTTTTTCTCTGGGAATGGCATCCTGTATCAACCAGATTGCCATCGCCGCAGTGCAGATTGTCATGAACAACACCCTTCGCCATTACGGCGCACTCTCCGCTTACGGAAGTGATATCCCTATCGCCTGTGCAGGAATCATTTCCAAAGTCAACCAGGTATTTATGGCCATCTGCATCGGAATCTCCCAGGGTTCCCAGCCCATCTGGGGCTTTAACTACGGTGCCGAAAAATACAGCCGTGTACGTCAGACATACCGTTATTCCGTAACCTTATGTACTGTGATTGCAACCGTATTTTTTATCTGTTTCCAGTTCTTCCCTCACCAGATCGTAAGCATCTTCGGAAACGGAAGCGACCTGTACTTTCAGTTTGCGGAAAAATATCTCCGAATCTTCATGCTGATGACTTTTGCCAACGGAATCCAGCCTATGTCTGCCGGATTTTTTACCTCCATGGGAAAAGCAAGACTCGGTGTGATCATGTCCCTCACAAGGCAGGTATTCTTCCTGTTGCCACTGATCGTCATCTTCCCCTTCCTCTTTGGAATCGATGGTGTCATGTATGCAGGACCGATTGCAGATACCTCCGCATTCGTACTGGCTGTTGTTTTTGCCAGACGTGAACTTGGAATTATGAAAGCTGCAGAACAGACCGTCTGATGTTCTGCAGCCCAATAAATACAGACATATAAAGCAGACACCACAACCTGCATACATCTGTAATATATAAAAAATGCCATGTAACCTTACTGCTTATTATATTCACAGTAAAATTACATGGCATTTTTATTTTCTCTTACGATCAGTCGCCCTTCAGTACAACACGAATCTTCTTATAAATTACAAATACGATCAGGGATGTCAGTGCATATTTAAAAATATTAAACGGCGCAATGATCAGCAGTGCAAAAGTCAGCAGCCCGTTTACAGAGCTGTGTACTGCGCTTCCCATCTGGATAAAAGTCTCGATCGGCATTCCAAAAGCCTTACCGTAAGCCGGAAGCAGCACAAAGGCATTGACAAAGCATGCAAGGATCGCTGTCAGGACTGTTCCTACTGCCATACCTGCAACTGCATGTACTCTGCTCTTTTTATGACGGAAACGGTAGATCAGGCCGGCCGGTACCACATAGGCACATCCAAACAGGAAATTGGCAACATCACCAACACCGGCAGTCATGGTTCCCTTAGTCACAAGATGTACGAGAATCTTCACAAGCTCGATCAGGATACCTGCCACAGGTCCCATAGCGAAGGTTCCTACCATAACCGGTACCTCGGAAAAATCAAGCTGATAAAAAGACGGTGCAAGAAACGGGATCGGAAACTCAAGATTCATCAATACTCCGGCCACAGCACCAAGCATGGCTACCTGCGCGATGGTCCTTGTTCTGCTTCTTTCCACGGCATTTCCTCTCTGTAATATCTGTTCACTCATAACTCTCTCTCCTTCTTCAGAAATATTCAAAGAAAATTTCCACAAGAAATCTTTATGCGAAAAAAATCTTCACATAAAAAGCCCCGGGAGCTTCTTCCCGGGGCACTGAGCACGTTCTTTAAATACTGCGCGTTCTTCTCTCATCCAGACTTTACTGTCGGTTCCGGAATTTCACCAGATCAGCCGCCAAAGCGGGTCGCGGACTATACCGCCGGTAGGGAATCACACCCTGCCCCGAAGAAATTTTCTTTTTTATGAGTTCATTATAACGCGCTCTTTTTATAATTACAAGGCTTAATTCTGTCACAGAAGCATTCTGCTCCATTTATATAAATCTAAGATCCACTCCTTTATGATCAAACCCGGATTTTCTTTACCGTACTCCAGCTACTGTAAAGAACCTTTTTTCCGACTCTTTTATATGACCGGATGCGGACATAATAGGTCTTTTTGTTTTTCAGTCCTGATATCTTATATCTGGTCGCAGACTGTTTTCCAACTGTGACCGTTTTTCTTTCTTTTGTAAATCTGCTGTCTGCTGCATACTGGATCTGATAGCCGGTTGCCTGTATATTTTTTTTCCAGCTTGCGGTAAAGGATCTGTTTGCTTTTTTCAGTCCTGTCAGCAGAGTTTTTGGAGGCAGGATCTTAAAGGTAAGCGTTTTGTTGATACGACTGTATTTTCCGGTCCCTCTGACCTGCACAGTTCCAATTCCGGAATTTTTATTATTTTTGTAATACAGCTTATAAGCACTCGCACCGATCTTCTTTCCATTTACAGTTACGGTTACTGATGGCCGGATGGATTTTCCCGTATAAGTGTAAGAGGTTCTGTTTAGCTTGACATTGCTGACAAACCTTTCTGTCTTTTTTATAATTTTGAAATGAATGGTTGCGGTACCTTTATAATAACCGGTACCATAAATGGTTACCGTTGCAACACCCGGATACTGATTATCCTCGTAGTACATATAATAATCTTCGCCGGCTTTCAATCCGGGGATTACGATGGCAGGTGTGAGTTCTTTTCCTGTATATGTCTGATCAGCTATTGGATCCGCAGCCGGTAGTTTTCCGTAAATAGTAAAATATAATGTTTCCGATCCTTTATAATTGCCGATTCCCGTGAGCTCTGCACGAGCTTCACCAGGCTTTTCATTATTAACATAGGTTACCGTATAATCTTTCCCCCGTACCAGTCCGTCAATTACCACTTCCGGTTCCACTTTTTTTCCTTTAAAGGTGGTTTCCAGGTAGGTTTCATTATTTTCCGCAAAATAGCACACATACATTCCATTTTCATCTGGCGTAATCTTGAAACTCCGCTCTACTGTACCGCAGAAAATATCTTTTCCCGTGATCTTTATAGTCGCAGTTCCTGCATTGATGTTATTTTCATAAGTTACTTCATAATCGGAGCCCTGCTCAAGTTCCGGTGCGGATTCACTGGATTCTATTTCAGGTTCATGGCTTTTTCCATTATATTCATATTCTGGAGTGATCTGTTCAAACCATTCATTCTGAAGCGGTATCCGGTTGTCTGCTGACAGCTCCACAAACGTGCGGCCATGGTCCTCTGCGTATTTCTGAAGTGTGGAATCCTTTTTTCCCGCGATCAGTGCTGAATCCCTGAACGCATCATCCGCCCAGACAGTATCTGTGCTCAGTACTCTTATCCTGCACCCGGAAGACAGACAAAGTCCATTTTTCCCAACTGATTTTACAGATGTGGGAATTATAATATCACGGATCCCTGAACTGCTCTGGAATGCATATTCACCGATTTCTTCCAAGCCTTCGTTTAGGACAGCTTTCGTAAGCGACGAACAGTTTCCGAATGCACCTTCTCCAAGGCTTCTGACACTTCCCGGGACTGTTATGGAAGAAACATTTACACAGTAATAAAAAGCATAGTCTCCCACGCTTACAGTTCCATCCGGGATCTGGTAATCTCCGGAACGTCCGGACGGAAACACGATCAATTTTGTGCCATCTTTGCTGAATACCACTCCGTCTTTTTCAGAAAAATACGGATTTTCCGGATCTACTTTAATTTCTGTCAGACTGGACTCAGACAAGCCCTCCACAAAAGCAGCCAGCCCTATAGATGACACATTTGGGGGAATCGTAACAGATTTCAATTTCTCACAGTTGTAAAAAGCATTCTTTTCGATGGTTGTAAGCGAATCCGGCAAAGTAACAGACTCTATATCAGAAGCCTGGGTGCAATACTGGAAGGTACTGTTTCCAAGAACCGTTACTTTTCTTCCGTCAATAGTATCCGGAACTACGATATTTGTATCTGTCCCTTCATACTGATACAGCCTGAGTGTTCCATCATTCAGGATCTCATAAGAATAGTCATAGTCCATTTTGGACAATTCATAATGTCTGGGGGCATTTCCCGTATATCCGCAGTCAACCAGATATCTTTCGCCGTCAATAATGACTACGGAGTTCCTGTGACCGCTTCCTGCCCCCGGATCATTGGCCGCATACCTTGCATACACGGTCAGTCCCAGTTTTTCGCACATATAGTTCACTGCGCTGGTATTGGCCCAGCAGTCTCCGCCGCCATCCAGCATCAGGCCTGTATAACCAGAATGATACTGACTGTAATTAAAGTTGTTGGCAAGCCATCTGGCGATCGTCTCAACCTTTTTATAATCGGACATTTCCGCAGTAATATTTTCTTTGAGAAATGTATCCATTTTTTGTTCTGCGTAATACTCCGCATAATCTTTGAGTATGAATTTATAATAAACGGTACTGTTTCCATCCTGTACAGAGATCAGGGTCTCTCCAAACATGTATTCCCACTGGCTCTTTACGTCATTTCCGTTTTTGTCTACATAGGTTACATACTGCATTTTAGGAGTAACAAGACCGGTTTCGCTGACTTTCGCAGTATAACCGGAAACAACCGTATATACCGGATTTTTGCCGGATGTCTGGATCTGATAAGATGTCTGCATGGTATCCGGCATGGAGATCACACTGCTGTAAGTATCATTCATCGCATACAGATATATTTCTGTGCTCTCTACATCTGTTTCTTTTTCGGAAGTGCCTGCTGCCGGAATATCATCTGTGAATATATCTTCCTGCTGCTCCTGGTTTTCTCCGTCACCAAAAATTTCTTCCGGTGCCGCAGCCTCCTCTGTATCCTCTGTTCCTTCTGCTTTTCTGATGACCGCCGAAGGTTCTTCCAGAATTAATCCTTCATCAGAATCCTGTTGTATTTCCTCACTCTCTGAGCTTTCAGCTTCATCCGTTTCCGTTCCGATATCTGATCCCGGAAACTCTTCTTCTGTAATCTGATCTGTGCTCACGGCAGTATCTTCTTCCGTGATCTGATCTGTGTTTACGGTATTTTCTGATTCCTCAGAATTCCCGTCATCTGTAAAAGTATCAATGGTGTCTGTCATATCCGTCTGTGCATCTGTAAAATCTTCGGCCGCCACCGGTCCGCATGGAACAACAGCCATACATAACGACAGGCCAAGTGCCATCAATTTTTTCGGAAATTTCATTTCGTACCTTTCCTTCCTTTTTATGTAAACCGTTTATATGTAAGTTCTGTTTTTATTATAACGCGGCCCTGTCTTTTCGCAAGCTGCAATAATGTCCCCAACTCTGCAAAAAACCGCTGTGATCTTCATTTTAGATCACAGCGGTTTATGTTTTATTATCGGAACATCAGACTTTCCACAATTTCAGCATTACTGTTCTTTCCATATCCGCATTCGATCAACCAGTTTTCTGGCTGGATACTGCCAACACCACGTTCTACTGTGATGCTGCATGCTCATATGCATTCTGTATTCTTACAGAATATCGATATGCTCTCCTGCAAGTGCCTTGTTCATGCTTCGTACTGCGCAGAATTTACCGCACATGGAGCAGGTATCATCATGCTCCGGTTTGCGCTCGTTCCAGATACGTTTTGCTGTTTCCGGATCCATGGCGCATTCCCACTGTGCCTCCCAGTCAAGCTTTCTTCTGGCATCTGCCATCTTGTCATCGATCTCACGGGCACCGCGGACACCTTTGGCAATGTCTGCTGCATGAGCTGCGATCTTAGATGCCATGATTCCCTGTTTTACGTCCTCAAGATTCGGAAGTGCAAGGTGCTCTGCCGGTGTTACATAGCAGAGGAATGCTGCTCCGGACATAGCAGCTACTGCTCCGCCGATCGCGGATGTGATGTGGTCATATCCCGGTGCAACGTCAGTTACGATAGGTCCTAATACATAGAACGGTGCACCCTGGCAGATAGACTGCTGTACTTTCATATTTGCCTCAACCTGATCAAGCGGCACATGTCCCGGTCCCTCAACCATAACCTGAACGTCCTTTTCCCATGCACGTTTGGTCAGCTCGCCAAGACGTACAAGCTCCTCGATCTGGCATACGTCTGTTGCGTCAGCCAGACATCCCGGACGGCAGGCATCACCAAGGGAGATGGTCACATCATACTCGCGGCAGATATCCAGGATCTCGTCGTAGTATTCATAGAACGGATTCTCCTCACCGGTCATGCACATCCATGCAAATACAAGAGATCCCCCTCTGGAAACGATATTCATTTTTCTCTTGTGATTACGGATCTGATCGATGGTCTTTCTTGTGATTCCACAGTGAAGAGTTACAAAGTCAACACCATCCTGTGCATGGAGTCTTACTACATCGATAAAATCCTTGGCTGTCAGTGTATCAAGATCTCTCTGATAGTGGATAACGGAGTCATAAACCGGAACGGTTCCGATCATGGCCGGACACTCGGATGTCAGCTTGCGGCGGAACGGAATGGTATTTCCGTGGGAAGAAAGATCCATGATAGCATGTGCTCCCATGTTTACAGCTTCCATAACCTTCTGCATCTCTACATCGTAGTCCTTGCAGTCTCTGGATACACCAAGGTTTACATTGATCTTGGTGCGGAGCATGGAACCTACGCCCTCCGGATCGATACATTTGTGATTTTTATTTGCACAGATTGCCACCTTACCGGAGGCTACCAGCGGAAGCAGCTCCTCTGTTGTCATGCGTTCCTTCTTAGCTACGATCTCAAGCTCAGGTGTGATGATGCCTTTACGGGCTGCCTCCATCTGTGTACTGTAATTTCTCATGTAAAAAAAATCTCCTTCCATAAATTCTTTGTGTTTATACAACAAAAAACCGGCTGCCGCAACGCATACGCATCACGGCAACCGGCTCTTACTCTTACGTACTTAATGAAAATCTTCTGTACTTCTGATCTCTTCTGTACTCTCTGATCTTCTGTGTCTTTAAGAATCCTTCGTGCATATGTCCCTACGTTGGCATTATCCAAATCAGGTTATGGGTCAAGACATTTACAGTCTACTCTCAGCTCGCTTCAGCGGGCCCCCCTGTTTTCATATGTTGGGGACGTTTGTTCGTCCATGTGGTTATTATAGTATACCGGCTAAAATTTGTAAACCACAATTCTGCATTTTATGACTTTTTCTTTCGACATAATCTGCCATTTTATCTCTCAAACTCCCCGGGATCTTTCTTTACAGACATTCTTCCACAGCTTTGCTGTTCCCCGTCAGGAGGATATCCGCAATCCGCATTCACTGCTTATTGCTTTTCGCAATTACAGCAGTCGATTTCCCTGATCCGGTCAAGCTCTGCAAAGTTTTCTGCACCTGCACGGCGGATCCCCGCAAAAATGGAGCCCGCAATATTGTGCCATACACTGAAGATCGCGCCCGGAAGTGTTGCAAGCGGATTGGCTGCAAAATTAGCTGCTGCCAGTGAGACAGCAAGGCCACTGTTCTGCATGCCTACCTCTATAGCTATAGCAGTTGTTCTGGAATACTCCACATGGAAGATTTTTGCAGCCAGAAATCCCAGCATCATACCACAGAAATTGTGGATCGCCACTACTCCAAGCACCAGAACTCCACAGCTTACGATCTTCTCTGCATTTACAGCCACAATTCCTCCGATGATCATAACAATAGCTACAACCGACACCAGCGGCATAACATCGGATACCTTATCCACATGCTCTCCCGCAAGGCTCCGAAGAAAAACTCCCAGGAGAACCGGGATCAGAATTACCTTTACCACAGAAAGCACCATGGCCCAGAAGGATACTTCCACCCAGGCTCCTGCCAGAACATATACAAGAAACGGTGTCATCAACGGTGCTGCCAGTGTGGAAACTATAGTCATTCCCACAGAAAGCGCCACATCACCTCCTGCGATATAGGTGATCACATTGCTGGCTGTTCCGCCCGGACAGCATCCCACCAGGATCACTCCCAGTGCCAGATCTGCCGGAAGGTTCATCACTTTACACAGAAGCCAGGCGATCACCGGCATAATGGTATACTGAGCGACTGCACCGATCACCACTTCTTTGGGTCTGGAAAAAATTGCCCGGAAGTCATCCAGCTTTATGGTCAGGCCCATACCAAACATGATCACTCCCAGAAATACTGACGTATAGTTCGTCATCCAGGAAAATCCGTCACGCCAGAAAAAAGCCAGGCAGGAAAAAGCGATGATAATGATCCCGATATATCTGGATGCAAGGCTGCTGATAATTCCGATTTTCTTTAAAACTTTCCCCATACATTATACCTCGTAGCTGAAGTTGTCGATCAATCTTGTTTTTCCGATGTAAACAGCCATTGCTACAAGAACGCTGCGGTCAGCTTTTTCCACCGGCTGCATGGTAAGTGCATCTACCATGGATACATAATCAATCTTTGCCAGAGGCTCTGCTTCGATCACTGCTCGCATTTTTCCGAGAAGCTCTTCTGCCGGGATTCCTGCGTGAATGGCTTCCTGTCCGGCTTTTACTGCCTTTGACAGGCAAAGAGCTGCTTTTCTCTCTTCAGGGCTTAAGTATGTATTTCTGGAGGATTTTGCAAGTCCGTCCTCCTCACGGATGATCGGACAGCCTACGATCTCAATATCGAAGTTCAGATCACGCACCATCTTGCGGATGATGGCCAGCTGCTGTGCGTCTTTCTGTCCGAAATATGCTCTGTCCGGTGCCACAATGTGGAACAGCTTGGTCACAACGGTACACACACCTTTGAAATGGATCGGACGTGTTTTTCCGCAAAGTGTCTCTGACAGAGTATCTATACTTACAAATGCGTGGGGATCATGATACATCTCGGAAGGCTCCGGGCAGAAGATCAGGTCTGCTCCCAGGCTTTCGCAGAGTTTGCTGTCACGCTCAAAGTCTCTCGGGTAGGCTTCCAGGTCCTCGGTAGGACCGAACTGTGTAGGATTGACGAAATCGGATACCACTACGATATCATTCTGCTCTCTGCATTTTTTGATCAGGCTTGCGTGTCCCTCATGGAGAAATCCCATGGTTGGCACAAGGCCTACTGTTTTTCCTTCTTTTTTCCACGCTTTGATCTGTTTTCTTGTTTCTTCTACTGTTTTTGTTACCTGCATTATGCTCTCCTCTTTTCCGGTTCTGGAACCGGTTTTCTTTATAGATTCGAGATAGCCTCTTTTCTGAATTCACCTTCGTCTTATTATCTTCCTGATCTGCGTCAGGCCATATCCTTCAGCAGTCCGTGTTTCTCATAATTGGTCACTCTGCTGATCCTGTTCTCTTCATCTACAAATACAACTGCAGGCTTGTGAGTACGGGCTTCTTCCTGCTCGTACTGTGCGTAAGCCATGATGATGATCTTGTCACCGGTGCTTACACATCTTGCTGCTGCTCCGTTCAGGCAGATCATACCGCTTCCGCGTTCTCCGCAAATGGTGTATGTCTCGAAACGGCTGCCGTTGTTCACATCTACGATCTGGACCTTCTCATATTCCAGTATCCCGGCAGCTTCCAGCAGTTCCTCATCCACAGTGATACTTCCTACATAATCCAGTTCCGCCTGGACAACGGTTGCTCTGTGGATCTTTCCTTTTAACATCTCTATTGTCATCTTATATAAGTCCTTTCCTGCAGGGAATAACTTTCAAGTGGATAAAAGCATCCGCTTCTGTATTTAATAAAAAAGCGTCTCGGGGTACACTTCGACCCTGAAACGCTTCTGATTGATTCCCTGTATATTGAGTCCTGTTTTTTATACACGAAAAGCATGCTCTTCAACAGTTGCTCAAAATTCCCATAACTGTTGTAACGCCTTCGTTATCATCGATACAGGCTCGTATCTTTTATAATTTTCATATATCCGTCCGTTCCCGATCCCGGGTTCCAGCTGGCTATTTTTATATAAGATTCCAGTGATTTCAGCCAGAGTATAGTTTTGAGTCCAAATACTATCTCTGTGGGGTATTATGGCATTGTGGCACTGATTTGTCAATAAAAACTGCTGCTATGATCTGCCACGAAGCCATTCTTCCATCGCACTGTGTACCGGAATAGAAGGTGCCGCGCCTTTGGCTGAAACCGCCATTGCGGAAGCTGCCGATGCTTCTCTCAGTGCCATTTCCACTGATTTTCCCGCACAGAGCGCTGCCAGGAAATATCCGCAGAAAGTATCTCCTGCTGCTGTTGTGTCTACAGCATTTACTTTAAATATCGGATGAGAATAAAATTCTTCTTTATATCCGTAGAGAACCCCGTCTTTTCCAAGTGTCATAACAATGGCTGCTTTTGGATACTTCTTTTGAAGTGCTTTCAAAATATCCCGGAAATCACCTTCTGCGGAAGTCCCTGCCAGAGCTGCTGCCTCCAGTTCATTTACCATAAAGATATCCACCAGTTCCAGCGGAAGTTCTTCCGGATTTTTTGGAATTGGCGATGCGTTAAAAACAACTCTGCAGCCTTTTTCATGACTGAGACGGATAATTTCCCCAACCATATTGATCTCATTCTGCAGAAGCACAAAATCTCCGGCTTCTGCTTTTTCCAGCACACTTTGGATATATTCTTCTGTATACATGCGGTTTGTTCCCGCACTGACAATAATACGGTTCTGTCCCTTACTGTTTACTTCTATAAAAGCACAGCCACTTTCTGTATCCATAGTCCGCAGACAGGAAACATCCGCACCGGCATCTGCAAGGATCTCTTTCAGAAAAAGACCGTCACTGCCAACAGCTCCTGCATGCAATACCTGCGCGCCTGCCCGGGCTGCTGCTACTGACTGGTTCAGCCCCTTTCCACCGGCATTGACACTGTATCCCGTTGCCATGATCGTTTCTCCTGGCTGAACAAATTCTTCCACACTGCAGACCTTGTCAATATTTAAAGAACCAAAATTAATAATCTTCATAATATTTGCCATCCCCCCTGTTTTTTCTTAGTATATATTTTCACACAAAAAAGTCCGCAATACAAGCCACAAAAAGCCCCTTCATATAGCAGTTTTCCTACCATATAAAAGAGCTTTTTCTTCAAAAATAATTTCGTTTTTATTTATGCAAATGCACATCCAGCTGATTATAAGGAATCTCAATTCCATAATAATCAAAATCTTCCTTGATCCTCTGGTTCAATCTCCATCTGGCTGCCCAGTAGCGGTCGGTATCTACCCAGACACGAAAGCCCATGATCACAGAGCTTTCTGCCAGCTCGTCTACGAATACCACCATCTCTTCGTCTTCTCTTGTATCCGGATCCTCGGTGAGGATATCTTCCAGGATATCCTTGGCCTTCTGGATATCTGCATTGTAAGAGATCCCCACTTTGATCTCCAGCCTTCGCTGATCCCTTGCTGTTACGTTGGTGATGGTCACATTGGAAAGAGTACCGTTCGGGATCACGATGTGCTTGTTATCAATGGATAACAGCGTTGTATAACAGATCTCGACCTTGGCTACCGTTCCCTCGCTTCCGTCCTGTCCGTTAACGATGATGTAATCCCCTACCTGGAAAGGCTTGAACAGAAGAAGCATCATACCTCCTGCCAGGTTGGCAAGTCCGCCCTGGAGTGCAAGACCCATAGTAACACCTGCAGTTCCGAGAAGTGCTGCCAGAGATGATTCCTTTACTCCAAAGCTTGTGGATATATTAAAGATCAGGAGTATGTAAAGTACGATCTTGACCAGTGAGGACATAAACTGTGCCACTCCTGTATCCAGCCTGGATTTTGTCAGTGATTTCCTCACAAACTTTACGATCCATTTAATTACCGTGCTTCCTACCCAGAAAGCAACAATAGCCAGAACAACCTTGATTCCGAATTTCGTGATGTCCGGCAGATAATTTTCAAACATCTGCCTGTACTGGCTTACCTGATTTCCGACCTCCTGCACGGTCTGTACAGTACTATCCAAATATAATCCCTCCTGTCTGATCGATCATTCGATATACATATGCGGATCGATCTATGAGCTTCAAAGCTTATTTCTGATATAAACATTCCCTATAATCCGCATCTGGTAATATAATAATACAGCAGTGGTTTTTCCCTGTAAACCTGATTTCTCCGGTTCTATAAAGTATAGGGTATAAACCACTGCTGTATTTCTGTTATAGCTTTATTGTATATCGGTCCGGTAATCCGCCGCAGAATGCTGCAGAATATACTTGCCTGCTTCTCTTTACTCAGTTTTTCTCTTTATTTACTGATTCCCTTCATGGAAAGGCTGATACGTTTTTTCTTCATATCAACACCAAGAACACGGACATCCACGATATCTCCCACACTGACTGCTTCCAGCGGATGTTTGATGAATTTCTCGCTCATCTCGGAAATATGGACCAAGCCATCCTGATGCACACCGATATCCACAAAAGCACCGAAGTCAATAACATTGCGGACAGTTCCCTTGAGGACCATGCCTTCTTTCAGGTCCTTCATATCCAGGACATCGGTACGGAGGATCGGTTTCGGCATCTCGTCACGTGGATCTCTGGCAGGTTTTTCCAGTTCCTTTACGATATCACGTAAGGTTGGCTCTCCGATCTCCAGCTCCTTTGCCAGTTTTCCGTAATCGCGGATCTGCCCGGAAATACCGGTAAGCTTACGCTCTGCCACATCTTCCGGTGTGTAGCCCAGCTTTTCCAGGAGTTTTTTTGCTGCGTCATAGCTTTCCGGATGGACACTGGTTGCGTCCAGAGGATTTTTGCCTCCTGTGATCCGTGTGAAACCTGCACACTGCTCAAAGGCTTTCGGACCAAGCTTGGCAACCTTAAGAAGCTCTCTTCTTGTCTGGAAACGGCCGTTTTCCTCACGGTAGGCTACAATATTCTTTGCGATGGCCTTGCTGATTCCGGAAATATACTCCAGAAGGGATGCAGACGCAGTATTCAGATCCACTCCGACCTTGTTTACACAATCTTCCACAACGCCGTTAAGGGCTTCTCCCAGCTTTTTCTGATTCATATCATGCTGATACTGACCGACACCGATGGATTTCGGATCGATCTTTACAAGCTCTGCAAGCGGATCCTGTACACGTCTTGCGATGGATGCGGCGCTTCTCTGTCCAACATCGAAATTCGGGAATTCTTCCGTAGCAAGCTTGCTTGCGGAATATACAGAAGCACCTGCCTCGTTGGTGATAACATACTGGACCTTTTCAGGGATTTCCTTAAGAAGCTCCACGATGATCTGCTCGGATTCTCTGGATGCCGTTCCGTTTCCTACAGAGATCAGTGTCACATGATATTTGCTGATAAGCTTTTTCAGGGTTTCCTTTGCGGCACGGATCTTGGTCTCATTGGTTGGTGCTGTGGGATAAATAACTGTGGTATCCAGAACCTTTCCGGTAGGATCTACCACTGCCAGCTTGCATCCGGTACGGAAGGCAGGGTCCCAGCCAAGAACTACCTGTCCTGCAATTGGAGGCTGCATGAGAAGCTGCTCCAGATTTTTGCCAAAGACATGGATGGCAC
>OLPL01001556.1_pt1 | contig 13841 bp, 10 predicted proteins | sample 1673211 | NCBI WGS metagenome assembly OLPL01 (sample SAMEA3136766, study PRJEB25190) | human gut metagenome | reverse complement strand
CCGAAGCAGATTTAAACAGTCGCCGCACGGCTTTTGCGTGGGCAGAAGGATCATCTTCTTCCGTGCAGCCCGCAATGAGGTCGGCTTCAACGAGAAGCTGCAGATCCTTGCCGTTGATCTTGTCGTAGCAGTGGTGCAGAACAATCATCTTGGTGATGCGTGGCAGATCTTCTTCCGCGTAGCCACAAGCCGTCAGAAATTTTCGCGCCAACGCAGGTGCTTCCTTGCGCTGATTCGCGGGGCAGCCGTCATCGTACTTTTCCTTGCAAAATTTGATCGCGATATCGTGCAAAATCGCCGCCGCGCGCAGATTTTCCTGCTCGTGGGTGGGAAGATTTTCCAACTCACCCAGCATTTTCGCAAGGCCGTATACCTTTAAAATGTGCTGTGTGCGGCGCAGGTGCCCGTTCTCATACAGGAGCGCGTCATATAAAAGCTTCGCTTCGTTCGGCATGCAATCCCCTCCGTTTCAAGGTCATCACATGGCTTTGACATTTGTGCAAGAGTCCGCTATACTAAATTAAAATGCGACAGATCACGGAGAACCTACATGCTCACCTATTCTTTCTCAAAAATCGGCTCCGAAAGCCTTTATATGTACCTGTATAAGTGCATCCGTGAGGACATTCTGACGGGCAAGATCACGCCCGGCACAAAATTGCCCTCTAAGCGCAGCTTTGCGGAAAACCTCGGCGTCAGCGTCATCACAGTCGAAAACGCCTATGCGCAGCTTGTCTCGGAGGGATACGTCTACGCCTTGCCGAAAAAAGGCTTCTTCGCCGCCAATCTGGAAAAAAGCACCGCGCCGCAGAAAAAAGAGAGTCCCCGCACACAAATGCCCGTACCGCCGAAATATTTTGCGGATTTTTCCAGCAGCCGCACCGACCCGCAGAATTTCCCGTTTGCCACATGGGCGAAGCTCATGCGCGAGATCATCTCGGAAAAAAGCGCCGAGCTTATGGTAAACGCCCCGTGCGGCGGCGTGTTCGAGCTAAGGTGCGCCATCGCCGAGCACCTTAGGGAGTTTCGCGGCATCGATGCCGACCCGAACTGCATCGTCGTCGGCGCCGGAACGGAGTACCTCTACGGGCTTCTCATCCAGCTTTTGGGGTTCGATAAGGTCTACGCGCTCGAAGATCCCGGCTATCGCAAAATTGCGCAGGTGTACGAGAGCTACGGCGTGCAGTACCGTTTCACGCCGATGGATAAAGAGGGGATAGACCCCAAAGCGCTCGAAAAAAGCGGCGCGGATATTCTGCACATTTCGCCGTCGCACCACTTCCCGACGGGCATCGTCACGCCCATCGCACGGCGTTACACGCTTCTCGATTGGGCCGCGCAGAGCGAAAACCGTTACATCATCGAGGACGATTACGATTCCGAGTTCCGCCTCACCGGCAAGCCTATCCCGGCGCTGCAAAGCATCGATTCCGCCGACCGCGTCATTTACATGAATACGTTTTCAAAAAGCCTTGCCAGCACCATCCGCATCAGCTACATGGTGCTGCCCACAGCGCTCGCCGAAGCATTTTACAAAAATCTTGGGTTCTACGCGTGCACGGTCTCGAACCTCGAGCAGTACACGCTCGCAAAATTCATTTCCGAGGGCTATTTTGAAAAGCACATAAACAGGATGAGACTGCACTACGGCAGAAAGCGCCAGAGCGTGCTTTCGTCCATAAGAGGCTGCTTCACTGAAAAGGAATGCAGGGTGATAGAAAATGACTCCGGACTGCATTTTATCATACAGTTTGACACGAACCTTCCGGACAAAACAGTTGAAGAGCTGCTATTGAAAAAAGGTATAAAGCTTCAGGCGATTACCCACTTCAACCTGATCAAGCCAAAGGAGGACAGGCATCAGTTTATTATCAATTACTCAAATATTGATGCAGACAGGATAATGGATGAGCTTTTAATTATTAAAGATACAATACTTTAACTAGACAGTACTTTAATAAAGCCGACTATAAAGCATATAAATAGTGTATACAAATAATAAATACAAACAGTGCGAATAATTTATGTGTGTAAAAATTTGACATAGATTTTACATATATCTGATAGAGCATTTTACAAAGCATCCATATAATGTATTCTCGAAGACAAGAAATTTATTACATGTTGCAGGAGATACAAATGGAGAAAAAAATCAAAATTCAGGTTCGCGACCTGAATCTGTATTATGGCCAGAATCATGCACTGCATGGTGTCAATATGGACATAAAAGAAAACAGCGTGACAGCGCTGATCGGACCGTCAGGATGTGGTAAGTCTACATTTTTAAAGTGTATCAACAGAATGAATGATCTGGTTGACAACGTCAGAATCGAGGGAAGCATAGAGATAGATGGTGAGAATATATATGCACCATCAGTCGATACAACAGTACTTCGCAAAAAGGTCGGCATGGTTTTCCAGCAGCCAAATCCGTTCCCAATGAGCATATATGACAATATCGCATATGGCCCGAGAGTGCATGGCATCAAGGATAAAAAGATACTCGACCAGATAGTTGAGGAAAGTCTTCAGGGTGCTGCGATATTCAATGAAGTTAAAGATAGATTAAAGAAATCTGCTATGGGACTTTCTGGTGGACAGCAGCAGAGACTGTGTATTGCGAGAGCGCTTGCCGTACAGCCGGAGGTGCTTTTGATGGATGAGCCTACATCAGCGCTCGACCCTATCTCTACTTCAAAGATAGAGGAGCTCATGGAGGATTTAAAGAAAAAGTACACGGTTGTAGTTGTAACACATAACATGCAGCAGGCAGTGCGTGTGTCAGACGATACAGCCTTCTTCCTTGTGGGAGATATGGTTGAGTTTGGTGACACAAAGACAATTTTCTCATATCCACAGGACAAGAGAACAGAGGATTACATCACAGGGAGGTTTGGTTAATGAGATCGAAATTCGACGAGCAGCTTAAGAAGCTGAATGAAGAAATGATGCACATGGGAAGCATGATTGAGGAGTCAATCCAGAAAGCAATCGAGGCATTTATACATCAGGATGCCGATAGCGCCAAAGACATCATGGAGGGCGATTCGGAGATAGACAGAGAGCAGAAAAAGATAGAGAGCCTGTGCTTTAATCTGCTCATGCAGCAGCAGCCTGTAGCAAGAGACCTTAGAACAATTTCTGCAGCGATGAAGATGGTTACTGATATGGAGCGTATAGGAGACCACGCAGCCGATATCAGCGAGATGACCATTTTGATGAGCAGTGACAAGCCATACAGGGTCAATATAGAGCATGTCAAGAGCATGGCTTCAGAGACAATGCTTATGCTTATCAGAGCAATCGAGGCATATGTTGAGAAGAACAATGACAAGGCTCACATAGTGATGAAGCAGGATGATGTGGTTGATGATCTTTTTGATAAGGTAAAGGCTGAGCTTATTGATTTCATCAGGGAGCATCCGGAGGATGGTGAGCAGGCAGAGGATCTTCTCATGGTTGCAAAATACTTCGAGCGTATCGGAGACCATGCGACAAATATTGCTGAGTGGGTTGAGTTTGCGCTTGATGACAAGGTTCGCAAATCATGATTTAATCTTTATGCTGAAAAATTAAATCATAGTTATATACAGACAAAATTGATACAGACGATGGATTTTACATAAATTTTACATAAAACCATCGTCTGTTTTACATTAGTAATGTATAATCGAAAGTAAAAAGCAGGTAAAAATTTTACATAAGATTTTTTGAAATGGAGAAAGCTATGGCACTTATTTATATTGTAGAGGACGATGAGAGCATACGTGAGATAGAGACTATTGCTTTAAAAAACAGTAATTACATCGTCAGTGCATTTGAAAACGCAAAGGAATTTTACAAGAAGCTGGATGAGCTCGTACCGGACCTTATACTGCTTGATGTGATGCTTCCGGATGAGAGCGGCTACGATATCGTGAGAAAGCTCAGAAAACGTCCGGCCACACAGGATATTCCTATTATAATGGTCACAGCCAAGACCACAGAGATGGATATGATAAAAGGGCTTGACGGGGGCGCAGATGATTACATCAAAAAGCCTTTCTCAATCATGGAGCTTATCACAAGAGTAAAGGCACTGCTCAGGAGAACTGTGAAGGAGGAGCCGAAGCTTTTAAAGCTGGATGATCTGGTGATTGACCATGAGCGCCATGTGGTTACAGTGAACAATGAGCCGGTTGACCTTACATACAAGGAGTACGAGCTTTTAAGGCTTCTGATGGGCAGTCAGGGCATAGTCATGACCAGGGAGGTCATCATGAGAAGCGTCTGGGATACTGACTTTGAGGGCGAGACACGTACAGTGGACATGCACATAAAGACACTCCGCCACAAGCTGGGTGACTATGGCAGCAGGATAAAGACAGTCAGAAATGTGGGCTATGTTATAGAATAATAGCTGTTATAATGATTTCTAATATACATAAGCGGAGCGTACAGCATGAAAAAGAAGATTAACTATTATCTGGTAGCAACAGCACTTTTTGTAGCAATTGCCACTATGGTTTCCATGACAGTAATCAACTATTACCTCTTTCAGAAGCAGGTAAAGGAAGATCTGCAGGTCATGGCAGAGACAATAGAAAGCACCGGAATACTAAAACAGGATATAAATGAAATCCCGCAGATTGACGTGGAGGGTATTCGTGTCACCTGGATTGACAAGGACGGCACAGTGATGTATGACAATCAAAATGATGTGAAAAAACTTGAAAATCATGGCGATAGACCGGAAGTTGAATCAGCATTTGATAAAGGTACGGGAGACTGCGTGAGAACATCAGCCACAATGAACAGCAATACCTTCTATCATGCCATAAAGCTCAATGATGGAACGGTACTGCGTGTTTCTATTGCAGCGAGAAGTATCTGGAACATGTTTGCAAGCAGTATACCTGCCATGCTTATAGTGACGGTTATCATAGTAGGAATATGTGTGGTTCTCGCCAAGAGCCTGACCAGAAAGCTCATGAAGCCAATCGAGACACTCGCAGGCAACCTTGAGCAGGCCTCTGTCATCCAGAAAAAGACAGAGTACAAGGAGCTCGTGCCGTTCATGAATGCGATAAGGATACAGCATGAGGGCGTGCTTGCCGCGGCAAAGAGCAGACAGGACTTCACAGCCAATGTGTCACACGAGCTAAAGACTCCGCTCACAGCCATCTCCGGCTACGCAGAGCTCATAGAAAACGGCATGGTCGAAAAGGAGCAGCAGATTCATTTTGCAACTGAAATCAGAAGAAATGCACAGCGCCTGCTTTCCTTAATCAATGATATCATAAAGCTCTCGGAGCTTGATTCCAGCGAGGCGCAGCAGGGCTTTGAACAGCTTGATCTGTACGGTCTGGTCAAGGACTGCATGGAAAATCTACAGGTGAATGCCGAGCAGAGAAAAGTAGCACTCAATTTTGACGGCACTGACTGTATGGTACGAGGCAACAGGCAGCTTCTCACGGAGCTCGTTGAGAATCTCTGCCAGAATGCTATCCGCTACAACAATGAGGGCGGCACCGTAAATGTGACGGTACACAAGCTCGGTGGCAAGACAGTTCTCACGGTCGAGGACAACGGCATAGGCATCCCAAAGGATCAGCAGGAGCGCGTCTTTGAGCGCTTCTACAGAGTGGACAAGAGCCGCTCGAAGGAGACCGGCGGCACAGGCCTTGGGCTTGCGATAGTAAAGCATATAGTGGAGCTGCATGATGCAGGGCTTACGCTCGACAGCGAGGTGGGGCGTGGCACAACAATAAAGGTGGAGTTTTAGCTCCGCCTTTTTGCATGCAGGGCGGGACGTAAGCACACAAGCCCTTGCAAAATCGTGGCGCAGTGTTTATAATCATATGTTAGCAGTGAAAACAAGGCAAAACCAGGAGGAACAGCCATGTATCAGGAAATATCAAAATTACTTATGTACGGAGATTTACCTCAGGACGAGATACTTTATAAATTGGGACAGCTCTTTGAGCAGTTTGAGGTGGGCGAGTACAACAAGACAGAGCTTGTGCGCGACATCAATACACAGGTCAAGAGAATCCTAAAGGTAGCGACAGACTATGGTTTTGATGACAATCTGTGGCACAACTATCTCACTTTCTTCCTTATGATGAGTGAGAATCCGTTTTCCATCACCTGTGAGAAGGCCGGAGCCAGCGATGGCAGCGTAAACGGGCTTGTGGCAAACGATTTCAGGATTTTTAAGAAGCTTTTCGATTATGATTTCAAGCCAATCGAGTCAGCACTCGGAATAGACTGCTTCACACAGATCAGCAATTATAAGGCCATTGTGAAAAAGGACCTTATGTACAATCACAATGTCAGCGAGAAGGTAAGGGCGCTGAGCAAGAAGCTTGAGGCAGCTAAGGACGAGCAGGAGTTCTTTGATGTGGTAACAGGCTTTTACAAGGCATACGGAGTCGGCATGTTTGGGCTCAACAAGGCATTCAGGATTGAGGAGCATCTGGACGGGGGCTTTTCTTTCATGCCAATCAACAATATGGATACGGTCATGCTCGATGACCTGATCGGTTATGAAATCCAGAAGAAAAAGCTCACTGACAATACAGAAGCGTTTGTACAGGGCAAAAAGGCCAACAATGTGTTGCTTTTCGGAGACAGCGGAACCGGAAAATCAACAAGCATCAAGGCCATTGTCAATCAGTATTATGATGACGGACTGCGCATGATTGAGATATACAAGCATCAGTTTAAATATCTGTCAAAAATTATCGCAGCAATCAAAAACAGAAACTACAGATTTATCATATATATGGATGACCTCTCATTCGAGGAGCATGAGATTGAGTACAAGTTCCTAAAGGCAGTTATCGAGGGCGGTGTGGAGACAAAGCCTGACAACATACTGATTTATGCAACCTCTAACCGCCGTCACCTGATCAAGGAGACATGGAATGACCGCAATGACCAGGACAACAGCAATGACAAGCACCACTCAGATACAGTTGAGGAGAAGTTGTCACTTGTAAACCGTTTTGGTGTGACAATCAGCTACTCAAAGCCATCGCAGAAGGAGTTCTTCAATATCGTAACAGAGCTTGCGAGAAAGAGCGGCTGCACACTTTCAGACGAGGAGCTGTGCAGGGAGGCAAACAAGTGGGAACTCAGCCACGGTGGTATTTCAGGACGTACTGCAACACAGTTTGTCAACTACATTATGGCTAACAATTAAGCAGCAGGCATAAGCATGAAAGGATAGTATATGCTCTACCAGATAAGTAATGGCGCTGTCGCATTTGGCGACGACGTCATTTTGCATAGTATAGATTTTGAAATCAGAAACACAGAAAAGATAGCGATAGTCGGCAGAAACGGCTGTGGCAAGACAACACTTTTAAAGCTCATTTCAGGCGAGGTTGAGATGGAAAAGCTCGACAGCGATGAGAGCGCCTTTATTGCAAAGGCAGGAAATCCGGAGATAGGGTATCTGAAGCAGATTGCGTTTGATGATCCTGATGTGACACTCGAGCAGGAGGTGCGTAAATGCTTCGTGAAAATGGACGAGCGAAAGGCAGAGCTTGCGCGCGCGGCGGCAGAGCTCGAGCATGATTATTCCGATGAAAAGGTAGCCAGATATACCGCGATGGAGGAAGCTTTCAAGGATGATGGCGGCTACTATTATGAGAAGGAATATGAGGTCATGATCCGCAAGTTCGGCTTCTCGGATGATGAGCGCAAAAAGCCAATCCGTGACTTTTCCGGAGGGCAGCAGACCAAAATAGCATTCATAAAGCTGCTTTTGTCAAAGCCTGACATACTGCTTTTGGACGAGCCGACCAACCACCTCGATGTCACGACGATTGAGTGGCTTGAGGGCTATCTGAAGTCGTACCCGAAGGCAGTAGTTGTCGTATCCCATGACCGTATGTTTCTCGACAATGTGGTAGATGTAGTATACGAGATAGAGTACGGCACAGCAAGGCGCTATCCGGGCAATTATACCAATTTTATCGCCCGCAAAAAGGAAAACTACGACAAGCAGATGAAGGATCACATCGCCCAGCAGAAGGAGATAGAGCGTTTGCAGCGTATGGTTACGCGCTTCAAGGGCAAGCCGACCAAGACATCCATGGCGCAGTCAAAGCAGAAGGCTATCGACCGCATGGTGATTATCGAGGCACCGGACAAGTACGACAACAAGACCTTCCATGCCAATTTCCAGCCCGAAAAGGAGACCGGAAACGATGTGCTTTATACATCAGAGCTTGCAATCGGCTATGACCATCCGCTCTCCGTAGTGTCGCTCGATTTGAAAAGAGGCGAAAAGCTTGGCATACTCGGCGGAAACGGACTTGGAAAATCGACATTTTTAAAGACTATCGTGGGTAAGATCCCTGCACTTTCAGGCGAGTACCGCTTTGGAACCAACGTGCAGATAGGATATTTCGACCAGCAGATGGCCATGTATACAAGCAACAAGACTGTGCTCGATGATTTTTGGGATGAGTATCCGAATCTCACGGAAACCGAGGCCAGAAATGCACTTGGAGCCTTCCTTTTTTCAGGGGAGGACGTGTTCAAGAACGTAAATATGCTACCCGGAGGAGAAAAGGTCAGACTGGCGCTTTGCAAGATTTTAAAGACCAGACCGAACGTGCTCGTGCTCGATGAGCCAACTAACCATATGGATATCGTAGGCAAGGAAACGCTCGAGAGCATGCTTAAGGACTACAAGGGCACACTGATTTTTGTATCACACGACAGATATTTTGTGAAAAAGGTAGCCACACAGCTGCTTGTGTTCGAGGATGGCACGACCAATCTCTATCAGTTTGGCTATGAGCAGTATCAGGAAAAGCTCGATCGTGAGGCTGAGGAAAGCAAAAATGTATACAGAGGCAATGCAATATTTGGCGGCGCGATAAGCCAGAACGGCAGCAGTCAGACAGGCAGTGATGTAAAACGGAGCACGTCACAAACCGGTGCAGCAGGTAATGTGGGCGAAAGCACCAATGCAAATAGCGCAGCCCAGGCAGGCGGAATGGCTGTCTCATCAACCGGCAAGGCATACTACAACCCGGGCAAGGAGCGCTCAAAGATACAAAAAAAGGTCAAAAAGGCCGAGGAGGACCTGGCGGTCAAGGAAGCAAAGCTCGATGAGCTCAAGGCTGAGCTCATGAAGCCGGAGTATCAGTCAAGCTACTCAAAGCTCACGGAAATCCAAAACGAGATAGACGCTCTCGAGGAAGAAATCCTTATTGATATGGAGGCGTGGGAGGAGCTTTCCTCTCAGCTTGAGGCACTGGGATAGGTTAGATGCGCTGTGGTAGCTTAGAAACGTTGTGATAGCTTAGATGTGCTGTTGTAGTTGAGAAATGTTGCGATAGTGTATAAAAAATCACTCGACTTGATGTTTTTTATTCTGATGAAATCCCTAATCATAGCGAAATCAAGCGATTTCGCGAAAAACCGTAAATAAACCCTTGATTATTTATATAAATTGCATAAAAATGATTGATGAAAACGAAATTTATGGTATAATATTTACATGATACAGACAACGTATCAAATAAACGATAAAGGGGTTGGACATCATGAGAATAACAATTTCAGGAAAAAACATCGAATTAACAGAGGGGCTTAAGCAGGCAGTAGAGGAGAAGCTGTCAAAGCTGGAGAAGTTTTTTAAACCGGACACAGACGTATACGTTACACTCAGCGTAGAAAAGGATAGACAGAAAATCGAGGTTACTATCCCGGCAAAGGGACATGTTATCCGTTCAGAGCAGGTCAGCAATGATATGTACGTATCAATTGACCTCGTAGAGGAAGTAATCGAGAGACAGCTTCGCAAATACAGAACCAAGATTTCCGCAAAGAAGTATGCACCGGCGATATTCCAGGATGATTTCGTGGAGGCAGACGATGCAGAGGACGAGGAAATCAAGATTGTCCGTACAAAGAGATTTGGTATGAAGCCTATGTATCCTGAGGATGCATGCATCCAGATGGAGCTCTCAGGCCACGATTTCTTCGTATTCAGAAATGCAGAGAATGACGAAGTAAATGTAGTCTACAAGAGAAAAGGACATACATACGGACTTATCGAACCGGAATGTTAGACTCTTGTTTTTCATCATAATTTAACCTTTCTTTCATCGAAAACCGGCAGCCGTTGGCTGCCGGTTTTTATGTCTGTTTAACCTCATTTGGTCTTGGATATGCGATTGGTTCCAATGGCAGTAAGACCACAAAAAAATAACCGCCCCAGCCTGGAAACTGAACGGTTATTTTAACTAAGTAAATGATCAGGCGAACCGTTGTTATAGGTAGCACCTTTTTGTTAACTATATTTTAACATTCATTTCTAATCATGTCAAAATTATTTCAAAAAATGAAATAATTGAGAGAATTACATAATTCATAGTCATTGATTTTACTGATGTTTCAGGACATATAAAAAACAATATATTTTTTAGTTTTTAGTTTTCAAAAGAAGCTTGCACAGAAATGTGGAGGCTCTTTTTATGTGAAATAATTAGAGGCTTCCACTATTATGCCAGAAGCCTCTAATTTTTAAGCTGTTTTGGAGATTTTTGCGGTTTCAGCTACTTTTTTCTGGAATTTTTTCGGCTTATGGACTGGTTTTGGGAGCTGTTTTGGGAATTTTTGCGGTTTCAGCTACTTTTTCACGCGATTTTTTCCGGCTTATGGGCTGAGTTTGAGAGCTGTTTTGGAGATTTTTGCGGTTTCAGCTACTTTTCTCGTATTTTTTCCGCCTTATGGGCTGAATTTTGGGAGCTGTTTTAAAAGTTTTATGGATTATAGCTCCTCAAGACCTGCCCACTATGCTATCAACCTAGGGCTATTGTACATTATGCTATGCAAATAGAGCAATTATCAGATATAAAGGCATTGGTTATGCGTCTCAAATCTGACCCGGTTACCGGTTCTAAGACGCAGTCTTGGTTACGATTATGTCGAAAAATCAAAGATAATTCAAGGTTTATTACAGCACCATTCAGAGAAACAAAAGCATTTGAAAAACTATATAATCAACGAACCAGCGTAGAGCGTACGTTCGGAGATTTAAAAGATAATTACAACCTTGATAACATCCGGGTTGCAAAAATGGCAAGGGCAAAAGTCTTTATGGATTTATCTTGTATTGCCCTTATTGCATCAAGACTACCAGATGCAGCCAGCAAGGAAAAAACCACAAAAATAGTACAAATTTATCATTACAAAAATTCTGATATAAAAAGAGCAATATTAAACAAAAACCAACTAAATTAAACCTAAAACCATGTCGTATTTTGTCGAAAACTGCTAATCACATATCAATATTGAAGCTTCTAATAGAAATCTTCAAAATACAAGCGCGTAACGCGCCTAGAATATTGATATATTATATGGAAAAATGAATCCACCAACAAAGAGTGAAATTTCGCAAAAGCGACAAAATTTCAAAAGAAAGACAAAAAAAGAAGTTCTACGAAAAATACAATCGATGGAGGGATGAAATATTTGGGAAGAATTTATTATGAACAGAAAGGACTTATTAACCTCGATGATATCGTAGATATATTTATTGAGGTGGGAAATATACACAATTACCTGGAAAATGCAGCCTTGCGGATTTTGCTTTTTGGCAATCCTGAGCTGAATTTTTATCAGTGCCGATTATTAGTATTGAAGTACGGAGAATCACTTTCACAGGATGATTTGCACGGGCGGATGGTATTTATGAGAATGATACAGCTGCTGGAAGCTAACACAGTTTAAAATAAAATGAGAATTTCTTTTTTGACCGGGCAACCGGTCTTTCTTTTTTGCACAAATGGTGTTATAATTTTGGAAAAATTATGTTGATTACTCATAGCTTTAAAAAAGAAGTATTGCATTGTGTTTAATTAAACCAAAGCATGATAATTCAATCAAAGAAAAGAGGACAAAAATGAACATCGTAGTACTTGCCGGAGGGCTCAGCACAGAGAGAGATGTTTCCTTCAAGACAGGAAGCATGGTAGCTAAGGCGCTCAAAGAGAACGGCCACAAAGTTATATTATTGGATGTATTTATGGGATATAGTGACAGGGAGGAGGACCTGACAGGTATATTTGACCGCGCGGACGAGATAAGCGTGCAGGTCAGCGATATTCCGACAGAGGCACCTGACCTCGCAAAGGTAAAGGCTTCCAGAAAGGACCAGTCACCTTGCTTCTTCGGACCAAATGTCATCAAGATGTGTCAGATGGCAGACATTGTTTTCATGGCACTCCACGGAGAAAACGGAGAGAACGGAAAGATACAGGCAGCATTTGACCTCTTCGGTGTCAAATATACAGGCAGCGATTATTTAAGCTCAGCCATCGCCATGAACAAGGAGACATCAAAGCAGTTCTTCCTTGCAAACGGTATCCCTACTCCAAAGGGCATTTCCATGACCAGAGCGATCAGACAGGACGATATCACAAAGCTTGACCTGACACTTCCATGCGTGGTAAAGCCATGCTGCGGCGGTTCAAGCATCGGTGTCACTATCGTTAGGGATGCGGCAGAGTTCAAGGCGGCACTTGACGATGCCTTCAAGTGGGAAAATGAGCTGGTTATCGAGGAATTTGTACAGGGCAGGGAGTTCTCTGTCGGCGTTATCGAGGGAAAGGCTCTTCCTATTATAGAGATTGCACCGAAGGAGGGCTTCTACGATTATAAGAATAAATACAAGGCGGGCAGTACAGTAGAGACATGTCCGGCCGAGCTTCCTGAGCAGGTGACAAAGGATATGCAGCACTATGCCGAGGAGGTTGCGCGTGTTATCGGGCTTGACACATATTCACGCTCAGACTTTTTGCTCAACGACAAAAATGAGATGTTCTGCCTCGAGGCAAACACACTGCCGGGCATGACTCCGACCAGTCTTCTGCCACAGGAGGCAGCGGTTATCGGTATGAGCTTTAATCAGCTCTGTGAGCATCTGATTGACATATCTTTGAAAAAATATGAGGTGTAGCATGTCGGATAAGTACATGAAGAATCTTACATTTGCAAATATTGCAAAGGCCTGTGAGGGCACATACATAGGCGATGAGACACTGCTTGATACGACAATCACCGGCGCCGTCATAGACAGCAGACAGGTGAAGGAGGGCTATCTTTTTATCCCGATAAAGGGAGAAAGGGTGGACGGACACAAATTCATTCCGACTGTGTTTGAGCAGGGGGCGGCAATTGTGCTCTCTGAGCATGAGCTGACGGATCCGGCAGGCCCATATGTGCTTGTTGAATCAACCACCGATGCCATGAAAAAGCTCGCGGCATTTTACAGAAAAAGCCTTGATATCAAGGTGGTGGGTATCACCGGAAGTGTCGGCAAGACCAGCACCAAGGAGATGATATCATCAGTCCTTGAGCAGAAATACAGCGTCCACAAGACCGCAGGCAATTTCAACAACGAGATAGGCCTGCCACTCACCATTTTCGGAATCAGGGAAAGCCATCAGGTAGCGGTTCTTGAGATGGGCATATCTGATTTTGGCGAGATGCACAGACTTTCTACTATGTCTTGCCCGGATGTCATGGTCATCACCAATATCGGCTACTGCCATCTGGAGTTTTTGGGCGACAGGGATGGTGTGCTTAAAGCCAAGACAGAGTGCTTTGAGCATATGATGCCGGATGCGGTCGCAGTGCTGAATGCAGATGACGACAAGCTGGCCACAGTGCAGACTGTAAATGGAAAGCCTGCCATATACTATGGCAAGGAATCGGCTTCAGGCGTTCATAAATCAGTATATACCACAAATATTGAAAACCTGGGCTTTGACGGCATGAAGGCTCATTTTGTCACTCCGGAGGGTGAGTTTGATGCACACATTCACATCCCG
>OLPL01001553.1_pt1 | contig 13852 bp, 10 predicted proteins | sample 1673211 | NCBI WGS metagenome assembly OLPL01 (sample SAMEA3136766, study PRJEB25190) | human gut metagenome | reverse complement strand
ATGAATCATAGCATGTAATATCAAGGCTCATGCCAACAACATCATCTGTACCAAAAAGCTGCCTGGCATCTGTATCTGAGATTACACATACATTTTTGCCCTCTTCAATCTCTGTTTCGCCAAAATAACTTCCATATTTCATATCGGAATTATTGATCATTTTGGCATCGGGACCTTCACCTGTCAGCATGATAGAAAAATTCCCCTTACCGGTCACCGTTTCACCATCGTAATTGTTTGAAACACTAACACCACCTACTGTATCGAGCTTACGGATTTCCTGTACATCATCCGGTGTGATCCATTCATCTTCCGTCATGGCATCATTACTGACATCGATAGCGATCAGCCCTGAGCCAATTCCATCGATCTCACTGTTCATCTGATTCTTCGTTCCTTCGCCGATGGAAACGATTGCAATGACCGAAGCAATGCCAATAATAATTCCCAGCATGGTAAGAAATGAACGTCCTTTATTTGCCCGGATATTCTGGACAGCCATTTTTATATATTCATATAATCCGCCCATCAGACACCTTCTTCTGCATTATCTGTCTCTGTATTTTCACCATTCACATCTCCGGATCTATCAGCAGCTTCTGCCTGCATTCCCTCTTCCAGGGAACCAAGGTCACGGATAACTTCATCACCTTCTTTAATGCCGTCAAGCACTTCTACATATTCGTCCGAACTGATTCCTGTTGTGATATCCTTTTTGGTAATAACCCCATTCTCAAGTACATAACAGAAAGAGCCCTCTTTTCCTATATTAACTACTTCAGACGGAAGTACAACTACATTGTCCGCTTCTTCCGCATGAATTGTTACTTTGGCATCCACGCCAAGAAAAATATCTTCATCCGGATTCTTGATACGAATATCCGCAGAAATCAAAGAAGCACCTTTTTCATTCTGAGTAGCAACATGGCTGATACTCGTTACTTCACCTTCATAAGTTTTTCCTGCAATGGTGATGTCCGCAGACTGACCTTCTTTCACTTTATCATAATCGTATTTCGAAACATTTACATTCACATCTACTTTATCAGTATTCTGTAAGGTGAACAATTCCATTCCCTGTGTTGCAGTTGCACCTTCAACCACAGAAACTTTTGTAACCACACCATTAAAATCAGCCTTGATTCCTTTCTTTGCTGCTTCTACAAGTTCCTGTGCAGACATCTGATCCAGTTCAGAAAGATTATTGGTAATTTCCATTTTTTCTTTTTCTTCTTCAGTCACAGCACCCGTATCTGCTTCTGCAGCCGCTTCCTTCGAGGAAAGTTCTGACTGAAGTTCTGCAAGATTATTACTTGCTTTTTCAAGTTCATTCTCCAGTGCAGTAGTATCCGCTGTCACAGCAGTATCATCCGTGCTGGAAGAAGCAGATGCAGAAACATCTGCAGACGTTCCGTCAGAAACAATGTCAGCCTCGCCGGTGAAGTCAGACATTACCGGAGCAGCCGGCTTCTGCGCTTTATAATCTTCATAAGCTGTTTTTGCATTCTGATATGTAATCTGCGCTTCACTTCTCATCTGCTCTGCTATCTCAAGTGCATTTTCATTATCATCACTCTGGTCTGCAGACCACGCCTGAAAAGCCATCTGATAACTGTTCTCTGCCTGATTGTAATCCGACTGTGCCTGATTCATTTCATTGTTCAGTGTATTCAGCTGATTTTGATACGCAGGAAGGGTTTCATTCTGATATGTAGTCTGTGCCTGTGCATATTCACGCTGTATTTCCTGCTGCTGTGCCTCCTGTGCGGCAGCTGCATCTGCCTGTTTCTTTGCAGCAGCTTTGGAAGATGCTGCCTGTGCATTGGCATTTGCCTGCGAAATCCTTGCTTTCAGACTTGCAACATAATTTTCCTGAGCGGCAACCTGCTGTTTTAGACTTGCCGCATCACCTGCCGCATTCTGTTGCTTCCGAACTGCCTCATCCGATTTTTTTAAAGTATTTTTCATATCCAGTTTTCCGGACTCTACATTCAGATCAGCTTTCTTCGCTTCTCTCTCCAGGTCTTTCTGATCAAATTCGATCAGACTAGTTCCTGCTTTTACAGTTTCACCTTCTTTCAACGCAGCTGTATCAACTTTGGCATTGACAGGAGAAAAATATGTTTTCTGTTCTTCACTTACTACTGTACCACTGATTTCTACCGTTTGCTGAACATTATCGCGGACAGCTGATACTGTTTTCACCTGCGGAATTGCCGAATCCGCTGCATTCATACTGCCATAGATATTGACACCGGCTACTACTGCCACGACCAGAATCCCAACTCCGATCACCAGTTTCTTTTTGGACTTTTTCTTTTTCATTATGCCTCCTCCTGGTCAAAATCCGGATTGATTGTATCCGATTCTATCTTACCATCCATAATACGCACTACACGTCTTGCCTGTGCTGCAATACCATTATCATGCGTGATCAATATTACTGTTCTTCCTGTTTTATGCATTTTCTTTAAAATTGCAAGAATCTCCTTACTGGATGCAGAATCCAGGTTTCCTGTCGGCTCATCTGCAAGAATGACCGGAGGCTGTGCAGCGATTGCTCTTGCAATTGCCACACGCTGCTGCTGCCCACCGGACATCTCACTTGGCTTATGATCCATACGTTTTTCCAGGCCAACCATTTTCAGAGATTCGATAGCCAGTTCATGTCTCGTCTTACGATCAATTCCACGATAGATCAGCGGCAATTCTACATTTTCAATTGCATTCAGATTTGCAATAAGATTAAATCCCTGAAAGATAAATCCAATTTCATGGTTTCTTACCTCCGAGAGTTCATTGTCCGTCATTTCGGACACATCAGTCCCGTTCAGATAATACTTTCCCGAGGTAGGCACATCGAGACACCCAAGCATATTCATAAAAGTTGACTTGCCAGAACCTGATTGCCCGATGATTGCCACCAGTTCTCCTTTTTTTATTTCAAGGCTCACATGATCCAGGGCTCTTACTTCATTTTCGCCGGGATTATAAATCTTGCAAAGGTCTTCCACCTTGATCAGCGTATCATTCATATTCTGCATTCTCCTTTGATGTCGCTGTTTATTGTTTCTGTATTATGCTTATTTTTTTCTGGCACCAGAATCTCTGTCATGCATTTTCAAGAAACGCTTTGTATGCTTTCTTCGCCTCATAAATATCGGCTTTGCTTGTTACTTCCCACGGTGCATGCATACTCAGGACCGCCACACCACTGTCTATCACATTCATTCCGTAAAGTGCTGCGATATAAGCGATCGTTCCGCCGCCTCCCACATCTACTTTGCCAAGTTCTGCTGTCTGGAAGGCAACATTACTGTCATCAAAAATACCACGTACTTTTGCCACATACTCTGCATTGGCATCGTTAGATCCGGACTTTCCTCTTGCACCTGTAAATTTATTAAGAACGATTCCTCTTCCAAGATATGCTGCATTTTTCTTTTCGAAGCATTCTCCGTAAGCCGGGTCATAGCCTGCACTTACATCAGAAGAAAGCATAAAGGAATTCTTAAGAGTTCTTCGGAGTGCCAGTCCGGAATAACATCCCATAGCTTCTAGAAGCTCTGCCACAGTATTTTCGAAGAAATTAGACTGCATGCCAGTAGCTCCTACACTTCCAATTTCTTCTTTGTCCGTCAAAAGACAGCAGCTGGTACGTTTTGGTGCTTCCATCTCAAGCATTGCCACAAAAGAAGTATATGCGCAGACACGGTCATCCTGTCCATATGCTGCGACCATACTGCGGTCAAGTCCGCAGTCACGAGCTTTGCCCGCCGGAACGATCTCCAGTTCTGCTGAAAGAAAATCCTCTTCCTCTACACCATATTTTTCTCCCAGAATCCGAAGGACATTATTTTTGACTGCTTCCTTCTTCTTCTCGTCCTTTTCCTCTTTCAGTGGTCTGCTGCCGATCAGAATGTCAAGATTCTCGCCCTCGATCACCTCTGCGGCCTTTTTCTGGAGCTGTTTACCTGCAAGATGAATCAGAAGATCTGTGATATATACGACCGGATCATCCTCATCTTCACCAACATTCACATTTACTACTGTACCATCCTTCTTCACGATCACACCATGAATCGCCAATGGAAGTGCTACCCACTGATATTTCTTCACCCCGCCGTAATAATGGGTATCCAGATATACCAGATCCGTATCTTCATATAAAGGATTCTGTTTTACATCCAAACGTGGAGAATCAATGTGTGCTCCAAGAATATTCATTCCCTTTTCTATCGGTTCCTGTCCGATATGGAACATAGCCATGATCTTTTTCATGCCGACAGCATAGATCTTATCTCCGGCTTTGATCTGCTCACCGGATGCAAGTTTATTTTCTAATGAAACATATCCTGCTGCTTCTGCTTCTCTGGTAAGCTCCAGGACACATTCACGCTCTGTCTTACCGGCATCCAGAAATGTACGATAATTTTTTGCAAGTTTCTCCAGTTCCTTCTCATCTGCTTCCTCATAAGAAAGCCATGCATTTCTTCTTTCCATAATATATAAAACCACCTTTCGTTTGATTCTCAAAATTCTTTCAACATTATACGCCAATATTTTACGTATTTCTACATTCTTCCAGATTCTTAATAAAGATATAAGATTTGTATAAGAAATTTGGCTCTTCCTATCATTTTCTTCACAGTTTCTTTTTTATTATATCCCGAATCGCTTGCATTTCTGCATCTTCCCGCTCTATAATAATTTTGTTTTTTCAAGAATGCTTCCGGCTTCATAATTATATTGATATCCTGACTTTATAATAGTTACAGCCGAACTTTAAATGTACCTTAAATACACAGATAAATCACACTTTTTATAAAGGAGTTTTTCATGCAGCAGGCAACTGAATTAAAAAAGCAGCTTCAATCCATCCACAGAAAAAGTTATCCCGCCTACAAATCTCTGAAAGGCAGTTACCAGTTTGGGCATTATATCCTTTCCATCGATCATGTACAGGGAGATCCTTTTGCATCTCCCTCCCACATCAGTGTCCATATTTCCCGCAAAGATGCCGGTTTTCCGGATGCCTACAGCAAAAACAATCTCACATGTATCACCCTTGCCGACCATCTGACGCGCCAGTTTGAACAGCAGATAAACCACTATTCCTTCCGTGCAAAAGGTTCTGGTAAAAGCGGTCTGATTTCCGTCAGCCACTGTGGACAGGAAATCCTTTCCAGAACCGCATGTGAAATCACATCCAAAGGCATCACTGCCAGATTTTTTATTGGTTTTCCTGCAAATGGCCGTACCATTAATGCACCCGAACTGGAAAAGATTCTGTTCGATTTTCTTCCTGCCTGTGTAGAAAACACTTTCTTTTACAAAAACATAAATCAGGAAGAACTGGAACAAACCATTTTTCTCGCCGAAGATCAACAGGCAATCCGGGAACAGTTGAAAGAAAAAAAACTGGTGGCATTTGTTGCAGATGGTGCTATACTCCCACGGGAAAGTGGTATTTCCTCCCGTCCGATGAAGCATTCTGTCCCGTTTATTTCTCCGGAATCGCTCCGTATAACTATGAATCTTCCGCATAAGGGAAAAATTATCGGAATGGGAATTCCACAGGGCATCACCCTGATCGTCGGCGGTGGATATCATGGCAAATCCACTCTTCTGAATGCCCTGGAACTTGGTGTATACAATCATATTGCCGGAGACGGGCGAGAATACGTGATCACGGATGACACCGCATTAAAGCTCCGTTCCGAGGATGGACGTTCTATCAAAGACGTGGATATTTCTCTGTTTATCAATGATCTGCCAAACAAAAAAAACACCCATTGTTTTTCAACAGCGGATGCCAGTGGAAGTACGTCTCAGGCTGCCGGCATTATTGAGGGAATGGAAGCCGGAAGCAAAGTTTTTCTTCTGGATGAAGATACTTCTGCCACCAACTTCATGGTGCGGGATACGTTCATGCAGGAAATCATCTCCCGTGAAAAGGAACCGATCACTCCATTTCTCGAACGGGCACAGAAGCTGTATACAATTGCCGGAATTTCTACGCTTCTGGTTGCCGGAAGTTCCGGTGCATTTTTCCACATTGCAGACACAATTATCCAGATGGACTGCTATCGTCCTGTGGATATCACACGCAAAGTCAAAGAAATCTGTGGAAAATATCCTCTGAGTCCAGCCAAAGTTCCTGCATTTGTTATGCCTGACAGTCACAGGATCATACAAAAAAATACTCCTGTGATTCGCTCACATGGACATGGCACAGGCAAACCGGATCGTCTCAAAATAAAAGTTCATGGAAAAGCTGGATTCCTGCTTGGAAGACAGGAAGTAGACCTTCGCTACGTTGAGCAGCTCATAGATCCAGAACAGACCGCAGCCCTCGGATTGCTCCTGAAATATGCGTTGGAGCATCTGGCTGACGGGAAAAAAACTATCCCGGAGATTGTTGATTATCTTCAGAAACAAATTCATACAAAAGGCCTTATCGCCTTCGCTGATGGTTCTTACCTGCCATGTGGATATGCCATCCCGAGAATCCAGGAAATCTACTCCTGTTTTAATCGATATCGCCAATAACGAAAGCAGCCGCCCTCCTGACGTTCTTGCCAGGTGGCGGCTGTTTAGTGTTCTGTTTTATTTTTTAGGGAAAGGAAAGAGTTCCGGCAACTCTCCCGGCATTGAAGTGCTACCGGATTTCTTAAAGGGGGTTTCCTTTAAGACAAGTACATCATACAATATAAATGTGAGGAGTTTTTGTCCTTTTTCTAATATATTTCTAAAATTTCTAAAATAAATATTTATATTTGTTGAATAAACTTTATTCTTCGTGATTACAATCTTCTGTCAAATATCTTTTTATGCTTTTCGCTTATCCAGCTTCCTGGAGAGCATCATGCCAAGTCCCTGCAGGATCTGCACAAGCACTACCAGAATTACAATCGTTATGATCATGATGTCTGTCTGATAGCGGTAATATCCATAACGAATAGCGATATCTCCAAGTCCGCCGCCACCAACAGTTCCTGCCATAGCGGAATAACCAAGAATTGTTCCGACGGCGATTGTTACTCCGACAAGAAGAGAAGTTCTTGCTTCTGCAAGAAGAACTTTCCAGATGATCGTCGGTGTTCCTGCGCCCATGCTGACTGCTGCCTCGAGTACTCCCAGTTCCACTTCTTTCAGCGAAGATTCCACCATACGGGCAATGAACGGAGCCGCTGCAATCACAAGCGGTACGATCGTTGCACTGGAGCCATAGCTCTGTCCCACGATCAGTTTGGTAAGTGGAATCACAAGAATCAGGAGAATCAAAAACGGAATACTTCTGAAAATATTCGTGAGCACATCCAGTACTTTGTAAACAACTGCATTCGGATGAATCCCCTCTTTGTCTGTTACTGCAAGAAGAATTCCCAGCGGAAGTCCCAGCACATATCCGAAAAATGTGGATACAAGCGTCATATACAAAGTATCTCTGGTTCCTTCCAGCAGCATTGTAATTGTTGTATTATCCCACATCAGACTTCAACTCCTCTACTCCCATATTTGTATCTTTCAGATACTGAATCATCTTATCTGCAACTTCCTCGATCTCGGGAAGCTGCAGGATCATTTCACCTTCTGCTGCTCCACCAATATTCTTGGTATCAGCATACAGAATATTGACCGGCGTCCGATAGGTCAATACCAGATTGGCAATGACCGGTTCAAAAGAAGATTTATCCCGGAAAGTTACACGAACCAGACGTTTGCCTTCCATTTTCTGAATCTGCGTTCTTCCACTGAATACCAGTCGGCGTGCCGCTTCTGTCTTCGGGCTTCTGAACAGTTCTTCTACTGTTCCGGATTCTACCAGTGTTCCACTCTCCAGAACAGCTACACGATTGCAGATTTCCTGTACCACACTCATTTCATGTGTGATAACTACGACAGTGATTCCATAATCACGGTTAATCTCTTTGATCAGTTCCAGAATTGCTTTTGTTGTCTGTGGATCCAGTGCACTGGTCGCCTCGTCACAGAGCAGGATTTTCGGATCACTTGCCAGAACTCGTGCAATTGCAACACGCTGTTTCTGACCACCGGAAAGCTGTGATGGATAAGAAAGAGCTTTTTCTTCCAGTCCTACTACTTTCAGATATTCCAGGGCTTTTTTACGTGCTTCTTTCTTACTGATTCCCGCAATTTCCATCGGAAAACACACATTATCAAGAGCAGTTCTCTGCATGAGCAGATTAAAATGCTGGAAGATCATTCCTATATTCTGACGCTCCTTACGGAGTTCTTTTTCAGAAAGTTCTGTAAGATTCTTACCATTCACCCGGACAGTTCCGGATGTTGGTCTTTCCAATAGATTCAGACATCGCACCAGTGTACTTTTACCCGCTCCGGAGAGACCGATAATGCCGAAAATCTCTCCCTTTTCTATGGAAAAACTGATGTTTCTGGCCGCCTCTACCGTCCCGTTTTTTGTGGAAAAGCTTTTACAGAGGTTTTCTACCTGTATCATCGGTTCCATTTAAACTGTTCCCCCGTTCCCTTGAAATATCTGTGTTACAACTTATTCATCAATACTCCCAGCCGTATTATTCTGCAGCTTCTTCTGTAGTCTCTGTTTCTGTGTCTGTAGTAACATCTGCTGTTTCTTCTTTATCAGCATCTGCATCTGCGGAATCTTCAAAAGGTATAACTGCTCCGTCATACTTCTCATTAATAAAGTCTTTGATCTCATCGGATTTCAAAGTATCTACCAGTGCTTTGATTGCTTCACTCTCTTCATTTCCTTCTTTGACCGCAATTACATTTACATATGTTTTTGCTGCTTCAGAATCAGATGTCTCATGAGCGATAGAATCTTTGGATACGGAATATCCTGCCTGCAGAGCATAGTTTCCATTCAGCACGACAAATGCGACTTCATCCTTAACACGGGAAACCTGTGCAGCTTCCAGTTCTTCGATCTTGATATTCTTCGGATTTTCTTCAATATCTTTCACAGTTGCTTCCAGTCCGGCTCCGTCTTTCAGTGTAATCACACCGTTATCCTGGAGAAGAAGAAGTGCTCTCGCTTCGTTTGTCGTATCGTTTGGAACTGCAATGGTATCACCATCTTCCAGTTCATCCAGTGATTTCTTTGTTCCAGGATAAATTCCAAATGGTTCATAATGGATACCACCTGCATTTACCAGATGTGTTCCCTGCTCTTCATTGAAATTGTCCAGGTATGGGATATGCTGGAAATAGTTTGCATCAAAATCACCGCTTTCTACTACCAGGTTCGGCTGTACATAATCGTCAAATACAGTTACTTCAAGGTCCCAGCCTTCTTTTTCAAGGATTGGTTTTGCTTCTTCAAGGATTTCTGCATGTGGTGTAGCGGATGCTGCTACTTTAATGGTTCCTTTTTCTGCATCAGCGCTTACCAGAACGCCGTTTGCTGTGATTGCTCCGATTGCCAGTGCTGCTGCAAGTGATACTGTGATAATTTTTGTGTTTTTCATAATAAATTCCCTCTCTTTTCTCGTTCTATTTAAATTTTCTTATATTTTGTTTTATTTTTCTCTATTCAATTGTATTCTATATTCAGTTGTAAATTCGGATTACCTGTCAGATAAGCTTAAAAAGGCAATAAAAAAAACAGGAACCCATGTCGGATTTTCCTGTTCATGTAATCTACATTATATCTGATCGATACATTTATATTCACATTCTTGACATCTTATTCAGACTGCATTACTCTGATCCGCTGATGCCACAGGAAGTTTCCGATACATTAAAGCACAGTTAGACATACACATGTACATTCGCATTTCCTTATCCATCATACACATGACATTTCTCTGTTCTGCATTCTTTGTAAACATGATTCTTCCTCCTTGATAGTTTTCTCTCGGTTTTGTTTTCCTATCTTTCCGATAGGTTTAATATACTACTACTTTTTGGATATGTCAACACCTTTTTCAACTTTTTGTTTTCAGCAGTTTTTCCATGCCTGACATTACTGTGCATACGTTCACAGTAACTGCTTGACACTATTTTTCTATAATGATAGGATACTCTTAAATGGCTGGTTACCAAGTATCAGTCATACTATAGTAAACAATATGAATCAACAGATAACAGGAGAAATATATATGCAGAAAAAAGCAATCATCGCCATGAGCGGCGGAGTTGACTCCAGCGTAGCAGCCTACCTGATGGTTAAGGAGGGCTACGACTGTGCCGGTGCGACTCTGAAGCTTTATGATAATCCACAGTGCAGTTTCCCGGGACACCGTGCCTGCTGCACCCCATCTGATACTGAAGATGCCAGAAGCGTTGCCGCACGACTTGGAATGCTCTATTACGTCTTCCCAATGCATGATGAATTCCGTCACAGCGTCATTGACAAATTTGCCGATACTTATCTGCACGGTGGCACACCGAACCCGTGTATTGACTGTAACCGTTTTCTGAAATTCTCTGCCCTTCTCGACAAAGCAAGAGAACTTGGCTGTGAATACATCGCAAGCGGACACTATGCACGTCGTGAACAGGATCCGGAAACAGGACGTTTTATTCTGAAAAAGGGCCTCGATCCGACAAAAGATCAGAGCTATGTTCTCTACGCCATGACGCAGGATCAGCTGGCGCATACATTGTTTCCACTTGGCAGCTACACCAAAAAAGAGATTCGTCACATTGCCCAGGAACAGGGCTTTATCAATGCAGATAAACCGGACAGTCAGGATATCTGCTTCGTGCCGGACGGAGATTATGCTTCCTTTATTGAACAGTATACCGGACAGTCTTCGGAACCCGGTGATTTCGTAGATAAAGAGGGCAACGTACTCGGCAAACACAAAGGTCAGATTCACTATACAATCGGTCAGCGCCGCGGTCTTGGAATTTCTGCACCGGAATCCCTCTATGTATGTGGCAAATCCCTGGATTCCAACAAGGTTATCCTTGGCGGCAAACAGGATCTGATGAGCACCTGCTGTTACATCAACGACATTAACCTGATTCCATGGGATCATCTGGACAAGCCGATCAAATGCAAAGTCAAGACACGCTACCGTCAGCCGGAACAGCCTGCAACTGTAGAACAGCTTGGTGATGATCTGCTCAAGATCACATTCGAAGAACCACAGAGAGCAGTTACTCCGGGACAGGCTGCTGTTCTCTATGATGGAGACATGGTTCTCGGTGGAGGAACGATTCTTCCAGAAGGACTTGCCTCTACAAAATGATATAACGCAAAACACCTCACAGGTTTTATCCTGTGAAGTGTTTTTTTCATACGCGCCTTATTATCCCATCTGTACGATTACATGATATTCTTTTTTACCATCAACCAGCGGAATCTGATTTCCGGCAATTTTTTCTCCATCCACTTCAATCCAGCTGACACCTTTTTGTACACCCTCTGGTTTGTGAATCTCAATATGATATTCAGCATTTCTGAAACGACGATCCACTTTAAAATCACCAAACTTACCCGGGAGACACGGATCTACAATAAGTCCGTCATAATCCGGCTGAATTCCCAGCAATGCCTGAGACAGGTTTACAAAAGTCCATGCTGCTGTTCCTGTCAGCCAGCTGTTCTTCGCTTCCCCAAATCTCGGTGCATCTGCACCTGCAACCATCTGTGAATATACATAAGGTTCTGTTCGATGGATCTCACTGATCTCCTCAATATACGATGGACATATCTTACGATAAATTTCAAAAGCTCGGTCTCCTCTTCCGATCACAGTCTCTGCAATAGAGATCCACGGATTATTATGGCAGAAGATACCGGCATTTTCTTTGTATCCCGGTGGGTAGGAAGTAATTTCCCCAAGTTCCAGATGATATCTCGTGTATGCCGGCTGAAGAATCATGACTCCATACTTTGTTTCCAGACGCTCATGTACAGAATCCAATGCTTTTTCTGCCAGTCCCTCTTCTTTTCCAATACCTGCCATAACACAAAAGCCCTGCGGTTCAATAAAGATTTTTCCTTCCTCACACTCTTTTGATCCAACTTTTTCGGACTGCGCATCATATGCACGAAGGAACCATTTTCCATCCCATCCTGCATCCAGAACTGCCTGATACATCTCATCGACTGCTTTTTCTGCCTCTGCTGCCAGTTCTTCATGACCTGTACGTCTGCAGAGCTCTTCAAACTCTTTTCCATATTTTACAAACATACCTGCAATAAATACAGATTCCGCTACCGGTCCCTCAGACGGTCCGGTCGTCTGGAAAGATTCTCCCGGTTCACTGGAAAAACAGTTCAGATTCAGACAATCATTCCAGTCTGCCCTTCCGATCAGAGGAAGTTTATGCGGTCCAAGATGTGTTACTGTATAATGGAAAGATTTGTCCAGATGTTCAAACAGCGGAACCGCTGAACCTTTCTTACAATCAAACGGTACCTGTTCTTCAAGAATTCCATAATCTCCGGTTTCTTTGATATATGCAGCCACTGCTGCGATCAACCATAATGGATCATCATTAAATCCGCTTCCAACATCCAGATTTCCCTGTTTCGTCAATGGCTGATACTGATGATAGGCACTTCCATCCGGGAACTGTGTGGACGCGATATCAATAATCCTCTCTCTTGCACGCTCAGGAATCAGATGTACAAATCCCAGAAGATCCTGACAGGAATCACGGAATCCCATACCACGGCCTGTTCCAGACTCATAATAGGATGCAGATCTGGACATATTGAACGTAACCATACACTGGTACTGATTCCAGATATTTGCCATACGGTTTACATTTTCGTCCTTACTTTCTACATGGTAACGGGAGAGCAGCTTGGACCAGTAAGCATTCAGCTCTGCAAATGCTGCATCAACCTGCTGTGTTGTCTGGAACTGTTCCAGGATTTTGTGAGCCCCATCCTTGCGGATTACATTAGGAGCAATGAACTTCTGATCCTGAGGATTTTCACTGTAGCCAAGAACGAAAACCAGATCACGGGATTCTCCGGCGGAAAGTGTGAGATTAATCTGATGGCTTGCAATAGGATACCAGCCGCTGGCTACGGAATTACCTGCTTTGTTTTTCTTTACAGCATCAGGGAAAGCGTTTCCGTTATTATGTCCCAGGAAAGCATCTCTGCTTGTGTCATATCCGTCTACCGGACAGTTTACGCTGAAGAAGCTGTAATGTTTGCGGCGTTCGCGGTACTCTGTTTTGTGATAAATTGTGCTGCCTTCGATTTCAACTTCACCAATACTTAAGTTTCGCTGGAAGTTTGTGCTGTCATCAACTGCATTCCAGAGACAGAACTCTACATAAGAAAAAAGAGAGAAAGTCTTGGGTTTGTCAGTGGTATTGGTAAGAGTCAGTTTATTGATCTCACAGGAAGTATTTACCGGTACAAAAGCCAGAAGATCAGCCTTTAATCCGTTTTTAGAAGAGAGAAAACGGCTGTATCCGATTCCGTGATGACATTCATAGGAATCCACAGGTGTTTTGGAAGGCATTGTACCTGGATTCCAGATATCTTCGCCATCATGGATGTAATAATATTTGCCGTTGGAATCTACCGGAATATTGTTGTAACGGTAGCGTGTGATGCGTAGAAGCTTGGCATCCTTATAAAAGCTGTAGCCTCCGCAGGTATTGGAAATCAGGGAGAAGAAATCCTGAGTTCCCAGATAGTTGATCCATGGAAGGGGTGTGTCAGGGGTTGTGATGACATATTCTTTCGCCTGATCATCGAAATAACCGAATTTCATAAAAAATCCTCCTATTTGTTGTGATGAGATAAGACATGTTTGCTGAAAATACAGAAAATTAAATCACGAAAACGAATAAGTTCAGAAAGGAACGACATGGAATCGTGAGACATTCTGCTGTTTTTCCTTAGTATAGCGGAATAAAATGA
>OLPL01001547.1_pt1 | contig 13883 bp, 7 predicted proteins | sample 1673211 | NCBI WGS metagenome assembly OLPL01 (sample SAMEA3136766, study PRJEB25190) | human gut metagenome | reverse complement strand
TATCTGGAGGTTTCCATATCTGGCAGCCAAGTATGGCGGAGGAATTTTTCTGCTGATCTATATTATTCTGGCAATGACATTTGGATATTCCATGATCATAGCAGAAACAGCACTTGGGCGTATGACGAAGAAAAGTCCGGTAGGTGCGTTCGGCAAATTTGGCAAATCAAAATGGCTTTCTTTTGGGGGCTGGATCAATGCGATCATCCCGATTCTGATCGTGCCGTATTATTCCGTTATCGGCGGATGGGTAATCAAATATCTGGTTGAATATGTAAAAGGAAATACTCAGAATCTGGCAACGGATGGTTATTTCTCAGAATTTATTTCAAATGGAGTATCCACAGAGATCTGCTTCCTGGTATTTGCATTATTTACAGTAGGGATCATCTATGCAGGTGTTCGAAATGGCGTAGAGCGTGTGTCTAAATTTATGATGCCGGTTCTGGTATTTTTATCAATCGTGATCACGGTTTATTCTGTGACAAGACCTGGAGCTCTGGAGGGCGTTAAGTACTTCCTGATTCCAAATCCGAAGAATTTTTCATGGATGACAGTAGTAGCTGCAATGGGACAGATGTTCTATTCACTTTCTATTGCAATGGGTATTCTGGTGACATTTGGTTCCTACATGAAGAAAGACGTGTCTATTGAAAGTTCAACAACTAATGTAGAGATCTTTGATACTGCAATTGCAATTATGGCAGGCTTGATGATCATCCCGGCAGTATTTGCATTTTCTGGTGGAGATCCAAATACTCTGCAGGCTGGTCCGGCGCTGATGTTCATCACGATCCCGAAGGTCTTTGCAAGTATGGGACTTGGAACACCGATTGGTATTCTGTTTTTTGTATTGGTGCTCTGTGCGGCACTGACAAGCTCCATTGCCCTGACAGAAAGTGCAGTATCTACCTTCCAGGATGAACTGAAATGGTGCAGACAGAAATCCACACTGGTTGTTGGTGCGATCATGATCGTCCTTGGCAGCCTGTCATCCCTTGGCTATGGACCACTGGCATGTGTGAAGATCATCGGAATGCAGTTCCTTGATTTCTTTGACTTCCTGACAAACTCTGTGATGATGCCGATCGCGGCATTTGCGACCTGTCTTCTGATCTCCAGAGTGATCGGTGTGAAGAAGATCGAGGAAGAAGTTCTGCATGGCGAAGGCACATTTAAGAGAAAGAAAGTCTTTAATTTTATGATCCGGTATCTCTGCCCGATCTTTGCGATAATCATTCTTTTGAGTTCCGTGGCGAACGCATTTGGATGGATTTCCATGTAAAACAGATATAAATATAGAAGAACATCTTGTTGAAAGAGAGTTTCGTAGATTTTTCGTTTATTCTTTCACACAAGGTGTTCTTTTTTTGATAAAATGATGATACAAGGTTAAAGGGACTGAAACTATATAAGTCCGGATACCGGAGGAGGAATATTGTCTATGTTCAGAATAGCAATATGCGATGACAGTGAAAGAGATTTACGTTTAAATTTGGATATGGTAAATAAATGGAAAGATGATAATTCCGACAGTGAGATTGTGGTGGATGCGTTTCACAATCCGAATGATCTGCTGGAAAGTCATACAGAAGATATGTATCATTTGTGGATATTGGATATTGTGATGCCGGAGCGGGACGGAATCAGTCTGGCACGCGAAATTCGCAAAAAAGGCGACGAGACAATGGTCATATATACTTCGTCCACCACAGAATATGCAATGGATGCTTTTGGAATCCATGCACTGGGATATCTGCCAAAGCCGGTCGAGTACGCAGAACTGAAAAAAACACTCGATATGACCAAGACTTTATATGATGCAAGACCACAGAAATATATGCATATCATGAGTGAAGAAGGTCCGCAGAAGGTTCCGATCATGGACATTACTTATGTAGAAAATATAGGAAGAAATGTAAGATACAACCTTCGAAGCGGACGGGAGATCGAAGCAGGCAGACGTAACGGAACTTTTGAGGAGGTGGTTGCACCCCTTGCAGATGAAAAGGAATTTGTGCAGACACATAAATCATTTTTTGTGAATCTGAAATACATAAAGAGCATAAGAGAAAATTATGTTCTGCTTGATAACGGGACAGAAATTCCGGTCGCGAAGCGCCGTAAGACGGAGCTGCAGAACAAATATATGGCCTATACGTTTGGAGATGAAATCATATGAATGAATTTTTAATCTATCGATCATCTATGATTTTTCAGCTTGCTTTTTTGCTTCTGTTTCTTCCGCTGACGAAACAAAAATGGAAAGTGATAATGGGAACGGCAACGGCATTTATCCTGACGAGTATTGTGGATTATATGAATTTTGACCCGACGGTGCATATGAACAGGCTGCTTAACGTGTTGCTGTGGGTTGTTATTGTGCAGGCAGCGGCTCTGTTCCTTTGCAGATATTCAGACTGGCGGGCAGTTTTCACAGTACTTTGTTCATCAAACTATGTGATGATTGGAAATGTAGTTGCAGAAGTGGTTCTTGTTTTTTGTGGGGGCATGGCACGGGCATTGACAAGTCAGATATTGATTCATGCAACGTTGCTCTATCTGCTTGTACGTACCGTTAGAAAAAATTATCTTATGGAGTTGGAAATGGCGAACAGGAAATGGAACCGTATCTGTCTGATGCCGATTTTGTTTTATATAACGGTTTATGGAATGACTGTGTGGCCGGTTTCTATTGCAGAGGTGCCGAATATCTGTGGAGCACTTATATGCGTGTTTCTTCTGATGGGTTTTTATTATGTGTCACTGATCATCGGTATTGCACAATCCAGAAATGAGGCAGAGAAAATCAACGCATCGGCCCTTATGGAGAAATATACGGAGGGTATCCTGCATGAGGCAAGGACCGTGCGGAATCACCAGAAACTACTGGCTATTCAAAGACACGACCTCCGTCATCAGTATGCGCTGATCAAAAGCCTTCTGGATGAAGGACAGTATGATGAGATATACCAATTACTGGAAAAGTCAGGACAGCAGCTTGAATCCCTGAAAGAAATCCGGTACTGCGAAAATTCCATTGTCAATGGCATTATCGGAATCTATCATGCGAAAGCTGAAAGAGCGCAAATTGACTTTACCTACAAGATAGATGTTCCGGCAGAGTTTGAGCAGGCAAAAGATTTCGGCTTTGCGACTATGCTCAGCAATCTTCTTGAAAATGCATTTATCGCGGTATGCAAAGTTCCGGATTCGCAGGAAAGAAAAGTATCTGTCAGAATCGAACCCAAAAAAGAACAGCTCATCATCGAAATCAGAAATAATTATTTTGGAAAACTGGACATTTCAAGGGAGACGGGACTTCCGGTAACAGATAAAGTTGACGGTCATGGATACGGACTTGTCAGTGTGAGTAACTATGCACGTAAAAGTGGTGCACTACTGAAATTCCGTCCGGAAGGACAGTTGTTGGTCGTGCAGTATATCACAAATTTATAGGCAATTTTCATATAAAAAATTGTTTTTTTGTGTATACAATGTTGAAAATGCGCAAAAAAGGGAAAATATGCGTAAAAATAGTCGTGCTTGTCGATACGTAAGAAATTATAATATATTTTGTATAATCATATTTAAATATCATATGCATAGTCTGTCAATGCGAAAGGGAAGGCTTTGCGAAATATGAATATTTATTATTATAAATTCAATTACAATAAGGAAAGGATGGAATGAAGAGATGAAAAAATTTGAAAAAGGTAAACGATTTTTAACATTTCTTCTTGTTGCTCTGATGGTCGTACAGCAGAGCAGTGTAACTACACTGGCTGAGGAGCTGGCGGAATACACCCAGGAAGCACAGAATCAGGATACGGAGGCAGTAGCTGAAGTATCGGAGGCGAGTGAACCGGAGGCATCTGTTCCCGATTCAGATAAGGCACAGGAGCAGCAACCGGCAGCAGAGGAACCGGCGGCACCGGCAGAGCAGGAGACTGCAGAAGTGACAGAAGCTCCGCAGGCAACAGAAGCTCCGGCACAGGAAACTGCACCGACAGAAGCACCTGCACAGGAAGCAGAGCAGACAGAGGCTCCGCAGGAGAATGCAGCAGTTACGGAGACACCACAGGCAACAGAAGCTCCGGTTGTTACAGAGGCACCGGCAGAGACAGCTACAAAGGCTCAGTTCAGTGGTGCAGTTGATAATGCAACTGCAAACGTTACCCTGTCACAGCCTATTTCTGACAAAGCTGTTTTCGTAGCAAAGCAGTACAGCGTAGATTCCGATTATTTTGTAAATAATGCAGAAGCAGCCGTATCACAGTGGGTAATAAACAACGGACTTACCGTTCTCGATGCAACCGCATATGATATGCATTTTGAAGAAGACGGACAGGAAATCGCAGTCAATCAGTCTGCAAATGTCAGCCTGTCATTCAATAGCCCGATCCTTACCATGACCGGAGACGCAGGAGTTCCTTCTAATATATATGTACTTCATATCGTAAACGGACAGGCAGTTGCAGCAGGAAGCGCATCACAGGACGGCAACGGCGCAGTAGTTGCAGCTAATATTACTACAGAGGGATTTTCTCCGTTTGTATTCGTGAAAGCAGTGAGCGGGGATGCAGTGGCGCCAGCGGAAAGCTCCGCAGATTTATCTAATTTCGTTACATCAGTAACTTTGAATGGGGCGGAATGGAACGATAACACTACAATTTTGCCAGATACAGATTACGAAATCGAATTAACGTTTAAGGAGAATCCGGAAGGAATGCAGTTTAATACTGCAGGAGAACTGGAATATACTTTACCTGATGCACTATTAAACTCATGGCTTGCTTCAGCACAGGAATTTGATTTGAATATCGATGGACATACGGTAACGGGTAATAAAGCACGTCTGTCCAAAGATGGAAGGACGTTAATTGTAAAGCTGAACAATAATGATCCAAATCTGACAGGTTCTGGAGATGTTCATTTCTGGATAAAAATTGGTGCGAAATTTGATGCAAATAAAAATGGACAGGAAATCAAATTCGGAGCCAGTACAAACAAGACACTTCATATAGATAATAGCAGTAGTGTGTCTATAAATAAAACTCATTCTGATTATGATTCCAATAAAAATGAACTTACATATACTGTTGAAGTAACATCGAAGGGCGCAAACCAGAAGGTGCAGGTAACTGATGCGCTTTCGGGAGAAATCCTCAAATTCAAGGAAATCAAATCAATTACATCAAATAAAAGAGATAATCTCAGTCAGGATGTTACTCCTTCAGGAAACGGTTTTCAGTATGCAGTAGGAGATATGGTTCATGATGAGGTTGTTACCATCACATATACTGCAGAAGTAGATTACAGTAAGATACCGGCAAATGGTACTGTGTCTGTAGACAATAAGAAAAACACAGCAAGTGTTATTGTTGATGGAGAGAAAAAAGAAGAGAAAACAGATACATATGATAAGGATATTAATAACAAAATCTCTATTTCCAAATCAATGACAGGCGCTACAGAAAATGGTGTGGTAACAGATCCGAGTAATATACCCTGGAAGCTTGTAGTAAATGAATCAAAGCGAGCATCTATGTCTGGCAAGAATATTACCGACACGATCGATAGCAATTCACAGGCATACATGCATTATACAGGCAGTGGAATTACGATTCAGGTATCTACTGGTGAGGTCAGAACTATTCCGTGGTCAAATCTTAATTTAGCCAAAGACAGTAATGGAAATATTATCAGTTGGTCATATACCGCACCGGAGAGTGATGGAAATGTCTCTTATGAGATCAGCTATGCAACTGCGGCTGATAACTCCAGCTTCTATGATAAAACTGATCTGAAAAACAATGCATCTGTAGATGGCGGTGGCAGTGGAAGTGCGACAGCACCAGTTGGACCGAATGAGGAAAATAAAGGAGCTGCTATTGCTAAGAAAGGAAAATTAAATTCTGATCGCACAAAGATCAGCTGGACAATCACAGTTACAGTACCTGCAAACGGAATACCGGGAGCAACGATTGTAGACAGTCTGCCATGTAGTGATCCTTATCTGGATGTATATGATGGTGAAGGTATTACTGTGAAATATCTGGATGCAGATGAGACTCATACGGACACACTGTCTCAGGACAGAAAGACAATAACAGTTGAATTTAGTTATAGAGACACCGATGGTACCATAAAGAAAGGTCTGAAAGGCACCGGTGAAAAGAGAAGATTAGAAATTACCTATAGCACTGATGTGGATCCCGAATGGGCACAAACAGATGAGGCATGGAGATATGGTCATACCAATACGGCAAAGTTGACAGGACCAAATATAACAGCAAGTGATACAGTTCATGTTACAAAAACATCCCTTTCAAAATCTGGACAGTGCAATGGAACAGTAAAGATTGGCAATGTTGATTATCCTAAATTTGATTTTACGTTAACGTTCAAGGGCGACGTAAAAGATGGGGATGTAATTACAGATACGTTCCCAACAGAATACTTTAAAGTGTATGAAGAACCTAGGTGGGATGGTAGTACACCATATAGGATTGCTGGTGGTCACCAATATCATCAGGGAAATGAAACTGGTGGAGTAGTCTCGGTTAAAGGCACAGAAACAGGTGCCCAGTTTACAGTATCCAGCTATCCAAGAAATGAAAATGGTGAATATTATGCGTATTACAAATTAACTTATACACTGATTCCAAAAGATGAGAATGCACTTAAAGAGTTGCAGAAGCTTGCACTTGCAGATCCTAATCATACCTACAAGCTTCATAATGAGGCAAGCTGGGGTGGTGCAGCCAATCAGGTAGATGTTGATTACACATGCAAACCATTAACTAAATCGGATGCTTTTGAGTACAGTACAAATAAAGTACATTTTACTATCAAAGCAAATGAAGCAGGACTGAAATTAAACGGAGGAGAGTCACTAACTCTGACAGATACCATGTCTACGACACTGCGCTATGATGCAAGCAGTCTTGTCGTGAAGGCTGACGGAGAAGATATCACACAGAAGGTTGTTCCTAATGAAAATAACGGTACGCTTACAATCACAGGTATACCGGATGAAAAAGTCATTGAGATCACTTATGATGCACGAGTACTTGGCAGTGGTCAGGTTACTTACTCCAACAGAGCAGAACTGACCGGCTGTGGAGATGGCATCAATATTTCCAAAACGGTAACTTTAAATGGAAGTGCCGGTGGTGGCGGTTCACGGCTGGGAATCAAGATCCGTAAATATAAAGCAGGTGATCAGTCCAGCAAATTAGCAGGTGCAGTATTCCAGCTTTATAAACGGGATGATAATGGCAACGGAGTACCGGTCACAGATAAAAACGATAACATTGTTACCTGTACAACAAATGACGATGGAAATGCAGAACTGCAAACTGATATGGATAAAAATGGCTGGGCATTTGTAAAGGACAGAACATATTATTTAGTTGAGATAACTGCACCGGAAGGATATCAGCTTGATTCCACACCAATAGAATTTAAATTTGTAGATTCTCCATCAGCTTCTAATGAATATTACAGTGGTGATACGATTTACGTAGCTAATGAAGAAAAAAATGAAGGACATCTGGTTATTACAAAAACAATTACCGGAAATAGGGTTACAGATGAGGTAAAAGCCAGCCTGAGCTTCACTGTAAAGAATAATGCTACAAATAACAAAGAGACTTATACACTGAATGATTTTACTCAAGATGCAAATGGTGTATGGAAACTGGAACTTGACAAAACAGCAGGAGGTTATACAGTAACCGAGACAGCAAGCGATGTGAACGGAGTAAAGCTGAGCAGTGTAAGCTACACAATAGATGATAGAACTTCAGAAAGCGGAAGTGAAGCAAATGTAACTGTAAATAAAAACCAGACAACAACAGTGGCATTTACAAATGTATACAGCCGTGAGATTCAGATCAGTAAGCAGGACATCTTAGGAAATGAGCTTGCAGGAGCGACACTTGAGATCACCGGAAAAGAGACTGGAAGTGAAGAAGGCATCGAGCCAATCAGCCTGATATCAGGAGCAACAAGTCAGAAAGTAAGCTTAAAACCGGGAAGCTACACCCTGACCGAGACAAATGCCCCGAAAGGATATGACATAGCAGATCCTATCAACTTTACAGTAGACAAGGATGGAAATGTCAAAGTTGGTGAAGATGAAGTAGAGAAAATCATAATGGTGGATGAGCTGACAGAACGCGACATCGAGATCAGCAAAGTCGACCTTACCAACAACACTGAACTTGAAGGAGCATCCCTCCAGATCACCGGAACAGACATTGATGGAAAAGAAATTATCCCTATCAAGTGGACATCCGGTGATGATGGAAAGAATGAAAACGGAACAGTCAAGACACATACAGTGAAACTTACAGCCGGAACATACACTCTTTCTGAGACCGCAGCTCCGGACGGATACAAGATTGCTGAGAGCATCAAGTTCACGATTGACAAAGAAGGCAGCGTAACAAGCGAAACAAAAGATGCAGTTACAGGCAACAAAGTTACCATGAAGGATGAGAAGAAAGACACATCCGCATCCATTTCAGTAACTAAGAATCTGAAGACAGTTGCAGGCGAGAATATTTATGCAGTTGATCAGACATTCTACGTAGCACTTTATGAAGATGAGAACTGCACGAAACTTGCATCTGAGATCAAAGCACTTACATTCAAAAACTCCACTTCCGAAACAGTTACATTTGAAGGTGTGGAGCCGAACAAGACTTATTATGTAGGTGAATGTACAAAAGACGGCGTGCGCTATCTGAGCGGCGTTGTTGCAGGAACAAAATATGTAGCACAGTTTACAGATGGAAACAGTGTTACAGTAGAAACTCCAAACGGAAGTAAAGCAGTTTACTTTGATAACCGCTTTATGAAATTCCCGGATGGATTCTACAAAGAAGGTGTTCTGAGTATTACCAAACTGTTTAAAGACAAAGCCGGTAAGGCAAAGAACAGCGACGAGACATTCTATGCAGGTATTTTTGATGATGAAGAATGTACAAAACTTTCAGAGAATGTGGCTCAGAATATTATTCCACTGAATCTGAATGGCAGCTCCAGTGTGACAGCACAGATTAAAGTATCCATTGCACAGGGAACATCCAAGACTTTCTATGTGACAGAGGTTGATAAGGATGGAAAACCGATCAATGAAGAAACTTTCAAATATGATGTATCAGTGGAGAACGGAGAAGTTACATTCGATGAGAATAATACTTCTGCAGAAGTAACCATCACTAATCAGGAACAGGATGAAGACAAAGATAAGGATAAAGACAAGGACAAAGATAAAACGACCACAACCTCATCTAACGCAACATCCACAAAAGCAGTAAAAACAGGTGATAACACACCGATTGGAATTTTTGTAATTCTTCTTATTGCTGCAATCGTAGTGATTGGTGGAGGAATTTACCTCAAACGTCGCAAAAAATAATGACTAACGAAAACTCCGCCAGTTCAGGTACATAACTACCTGTTCTGGCGGAGTTTTGCATTGCATATCGCGGAGGCGTCAGTGGCGCGTCCACTGATTTATACTTTAGGCTGATATCTCATATTAGATACATTATACACAGTGATGAATGCCTGTGGGTCTTCATGATTGATATAATTCATCAGCTTCTGATATTCGGTTTTGTCTACGATCGTAATGATCTCATTTCGTTTCTGCATATTATAGGCGCCGTATGCTTCATAAACGGTGGCTCCGCTGTGCAGATCGTGAATAATGAAATTTCGCAGTTCTTCTTCTTTTTTTGTAATGATGCAGACACGCCGTTTGATGTTGTGGTCAAAAATAAAGTGATCCAGCACGATTCCATTGAAATACGTACCGAGAATACTGAGAACAACTGTTTTTTTGTCATAAACAAGTGCGGCAGACAGTGCGACGCACATACCTGAGAGGGACATCGCCCTGCCGAGTTCCATATGCAGATATTTATTCATAATCTTTGCTACGATATCAAGTCCGCCTGACGAAGCATTTCTGTTAAAAAGAATACTCAGACCAATGCTGACAACAAGGACATAGCACAGCACGTCCAGCTCCTGACTGTCGGTCATGGAAGTAAAATTCGGAAAAACTTTTTCAAAAATTCCGAGAAAGACAGGAAGCATGATACTTGTGTAAACGGTCTTTACTCCAAATTCTTTTCCGCAAGTGATAAAGCCAATGATCAGAAGAACAACATTCAGGATCATGGTGATTGCCGACAGCGGAAGGGGGATAAAATTAGAAATAACAATTCCAAGACCGGAAATACTGCTGACAGAAGCATGGCTCGGTACGAGGAAAAAATAAACGGCAGCAGCAATGATTGCCACAGCACCGGTCAAAATGAGCGTTTCTAAAAGCAATTTTGCAAAATTCAATTCTTTTTTCATCGATAATTCTCCAGATTTACAATGATCGGTTCATGTTCAAGTGCAGGAATAATCTTTTCTGTAAAATCCTTTGTAGTAAATTTCAGACTGGATGTATTGATGCATGGATGACATCCGAAATAAGGATCCTTCAGAACATCTTCATCGATCAGAAGCTGAACTTTCTTTTCGTGGTCGTTCATCAGGCCAAGGACGCTGACAGATCCCGGGGTGATATCGAGATATTTTTCCATATATTCCGGTTTGGCGAAAGATAAACGTGCCGAGCCGATCTGAGCGGAAAGATCCTTTGTCTTAAAGGGTTTGTCGCCCGGCATCAGGAGCAGATAAAAGTTTGTTTCCTGACGGTTGCACAGAAAAAGGTTCTTGCAGATAGCGGTATCATCACCGAGTGTGCGGTCAATTTCCTCACAGGCTTCCATGGTCATGGCTGCCTCGTGGTCAACACGCTGGTAAGTAACGCTGAGTTTATCTAAAAAGTCATAGACACGGATCTCCTTGTCCAGACGGTCATTTACATTTTCCGGTCTTCCATTCTGTAATTCCATTTCGTGGTTCTCCTTTTTATTTTTACGTATTTCATTGTAACGGTATTTAAGTGATGTGTAAACCCGTTATATGATTGTCAAAGTACTAAATAGTGAACAAGGCCGGGATTTAAATGTGGTTTTTTGAATATTTTTTCAAAAAAGGCCTTTACAAACCACAAAAAACCATATATAATGCAAATGAAAACAAAGAGAAACAACATAAAATGAAAAAATAAACAACACAAAACCACAACACAACAAAACTGCCCATTTATGGACGAAATCGGAGGGATTTTATTATGAGGATCTTAGAGTCAAAATTTGTACAGGGTTTTATCAAGATGGCGAACGACGGTTATCTGCAGGGATGGCATGAGAGAAACGGCGGTAACTTAAGTTATCGTCTGAAGGCAGAGGAAGTCGAAATGATCCGTCCGCGTCTGAATGCACCGGGAGAATGGACACCGATCGGAACCGAAGTACCGGGACTGGCAGGCGAATTTTTCCTTGTGACAGGAAGCGGTAAGTATTTCAGAAATATCATTGTTGACCCGGAAGTATGTCTTGCAATTATTGAACTGGATGAAACCGGATGCAATTACCGTATTCGTTGGGGGCTGGTCGAGGGCGGAAGACCGACAAGTGAGCTGCCGACACATCTGATGAATCATGAAGTAAAGAAAAAACTTACCAATGGAAAGCATCGTGTTATTTATCATGCACATACCACAAATACGATTGCACTGACATTTGTACTCCCGCTGGATGACAAAGTGTTTACCAGAGAACTCTGGGAATCCGCAACCGAGTGTCCGGTCGTATTTCCGGACGGTGTTGGAGTTGTCGGCTGGATGGTTCCGGGCGGAAGAGAAATTGCTGTAAAGACAGCGGAACTTATGAAAAAATATGATGTTGTAATCTGGGCGCATCATGGAATGTTCTGTTCCGGAGAGGATTTTGACCTGACATTCGGACTGCTCCACACTGTTGAGAAATCAGCCGAGATCCTTGTAAAGATTCTCTCCATGACACCACATAAACTGCAGACGATCCAGCCGGATAATTTCCGTGCACTGGCAAAAGATTTCAAGGTAAGCCTGCCGGAAGAATTCCTGTATGAAAAAGAATAACAAACTAAAAGGAGAAGTCTTTGCGGACTTCTCCTTAATTTCAGCCAAACTTTATCTTATACGCTGTACCTGATAGTCTTTATAATATGAAGAATTAGAGCTTACCCGGAGGCGATATTTTCTTGAACCAATCTTAAAATATGTATTGATATAATATGTATAGATATTAGGATTGTCATATGCATTTACGTATGGATAAATCATTCCAAGACCGGCAACATAAATAATATAGTTTCCCTTTCCCTTGTGCAGAATACTGGTTTTCAGGTCTGTCTCGCCTGCAGCAGATGAAAGTGCCCCATGATAGTAAGCTTCATTTGTTAACGACTTTTCATATCTGCGCGTATTTTTGTTGTAAACATATATCGGAAAATCGGTCATTTTTCTGCCATTATTGCTGCATCCTATGAAAGCTGGTTTTTTCGATGCATAATTCCAGATTTCCAGAGCAAATACGCTGGTTCCGGCGCTCAGGAAAGAATTTCCTGTCTGTCGGAGTGAAATACGCCCTCCGATTGTATAAACCGACACTGCACTGCTGAATTTTCCTTTTTTCCTACCATTAACGGCACGTACCTTATACCAGAGTTCTCCCTTTTTTGTGTCCTGCCAGGAAAGTCCTTTGACTGTTTTTACTTTTTTAAATTTCTTACCGTTGGTTGAGCGGTAGATTTCATATTTTTTGGCTCTGGATGCTTTTTTCCATGTAAGTTTTGTTTTTCCTTTTGTGTAGACTGCCTTTATTCCTGTCACTTTTCCAACGGAAGCGGCCTGAACCGTCACATTTGTTGAAGGAATAAGTGTGACTGCTAACAGGAGTGCCATAACAAGACTTACTATTGTTTTCTTTAATTGTTTCATCGCTGTAACCTCCTTCTGAATATTGGTAAAATAAGTATAACAAAGTTTCTGCTGTCACTCAAAAGTATTGCCATATCTGTCATAGACAAAGGTGGTAATTTTTTGTGTATTTGCAGAAAATCCTTTATACTGTAAGCAGGAAATATGGGAATGATTCGGAAGGGGATGGAGAAGATGAATTTTCAGGAATGTCTGAACAACTATATCATACAGATCCGATGCAATGGAAAAGAGCTGGCGCGTAACAGTGAAATATCCGAAACGGTTATCAGCCGATACCGCAAAGGGGAGCGTACACCTTACGCTGACAGTGAATATTTAAAGAAATTATCCGACGGAATCATAAAGACTGCCGTAGAAAAAGGTATCCGGGATTTTCAGGGGGATAAGGTGTTTCAGACACTGCGTGAAAGTCTGGAGGATGACCGGGACGAGCCGGTATTTAACAGCCAGAAACTCGACATTCTGCTAAGAGAACTGGATATCAATATTTCCAGAATTGCGGCATTTTTGCATTATGATCCGTCCTACCTGTCAAAGATAAGGACCGGCAGACGCAATCCGGCACATCAGCAGCAATTTGTCGAAAAAGTCTGTGAATATGTGATAGCTAATTATAAGGATGAGCAGGATCGGAAAAAGGTGGTGTATCTTATTCAATGCAATGAGGATGAACTTGCAGACAGTTCTTCATATCGAAGGAAACTGCGGGAGTGGCTCAATTCCTCGATGCCTGACGGGGTTGATTATGTATCCGCTTTTCTGCGTAAAGTGGATTCTTTTAATCTGGACGATTATATAAGAGCCATTCACTTTGACAGCTTTAAAGTGCCGAAAGTACCGTTTCAGCTTCCTGTTTCAAGGCATTATTACGGGCTGAAAGAAATGCGCGAGGGGGAACTGGATTTTCTGAAGCATACTGTGCTTTCAAAATCAATGAAGCCCTTGTACATATGCAGTGACATGCCGGTAGAAG
>OLPL01001521.1_pt1 | contig 14035 bp, 17 predicted proteins | sample 1673211 | NCBI WGS metagenome assembly OLPL01 (sample SAMEA3136766, study PRJEB25190) | human gut metagenome | reverse complement strand
TGGTGCTGAAAAAATTTCTCTGAAAAAAAGTTGTTTCTATCTTTACATCAGGAGGCGATATGTCGATTATAGGTACTCGCCCACCCCTTATTTCAGAAACGAATCTGTATGAGCTTCACCATCGTGCAAGGCTGGGACATAAAATAACAGTATATAACCGTAGCGGACATCATGTAAGTGGTAAAGAATTTGATGGAAAGAAGCTAAAAGAATATAAAGGAATCCGAATGAAATATGTACCGACAATAGATAAAAAAGGATTAGCAGCAATGAGTGCTTCCTTTTTTGCAGCGGTGGCAGCAGCGTTTGGAAAATATGATGTGGTACATTTTCATGCAGAAGGTCCATGTGCAATGTTATGGTTGCTTTTTATGGACCTGTAGCAACGGGTGATATGAAAAAGGCCAGTGTGGCATCTACAAGATGGACGAGCAGAATAATCTGACTGAGGTTGTGGAGACAAAGAATATTGTAAAGACGGAAACCGGAGCAGAAGCAGACGGCGTGATCATTAACACGGAATCTCTGGTATCTATGAATATGTGGGGCTTGACTCCTGATTTCTTGGATGTACTGGAGGAAGGCTTCAAAGAGTTCTTCGAGAAGGAAGTGCCTGACAATCCTCTGAAAGCAGAGTATCTGATTCCTATCTTCATCGGTGAACTGCTGGAGCAAGGCAAGATGTCTGTAAAGGTTCTGAAAACCAACGATACCTGGTATGGCATGACCTATCACGAGGATGTTGCAGCCGTAAAGGACAGCTTCAAGAAGATGCTGGAGAATGGCGTGTATAAGGCTGACCTGTTCAGTGATCTGTAAACGACGATGAAAGAATCAATTGATTTACTCGGAAAGATCATCACAAACATTCTGACTGCTCTCTATGAGCCGTTTGGATTCTCGCTCCTTCTTTCCTTCCTCGCCATGTTTTTCTACCTGTATTCGTATGAGCCTCAAGATGCTGGCAAAGGCTGGAAGAACGCCATAGTGACTTGGTATCAGAAATTCAAAGAGAGCGTGTTCTTTCGGAAATTGTTCTTGTTGGCTTTTGTGACTTCACTTGTTCTGTTCCGAACTTTGTTAAACCGTCAGCTGTGGATGAATACTTTGTCCGATGTCATGGGCGGCTGGGGCATCTGGGAGACCGTGAACGGTGAACAGAAGCTGACCACCGAGTGCATTGAGAATGTGATCATGATGGTACCGTTTTCAGCAGTAGTGGTGTGGACGTTCGGAGAGAAGCTTGGAAACGGCTGGAAGAAAATCCTGTGGCAAAGTGGAAAGGTAGCATTTATCTTTTCGGTAAGCATTGAGATGCTGCAGCTGCTCTTGCGACTGGGCACATTCCAGCTATCGGACATCTTCTACAACACAGTTGGTGGAGTGCTAGGCGGTGTGTGCTACTGGGGGATAATGAAGATAAGAAAACGGCTGTAAAAAGATATAGAATTGTGATATACTGGGAACAACAGTTCCCTACGCTGTTCTGATAATCACACACCTCTTCGTGGTAAGTAGCAGACAACGAAACTTCCTTCCGGCTAAAGCATATGGTAAATTTGTATTAATATCTGGTTAAGTTTGATTGGAAAGACTTGTGTGAATGGGAGAAGCAAATGATTCTAATAATTTTTGCCATTGGTATGATAGCTTTTTGGGGATTAAGCCGATATATTTATCAAAGGGCCTGCTTAAGGAGAGAAAAACAATGGCCAGACTTAGAAACTATTGATAATTGTGGGAACCAAATTCTTAAAGAGGCATATAAAATTAAGAACAAGCCAAATAGAAAGATTACGATTACGAGCTCCGACGGAGTAAAATTAGTTGGTCATTATTATGAAAGAAAGAAAAATGCCACTGTGATAATCTTTTTCCATGGACTTCGATGCAGTAGTTATTTAAATGGCGTACCGATTTATAAAATTACAGAAAAAAGAGGATGGAATCTTCTGCTGGTGAGTTTACGGGCGCATGATGAGAGCGGAGGAAATATTTCGACACTAGGTGTTTTAGAAAGGTATGACTGTTGTGACTGGGCAAATTGGGTAGCATCCGAATTTGGAGAATGCGTGCCGATATATCTTATGGGACTTTCTATGGGTGGTGCTGTCGTATTGATGAGTAGTGACTTGAATTTACCAAAGTCTGTATGTGGAATCATTGATGATGCGGGGTTTACAACGCCCTTAGAAATGATAAAGATAGGGAGCAAAAGTTATCTTCATTACGAATTATTAGCTAATATATTTACCAAGATAGTGAATGTTGCAACAAAAACCTTTGGCTGCTTTGATTTAAATGATGCAGATACATGTGAAGCAGTGTCAAAGACTAGTGTACCAATATTAATTATTCACGGAGATAAAGATATCCGAGCACCTTTATCTATGGCGTACAGAATTTATAACAGTTGTCAAAGCAAAAAAGAGATATATGTAGTTCTTGGAGCAGAGCATACTGAGTGCTATGGAACAGATCCAGAGAAATACGAAAAGACTGTGTCTGAGTTTATTGAAAAAAATCTTCCGTGATAAACTGCTCTGCGCTTTTCAAGGATTTATCGGCCGTGCATCAGCATGGCTACGCTACTCGAAACTTTGCACACCTCTTCGTGGTGAGCAGCAGGCAACGCTGATATGGCGGCTGAGATGTGAAGAATGGTACACACTAAATAATCTGAGATTGGATCTGTGCGACATGAATAGAGTGACGATTACGTGTTCAAATGGACCGGTTGAACTAAGCGAGTTTGTAGAAGATTTGTATTCGGTATCAGAAAAAGCAAATAGGGCATTGAAAGAGCTTAGAATGGGTTTGCCAACGTGGACTGAAAAAGAAACCTATAATAAAATGCAAATCTCGTTGTGGATATATGATAACATAGAAGTTAATGCTTTTTGCCATTATGAAAATGGACAAAATTATATAGCATTGTCAGTAGGACTTTTGACAATGCTATGGAAAGAAGCAGAAGAATTTGTTGATCAAAATAATTTGGCTTTGGTCTTCAAAATTTCTGAAGGAAATAAAGATTTTTTTAAGGATATGTTGTTTTTCTTCATGGTCAACTTTACCATTGCCCATGAATATGGACATATTGCCCACGGACATCTTAAAGATCGTGCAAATGAAAATAGTATCGATGAAAGATTTTCTGTAGTGGAAAACATTAGCGATGAGGAGAAGAGAATAAGAAATTGGAATATACAACTGAGAGAATACGATGCAGATTCCTTTGCAGTTGCAGTACAGTCCATGCTTTTCTTACAGCAATGGCAAGATGATGTTAAAGCAAATCTCGCAAATTTTGATATAATGTTCATTGCAAATTACCTTTGTTTTCGCACGTTTGCTGAAAATACAGGGAGAGATTTTTCAAATTATATGACGAAAAATATTGATGAATATGATCATCCTCATCCCGGTATAAGAATGTATTATTCGATTATACTTTACTCTTATTGGCTCATCAAACTTCACGGAGAGAATGAGAAAGTATTAGCGATTCTTGAAAGTGGTAGTCATGCAATTGTGGCATACGAGAAGCAAGTATTAGAAACAAATGAACTTAGAGAATGCTATTATTCAGTTGCGTATACAGAAAAAGGCGTTCAGCATTTGATGAATCTACATAATGGATGGCAAGAATTGGTTGATTACTATAATCAATACACATACATTCCAATAGAGAAAATGGAACGTATTGATGGGTTGCTTGCATCACTAGATGAAAGTGGTTCATTTATTAGACAGTGATGTACCATACTCTGATATACTTAAACAACTATAAAAGAAAGAGGTTATCACGATGCCCAGAACTAAAGGTAGTAAGAATAAGCCCAAAACTGTGACTGCAGATTTTGCAACACAGATTGCAGAAAAGCAGTCCGCAAAGGAAGCACTCACAGCCGAGATCGTATCCATTACCGCTAACATTGACACTTTGAAGGCTGATCTGAAAGAGAAGAAGACTGCTCTGAAGAAGGCCGAAAAAGAAGTGGCATCCCTGGAAGCGAAGAAAGCAAAGGCAGATGCTAAGGCTGCTGAAGAAGCTAAGAAGACCGAAGCAGAGGCTGTGCTGAAGAAGTTGCTGGCAAGCGGCATGAGCGCGGATGAGATTCTGGAAAAGCTGAAATAAAACCATAAAACTATAAAACACACACGACTGTGTGGGAAAGGAAAAAATTAAATGGAAGAAATCGTAAAGTTCTTAAAAGAAGCTGAAACATATTACTTGGCAACGGTCGAAGGCGACCAGCCGAGAGTGCGTCCGTTTGGCACGGCACATATTTTTGAAGGCAAGCTGTACATCCAGACTGGCAAGAAGAAGGATGTTTCCAAGCAGCTGCATGCCAATCCGAAAGCAGAACTGTGTGCATTTAAGGGCGGCGAGTGGATTCGCGTTGCCGGCGAACTGGTAGAGGATGACCGTGTGGAAGCGAGAGAATCTATGCTGGAGGCCTATCCGAGTTTGAAGAAGATGTATGCCGCAGATGATGGAAACACTGAGGTGTTTTACTTCAAGAATGGTGTGGCTACCATTAGTTCTTTCACCCATGAGCCGAAAGTGATCAAGTTTTGATGATACGCCGTGTGGACAAACTGAACTCCAAGAGTTCACACGGTAATTTTTGAAGGCTTTTGTATAGTTTGCAACGGAAATAAAAGTAATGGAGCGTGAGAAAAAATGAATTTATCAAAAATACATCATATTGCAATCATCGTGTCTGACTACGAAGCCGCAAAGGATTTCTATGTGAACAAGCTGGGATTCTCTGTCATCAGAGAAAACTACCGCCCAGAGCGTAAAGACTGGAAGCTGGATCTGCGTGTCAATGAATACACAGAGCTGGAGATTTTTGCTGAGGAAAACCCGCCGAAGCGTGTGAACCGTCCGGAAGCATGTGGGCTGCGTCACCTTGCCTTCTGCGTGGAGAGTGTGGAGCAGACAGTGAAAGAACTGGCAGAGGTGGGAATTAAATGTGAGCCGATTCGTGTTGATGATTATACCGGCAAGAAGATGACCTTCTTCCATGACCCAGACGGCCTGCCGCTGGAACTGCACGAGTAAAAAGAGGTGAACAAAATGATATTCCGTAAGGCTGAAAAAGAAGATTTCGACAAAATAAGATCCCTGTACTGGAACTTGATTGATCAGGAGAAGGATGACCCGTCATTTCCACAATGGAAGAAAGGAATCCATCCATCGGATGAAATGATACAGGCCAGTATTGATAAGGGAGAACTGTATGTGCTGGCAGATGGTGATGAAATTGCGGCATGCGTGATAGCAAATGATGAAAAGGTCGATGGCTATGCAGATGCTCCGTGGCAGATTAATTCGGATGAGATAATTGTTCTTCATGTTCTGGCAGTGAATCCGGGCCAGAGAGGAAAAGGACTCGCGCGGAGATTAGTGGAGAATGTGATTGAACTGGAGAGAAAAGCTGGCAGGAAAGCATTGAGGCTTGATGTAATCGAGAACAACACAACTGCCGAAAAGCTGTATCAGAAACTGGGCTTTCAATATGTTCAGACAAAAACGCTCTATTATGATGTAGTCGGGAAGATGACGTTCAAATTGTATGAGCTGGTGCTGTGAGCTATGGGAGAGAAAAGAGCGTATAAATCTCGGAAGCCAGGCGGCGGTCGAAAGAAGCTGAAGCCGGAGTACGATGCCGAGAAGAATCTGAAAGAACAGATGGAAAGTGCTGTGGCGCTTTATAACTCTGAGATGTCCTTGCAGGCCATCGGTGATGAGCTGGGATTAAACCCAATAAAAGTAAGAAAGCTGCTCATCACGGCTGGTGTGTATGAATCGGATGTGGCGGAGAAGGTACAGGATACCTTTGAGGAGTATCGAGAAACACAGAACTATAAAGAAGCCATCCTCTCAACCGCAAATACTCTTCAACTCTCCAAAGCCTCCGTTACCTCGTACCTACCATATCAGAAAGGTGTGTACTTCCCAAGTACAGCAGATAAAGAAAAGATTAGTGTTGGAGCAGAACGGCGGCGGAGATATAGAGCAGTAAGAAAACTGAGATCAGAGCCAACAGAGGAACACCTGTGGGAGACGGTCTTGCTTTATTCTGGTGTGCGCTTTAAAACCTATTCCGGCTTACCCTTTACCTATGAAATACGAAAAGGAAGAAGCGGCGAATACACAAAAGAACTGTGGATAGACCGCCGAGAGAACAGTAAAAGTCTGGCATGGAGTTCAGTGCTGCTGGCACTACGGAATATGAAAAAGGTGGGAGAAGTAGTAGACCGCCCGAAAGCTCTGGGGGATATCCGGGGAGTGACTTACATCTATGGGATGTTCTATCGGTTCGGATTGATTGACGTGCCAGACGAGATAAAGGAGAAGATGGGCCATCCGAAAGACCGCAAAAAATAGGTTGCTATGTGTAGAAGTCTACGGTAATATGTGCCGTAACTGAGGATGTGAATCTCAGTTGGGAAGGATGGTAGCATTATAGAAAAATTGAAGGAGATGCTGGAGGAGTATTTGAAGAAAACGGAACCAGAGTATTATCCGCCAGTGGAGAACCAACACAAAAATCCTCCTTGAGGACAAGTGTGTAATCTGATATAATAATCATGGTTTTTACCATGGTCTCAGAGTACACGACTTGTCACGGAGGGTGCTCTGGGATCTTTTTCTTTCTGTAAACTAATGACAGTATACAGATCATTCCAGAGACATGCAAGTAGATCAGTATCTTGCTAATTTAAGGAGTCAACAACAATAACATGCCGTCTTTCAGAGATCCGCAGTTTGAGCGAATAAGAAAATATTTGGAAAATGATGAACTTTAGATAGCCAATGCAGCCCAGGCATCAGGAAAAGATAAAGGACGATTATTGCCATTTGGCATGTTGAATGGTAATATTAAAATATCTTATGAAAAATGTAGATTTTTATACTGACTGGAAAAGAGAAAACAATATGTGGGAAAAAACAATAAGAGGATTAAAAAATCCTAAAAAACGAATAAGGGTTTCACTGCTCATCTTATACGATATTCTGGTAATAGGGATATCCGAATATATGGCGCTTTTGATCCGGTTTGAATTTCGCCCGGGAATGATTAAAAAAGTATTTCTGGAATCGATGATTCAATATACACCGGTGAATATTGGGTGTACATTGGTAATATTTGCGTTGTTTAGTTTATACGAAAGTCTCTGGCGTTACGCCAGTGTGACAGAACTTTTAAATCTTACACTGGCATGTATTGTGTCGTCCATGTTGCAGTTGGTAGGAATGTATATGATGGGATATCATCTTCCAAGATCTTATTATATTCTCTATCTGCTGATTTTACTTCCACTGATGATGGCGGGAAGGTTTTCGTATCGACTGCTCCGAATTTTTAAACAGAGAGTATATACAGATCGTCTGGAAAAACCGATTATTACAATGGTAATCGGAGCTGGGGATGCAGGAACTCTGATTATTAAAGAACTGCAGTCCAGTTATCATCTGAGCAACAAAGTAGTCTGTATTATTGATGATAATCAGCAGAAAAAGAATACAAAATTGCTCGGTATTCCGATTGTCGGAGGCAGGGAAGAAATCCTGAATGCGGTAAAGCATTATAAAGTGCAGGAAATTATCGTGGCGATTCCAACCATGCATCCAAAAGATAAAAAAGAACTGCTGGAATGCTGCAAGGACAGCGGCTGTAAGCTAAGAATTCTTCCGGGAGTTTATCAGTTAATTAATGAAGAGGTTAGTATCGCGAAGCTGCGGGAAGTTGAGATTGAGGATCTTCTGGGAAGAGATCCGGTGGAGACAAACCTGGAATCGGTATTACAATATGTACAGAATAAAAGAGTATTGATTACCGGCGGGGGTGGTTCTATTGGAAGTGAACTCTGCCGACAAATTGCTGCGCATCATCCGGCGCTGCTGATAGTTGTGGACATTTATGAAAATTCAGTATATGATATTCAGCAGGAACTGAAGAGAGATTACCCGGAGCTGAATCTGGTAGTCCTGATCGGATCAGTAAGAAATACTCACAGAATAAACAGTATTTTTGAAAAGTATCATCCGGAACTGGTGTATCATGCAGCGGCTCATAAACATGTGCCGTTGATGGAAAGCAGTCCCAATGAGGCAATCAAAAATAATGTGTTTGGAACACTGAATACGGCAAAGGCGGCATCAGAAAATGGATGCAGACGTTTTATACTGATATCTACAGATAAAGCGGTCAATCCTACAAATATTATGGGAGCCTCTAAAAGAATTTGTGAGATGATCATACAGACATTGAATATGACCAGCAAAACAGAATTTGTTGCTGTTCGTTTTGGAAATGTTTTAGGAAGTAACGGAAGTGTGATTCCACTGTTTCGAAAGCAGATAGAGGAGGGCGGACCCGTTACAGTGACAGATAAAAATATTATCCGATATTTTATGACGATTCCGGAGGCAGTATCTCTGGTATTACAGGCTGGAGCGTATGCTAAGGGTGGAGAGATTTTTGTGCTGGATATGGGTGAACCTATGCGGATAGATGATCTGGCACGAAATTTGATAAAATTGTCTGGACTCAAACCAGATGAAGATATTAAGATTGAATATACAGGGCTTCGCCCGGGAGAAAAATTGTATGAAGAACTTCTGATGGCAGAAGAAGGGTTACAAAAAACAGCGCATGAAAAAATATTCATTGGAAAGCCTCTGGAATTTGACCGGGAAGAATTTTTGAAACAGTTGCAGGAGTTGAAAAAAGAGGCTTATCAGGATGGAGAACATATTCGGGAATCTGTAAGGGCAATCGTGAGTACATACAGATATCAGTAAAAAATAAAATGCAAAATAATGAAGATCTTATATCTATCCGATTTTATGGAAATTTGGTCTGATAAAAGTGCCGGAACAGACAGAAAAACAGATGGAAGCGTTGGAAGATGAAGATGTACAGGCTGATCAGGAAAGGTTTTGAATAAATTGCTTGACAAAAGAAGAAAGTTATTACAAAATAGTTATGCGTAATTTTCCACGGGTTTATTATGTTTACTTGTGGTGTTGAAAAATAGTAAAATAGGAAGGGAAAGAGGTATGGATAGCGGACGAGGCAAAAAATGGTTAGTTGCTTTGTTAGCAATAATTACTGTAGCTGCTGTTGGAGCATGTCTGTATCTGGTTATGAACAGGGATAAGACCCCGCCTGTGATTTCAATTGCAGATGATGGATTTATATATAACCAGAGCATGAGCAGAACAGATTTACTTGCAGGAGTAACTGCGCAGGATGACCGTGACGGTGATGTAACTGATCAGATTGTGGTAGAACAGGTAACGGTTAGTGAGGATGGTGCAACGGCAAGTATTACATATGCAGTAACAGATAACAGCAAAAACGTTGCTAAAAAAGTAAGAGAAGTACCTTGTAGTGATGAAGTGACTCAGCAAACAGCAGAAGAGTCTGTACAGGAAGAACAGGAGACAGAGACAACTACAGAAACAACAGATAATACGGAAGCAGATGTCCAGGATGAGGAAACAGAACCGCAGACTAATCCGGAAGCACCGGTAATTACATTGACAGATGAAGAAATAACAGTAGAGAAAAATTCCAGTTTTGCAGTTCTGAAATATGTAAAGAAAATTACAGACGATAAAGATACTCAGAAGCGACTGTATAATAATATTGAAGTAAAAGGACATGTAGATATATCGACATCTGGTGAGTATGATCTGATATATTTTGTGACTGATAGTGATGGAAACCGCTCCAATGAAGCAGAGCTGAAAGTGACTGTACAGTAGCAAAAAGGAAAAGTACAATAGATAAGGAGAAAAACCAGTGAATAAACTGTTTATAAACGAAGATGAAATAATGAGCCAGCAGGCAAGAGAAGTATTTCGTAGTTTTCGAAGTAATATTGAGTTTACCGGTGTGGATAACAGAGCAATCGTGATTACCAGCTGTCTTCCGGCAGATGGAAAAAGTACAGTTTCATTACGTCTTGCTATGACTTTTGCGGAGTCTGAGAAAAAGACTGTGCTGGTAGACGCAGATATGCGCCGTTCTGTTCTGATGCGGCGAGTTCGAGCAGAAGGAGACAATACATCAGTTGGACTCAGCCATGTGCTTTCTGGACAAAAAAGTGTTACAGAGGCACTTTACGAAACTAATTTAAAAAATTTGTATGTGATTCCATCGGGAAAATTTCCGACAAATTCGACAGAGCTTCTTGGAAATTCCAGATTTGAAGAACTGATTATTGCATTGAAAAAGACATTTGATTATGTAATCGTGGATACACCGCCGCTTGGAAGCGTGGTTGATGCGGCAGTTGCTGCCAAACGATGTGATGGAAGTGTTTTGGTTATTTCCGAGGGGAAAGATTCCAGAAAAATGACAAAAAGCGTACTGGAACAGTTAAAGGCGGCAAATCCGAATTTTCTTGGAGTTGCAATGAATAATGTAGAAGTTCGAAAAAATAATTATTATTATAAACGGTATTACAATTATTATAGCCACGATAAAAGTATGAAGGAGGACTAGAAGATGAAAGAGAATATGTACGATGAGGATACAATAGATCTTCTGGAACTTGCTCGTGTATTGTTGAAAAAATGGTGGCTGATTTTATTATCGGCCGTTTTTTGCGGAGCACTTGCATTGCTGGTTACAATAACAATGATCAATCCACAGTATCAGTCTAATGCAATGCTGTACATTCTTTCGAAGACAACGTCAGTAACTTCTCTGGCTGATTTACAGTTGGGTAGTGAGCTGACAGCTGACTTTGAAGTGATTGCAAAAAGTAAACCGGTATTGGACAGTGCGATTGAAAAACTGAAAACGGAAAGTGATAAAACATTTACCAGAGATGATCTGAATCAGATGCTTTCTGTGAGCAATAAATCAGATACACGTATTCTGGTGATTTCAGCTACCAGTACAGATCCGACAGATGCAAGTCTTGTAGCTAATGCAGTAGCAGAAGCTACTGCTGAGCAGATGGCATACATTATGAAATCAGATGAACCGACAACAGTGGAAAAGGCGGAAGTGGAAAGCACACCGGTAAGTCCGAGCCTCAAGAAAAATCTTCTCATGGGAATTCTGGCAGGTATGGTACTTGCATGTGGTATTCTGGTGGTGGGCTACCTGATGAACGATACTATTAATACAGAAGATGATATCAAACGTTATTTGGATGCGCCTACGCTTATTATAATCCCGGCAGAAAAAGGTCTTGCTAAAAAAGAAAAACGAAGACGGAAATAAAGAGGGTGAAGTTTCATGAGTACAGGACGTAAAGTGCTGTTTTGTCTGTTTGCGATACTTTTTGTCGGTGCGCTTACTTATGGAGGTTTATATATCCATTCGCAGAGAGAACGGGAAAAAGTGTATCAGGATATGGAAACAGAAAAAGACTCTGTAGAAACAGAAGAAGAAAAAGTACAGATGACGGAAACAGAAGATATTGCACAGGAAGAAACTGTAAAACCGGATATTCCGGTGGATTTTGAAAAACTCCAGAAAGAGAATCCGGATATTTATGCATGGATTACGATTCCGGATACAGAGATTGATTATCCGGTTTTACAAAGTGAATCAGACGATACCTATTACCTTAATCATACGGTAGAAAAAAAGAAAGGACTTCCTGGTTCTATATACAGTGAAAGTCAGAATCGAAAGGATTTTTCAGATCCTAATACAGTTTTATATGGACATAATATGAAGAATGGTTCCATGTTTGCAGGACTTCATAAATTTTCAGACGAAGATTATATGACAGAACATCAGAAGGTAATCATTTATACACCAGAACATATTCTGACCTATAAAGTTTTTGCAGCTGTAGTTTATGATAACAGACATATTCTGAATTGTTTTGATTATTCGAAAACATCTGGAAAAGAGGAGTTTTTGCAGAGCTTAAAAGACTCCAGAAATTTGTCAAATATATATATTGATACAAATATAGATGAAGGGGACAGACTTCTGACATTATCTACCTGTAACAGTAATACAGAGCAGAGATTTATTGTAGAAGCAGTATTGACAGATGAGCAATAGAAGAGAAAAACATAAGAAAAAAATATCGGGCAAGGCAGTTATCTGTGTAACTTTGAGTCTTGTAATTGGTGTGGGTGCTGGATGGCTGACATGGAAATATAAAGATCAGACAGAAAAAACAGTCAGTACAGAAACAGAGCAGGTACAGACCACTGGCGATAATGTAATTTACGAGGGGAAAACTTATCAGTATAATAAGAACCTCACCAATATTCTGTTTATGGGAATTGATAAGGATGCACAGGTGCTTACCGGTGATATTCCTGGAACAGCGGGGCAGGCAGATTGCATTATGATTTTGTCTCTGGATCAATCAGATAAGACATGCAAGGTTCTTCAGATTTCCCGGGATTCAATGACTGGTATTGATATTTATGACGGTTCAGGCAACTATTATACGTCGATCAATGCGCAGTTGGCAACACAGTATGCGTATGGAACTGGTGGTGAAAACAGTTGCTGGGCAATGAAAAAAACAGTAAAAGAATTGCTTTACGGATTGCCGATTGAAGGGTATTTTTCTATGAGCATTGAGGGAATTGGTACGTTTAATGATGCACTTGGAGGTGTGACACTTACAGTTCCGGAAGATTATACGAACATTGACCCTGCTTTTGAACAGGGAGCGGAAATCACCTTGTCAGGATCTCAGGCAGAAAAATATGTTCGAAGCAGAGATACAAATGTGGAAGGCAGCAACAATGGACGTATGGAACGGCAGGTACAGTTTGTCTCGGCACTGTTTTCTCAACTGAAAGAAATGGAAACAGCATGTCAGATCAGCTATGAGTCTCTGTATCAGACGATGGAACCGTATCTTGTGACGGATTTATCGGTAGAACAGATCAAAGCAATGGCATCGTATACATATTTGTCCGATGAGACTGAATATGTGCCGGGAAAGGTTGTGCCAGGAGAAAAAAATGAAGAATTTCATGTGGACGAAGATGCGTTACAAAAATTAGTGCTTAAAATGTTTTACAAAGAAATAAAATAGTGCTATAATAGCGACATATAGAGTTTATGCGCAACGAATGAGGAGGTATGCGAGATGAAAAAAATTTTAGCAGTATTATGTAGTGTAGTTTTGACTGTAGCTATGACAGTTACAGCATTTGCACAGCCAAGTGTAGTTGCCAGTGGTGTGGTAACGGGTATCAACAAAGCGGTTGATGCAGATGGTAATACAATTGGTGGAATTAAAATTGATCCAATTGAATCAAGATTTGATAACCTGACAGATGAGCAGAAAAAAGAAGTAGAAGCTATCAAAACTCTTGATAAACTGAAAGAAGTTCTTGGCGACAAATATCAGGATGGAATGTCTGTGGTAGATTTAAAAGATGTTTATCTGTATGGAGATGCAGATGTAAAATTCCCGATTACCATTACTTTTGATGTCCTTGGTGTAACTTCTTCTTCTAAAGTTGAAGTTCTGCATTATGATACTACAGCAAGTAAATGGGAAGTTCTGGAATCTTCTGCAGGAGAAGGTACTATTACAGCAACATTTAATTCCCTTTCACCAGTTGCTTTTGTTGTTGATAATCAGACAGCAGCAGCAATCGACAAAGCAAATGCAGGAACAACTACCGGAAGCAACACATCCACTGTTTCTCCGAAAACAGGTGAAGGCAATACCATGATGATGGTTGCAATGTTTGCAGCAATCGGACTTGCTGGAATGACAGTTGTAGCTGCAGGAAGAAAAAGAGCATAAATAAGGCGCATACGAGGAGCAGGGCAGTCGATGTCCTGCTCTTTTTGTGATTATATGAGGTTGTAATTTGATGGATTCTTTCGTATAATAAGCGAAGTAGTATAGTGAGATTGTGAAAAAAGAGAAAGGATTACTGGTAGCGAATGAAAGGAATATAGACGGTGAGACTGTGAGAAAAAGTCTGTAAATAAGATTCTTCGAGAGCGTTTCAAGTTTTGTGTAAACAGAAAAAACTGATATAAGATATGTCATT
>OLPL01001510.1_pt1 | contig 14087 bp, 15 predicted proteins | sample 1673211 | NCBI WGS metagenome assembly OLPL01 (sample SAMEA3136766, study PRJEB25190) | human gut metagenome | reverse complement strand
AGTGAACCAGCCACTAAAAACGGCGGAAAAATCTAAGAGATTTTCCCACCGCCGTCTCTGGATCACTCTGTCCGTTTAAAATTTTTCATTCCATCAAATATACTTCCAAACTAAAATTTTTATTACTTCATAATCAAGTAGTTTTATTACTAATATTATAGTAAATATACAAATTAATTTTTATGTGATTAGAATTTAGCACTTTCTTTAATGTGTTTTTTATGCACATACATTTCAACATCAGCACGTTTTACTATGTCAGTAACAGAATTATCATTTTCTTTTGCAGTTGCATAGCCATATGCAATTTCCATAGTCAGAAATTCAGAACTTCTATTAAATTCGTGTTGCATAGATTCAATATTATTAAGAATTTCTTTTATAATTTCATATGTAGTATTTTTACATATAATTATAAATTCATCACCACCAATTCTATAACAAACTCCTTTACCTTCAATTGATTTTGATAAAATTTCTGATGCAGCAATAATATATTTATCTCCTTGTTCGTGCCCATAATTATCATTATAAAATTTCAAATTATTTAAATCACATAATATAATACTTACATCGTTAAAATCATATTTATGCTCTTGTTCCCAATTTTCATAAGCGTTTCTATTATTTAATCCTGTCAATAAATCAGTTACTGCTATTTTTTTGTATATTTCATTCTTTCGACCTTCATTAAGTTGTAATGATAATTCATAAAAAGTAACAATAGAAACAAACATCACAAGCAATAATATTGCTATTCCTCCTGTTTTATATGAACTCATAATCTTTTTGTTGTAAAAGCCAAAGTAATTACCAGTCGTGGAAATCATTGTAATTAATAATGGAATGAATGTAAGTGTTATTTTATAATCAATTCCTTTTACTTTCCAATACTGATACATACCATAAAAAGCATATATAAAAGAAATAATTAGCAAAATATGTGTTGTAAATACTGTTTCTCTAAAATTCTTAATGCCCAATACCTGAAGTAGTATGCATATTAACATGTTTAGAGAAGAAACCATAGTATAAGTATTTTTTATCCAAGACTTGCATGGAACTTGCCAATAATATGTTAAAAATGCAAAAAGTAGAAATGGTATCTGCAAAAACAAAATATATCCTATAAAATAAGTGACAAAATAATCTCGAATCAAAATACTAACAAAATCACTACCTCGTATAAACCAAAGACCACTTACAAGTAGCAATAGAGACAAATACAATCCAACGTTGCTATGTGTTAATTCTTTTCTCACTACTGCCCAGTATAAAAAAAGCGTTACCCCTTCCAAAAAGATTATAAAATACACAAGTACGTACGGTAGAGACTGTACTAACGCTTCTTTGATTGCAAAGTTGCGACTTCCTATTGTAAAAGATAGCGAAGGATCCATATATTGGTTTTGGCACACCACAGTAATTTTGCATTGATTTAATGGAATATCAATGAAATTAAATACTTTCCCAGGAGTTTTTCCTATTATGCTTTGTCCTTCATCAATACTATAAATTAAATTTTCATTCTGATATACATAAATTTCTTCTAAATCTGATACAAAACAAAGAGTTTGTTGTTGAGTAGAATTAAACTCAAAAATATATTCTTTTGTTTGTTCATTAACTTTATGTACTACATTAGGTTGTATGGAAATTGATTTTTGTATATTTATAATTGTAGGTTTTGATATAATAAATCCTACAATTATAAATATAAGACCTAATAAAGCTGTTGAAATAGATATTTTTTGATAAACATCTAATTTTTTATCCATTACATCTATCCTCCTTGACATAAATTCAGATTCCTTTAATATGAATTATATCACGCTAGAAATGAACAGTCATTCTTTTTCAGTTATCTAATAAAAATTTATTAGATAACTGAAAAAGACACTATATTTCAAGCGTCACTCTCTTATACACAGTATTCTGCAAGCAGGCAAACACAGGTTATTCCTTAATATCTTTTTATTTGGGAAACTCCTCGTTCCCATTTACTTATGGCCTTGTCGGTAATATGTAAATATTCTGCCAGTTCTCTTTGAGACATATTTCTTTCCTTCCTTTTTCTTGCAATAAAACAGCCTGTTTTCATAGCATCCATAAGTCCCCTCCTTTCATCTCATAATATATCGTAAACTGATAAATCAGTAAACCGACTGATAGTTTACTCATTTGTAAGTTACCCTCTACGATTATTTCATTAAATTCAAATTATCGTTCAAACGACAAATATCTCATTAAAAGTCATTCTGCCAAAATCACCTTCTACAAGCATTCCATATTCTGTTCCTTCCAGTACAAATTTTACTATACTTATTATTAATTCAAAAGCATACGTTCAAACTGCTTCTTAATTAAAAAAAGCTTAGAAGATACTTTTCTCCTCTAAGCCTTTATACTTTATCACAGAATGCTTTTTACCTTATTTTTTCCTCATGATCAAGAGGCCTTTTTCTCTTAAATCGTACCTTATGAGCCTTCCTACTACGCTTTACATATTTTCCGATTTTTTTGTCGCTGTATATCACGGTCTTAAATTCAATGACAATTGCTCCTTTTAGACCATACGTTTTGCCCCTTAAAAACTTTCCATCATTTCTACTGTATTAGGACTTTCATAAAAATCTTTCCAAAACAAGTGGGCCACAAAGTGGGCCATTTTCCAAAAACTTACATGAATTTATATAGAGTTTTATCCGAGTTGGTAATCCGCTAAATGCTCTAGCTATCAGCATTTAAAGGCTTTTAACGACTTATACGGACATGCATGAAATCAGGCGGATAATAACGATACCTAATTTCATTTTTTATTTCCTCCTATAAATTCCTTGATTTCAGCATACTTATTTTTGCAAGTGGACCATTTAGTGGGCCATTATTTTCTCTTTCCAAACCAATCTACAAATCTGGCTGAGTATAATCCCGTACTTTCCTGGGTTATTCCCTTGCCAAGTTCTTTGCCTTTTAAATCTTTTCCCATATTTCAGCTTCTCTCATAAGAAACCCTAATACAGTAACTTGTATTATACCATAGCATCTTATCTTTGTGAATATTCATTTTTATCTCATCTCCTGTTTGTGATAGCTCTTTCCCTTCGTTTCTTTTGCAATAATTTCCATTATTTTAGCCATCGCACTTGTCCAACCTTTTTTATAACAGTCCTTTTTCATTGACTTCATTACAATTTTTGCCTCCTGTTCTCTGCATGCGAAGCGAATATTCACGAACCACTTCGCTAAAATAACTGTCCCGGCAGTTTCTTTTTCTCTTTATTTAAAAACTGCTTATCAAACTCTTCTGCTTCCTGCTCATCTACAAGATAGCCTTCCGGTGTGGCATACTCTCCGGTAATCCCATCAAGATAACCTGGTACAAGTTCTTTACACAAAAAGAATGATGCATCTTCTCCCTCCGGCAATCCATGATAACGGATACCATACTCGCTTGCCTGTCTGAATCCACTTTTACCGTAAAAATCAATATTTCCTTCAAAGCATAATGCTCCACAGCCAAGCTCTGCTGCTTTCTCCAATGAATAATCAAGCAGGATTTTACCATATCCTTTCCGCTTATATTCATTCTTGATACAGATTGGTCCCATCGTCATAATTGGAATATATCTTCCATCATCCGATTTAATACTCGTTCTCATAAACATATTCTGACCAATCAGCTTACCCTCTTCATCATTTTCTTTAAGAAGCATCACAAAATCCAGTTCTGGAACAAATGCCGGATCATTTCTGAGCTGATGCAATACATAATGCTCAAGGCATCCCGGACGATACACATTCCAAAAACTTTCTCTTACCAGATTTTCTACTTTCTGATGCTCTTCCTTTTTCTCTAAACGAATCATAATATTATTTTTTTCCATTTCTTTTATGTCCTTTCTTAAAAATAAAAACCGATAATCCTGATTTTTCAGTATCAGAATTAACGGCTCTGCGTCTTAAGCGTCTGGTCCTTATTTTACTGTTTCATTTCTTCTACAATTTTGTCCAGCATCTGTTCAAACTGACATTTCACTTTCGCCTTATCTGCTGCTCCATCATACACACTATAATAGATAAACATATTCGCATAAAATTTAACTGCATTCTCCTCTGGATTTTTTATTTCCATATTTTTGAACAGGTCCTTCACGTATTCTGCCGGTCCGGATACCAGATATTGCTGATATAAATTCTGCATCTCTTCATTTCTAAATTGTTCAAGCGTAAGCATTTTACGAAACGATGATGCAAAATCATCCTCTGTCCAATACTCAAACATTGATTTGCTGTATCCTACAAAATCTTCTACTGATACATTCTGATATTCTTCCGGCACTTTCTCAATACTTTCTTCCGGTACTTCATTCTGCCTGGCCTGTTCGCTGTCCTGCTGCTCCATACGCTGCACAATACAGTCAAAAATATCTCTTTTGCTTTTGTAATGACGGTACAATGCCCCTTTTGTCATATCAAGTTCTCCTGCTATCTGGCTGACGGAGACAGCCTCGTAACCATCTCTGGCGAACAAATGCAGTGCCACAATTAATATTTCCTCTTTCCTATTACCCATGCACATTTCCTCCAAAATAAATAAACGACCGTTTACATCTCAATAATAGTAAACGGTCGTTTATTTGTCAAGACTTTTCTTTTTGCTTATATTATCTCTTTTTATAAATCAATAACTCTGGATTTTCACCATTCTTCTCATATGTACATACCAGAATAAAATCCATATTTGCCAGAATGCCAAAGCATCTTTCTGCTCTGAATTCAGACTCCAGTTGATTCCCCAGATAGGTTTTCTGATCATCAAGGAATTTCACTTTTTGTCCATTAGGCAGAGTATATTCCAGATTCACATATTTCCCCACAAGTGCATTTAGTTTGTCTACCCTTGGAAGTCCGTTTATATGCAGATCATTAATTTCATTTATCAATTGCTTTTTAAACTCTTCAAACTGCCCATTGTCACTAAGTTCATCATACCTTTTCCAGTAATCTAACTTTGGAAGCATTTCTTTCAGATAAGTGCGTGCCTGTTCTTCGGTAAAGCTTTCATTTACCATATTCTTTACACAAACATCAATCAATTCATCCATATCATTATATGTGTATGTTCCATCTGCATAGCACCATTTACAATACTCCTCATTTAATGCGCCATCCTTATCACGTCCCAATATGGAATCATCATCAATTGGCATCCCGCAGCACTGACAGATCAGCTTTCTCGGTTCTCCCAAAAGCGTATTGATCGAGACATCAAATTCTCTCGATAAGAGCTTAAGTGTATCAGTATTCGGAACGGTATCTCCATTTTCCCAACGTGATACTGCCTGCCTTGTTACCATGATTTTATCTGCCAGCTCGTCTTGTGACATTCCTCTTTCCGTTCTAAGTTTTAAGATTACATTTTTTGTTTCCATAGCCGTCACCTCCATTATCCTATTATAAAGATAGATCCATGTTCTGAAAAGCAACTTCCTGTTACTATAGTCTATCCATATTTTATAATGTAGTATATGAAGTGGATAATATAAGAAAAACCCTTGAAAATACTGGATTTTCAAGGGTTTTATGGATCTTATTAAAGATCTGCAGATATCAGATTATTTACCAGCCTGCTTTGCAACTTCCTCAGCGAAGTTCTCTTCTTTTTTCTCAAGACCATCGCCTGTCTCGTAGCGAACGAAGCCTTTGATCTGGATCTTAGCGCCGTTCTCTTTTGCTACCTGCTCTACGTATTTAGCAACGGACTGTTTTCCGTCCTCTGCTTTTACGTATGTCTGGTCAAGAAGGCAGATCTCTTTGAGTTCTTTCTTGATACGTCCTGTGATCATTCCCTCGATAACCTTAGCCGGTTTCTGGGACTCCTTCGGGTCGTTCTGAATCTGAGCCATAAGGATCTCTTTCTCATGCTCGATATAGTCAGCGCTTACTTCCTTGTCGCTTGTGTACTGCGGTTTCAGAGCTGCGATCTGCATAGCTACGTTCTTAGCCATCTCTTTAACAGCATCGTTAACAACATCTGTCTCAACGTCTACAAGAACGCCGATCTTTCCACCCATATGAGTGTAGGAAGCGATGAATCCGTTCTGCTCCTCAACCTGAGCAAATCTACGGATGTTCATGTTCTCGCCGATTACTGCGATCTGAGCTGCAAGAGCCTCTTTTACAGTCTTAGTTGTATCAAGTGCCCATGCCTCAGCAAGGAAAGCATCGATATCAGCTGCTGTTGTGTTAAGTGCCTGTGCTGCAACATCTGCAACATAGCTCTGGAATTTCTCGTTCTTTGCAACGAAGTCTGTCTCAGCATTAACCTCAACAACGACTGCTTTCTTTCCATCCTCTGTTACCAGAGTTTTGCAAAGACCCTCTGCTGCGATACGGCTTGCTTTCTTCTGTGCTGTAGCAAGACCCTTCTCACGCAGGAACTCAACTGCTTTATCCATATCGCCTTCTGTAGCTGTAAGAGCTTTCTTACAATCCATCATTCCGGCGCCGGTCATCTCTCTTAACTCTTTTACCTGTGCTGCTGTAATAGCCATTGTTCGTTTCCTCCTGAAATATTCTGTTTATACGAATTATTCCTCTGTAGCTGCAAACTCCTCAGACTCAGCCTCGATCTCGCCATCTGCCTCAGCAGTTCCCTGCTTAGCCTCGATAACAGCGTCAGCCATCTTGGAAACGATGAGTTTTACTGCACGGATAGCATCGTCATTTCCCGGGATCACATAGTCAAGCTCTTCCGGATCACAGTTAGTATCGCAGATACCGATAAGCGGGATTCCAAGTGTATGAGCCTCCTGTACGCAGATTCTCTCTTTTTTAGGATCTACGATAAAGATAGCATCCGGGATTCTCTTCATCTCTTTGATACCGCCAAGGTTCTTCTGAAGTTTATCTAATTCTTTTTGAACATTGTAATCAATTTCTTCATCTGTCATTTTCTGTTTTTTATATTTGGCAATTAGATCTTTTTTAGTTTTTTCATATTTATCCTTATCAATATCAAATATTGTAAGATATCCTTTGTTATCGTATGTGGCCGTAAACTCAATTTTATCCTGATTTATCATCTCAATCATGGCTTCATACATTTCTGATTTGTATTTAGTTGGTTCCATTAAATGAAGCTTATTGACTGCATTTGGGAATTTTTTAACATATTCTTCTGAATATTCTTTGTCAATCAGTCCTTTATGAGTTTTACCGGATTTATCTTTCCAATCAGGCATTAAATAGTCAGCAATATTAACACCACCACCACCAGAACCGGCATCAATATAAACTCCGAGAATATTGCTGTAGTTTTCATCCCCACCCTGGTTATAATCGAGAATAACTTGTTTCAAATATTCAATCTGGGCTGGTGTTTGCATAGGTTTCTTTTTCTTTTTATTGCTTATATCAATAAGATTTATACAATTTAAAAGTCTCATTTTATATTCAAGATCCCCATCTTGATTTTTTTCAGAGTAAATTTCACAAACCAAAATTACTGAATTATCTCGACTTCGAGCCGGGTCATATGCAATAACAATTTTTCTTTTACCAGTATCGTTATATAACACTGGTTTACGAATCACTTCATTACGCGCAATAACGCCTCTACGAATAATCGCATTAGCACCTGCATCAGAAGTAAATTCACAATAATACTCTCTACGCGCTTTTTCTGGATTAGAACGCATTTCTGCAGCTACTGTACCGGGTGTTAACAAAGGCTCCATTGTTTCTCCACGAATAGTTGGTTTAAATGCAACTTCACAATCAATATGCGCTACAAAATAATCAGGATCTCCCATGAGTTGTCGTTTGCTAAAATCTCTATATAACTTATAGAATTTTGTATCTGTAGAAGAAGCAGAAGAAATATAAAATAATTGGTTTGGAATATTTGATGGAATACATCTTAGACGGTTACGATCGATTGATTTGCCATCACGATCCTTACCAGACTTAAAGCTTTTATTTACAATTGCAAAAGCTGCATATACCGACATCATTTCTTCATCAAGGAATCCACATTCATCAAATACAACACTACCACGCATACCTCTTTTTTTATCTACATTACTGTTAAGTGTTTGAGTAAATGAGCCATTATAAAGGGAATATGAGAATCCATTAGAAGAGTGACTGAAGCCATCTCCAGCAGCATTTTTAATTTCAATTTCTGCCTTAAAAATATAACCTGTAGAACCAAGCATAGTATCTATATTATCATTCGCAAGCCTTTCGAGCGTCGTAAACGTTTGTTCAGCCTGCGATCCAGAACCGGAAGCAATATATGTCCAATAGTTATTAAATAGCATATCTTTCGCCATGATCATAATATCTATCAATGTAGATTTACCAAATCCACGGGTACACACTAATAAAACATTCGGACAATTCCAGGCTCTCTGAATTACCCATGCCTGTGCATCAAGTAATTCTATATTAAAAAAATCATTTATAAATCTTACAGGATTGCATTGATAATATTTCTGAAGATTTGCAATTTTCATAAAACCTTCAAGTTTGCGTGAAGATAATGGGTAAACTCCAGGCTTTACAAAAATCTTATTTCCCTGTTCACAATAATTAAGCTTCGGAAGCTCTTGAATCAGATCCGGATTCATCATCATCGGCCACCTCCGTTTCTTCTTCATTGGAGGAGAAGCAGGAGAATAGTTCATTTAAATCGACTAAATTATCCGGCTCTATTAAATTATGTTCTTCCATATAATCTTTAAGATCAATATTTTCACGTAATAAAATACGAGAAATTTCTTTGTAATTGTCCAAATCATCACGAAGCTTTGTTATCATTTCTCTTTGTTCTGCTAGCATATCAGAATATTCTGATTCATCCAGTCGGAGCTGCTTCAATATAGAAGCATTACTCATATCCATAACCTGACGCATGCCACGACAAGTTCCGATATCGAATCCGTTTACTTCACCTTCACGCAAATTCATTTCTTTGATTTTACGTATTTTACCAGTCCAAGTATTTTCACCTTTTTTAGCATTTTTATTATTCTTTAAAGAAATACAACTTTCAGCAGCGAGATCCTTAATGATGGCAGTAAGATCTTTTTTACTCGCCTGTAGTGTTTTTATTGTAGCGGAATTTGTTCTAAGTTTTTGAACGTCAGACATATAAGTAGCAATAGCATTATCAATTTTTGATTGCTGTAAAAATGCTCTTACAATAGAAATAGCAGAAGCAGTACGCATCATATCGTCATTTGCGTCTTCACTAGAATCAAGTAACCCAATTAATTGAGAGTATAGAAATGGTTGATCAGACAATGCTTCTTGTTCAAATGGATCATATCCAATCAACCTAATTACATCAGCTTTATTCTTTTCAAAACCTTCATAATTATCCTGGGACTCCTTGCCCTTTATAACATCTGCAGGAGTCTTTTCATCTTCATATATAATTTTTTGTTTAAAAAAATCAGAATCCTTGAATTGTTTTCCAGAATATTGCTGCATTGCAATAGTTCTTATATATGTACTCCATGCATTTTGTTTTGCTCCTGGAATACCAGCATTTCTTTCAGCTGCTTGAACACTACTATTATAGACATTTTCTAAAAACGGTTTATTCAAATACTGAAGAGCAAGAATAATTGACTCTTTTGTCGGTTTATGTTCTTCTCCATTTTCATCTGTTCTTAATGCAATCTTTCTGGCGCATTCAGAACAAATAGCAGCATATCCAGACTTAACTAAAGGATCAGTATTTTTATAAAAATTTTCTCTATTTTTCTTTTTGGGTTTTCCGCACATATAACACCATGCGGTATCTTCTTTATATACTCGAATTTCTTCTTCGAGTGCCTCTATTTTTTTCTTCATCTGAGTCGGAGTCATTTTTACCGGCTCAATTTTCTTAGTTGTTGCCATAAACAACTCCTCCTTGTACTCATAATAAAAAAATGGGCGTAGTAGGATTCGAACCTACAAAAACCTGATCCTAAGTCAGGCGCGTCTGCCAGTTGCGCCATACGCCCAGAAAATAGGAGAGCAAGAACGCTCTCCTGAAATGTATAATATAAGCAGCAACGCCACTCATACTATTCTTTAAGTTCAGTAGCAATACCAGATTTAATTAAAAATCTCGTTTCTGCATCAAGCACTTTTTCAATAACTTCTTTATCAAATCCAGTATTCTCATGTATAAAATTTAATATTTCGTCGAACTCGACAAACTGTTCTTCATTATTTGTTTCCATAAATATTTTCCTTTACAATTTATAATGATGTTCATCTACAAGACCATTTCCTTGTTCAAATACAAACATAGAGGCTCCTGCATTTGACACCTTATTAATTGAATAGCTATACGGATTTACACCAATAATCGAACGTACAGAAATATATTCTGAATTAATCCCAACATCTCCAGTAGCCAAACTATGCCAATGACCTGAAATAATATAATCCAAAGGCACTTGATATGTTTTTGAAAAATCTTTCAAAGAATCACCTAGATTTTTTGTCTCAAAATGTCCTCCAAGAATTGTATATGTTGCAAGTTGTGCATATACAAGACCGGTTGGATTTTCAATAATTTCAACATTACGATTATCCTTCAAACGTTCTTTCATAAAAACCAATATGGATTTACTCATATCTTCATCTGGAAAAGCATTTTTAGGCTGTCCTACTAATCTCAGCTGATTGTGATTTGAACGTTTTACCATTTGAAATTTAATTCGAACATGATTACTTAATTCATTAAGCCATGTAGATAAAAAATCAGCATATAATATGGCAGAGTCAATAATTCCATATCTCAACTGCATAAGCTGAGAATTTGCACGAAGAATTCCATCTAAGGCATCGCCTAGTTCAAAAATATTTAAAACTTGAATATGATCTTTTTGAATTTGCTCAATAACTTTATTGTATAAATCCCACATACGATTCTTGAATATTTCCGGACTATATGCATTTAAAATATTTCCATATAAATCTTTAATCTCAAACTCAACTCCAAAATGAGCATCCGAAATTGTAAGAAGATATTCTTTATTCATATGTACTGGAGGAATGTACCCTGGTACATTTAATGGCTGTAATTGATTAACAGCATTTACAATATGTTCGGCAATTAGTTCATCCCTAGAATACTCACGAATCCATTTATTAAATTCTTGCTTTTCAGTCTGTAATTTAATACGTTCTTTTTTTAAAGCTATCTCATCAGAAAATCGTCCTAATTGAATAGAAGAGGATGGGAATAAATCCCATCCTGCATCTATATATTCTAAAAGCAATTTAGACCCTTTACGAATTGTATCGCGGTGCTCTGGCTCTTTACCATGACTAGAACGAAAATCTGCAACATCTTGCCACTCAATAGATGTATCTATTTGTTTTTTCTTAATAAGATCAAGCTGTTCTTTTAGAAATTCGTTATTATCCATATAAAATACCTTAATCTAATTCATCAAGATTGATGATTTCCTCAGTCTTAGTAGTAGTAGACATGTCAAAAGGTTTATCACCATATGCCTTTTCAAAGATATCTAAAATATCAATGATTTCACCGTCCATATCTACAAGTTGTTCGTCTACCATATGAAGACCTTTGAGTTTACCATCATATTTAACAGTTTTTTTTAATTCCATGTTATTTTCTCCTTATTCTCCTTGACATATTGAACGTATAATAGTAAAATGATATTTGTGAAAGTTTAAAATAATATTCAGTATTAAAGAATATCTGATAAATCACAATCAATACCAATAATCTTATCTACAATTCCTTTTTCTTTTGCTTCATCTGGGAACATATAATATTCACGATCCTTGATTTCCTCAAGATATTCTGCAGTCATATTTGTATGTTCTACCATAAAATCATTCAGATGTTGCTCTAATTTATCATAAAATTTCTGAATATCTTTACCTTTATTAGATGAACTTACATATCCAGTCTGTCCATCATGATAAAGAACTACTGTATTTTGGAAGCAGTAACGTTTATGTCCTGCGGCCAGAATATAACATGCCATAGAAGCACATTTGGCAAATCCCACTGTAATAATTGGAGTAACAGACGTCTTAATAGAGCTTAAAACCTGGTACCCGGAAATAACATCACCACCATCTGAATTGAGATAGAGATAAATTGGTTTCCTACATGATGCCGGAAGTGCCTTATCCTCTTTATTCCATTTCATGATCATTAAACATATATTTTCAATAACATTGTCATCAATAGTTTCGTTGACAATAATTTTTCTTTCTTTTAAATGCTCCTTAATAGTGCTCTGATAGAGACTATCGTCTTCTAAAATGTCTAAAAATTCCATATTCCTTGTTCTCCTATAAATAAATAACCATATCTTTTGATGAAGCAATCACTTTAAATGATTTGTTTTCTTTAGATATGGCTTCTTTTAAGTCTTCCTTTATACTGTTTTTCGCGACAACAGATCCGTGAACTAAAACTAATTTTTCTGTATTTATCTTCGATCCAAATTCAATTAGTTCATTTCTATTGGCATGACTTGAAAATGTACCTAAAGAAATACAGTCAGCTTTATTTTCAACCTTATCTCCACTTATTTTTATAAATTTATTTTCTTTATAATTTTTAATTCGATATGATAAATAAGAATTGTCTGCTCCCGTATATCCACTAAAAATTACCATGCTTTTTTCATCATTCAAATATTCATGTAAATAAGAAAGGACCCTGCCGTTTGTACAGAATCCAGAACTACTTAATATAATTTTGGGTGAATGATTTTTTACACATGCTAATGAATCTTCTTTTTCTTTTATAAACTTCACATTCTCCCAATTGCATACACTATTCCATAATTTCAAATCGTCTTCAGATAGAAGAGTCGTATATAGATCACAAATATCACATGATAATATTGAATCAACTACAATGTCATATTTGAAATTTATATCATCATGAAAAATGTTATATAAATTGGTAAGAATTTCTTGTGTACGGCTGAAACTAAAACATGGCATGATTACTGTTCCTCCACGTTCTGTAACCGTATCAACTGCTGCTTTTAAATGTTCTAAATCAAATTTTCTTGTCTTTTTATTAATTCTGCCTGGTTCTCCATACGTACATTCCATAATAGTTACTTTATTAAAAGTATCTGGGATTTCAGTATTTGGAACGTAATGATTTTTTGTATTCAGGGACCCAATATCAGAAGTGTACAATATAGAATTTGATACACCATTTTGATCTTTAAGAATTAATTGAAGCTGTCTAGCTCCGAGACAATGGCTATTTTCAAACCATTTAAAAGAAACTATTTCATCAAGAACATATAATTCATGTACATTATCATATTCATATATATAATTTAAAGTCGTAGCTACATCTTCTTCTGTGTAAATAGGAGAGTAGTTACGTTTATATTTAAATGATAAAGCATTTGCTTCACTCAACAATATAAAAGCACAATTATATAATAATGGTTTCATTAATTGAGCAGTTGCATGTGAAGCGATAATTTTTCCATTAAAACCTTCTTTTATTAACCTTGGAAGTAAACCAATATGATCAACATGTGTATGTCCTACAAAAACATAGTCGATCTCTGAAGGTTTAAATGGAAATTTCTGAGAATTGATATTATATGAATCCAGATAATTATTGTTTTGAAATAATCCGCATTCAAGTAATATTTTTTTTCCATTATATTTTATATAAGTGCAGCTACCTGTAACATCGTCAGCATTTTGACCTATAAAGTAAATGCCATCTTCTTTTTTCTTCCTGCCTATGTCAAACACCAACTTTCAAATTATTTTACTGCTTAAAATCGAAAATCTTTATCTCTCTGTTTTACAGTAAGAAAATCGGTCTGATTGATTGATTCTCTGTATCTGTTTAACATCTCGACACTACGAACATGCTCTACAAGAAAATAGCTTTTTGCTTTACTTTTATGGTGTTTATTACGTACACGCACATCAAAAGCTCTTCCATGATTACGTAAGTATTCTGCTTCTTTTTGACTGATATTAACCAATTAAGTTTCCTCACTTTTATTTATTTGTAGACTCAAAGGCTCATTATCTGTTGCAAT
>OLPL01001509.1_pt1 | contig 14099 bp, 7 predicted proteins | sample 1673211 | NCBI WGS metagenome assembly OLPL01 (sample SAMEA3136766, study PRJEB25190) | human gut metagenome | reverse complement strand
GGATGGAGAAGCCCATTGCCGAGCGGGTGTGTGCATCCGCGCGGCGCCAGACCTCGTCCACGGCCTTGGACTTGGTGCGCTCGTCCAGGCCCATGCCGGCGTTCTGGATGCCCTGGCCGGGGTAGACGAAGGCGGCGCGCGGTGCGCGGACCAGTGCGGTGCCGCGGGAGACGAGCTGGCCGTCGATACGGCAGGTGACTTCGAGGGTCATGCCGCCGTGGCGCACCTTGCCGACGCGCTCGACGGAGATTTCGACGGTGTCGTCAAGCTGAACCATGCCGTACATGTTGTAGGTCCAGCCGGCAATCTCGTAGTGGGCATCCTTCTCGTCCAGCGCCTGCACGGCGTGCTGGGCGGTGGCGGACAGCCACATGCCGTGCACAAGCGGAGCGGCCAAACCGGAGATGCGAGCGCCACGAGTGGAGGTGTGGATCGGGTTGAAGTCGCCGGAAGTGCGGGCGAAGGCGGTCATGTCGTGTGGGGCGACGACCTTCACGCGGCGCAGCAGACGGCGCGGCGTGGGCGCGATCTCCTCGTGCTCGGCGTCGCCGAACTCGGGGGCGTCTGCCGGCAAAGCATCGGAGTAGACGCGGCCGCGAATCGCGAAACGCTCGGTTTCGCGGGCAAGCAGCGTGCCGTCGGCAGCGGTGTGGGTCACGTGGATGGTGACCACGCGGCCGGAGGCGGACTCGAAGTAATCCTCAGCCCAAGACTTCAGGGTGATGGTTTCACCGGTGTGCTTAAGCAGGTCCTCCTCGTTCACCTCAAGTTCGATGAGGTGGTCGAGGTGAACGGCGTTGAGCAGGCCTTCAATCACCGGGTAGCCCTTGACGTACACGGAGCCGAGCGCCGTGTAAATCGCCGGCCAGGCCGGGCCGACCAGCGCATCGGGAGCGATGCGGCTGGGCTGCAGGGTCGTCGGCAGAGCGGCGCCGGTGGCCGCTTCGTGGTCGAAGCCGAGGTTGGCGGAGAGGGTGTAGGCGGCGGTGGCGGTAGCAAACGGACGCTCGTCAGAGGTCTTGCCGTCAAGCTGCGGCATCTCGGTGAGCTTGTCGCCGGTGATGGCGGTGTTGCCGATGCCTGCGGTGGCGGCGAGCATCGCGTAGACGTCCGGAATCAGGCGTTCGCGGTCCACGACCGGCACACGGCCGGGCTCGGCGCCTTCCACGATGAGCGGGATGACGATATCGCGCACGGCGTGCTTGGAGGTGCCGCCGTCCGGGTCGTTGTCCCAGTAGGTGTCGAGGTGGATGTCCAGATCGTACTTGCCGGCCGCGGCGTCAAACGCGCGGATCTCGTAGTACTGGTCGCCCAGGGCGGTGCCGTAGGCGGGGTTGTCGGTGATGTGGCCGACCCAGGAGATGTTCGGGGACTTGCGGATGAAGTCCTCGGCGCTGGTGGCCTCGCCGAGTGCGGCGAAATCGTCGTTCTCAGCGGCATCGGCGGCCTGCTGTTCGTCCTGCACGCGCTTGATGGCGGCGGTTTCGAAGCGGCCGAGGATGTCGGCGATCGGCTCGTCGATGGTGGTGATGCCGGCCACGGAGATCGGGCCGGGGATGGCACGCACGGAATCGGCGGAGTAGCGCTGGTCTTCGGACTGCCAGAGCTGGTCCTGACCCCACCAACGCAGCAGGTCGTTGTCGATGACGGGCACGAACGGCATGGGCTTGGGGTATTCGCGCACGAGCACCGGGAACCAAGCCACGTCGGCCGGAACCACCTTGAGTTCGGCGGTCTGCGGGTAGGCCAGTGCGAGCTTTTCGAGTGCGGGGGCCGGATCGGCGAGAATGTCGTCGTGGGTCAGCAGGTCGGCGGCAGCTGCCTCTTCAGCAGAAACGCCATCAGCGGTGAACAGCTTGGAGGTGAATTCGCCGGAGTCCGTGTCGTTCACACGGGCTTCGATGCGCTGCAGCAGGTGCTGGAAGCGGTCGGCGTAAGTCGGGTCGACCCACGGGAAGGCGAGTTCGGCGAAGCGCTGCGCCCACTCAAGGTAGGTCATGGAGGCCAGGTCTCCGAAGTAAGGCTTGGCGGTTTTGTTCAGGGCTTCGATGATTTCCTTGCGGCGGGAGTCGAGCTCTTCGGGGTGCTTCATGACGCGCACGAGCAGACGGCCGCATTCGGCGGAGTCGTTCTCGAGCTCGTAAATGTCGGCGTGCAGGTGGCTCAGGCCGGAGGACATGCCGCCGACGGACTTGCCGGACGGCACCCAGTGGGCGGCCTGCGGGGCGAACACGTCGTCGGACTTGGCGTCGGCCGGAATGCCGGGCGTCTTGACGAGCAGCTGCTTGACTTCGGGGCTGGTGTGAGCCTCCTTGGCGGTCATCGCGGCGGTGCCGATAAGCACACCGTCGACCGGCATGTCGGGCAGGCCGTAGGCGTGGGCCCACTGGCCGGAAATGTAGTCGGCAGCGCGTTCAGGGGTGCCGATGCCGCCGCCGGCGACCAGCACGAGGTTGTCGCAGGCGCGCACTTCGGCGTAGGTGGCGGCAAGCAGGTCATCCAGCGCTTCCCAGCTGTGGTGGCCGCCGGCTTCACCGCCCTCAACCTGAATCATGATGGTGGTGGGGGCCACGGCCTTGGCGATACGCACAACCTGGCGAATCTGGTCAACGGTGCCGGGCTTGAAGCTCACGTACGGCAGGCCGTCAGCCTGCAGGTTCTTGATGAGCTCCACGGCTTCGTCCAGCTCAGGGATGCCGGCGGAGACGACCACGCCGTCGATCGGCGCGCCGGATGCGCGCTTCTTGGGCACGATGCGGGAGGAGCCGAACTGCAGGTTCCACAGGTAACGGTCCATGAACATCGCGTTGAATTCGACCGTGCGGCCTTCCTCCAGCTCGTCTTCGAGGGCAGCGATGTGGCGGTCGAATACTTCGGCGGTCACCTGGCCGCCGCCGGCGAGCTCGGCCCAGTAGCCGGCGTTGGCCGCTGCGGCCACGATTTCCGGTTCCACGGTGGTGGGGGTCATGCCGGGCAGCAGCACCGGCGGCTTGCCGGTGAGCTTGGAGAACTTGGTGACCAGCTTGGCGCCGGCCGGGGTGTTGATGACGCGCGGGGCGAACGCCTTCCAGTTCTGGGTGCGCTCAGGCTCGCTTTCCAGCGTGGAGAGCGTGGAGCGCTCGGCCAGCGTGGTGGCTTCGACCACGCCGATGCCGGTGCCCTGCACCACGTTGCCGATCAGCTTGCCGAGCGTGTTGCCGGGGCCGAGGTCCACGATCCACAGCTTGGACGGGTCGGCGTCGTCGAACAGCGCCTTGACGCGGGCGTTCCAGTCCACGTGGTTCAGGAGCACTTCCTCGGCGAGTGCACGGGTGCGCTTCTGGTCGAAGCCGCAGGCGCCGGCCCAGGCCACGGTCTGTTCGACGGCGTCGGTCATGAGCGGCGAGTGGAAGGGCAGGGTGACCTCAAGGTATTCGAGGGTCGGGTTGAACACGGTGCCGCCGTGGAGCTTCTGCTCGCGCAGCTTGGCCTGATGCTGGTGTTCGCGCTCGGCTTCGAGGGCGAAAGCGGCCAGGTCTTCCGGGTAGCCGGACAGCACGTGGTGGTTGTCGGAGTTGGTGACGGCGATGGAGATCGGGCCGCGAGCGTTGTTGACGCGGGCCACCAGCGCCTCGACCTGGGCGCGGGTGGCGCCCTTGACGGAGAGCATCGGGCTGGCTTCGCCGTACTTGGGGTTCAGGCCCAGTTCGCGCACGCGGCGGGTTCCGGCGGCGCCGATCAGGGCGGCCACGGCCAGAATCTCGTCAAGCGTGGTGCCGGCGGCCTCGATGGAGCCGGCGGCCTCGATGGCGCGGGTCATGTGCACGGCGAGCACGCCCTGGGAGTGGCCGAGCACTGCGAGCGGCTTGGCCTGGGCCACGCTGTAGCCGAGGTGTTCGAGGTCGAGCAGGGCGCCGAGCTGGGTCAGTGCCACGCCTTCCACGGACGCGGTGGCGTCGGCTGCGGCGCCGAGGCGTGCCGGGTTCGGGGCGAAGCCGAACAGGTCGACCGGACGGCCGGTGGTGGCCAGCAGGTCGGCGGCGACCGGGGTGAGCAGTCGGCCGGCTGCGGCGACGTGGCCGCGCAGGGCCTCGTCAAGGCTGGGATCGGTGGTCTGGTCTGCCAGGGCTACCGGCCACGGGGTGGACTGGCCGGCGAAGGCGAGCGCATGGGGCTCGGCGGCTAGGCGATTGAGGAAGAAGGTGGTCATTGCTTTCCTTACTTGTGTTTGGTTGACGTCTTCAAAAATCAGAGGGGCTGGTTGCCGTGGTGTTTGGTGGTGCGCTTGACGCGCCGCTTGGTGGCGAGCGTGGCCAGCGATTCGACAATCACCTCACGGGTCTGTTCGGGGTCGATCATGCCGTCGATCTGCCCGATTTCCAGTGACAGGTTCGCGTTGACGGTGCTGGTCTCGTACTCCTTGATGTACTTGGCCCGCAGCGCATCGACGTCCTGTCCAGAGGCCTTGGCCTTGGCCAGGTCGTGGCGGTGGATGATGTTCACCGCGCCGGCCGCACCGAGCACCGCGATCTGGGAGGAGGGCCACGCGAAGTTCAGGTCCGCGCCGATGGCCTTGGATCCCATCACGATGTACGCGCCGCCGAACGCCTTGCGCAACACCACGGTCACCATCGGTACCTGTGCGTTGGCGTAGGCGTAAATCACCTTGGCGCCGCGGCGGATGATGCCGGCGTGTTCCTGGTCGGAGCCGGGCTTGTAGCCGGGCACATCCACGAGGGTGACCACGGGCAGGTTGAACGCGTCGCACAGGCGTACGAATCGGGCGACTTTCTCGGACGAGTCGACGTCCAGGATGCCGGCGAGCACGTTCGGCTGGTTCGCCACGATGCCAACCGGCTTGCCGTCGATGCAGGCGAAGCCGACGAGCGCGGAGGCGCCGAACAGTTCCTGCACCTGCACGAATTCGCCGTAATCGACGATGCAACGAATCACTTCGAGCATGTCGTAAGGCTGACGTTCGTTGGTGGGCACGATGGTGGCAAGTCGCTTGGCGGTCTCGCGTTCGGCGCGGGTGACGGCGTATGCGTAGACCGGCGGCTTGCTTTCGCGGTTGGACGGCAGGTAGGCGAGCACGGTGCGCGCATAGTCGATGGCGTCGGATTCGTCCTCGCCGAGGTAGTGGGCCACGCCGGACACCCGGTTGTGCACTTCGCCGCCGCCGAGGTCGGCCATGGAGATGGTCTCGCCGGTCGAGGCCTTGACCACGTCCGGTCCGGTGACGAACATGTTCGAGTTCTCACGGGTCATGATGATGAGGTCCGTCAGGGCCGGGCAGTAGACGGCACCGCCGGCGCAGGGGCCGAGAATCAGGCTCAGTTGGGGCACGAAGCCGCTGGCCTCGCAAGTCTTGCGGAAGATGCGACCGTACTGGGTCAGGGCGGCCACGCCCTCCTGGATGCGGGCGCCGCCGGAGTCCACGATGGCCACGATCGGCACTTTGAGGTCGATGGCCATGTCCATCAGTCGGCAGATCTTCTCGCCTTCGGCGGTGCCGAGGGTGCCGCCCTTGACGGAGAAGTCCTGGGCGTAGACGGCCACTTTGCGGCCGTAGACCTGGCCGAAGCCGGTGATGACGGCCGCACCGGCGTTGCCGCCGGCGATATTGCCGCCCTGGAAGCGGCCGATCTCCTCGAACGTGCCGGTGTCGAAGAGCAGGTCGAGGCGTTCGCGCGCGGTTTTCTTGCCTTTGGCGTGCTGCTTGTCGCGGGCGCGCTCTTCGGCGGCGCGGGCCAGTTCGGCGGCCTTGACCACAGCGGTGCGCAGCGGCTGGTGGGCCGAAGGCTGTGCGGCGTTGGCGGCCGAGGCCGCAGCCGCGGCCTTCACGGCCTGCGAATCCATGATGTCAGTCATTGCCACCCTCCTTCTTGGCGTCGGTGGCCTTATCGGCTCCTTCTGACGAGGGAGCTGTCGACGCAGCCGCCTGAGGGAGAGATCCCGGCGCAGCCGCAGCAGCCTTGGCCTTGCCGGCGTTCACGTCCAGCGTGACCAGCGTGTCGCCGGCCTCCACGCCGTCGGCCGGGCCAACGAAAATCTTCTTCACTTCGCCGGCGGCCGGCGCGTACACGTAGTTCTCCATCTTCATGGATTCGAGCACCACCAGAAGGTCGCCCTTGGCCACTTGCTGGCCTTCGGACACGTTGATGCGCGTGACCACGGCCTGCATCGGGGAGGCGATGACGCCGGATTTGGCGCCGTCGTTGGCCGCAGCGGCACTGGAGGCCACGTTGTGCAGTCCCGCACCGCGCAACGGCTGGGTGGGTCGCTTGGCACCGCGGGCGCGGGCCGAGCCGGTGATGTTCTCCACGATGTCGAGTGGCACGGTGAGCTTGACGCGGCGGTTGTTCATCTCGATGACGAACGTCTCCGACTTGGACTTGTCGGGCGCGGCCGGGGCAGCGGCACCCGGGGCGGCGGCCAAGGAGGCCGGCTGGCCGGAGGCGGCGGAAGCCGGTGTGCGGTTCAGGTACGTGCGCTCCAGCCACTTGGTGGACACAGCGAACGGGTGGCCATGCTCGGCGGTGAAGTCGTCGTTGCGGAAGATTTCCTTGAACAGCGGAATCGGCGTGGGCACGCCTTCGATCACAAGCTCATCGAGCACGCGGCGCACACGGGCCACGGCGTCGAGACGGTTCTGGGCGGTGACGATGACCTTGCCCATCATCGAATCGAACTTCGGGGAGACGGTGTCGCCTTCCACCACGCCGGAATCGACGCGGATGCCCGGGCCGGACGGCCATGCGAGCTTGGTCAGCGTGCCGGAGCTCGGCGCCAGATTCTTCGCCGGATCCTCGCAGGTCAGCCGGAGCTCGAAGCTGTGTCCGCGCAGCGGGTGGTCGACGGTCAGCTCGCCGCCGTTGGCGATGGTGAGCTGTTCTCGCACCAGATCAAGGCCGCAGACCTCTTCGCTGACGGTGTGCTCCACCTGCAGACGGGGATTGACCTCCAGGAAATACACCTTGCCCTGTTCGGTCACCATGAATTCGCAAGTGCCCAGACCGATGTAGTCGACCGCTTCGAAAAGCCGGCGTGAGTAAGTCTCCAGCTGTTCGAGCACGCCGTCGGAAAGGAACGGCGCCGGCGCTTCCTCCACCAGCTTCTGGTTACGGCGCTGCACGGAGCAGTCGCGGGTGGAATACACGGTGAAATTGCCGTGCGAATCGCGTCCGCACTGCGTTTCGACGTGACGGCCCTTGTCGATGAACCGTTCGACGAAATACTCGTCCAAATCGCCGCCCTGCAGCGCATCGTGGTTCATGTAGAAGCCACGCAGCTCGTCGTCGTTGTGCACGAGCGTGATGCCGCGGCCGCCACCGCCGTCGGTGCGCTTGAGCATCAGCGGATAGCCGTGCGTGTGCGCGAAGTCGAGCAGCAGTCGCATGTCGGAAATCGACTGGGAAATGCCGGGAACCGGCGGCACCTTCGCGAAAGTGGCCACGCGGCGGGCCGTGATCTTGTCGCCCAGGTCGACGAGCGCCTTCGGATTCGGGCCGACCCACGTGGCGCCGGCGTCGAGGACCTTCTGCGCGAAGCTTGCGACTTCGGAAAGGAAGCCATAGCCAGGGTGCACCGCGTCGGCACCGCTGCGCTGCAGGATGTCGATGAGCAGATCCTCGTTGAGATACGTGTCCTTGTAGGTGTCGCCAGACAGCAGATACGCATCATCGGCCATCTGCACGTACTGTGCGTGACGGTCCTGTTCGGCGTAGACCGCGACCGTGGGAATCCCCATCTCACGTGCGGTGCGCACGACTCGAAGCGCGATTTCGCCGCGATTCGCCACCAGTAGTTTGTTGACATTCTTAGGCATAATGTCAAGTTTGGCGGTCGAGGCGTGATTCGACGAACTCGTTTCCCACAAAAGATTCGCGATCTTTTTGTAAGGCTCCACAAACGTTACCGAAACTTAGCAACCCTACGATGGGGAGCATTGATTGACGAAAGACTCATTTTCGTCAGTTTTTGTAGCATCCTGTAGCATCCGCAAAAAAGGGAGGATTCCACCATGCGCAACGCAATCCTGACCATCTCATCCGCGGCCAAAACGGCCACCAGCGGCAAATTCGGCGCCGTTTTGAAGTCCACGCTGTTCGCCGTGCTGCTCGCCGCCGCCTCCATGGCGGGCGCCGTGCCGATTCCGGGCACTCCGGTTCCGATCACCCTGCAGACCTTCGTGGTCATGCTGGCCGCGCTGATGCTGCCGTGGAAGCAGGCGGGCGCCGCGGTGCTCATGTATCTGGCCGCGGGCGCGGCTGGTCTGCCGGTGTTCGCCGGCGGCGCGTCCACCATGGCTTTGGTCGGCCCGAGCGCCGGCTTCCTCATCGGTTTCCTGCCGGCCGCCGTCGTCACCTCGCTGCTCAAGGGCAAGGCGCGTGTCGATTCCCTGAAGCATGTTGTGTTGACCGCCGCACGGTATCTGTTCGCCTGCGTGGCCGGCTGCATCGTGCTTGACTATCTGCTCGGCTTCATCGTGCAGTCCGCCATTACGGGCGTGGCGATGCCGGTGGTGGCCATCGCTTCGATGGGCTTCATTGTGGGCGATTGCATCAAGGCGGTTGTGGCTTCGTTGGTCGCGAGCGGACTGGCAAAGCTGCAGTGACTTTTATCGGCAGCGACTTTTCTGCGGTAGTTTTCTACGACTTTTTGCTGGGAATTTTCTGCTGAGGGTTTTCCGCTGAGAATTTCCGCTGTGATTTCCGGGTTTCTTCGTGATTTCCGGGTTTTGATACAGTCTTCCGTTTTCGCTGTGATTTTCGTTTTCGCTGTGTCCGGTGGGGCCGGCGGATACCAACGTGCGACACGCTCCGGGCCGCTCAGGCCGAGTTTTTTACGGTCTTACGTTGGTTTCCGCCGGCCCCACCTCGTTTTGGGGGAATGTTGCGTTTGCGGGTGGCGCGGTTTTTGGATATTGCGATTTTGGGAAATGCCGTTTTTCTCGAATATTGCGTTTTTTTGAAACGTGCGATTTTCGAAAAAGCGCTTTACGACTTTATGAGGGATGAGGGTTAGAGAATTATTGGGGTAGGACGCCTACGTCGGCGGTGTGCACGGTGTGCAGGTTGCCGTTGTCGTCTCTGATGGTGAGGGAGGCGTCGGGGTTGAGTTCCAGCGCGGTGCCGCGCAGGGTGGTGCCGTCCACGAAATGCGCCTCGCATGGCTTGCCGAGCGTCCAGCAGACCGGACGCATCTCCTCCATCGCACGCGTGGCCTCGCGATGCGGGTCGGCTTCGAAATCGGCGAGCCTTGATCGCAAACCGTCCACCAGATGGGCCGCGATCATGTCGCGCAATGTCATGGAATCGGGCAGGCCATGCGCGACCAGCTGCAGCGACGTGGCCTTGTCGGTTGGCAGATGGTCTTCGGGGACGGTCAGGTTCAGGCCGATGCCGAAGACGATGCCGACGCGTTCCGTTGCGGCAGCCACATCAGTGGTACCAGTCGCACCGTCCGCGATGGGAGTTGCGGCAAGCGGAACCATTTCGGCGAGCACGCCGCCCAGTTTCTTGCCGTCGACGAAAATGTCGTTCGGCCATTTGAGCACGATGTCCTTGCCGAGCGGGCTGCCGCAATCGCGGATGGCCGCGATAATCGCGTTGCGCGCCTCACAGCCGGCGATCATCTGCAGCCAGCCGTTGACGGACGTGTCCCGCACAATCGCCGTAGGCACGCTGACCACCAGGGAGACGATGAACGACTCCCCCACCGCGCTGGTCCATTGATGGTCGAGACGGCCACGGCCGGCGGTCTGCTCGTCGGCGCAGATCGCCACGATTTCACGGCCGGTCCAATCGCGTCCATCGCAGCCATCGAGGCCATCTCGTCTGGCCGAGCCGAACAGCGCGCCTTTGCGCACCAATTCGGCGGCGTACGTGTTGGTGGAGCCCACTGAGTCCAGCGCGATCACCTGGTCGGCCGCGACGCAGGTGCGTGGCATGGTCAATGCGGAATCCAATATGGTCGTCATGATTCCTTCTCCTGTCCGTCGAGCTGTTGTCCATCAAGCTGTCGTCCATCGAGATATCGTTCGTCGGCGTCCTGCTTGTCGGACTGCTGTCTGTCGATTCGGTGCCCGCCGATACGCCGTTTGCCCGCCGTCGACGTGCCAACGTACGACGCCTCGCGTGCGGCAAGCCGCGCGGCACGCGACTCGCGCCAGAACTCCAGGCACAGGAATCCGAACACGAATGCGATCGGAAGCATATGCCGTTCGAAATTGTTGGCCGGTGCGGTGATCATCACACCCATAAGCAGCAGCAACGGCAGATGCCATGACAGCGACCGCCATCGACGCAGCACCACTTCGGCGGCGCCGATCAGCAGTGTCAGCGTGACATACAGGTTGCCGTGCGTCACCCAGCCAAGCACGGGAATCTGTCCCCATTTCTTGGCGAAGCCGGCCACCTGGTTGCGCCACTGGTGGTTGTACAGGTGAATCCATTCGTTGTCGGACTGCACGTAATCGTTGTTCACGTAGTAGTCCATCGACACGTATGGCAGGTCGGTCACGTTGAAGTATCCGAAGCATTCGGCGAAGAGCGCATCGAGCGCGATCTGAGGATTCGCCTTGACGATCTGCCACCATGCGTCATTGAAATCCTTCATGTCGTCCTTGGTGACGGTACGCCACTTGTAGCTGACCTTCTTGGACTGGATACCCGACGATTTCACCGGGTCGGCGTCCTGCTGGAAGTACGATTCGGCCATCTGGTCGAGGTTGAAGACGGGAGCGAGTTTCTTGGCCGCGTCCTCGGGAATGCCCTGCGGATTGTATTTCGCCACGCGGGCGATCTGCTGCAGCTGGATGCCACGGCTTTCGATCGGATCGCCGCCGATGACGGCACCGCTGTTCACCAGATAGACGAGGCCGCCATGGATGAGCACGGTCGGCAGCATCAATGCGACCACGTACGTCTTCCAACGTTTACGGTCGTTGATGATGGCCAGCAGCGCGGCGAACAGAATGATGTACCACGCGTATTTGGCGCTGATCAGCATGACGCAGCTCGACATGAACAGTGCCGCCAAGGAACGTTTGCGCAGTTTCATGGGCTTGCCGTTGATGGTGGGCAGCGCCTTGATATGCGTCATATGCAGCTCATACCACACGCCGAACCACCAGACGAACGCGAACGCGAACAACGGCGATTTGGTCAGTGAGATCGTGGCGAACACCGCCAACGGGCACACCATGAAGAACAGCAGAATCACGAAGCGTGTCTTCGCGCCGGCGCGCAGTCTGGACGGACGCGCCACCACACCCGCCTCGGGATGGGTGAAATCGCGCATGTTCCAGCAGTCGTGCCGTTCGGGATGGGAGAAGTCGAACGTGCCGACGCCCAGCCTACGCCACGGCAGATTGAAGAAACGATTGGCGGTGGCGGCGCAGCAGAACGCGGCGAACAGCCATTGCAGCGCGGCCAGCGCCACGATGCCGGCGTCGTTGGAATCGGTGAAATACCGGGAGACCGCGGCGAACGCACCGTAGAAAACGGTCAGCACGATGTTGTGCTGGTCGGTCAGATACGTGGGATTGGCCGGCCACATGTAGTGCGCGGTCGGATAGATGTCCATCGGCACGAATGAGAAGAAGCCGATGTACGGCTGTTTCAGTCCGGTCCACTGGTTCAACGCCCAACTGAATTCGCGGATCTGGGAGCGGATGTCGGCGCCGTACGCGGCGAGCAGGGTGGTCGGAATCCACAGCCAGCCGATGACGAACAGCAGCATGAGCTTCCACCAGCAGTCGGTGCAACGTGTCAGCTTGCGGCCGATCCAGACGATCACCGCATGGATGGCGCGTCCCGGACGGCTATGCGCGGCGTCGCTCAGATGACGCAGCATGATGCCCAATACCGTCGTCGGCGTGCCGGACACCTCCTGGCACAGCTTGACGTACCGACGCGAGAAATACGTCGGCAGCACGCGCTCGCCACGGCCGTAACGGACCAGAGACCGCAATATAGCAAACGAAACAACGAAGGCGATCGCCATGTACAGCACGTTGGCCCAGCCGAAGTCGGCGAGTCCGGCGCCAAACCAGTACAGCGGGCCGATGCCGCAGCACCACGCCACCCACAGGCATGCGAGCACGCCCAACGTCCAGCTGAGGAACGTGTCGGCTTTTCCGGCTTTCTTGTTTTCGCTCATAGTCGGCATATTACCGCCACTGCGCGAATGGGGACCGGAACGGTCGGCGAACGTGCGGCAATTCGCAGATACGACGATTAGAATGGACGGTTATGAACTCCGAGCAGGCAGACATCCTCGACCTTTTGTCAGGCCATACCGACGATACGACCATCGAGCGGTTGGCTTTCGAATGCCTGTTGACGAACATGACCGACGATCGTGTGGTCTCCTTGATGAACATTCTCGGATGGCAAGGCGATTTCAACTGTTTTGCGATCGGCGGGGTGCCTTCGGCCAGTCTTGCCTCGACATCCCTCGCCATCCGCAAGGCGGTGCGCGATTTGGGTGGCGAGCATGTGGTCATCGGCACGTACGGCACTTTCCTGCTGGCTTTGGCTTGCCAGATGGGCGCGGTCACGCCGGAGGTGACCTGTACCGCGGTCATGCCGGCGTTCAGCGAGGACGAGCCACTGTATTTGAGCCCGGTCCGTTCCGGTGTGGCGGGGGCTTCGCATGCGTTGCGTGAGACGATGTTCTCGCTGCAGGCGGCTCCGGCGCTGTCCACTCCTTCCCGTCCGCTGCGTGCCGACGAGCTGTTGCCGGAGCGTGCGCTGCTGGGTGATGATTACGCGCGTGAGGAACTGTATCGGAACGTATATCAGGTGCTGCGCGGCGAGAATCCCGATGATCCCACTTATCTGACGGTGTCCACGTTCCTGAAGTATGGCAGTTCGTTGGAGAACACGGCGAAGGAGCTGAATGTGCATCCGAACACCGTGCGCTACCGCTTGAAGCGTGCCGCCGAAACGACCGGCTGGGATGCCACCGATCCGCGTGACGCGTATGTGCTGACGACCGCGCTGGCGATTGGCCGTATGCGCGACCGCTGAGCCGCTGCCCGGGTGGTGTGGCGTCTGGGTACGCCCGTTGCATCTGTCATCCGGTCATAAAGTCATGAATCTTTCCGAACATATGAAAAGACCCGCATGCTGCGATTGCAGATACGGGTCTTTTGGTGAAGCTTAGCTTCTGTGCACTCAGGCAACGACCGCCGGATCAACCGGGACGCCCGGGTTCATCGTGGAGGTGATGGTCGCCTTGGTGACGTAGCGGCCCTTCACGGTGGACGGCTTCAGACGCTTGACTTCGTCGGCCACAGCCTTGAAGTTCTCGTCCAGAGCCTGCTCGGTGAAGGACATCTTGCCGATGAGGAAGCTCAGGTTGCCGTTCTTGTCGACACGGAAGTCAACCTTGCCGCCCTTGATGTCCTTGATGGCCTTGGTGACGTCCATGGTCACGGTGCCGGTCTTCGGGTTCGGCATGAGGCCACGCGGACCGAGCACGCGGCCGAGACGGCCGACCTTGCCCATCATGTCCGGGGTGGCGACGACGGAATCGAAGTCAAGGAAACCGTCGGCGACCTTCTGCACGAGGTCGTCGTCACCGACGATGTCGGCGCCAGCCTCGAGAGCCTCGGTGGCCTTCGGGCCACGGGCGAAGACGAGGACCTTGGCGGTCTTACCGGTGCCGTTCGGCAGGTTCACGGAACCGCGGACCAGCTGGTCGGCCTTGCGCGGATCCACGTTCAGGCGCAGCACGGCCTCAACGGTCTGGTCGAACTTGTACTCCGGCATGCTCTTGAGGAGAGCGATGGCTTCGTTGGCGGTGTAAAGGTTGTTGCGATCGATCTTCTCAGCCGCTTCGCGATACTTCTTGGAACGCTGTACCATTAGTCCTTCTCCTCTCAGTCGGTAACCGTGATACCCATCGAACGGGCGGTGCCCGCGATGATCTTCATGCCGGCTTCGACGTCGCGTGCGGACAGATCAGCCATCTTGATTTCAGCGATCTCACGGACCTGAGCCTTGGTGACGGAGCCGACCTTGTGGGTCAGCGGGTTCTCGGTACCCTTCTGGATGCCAGCGGCCTTCTTCAGCAGAGCTGCAGCCGGCGGGGTCTTGAGCACGAAGGTG
>OLPL01001503.1_pt1 | contig 14126 bp, 9 predicted proteins | sample 1673211 | NCBI WGS metagenome assembly OLPL01 (sample SAMEA3136766, study PRJEB25190) | human gut metagenome | reverse complement strand
CTGAACTCCTTTCTTCAATTCCTATCCACTCCTTACGCTCACAAAATATCACATCTGTTTTATATTTTCCCGGGAGTGTATCCAGACTGTAAGCACTGAATTCTTCCGCATCCGGATTGTCCGTCTTTGTTCCAGCTGAAAACTCCAGCATGGAAATCAGTCTGTCCAGTTCATTTCCACTTGCCGCTGACACCGGCGCTTCTAACAGATACTGATATTTTGCCAGAAGCCCGTTCTGGATCTCCACCTGATAATGACTCAGTACTGACGGAAGCAGCAGTCCGAAGAACAGCAGAAAACACAAAAAACTCTGTAAATGCCGAAAAGGTACAGCTCCAGCAGCTAATTTCTGATATTTCTCATCAGTTAAAAACCCCCATGACTACGCTGCGCCTGACAGAGTCCGCTATGGAAAAAGCCATTACAAAACCGCAGGAACTAAAGACCTTATTTCACACAAATACCGCACATCTGAACAAGCTGGAATTTTTAATCTCTTCCCTTGTAAAAATATCCCGTTTGGAAACAGGTGTGATAAAACTATCCCCAAGTTATCAAACGATTGGTGACACCATTCTCATGGCTCTGGAAAATATCGTCTTAGCGGCTGATCAGAAGAACATTCAAATAACTTTTAATTATTCAGAAGACTTTAAGGCGTATCATGATCCCAAATGGACTTCCGAAGCGCTGTATAATATCCTGGATAATGCTGTAAAATACACGAATGAAAACGGATATATTTCCATAGAACTTTTTACCCTGGAAAACTATACCAAAATAGCAATCACTGATTCCGGTATCGGCATCAAAGAATCGGAAATCCCAAAACTTTTCCAACGCTTCTACCGCTCTCCTTCTGTCAAAAACTTTCCGGGAGTTGGTGTTGGGCTTCATCTGGCGCAAGACATTATCAGCCGACAATATGGTTTTATCCATGTTTTTTCTACACTTCATGTGGGCAGTACCTTTGAAGTATGGCTGATTAATTCAGACTCTCCTAAATAAAAAAAATGCCGCTACAGGTTTTACTATCACACACCTGTAACGGCATTTTTTGTTATTTTATTCCGCTTTTTCTTCATTACCGGATTTTAAATATGTCATGACCTCTTCCACCGTTTTTCCGGAAGCAATCAATGCACTAAATATCTCATCCTTCTGTTTATCTTCAATCTTTTTCCTAAGTTCTTTTGCTTTCAAACGCAGTTCTTTTAATTCTGCCTCTGTTGTTTTAATCTCCTGTTCTGTCTTCATAAGCATTTCTTCAAGAGAAAGATTTTCTACTTTTTTACGTCTTGGCATACTGTTTCCTCCCATGCTGATATTTTCTTCATTCTACCATTATTGTTCCAAAAATACCAGTCTTTTTATGAATAGCTCCTATCTCCCTCTTCGCTGCTGTTTCTGGCTTTTGGCATATTCCATCTTTTTATTGTATTCGTCCATGATTGCACTTTCCAGATCTGCCTTAAATTCTGCATTGACTGCATGGGCAATGTCCTCCCTCTCTCCTTTTGCAGAATTTTTCTGGGGCATACCTACAAAAGTTTTTCCGTTCCATGCCTGGATCACATGAAGCTGCTGGATTGCCAATACGTCCTGCAGACGAATGGCAACATCTGCCTTAAATGTATCGCTTCCCTGTACCGGATTTACACTCAGATTGTAATACAGCTCTTCCTCTCCCCAACTGCCCTTACAGTCTGTTTTCGTTTCTGTCATATTCTCATAGGCTTCCCTTACAGTATCCAACACTTCCTTTTGAAATTCCTTATCGGTAAACCGAAAAAAAGGAACATACTCCCCTGTTTCGTAATCTCTGTAACGGGGCATATCGAGGTACAGATTTCCTTTCGAGGACTCTTTAATTGCAAGACTTTTCACACAGAAGGCCTCATCAAAGGTAATAGTAGCAAATCCTTTCAGATTATTGAGCTTTCCTTCTTCCTGTTTCAATTCCGGTTTATATACTCTGATATTATATTCCATATTGTGATCTCCTTTTCTACTCTACTTTTCGTTACCGAACTGCTGTCTGGAATGGAAGATTTTTGGTTTCCTCCTGCACTTCCACACACTCCTCCTGGTCCTTGATTACCAGTTCTGCATCAATCTCCATCTGCCGGGTAATGTTTTCTTTTAAAAGCTCCTCATACGGGAAAGGCTTTGCATATTCCTGCTTTGCATTTTTTATCTCATTTTCGCAGGTCTTAATTTCTTTTTGAACCTCCTCCACTGCTTTATCAAGGGCATTCAAGCGGTTTTCTATGCGGACCATGTTACCGGAGTCACTGCTTTTTAACTCCACACTATACTCCTTCTCTCCCTGAAGGAACAAGATCGGCCCCAGCATATCATTTTGGACAGATACCTGAAACCCCTTATACATACCGACTTCGTGCCTGGCAAAAGCTGTCACTCCTTCTATAATCCCACGCAGAACTTCGCCTGCTTCTTTGTGTTTCTCATAAACTTTTCCCTGCAGCGTGATTGCAAACCCCGGCTGTACTTCCATAGCCTGGTTCCGTCGCTCCAAATCCTTTTGAAGTAATTGCAGTTCTCCCTTCAGGCTTTCTATCCTTTTCGGATACTGGAAAGTAACCGCATCTTGCAGGGCAAACCGTTTCCCTTCATGTGCAGCTTTTAAAATTCTCAGACGTGCCACTTCATTATCTACTTGTATTTTTTCCATAATCAGGGGATTTTCAGAAGCTACCGCTTTAATCTCTGCAAAGTTTAATACGGTTTCATCTATATCCTCACAACTCCTTGCCAGTTCCCGGCTGGTAAATACCTGGCTGATAAACCGCTGTTTTGTTTCTACAATGCCCCATAAATAAGCATCAAAAGAACCCTTTGTTACATAGCGGTAAATATTGACTTCCTCATTTTCATTCCCCTGGCGGATAATACGCCCTTCCCGCTGTTCAATATCAGAGGGTTTCCAGGGGCAGTCGATATGATGAGCCGCCACCATTCTGGTCTGGATATTGGTTCCTACCCCCAGTTTTTCGGTACTTCCTATAATAATCCTTTTTCTTCCAGCTCTGACATCGGAAAACATGCGGTCCCTCTGTTCATCTGTTTTTGCATCATGGATAAAGCAGATTTCTTCCTCTGGAACACCTCTGGTAATCAGTTCCTGTTTTAAATAATCATAGACGGTAAACGCTTTTCCAGGTCCGGGTGTCCCAATATCTGAAAAAACAATCTGGGTTCCTTTCTGTTCCTGGGACTGTACATACTCCTGGTAAATGTTTTCTACTGCTTTATTCAGTTTGGAATCCGAATCTACCGGAGCATAACTGTCCAAAAGCCGGGGATCTGTACCCAAAAGCCTTGCTTCCCCGGTAATGCGGAGCATATTGTCGTCCTTTGGATCTACCACACCTCTATGGATTGCTTCTGCCCTTTCCACCATTTCCTGCATACGTTCTTTGACATAATCAGAGGCTTCCGATACTACAACCTTATATTTTCCGTCCTTTAATTCTGGCCGCTTAATATCCAGCATATCAGGCAGAATGATGTCTGCCACTTCTTTAAACAGGTGTATCAGTTCCGGCAGATTAATAAACTTATTAAACCTGGTCCGCATCCGGTAACCGGTACCTTCCGGTGCCAATTCCAGGGAACTGGTAACTTCCCCAAACACAGAAGCCCATGCGTCAAAATGGTAAATCCCCTTTTCGTGAAGCCTCCTTTCCTGTAGATATAACTGCATCACATAAAGTTCCACCATTGAGTTTGACAGAGGGGTTCCCGTTGCCATAATGACGCCCCTTCCCTGATTTTTTTCGTTGATGTACTGGATTTTCATACGCATATCCATAGCCCTCTGGGAACCTCTGGAACCCAGACCCGCAACATTGTTCATTTTCGTAAAAACTTCCAAGTTCTTGAACAGGTGCGCTTCGTCTACAAATAAGGCGTCTACGCCTGTTTCTTCAAAATACATCACATCATCTTTAATTTCTTCATTGTTCAGTTCTTCGATTTTCTCTAGCAGTTTTTTCTTTCTGCTTTCCATCTGTTTTATGGACCAGTTCTTTCCCTCTTCTTCCCTTGCCCGGTTAATGGCTTCTACCAGTTGCTCTGCCTGCTCTTCCATCATGGCTCTTTGCCGGTCAGGGGAAATAGCAATTCTCTGGAACTGAGTATGGCCGATAATAATACAGTCATAATCCCCTGTTGCCATTCTGGCAATCATACGCCTGCGGTTTTCCTTCTGAAAATCTTCTTTTCTGGTAATCAGGATTTTCGCATCTGGGTAGGCGCGCAAAAATTCTGCTCCCATCTGGAAGGTCAGGTGGTTCGGAACGGTAAGAAGGGGTTTCGTTGCCAACCCCAGCCTCCTCATCTCCATACAGATGCAGATCATTTCCAGAGATTTACCGGCGCCTACCGTATGGGCAAGCAAGGTATTTCCTCCACACAGCAATGCCCTTGCCACAGCATTTTTCTGATAAGGACGCAGCTTTAGCAGAGGGTTCAGTCCCGGCAGTTTTAAATAAGAGCCATCATAGCTTCGTTGTCTGTCGCAGTTAAAGGTTTCATTGTAAAAATCCACATATTTTTTTCTGCGCTCCGGCTCCTTAAAAATCCAGTCCCGGAAGGCTTCTTTTATCTGCTCCGCCTTATCCCTGGCAAGCATGGTTTCCTTCCGATTAATCACATAACGCACCTTTTCCCCTTCCTGCACCCGGTCCCGTATGGTCACAATCCGGCTGTTTAACAGTTCCTCTATAATGCTGATCGCATCCATAAATCTTGTGCCATAGGTTTGTCTGGTACGAATGGTTCCTCCAAAAAAGTTTCCCCTGTCAATATGGTAAGACATATCTGCATCTAAACGCTCAATCTTGAGGGCATGGCCACTATGAGCGCAATAGTTTCTCTGGTTGCTCTCCGGGATTTCCAAAAGCTCATATATAAACTGTTCGTAATCCTCATTTTCAATCCAGGTTGTTCCCAATTTTACACTGATTTCAGGCGCTGTCAGGTCTTTTGGCTGTACCTTTTCCAATGCTTCCACATTGTCTACAAACAAAGGATTGTTCTGCGCATAAATCCTGGCAGTACGGAATTTCTGACGCACATTGCCGCTTAAATACTCATCTGCGGTTTCCCACCCTGCATTGGGATCTTCTTCCTTTGCCAGTACCGGGTTCTGGTAGATTAACCCTTTTAATTCCTGGAGCATTTCTTTCCTGTTTCCCGGATAAAGGGAGAGCATATAGGGAATATCCACCCGGTTATATTCTGACAGACTGATATGCAATGCTTCCTGGGCATTCTCCACTTTATCTATCACATCTCTGGGGCGTATGGTCCTTTTATAAAAAATGTCGGCTTTGGTTACATTTTTGTCCTCATCAACTACTTCCAGGGAAGAAAGCAGTGGATAATCATTATCCTGCCGGAACGCCATTTTATTTGTCCGGTCACAGAAATATCCATGCGTTTTCACAAAGGCATCATACAAACGGTTCAACTGTTTCTGTGCGTTTTTCAGTTCCTGGTCGGAACAATTTTCCTGCTGTATTTGTAAAATTTCACGCACCAGAAGGCGGATTTTATGCATGGCACGTATCCGGCGCTTCACACTTTCCTTTGCCTGGCTCCGGTATAAAGACTCCCCTTCCCGGTAATATACTTCGTCCTGTATCACCGTAAACGTATAATTAGGTATCTCTGGGGAAGCAGCTAAGACGTCCTGCTCTTCCTTCTTTTTTTCTGCTATGCTTTCTTCATAACAGTTTTTAGGAAGCTCTCCAACTGCGTCCAAAATTCCTTTTTCCAGGTCAAAGTCTTCCGCTTCATTGACCAGGGCTGTATATTTGGAATCTTTCCCGAAAAACTGTTCAAACCAGACCATTTTCCCAAGCATCATTTCCGGGTGTTCCAGATAATACTCATTCACCGGCACCATGTCTTCCGTAAGCCCTGTATAAGTCCAGATCGGCTCCCCAATCGAAGGCTCTGCTTTTTTCTGAAAAAACAAAAGGTCACTGGTAACTGCGGTATTGGCGCTCTTTTCAAAAGAATCTGCCGGAAGCCGGACTGCCCCTAAAAGGTCTGCCTGTTCTGCCAGATTTTTTCTCACAGTGCTGTCATTTTTATCCAACGTTCCTTTTGAAGTTACCACTGCCAAAATGCCTCCTGGCCGAAGGAGGTCCAGGCTTTTCCGGATAAAATAATCATGGACTTTCAGCTTCATCTTTTTATATCGGGGATCATACAAGCGGAAGTCCCCAAAAGGCACGTTTCCCACAATCACATCAAAGCTGTTATCCTCAAATTCCGTTTTTTCAAATCCTTTGATCTGGATACTGGCTGAAGGGTGGAGCTTTTGTGCAATCCTTCCGCTTATGGCATCAATCTCCACACCATAAAGCTGGGATTTTTGCATATTTTCCGGAAGACCATGAAAAAAGTTTCCAATCCCCATAGCCGGTTCCAGAATTTTTCCCTTCTGGAATCCAAACTGCTCCAAGGCTTTATAAACACCCCGCACGACTTCCGGCGGCGTATAAAAAGAACTGTTGACACTGGCCCTTGCCTGGGCGTATTCTTCTGCGGTCAACAGTTCCTTCAATTCCTGATATTCTTTTTTCCACTCCGGGCGTTTACTGTTAAAAGCATTTGGCAGCCCGCCCCACCCTACATACCCCGCAAGAATTTCCTGTTCTTCTTTTGTGGCGTTTCTCTCTTCCTGCTCCAGTGTTTTTAAGATACGGATTGCCCGGATATTTTTCTGATACCGGCTTTTATCCCCACCGGTAAACTGCAACCACCCTTCTGGGTAATAATAATCTCCGGCTTCTTCCTTGCCTTCTGTCTGGACAGAGGTTCTTCCTTCCTGCCAAAGCTCTTCCTTTTTAAGAATTTCGCTATATTCTTCCCATAATGCCGGAAACCAGGGAAGCAGACGGTACATATTCTCCTGCTGCTCTAAGGTTTCTGCATCTTCGGTATAGGCAATCTGGTCCTCCTCTGCCAGATGTGCAGTAAGCCCGCCAAACTGATCCCAGGAAAGTTCCTGCAGAAAATCCTGGCTTTCCGGCAGGGTGATCTTAATCCCATTTTCCTGAATACAAAGCTCATAGCTTCCTTGTTCTGTCCGCACCAGATAATAAGGCTGGCCTTCCGGTACTTCCCGAAGCAAAAGCATCTTCAAAAAATGGTCTTTTTCTTCCGGTAGCTGATTGGTCGTATAGACCAGACAGAGCATTTTCTTTAAAATATCCGCCTGGATATTCTGTTTATAAAAGGCTATGCCAATCTCTTCTAATGGGATTGGTTCCTTTTCCTCAATCACTTCCTGCGCCTTCTTTGGCTGTAAGGTTTCTTCCTCTATATCTTCCCCGTTTTCTAAGGCTTCCTCCGATACGGATAACAGAGGAAGATAGGTTCCTTTTTCAATCCGTTTTCCAATTTCCAAAGAAACCTCGTCCCAGTACCAGAACGCCTCCTTCATGGAAGTTCCCTCACTCCAAAGGATATAAAAACCGCTGGAACCGCTTTCTGCAATCAGGATACCGTCTTTTATATGGGCTTCTCTTTTTACATCTCCATACAATTCATAAAGATAAGCTTCCCGGTCTGTTTCCTCTGGATTGTTCCGGTAAAACTCATAAATTTTATATGGTATCTCCTGCTCTGTCATTTCCAGAAGGATTTTCTCTTTCTGCCAGTTTTCCGGCTGTGCAGGTTCTATCTCCCCAGACAGAAAAGGAACCGCCGAAGCAGTTCCTTTCCCTGTATCCTTTTCTGTTTTTTCCTGTTTTATCCGATCCTGGGGTGAATGATCTCCTCCATAACCTGTTTCTGCGCTTCCATATCCGCCTGTATCCGAAGGTTGGTCATTTCCAACGTGTTGTAAGGGTCTATCCTGTCCTCTCTGGTCCAGGTCTTCAAAAGACTTTCTGCCAGTTTCTCGTGGTATTCCTCCGCTTCTGTCTGGATTTTCATAAGTTTCTCCATCAGTTTCCCGGACAGGAGCATCATTTCGTATTGTGCCTGGTCCGTTCTCTTCATTTCCTGTGCTGCGATCCTGCCGTAACGGTTCAGGGACGCCAGCATCTTCTCCTCGCTCATCACGCCCTCTAAGACTGGTATCTGTATGCCATTCATTTCCCTGTACTGGATTCCTGCGATCCCTTCCATAATACTGCCTCCTTTCAAGGTCTATGTTCTTCATGGTCCTTGCAATCTGTAACACAATCCGCCCAGATAAATGGGATACTAACCGTCCTGTCCGGTACAGAACCTCCTCATTCTCTGAAAAACCGCAGATAAAAGAAAAATCCAGGGTGTCATCTCGGATACCGCAGCGGCTTTCCACCGCATAACAGACACTATTTACAAGAAACTCTGTAATCTGGTTTTCTTTTACCTCCTGTCCCTCTCCGATAAGGACAGCCAGCTTCTGCAAGGATTTTAAAATTTCATCTTCCTCTTCTATCATAAACCAAACATTTGTTCTTGTAAAGGCGTCTAAAGAATTTTTAAACTTTTTTTCCTGTTCGTAGATTTCCGGGAACAGCTCCCTTGCCAGCAGCCTGCGGTTTGTCCCATTCACCTGCCAGTTCCAGGGCCGGATTCCCTGTCCCTTTACATCTTGAATATCATAAACATGGGTAACTCCTTCCCCGAAAATTTTGGAAGGAAATACTGCAATTCCTTTACTTCCTCTGGCAACCGGCAAATCCATTTCCAGCCAGGCATCATATCCTGCAAGAACGGAAGCATCTGGGCGCTGGGCATATACCATACAGGTATTTAAGAAGTCCAACTGATACAGACGCCCCATGCAGGAAAGGAAATTTTTCCAGGAATCCTCCGACTCTGAAATCCAGTGTATGGTTTCCTCATACAGTTCCCGTACTTTTGTGATATGCTTCATCTGCTGTTCCTTCTTTCTTTTACAGGTACCAGTTCTTTTGCAGAAATATCACGATAGGAAAAATCATCTGCCCCCAGCACGATTTTTTCTGCATAATAATCTGCTTCTGCTTTTGCAGTTGCCTCCAGTTCATTCCTGCCCCGGTATCTTACTTTTTTCTCCAGGACTTCTCTTATGGTCACTTCATATTCTTTTTCGTCCATGCTTCTCCTTTCTTACTGCAAGCGGCTGGGTCTTCCATACAGCCCAATGTTCGACGGATTGAACGGGTCATTCACTACCCCACGTCTGCTGTTGGCTGCATGTACCATTCTGCCATTACCAACATAAATTGCCACATGGGAAATATTGCGGAACTGCCCATTCTGCTCATAAGAATAAAAAATCAGATCTCCCGGCTCCAGTTCGCCTTCTGTAACTTCCAGCCCATGTGTTACCATAAATTCTCCCTGAGTAGAGGCAATCGCCGGAAGGGAAATGCCTACCTCCTGATACAGCCGCTGTACCAGGGAACTGCAATCATAATATCCTTCCTCATACCGGTGTTCCTGGCTGTATTTGCAGCCTACCTTCGTCAGTGCCAGATTTGCAACGTCACTTCCTACACCAAAGGAAGGGATCTCATTTCTAAATTCCTCACTCATGACTTCCCTTAACAGTTCTTCTTCTTTTTCTGTCAGCTTTCCAAGTGCAATATAGTCCTCATAATTCAGGTTCTTAACATAGCAGCCCTTCTTTGTTACCGTAATCTCATTTTCGTCCCCATCTGCCAGAAACGCTTCAAAAGTCTGATGTCCCCAGGCAGACGCAGTTGCATGATCTGCACAGAAAACATCAAATTGTACCCCATACCGGTCAAATGCTCCGGTATCTTCTACGGTATATTCAATCCCGTTCATAATGATCCTGGTTCCCATAGGGACAAAGGGATTTTGTGCATCTACTGCAAGGGTATGGTCCGGTTTTGGCATGACACCGGAGGCTGTCGGTCCTCCTGCCCACTGCCCACAACAGATACTGCACTGGCAATAGCCGCTGGTTACAACATTTCCCAGACTTTCCCCTGCCTTTATGGTGGTGGTTATGGTCGTGTTTTCAAAACTGTTCATTTCATCAAAGATTTCCTTCAGCTTGTCCTTATGCCGCTGATCCATATCCACACCTATATCCCCGGTTCCATACTTCACCATATAAACCATTAAAGTATCATAGTAATTACTCACATAATTCCCGTTTTTCTCATGGAGATAGGTAACTGCCCCATCTTCCCCATTTTGTCCAAGTTTTGTATTAAAGTCCATGTAGTAACCGCTTAAAACTTCTCGGACGGTAGGGTTCTCCTCAGACGGATTGGGCATGAACGCACCAAGTGGCGAACAGTATAAAAGGAAAAAGATAATCACCACAGGGATTGCCACCACAAGCAGAATACTGAACAGCGGAGCTAAAAGCGCCCCGGCAAACTGGACCACCTTCAGCATAAACACAGAGGCTTTCATCTTTACAATATCTTTTGCCACCTGTGCCAAACTGTCCTGCTGTCCATTTCCGGTGAGCTTATTGATCATATACTGGATTTTTCTCTGCCGGACTGCCTGTTTTTTCTGTTTCTCCATCTGTTTCTTTTTCACTGCTTTTGTTTGTCTGTAAAACTGCTTATTGGTGATCTTCCCATCTGCCTGTTTTACCTTTAATTCCTGCTCTGCCTTTCTATAATTCCGATCCTTCCACAGCTTTTCTGCCGGTTTTGTTGCTGTCCCCATGACATAAAGGGAATCATTGACTTCCTCCCCGCCCTCTAACTGGGTCAATATAGCAGCCTCTCCCCGGCGTACCCCTTTTATGGCAGTCTGCTTCGCCAGGGAAGATTTTTTTGTTTCCGCCAGCTTTGCAGCCTGTTCCCTCCGATACTGTTCCTTCGCCTGGAAACCAGCAGAGGGCTGACTGTTTGGTGCTACCCCCTGTTTCATCTGATCCGGCTGTAAGGTTCCCGGTACAGATACGGTGCTTTTGGCCTTTCCATTTTGTTTTCTATCTTCTGCTGCTCCCCGGATTGCTGCCTCTTTCCCGGCTTGCTTTTTCTTTTCCTTTTGTTTTTCAAACAGCGCTTCTCTGCCCTGCTCCGGCTGTTTCCCTTTTTCTGCCCCTTCTTTTTTCTTTCTCTGCCCTAAAAGATCGGCCACCGGCTTAGAGGTAAAAGCAGCTTTCTTTTCCTTTGCAGATAAAATAGGATTTTTCTTATGCACCGTCACCTGGGCTTCTTTTTTTAATTTCAGCTCCGGCTCTTTTTCTTTTTTTACCTTAATCTCCAAAGCAGTCCCCCTCTCCGGGGTTTAATTCTTCTGCCTGATACCAGAGCGCCTGAAACAGATACCCCTGTTCCTTTTCTCTGGGTGGTGGACCGTACTCCTTTTCCAATTCCTGAAAGGCTTCCATAAGGTTTCCGGAAAATTCCTGGTAATCATCTTCTGTCAGGATATATTTTTCACTGAACAGTACCTGCTCCAATTCCCCCACTTCTACCAAATGGTCTATGTCTTCCGGGGAAAGTGGCGGTCCCAGTCTGTCATAAGTCTTTTCTTTCAGGTAGGAAAACTGATAAAGTTCCGTCTGCTGCGGTAAAATCTTCTCCTTACTGCCATCAAAGAGCAAAAAAATAGTTTCCGCTTTTAAGAAAACGGAAACCTCAGCCTGCTCACCATATTTTAGTGCCTGCTCCTTAGAAGGAAACTCCAGCCAGTCCGGAATACGGATTTCCAGCATCCAGGCTTCATACTGCAGTCCAAAAGATAATTGATATTTTGCGATAATTCCTCCTCCCTTCCACTACAAATAGTCATAATAAATCTCATTGGTATCTTCATGAAAGGACAATTCATACTGTCCGGGGATACCAGGATCTTCCATCCACCAACGGAAAAAAGCATCTACATCTGACCATAAGCGGGAATTGCACTGCCTTCCTGCAGCTTTCCTTAACTCCAGCATTTTAGCAAAAGCCCGCCGGTAAGCCCTCTCATAGGTCGGGAAGATGCGGAACTCCCGGTATCTTTGTTTTCCTGCCATAGGACAGCCTACACAGCCAACCCGGTGAAATCCCATTTCGTAAAGAGGGTTCATGGGGATTTTCTCTGCCTGGATATACTCCCAGACCTGCTGGTCACTCCAGTCAACAATGGGATTGCATACGTGTTTGCCCCTTGACAGGCATGATTCAAAGAGCCGCCTGGTATCATCATTATCATTATTTAAAATAATGGCACGTTTTTTTCCATTTGGGACAAAGTTTTCATAAATCCCCCTGTTTTTCCTCCGCTTTCGGCTTTCTGCCCACCGGACACCTGTGGTGATAAAACGCCCAGCCCCACCATTTTCTTTTAGAACCTCACAACAATACCGGATAGTCCTGGTAGGAGGGATCATTTTCATGGGGATCAGGCTCCACATAGTTATCCGCTGCCCTTTATAGTAAGGTTTATTGATACTACAAGTTATACCGGCCTGTTCTGCCTTCTGAAACTGTTCCCTCACATAATAAATAGTCTGTGGGGCATCTGCAGTAGTCAGGTTGTGCATCAGTTCAAATGGCACGCCGGAACGCCGTACCAGTTCCCTGCATACGGCGCTGTCTTTTCCTCCACTGTCCGTCACTACCAAAGGAAGCCCATAATGTTGCAGGGACATCTGGCTGGCAGTGCGGATACGTTCTATTGCTGTTTTTTCTAAATCCAATTTTTTCAGGAGGGAAGATATCTTTTACATGGCCAAAACTCCGCCTCCTTTCCTAATTTTATCTGCCGCCCCTTTTTGGCGGCTCATATCCATTTGCTGCATACGCTTCTACGGTCATACCGTATGACTCTGCTTCCTGTCGTATTTCTTCCATAACCTGTTCTTTGTATGATTTATCCGGACAGGCAGTTGCAAAATCCCGGATATCCGGCATACAAGGCAGCTCCTTCCCTGTATTTAATGCAATCCTGCTTTCCCGGATATAGGCAAGCATGGCTTCCTGATATGCTTTTCGTGATGCGTCCCCCTGCGTCAGTAAAGGGACTTTCTTTTCTATTTCCTGTTCTTCCAGAACCGCTGTTTCCAGTTTTTCCAGGTTGCAGAAATACTGAAGGGTAGGAAGCATCTCCTCCAGTACCCATCTCATTTGCTGTTGTTCATGTTCCCATTCTTCTGTTGTCCTGGCGGTCTGTTTCATAAGCTGCTGCCCTTCTTCTGTATGGAGATAATAATCTGCAAATGCTTTTACATGATCCAGCAGATTTCCTTCCCCGTCACCAAAATCCTGCCTTCCGGTATAAGACATGACTTCCCCCTCTGAGAGAAAACAGATTTCAAAATGTGTTTTGTAATAACCTGCCATATCTTTCTCTTCCACTGCCTGCCGATCCAGCTTTCCGAACAATTCTACCGCTTGATTTAATGGCATGGCTTCTTCCAATGGAATGTCCGGGTGTTCACTGATCCGCACATACACAAAAGGTTTCAAGTCCACAGGCGGAATGAGTTTTACCTGTTCCAGTGTTGTCTTTAGCTTGTCTGCCTGTTCTTTCAGCTCTGGTTTCTGCTCAAATATCTTGCTTCCCAGCCACCTGCTGTATTCCTCTTTTCCGTCTTGACATAAGGCTTTCCATATAATAGCTTCCTTATGTTCTGCTTCTTTCGGATAAAAGGTATGGTAAAAATCAGGGTCAAGATTTTTTTCCAGTTTTATCATTTCATCTGCAAAAACAGTAGCCTCCAAGGTTTTCTCTGTTAAAAGCCCTTTGGTATCAATGACTTTTGTTTCCGGAAGATAAGCACTCAGTTCCCTGGCAGCTATAAAAACCTCTGGGTATTGGTTTTGATCATAGATATCTCTCAAAAGATCCACATCCAACTCTCCGTTATAAACCAGGGAAAATTCCAATGGAATACCATCTTCTTCCTCCACATGAAGCCCAATTCCTTTTCCTGCATTCAACCTTTCAGAAGGAATACTCTGATAGATCTTTACTGCCTCTTCTGCACTGTGGATATCCTCCCTGTATTCTCCATAGCGGTTAAATTCCATACATTCTGCCACATAATACGTTGCCAAACGTCCGGTGGCATTCTCGCCCATCTCACCTTTTTCCACGTAGCAATACCTCCTTTTTATGCACAAAAAAAGCACTACCGTTTTTAGCGATAATGCTCTTTGTGTTACTTCTTATTTTCTTTT
>OLPL01001501.1_pt1 | contig 14144 bp, 9 predicted proteins | sample 1673211 | NCBI WGS metagenome assembly OLPL01 (sample SAMEA3136766, study PRJEB25190) | human gut metagenome | reverse complement strand
ATTGCCGGCAGTGACTGCAGCGGTGGTGCAGGTATCCAGGCCGACATCAAAACAATGATCATGAACGGTGTTTACGCAATGAGTGCGATCACCGCCCTGACCGCGCAGAATACAACCGGGGTTTACGGCATTCAGGAAGTATCTCCTGAATTTCTCGATAATCAGCTCGATTGTATTTTTACTGATATTTTTCCGGATGCAGTAAAGATCGGCATGCTCTCTTCTTCTGAGATTATGTACCACGTGGCTTCCAGGCTGCGTCAATATCAGGCACGCCACATCGTTCTGGATCCCGTCATGGTGTCTACTAGTGGTCATCGCCTGATGAACAAAGATGCGGAAGAAACGCTCCAGAAAGAACTTTTTCCACTTGCAGAGGTCATCACACCAAATGTTCCGGAAGCAGAAAATCTCACCGGAATACAGATCACTGATGCTGCATCTATGGAAAAAGCAGCGCATATGCTCTATGAAAAGTTTCATGTTTCCGTGCTTCTGAAAGGCGGACACTGCATCAATGATGCCAACGATCTTCTTTATACAGACGAACATGGTATCTGGATGCGCGGTGAACGCATTGATAATCCAAACACCCACGGCACCGGCTGTACGCTCTCAAGCGCAATTGCCTCAAATCTTGCCAGAGGTTTTTCACTCGAAGAAGCTGTGCGCCGTTCCAAACAGTATCTGACCGAAGCCCTGAGATCGCAGATGAATCTCGGTCATGGTTCCGGTCCGCTTGATCACACGCTCGGACGTATCAAATAACAATAATCCACTACAGGATTTAGCATCTCTCAATGCAAACACTTATCATTTACATAAAGGAGAAAATATTATATGACAACTTACACAACACAGATGGATGCAGCCCGCAAAGGGATCGTAACTCCGCAGATCAAAACCGTTGCAGAAAAAGAACATATGCCGGTTGAGAAATTGATGGAACTGGTCGCAGAAGGTAAAGTTGCGATCTGTGCCAACAAACACCACACCTGTCTGAATCCGGAAGGTGTCGGCAGCATGCTCCGCACAAAGATCAACGTAAACCTCGGTGTTTCCAGAGACTGCAAAGACTATGATATCGAAATGCAGAAGGTCATGAAAGCCGTTGACCTCGGTGCCGAAGCAATCATGGATCTTTCCAGCCATGGTAATACACAGCCGTTCCGCCAGAAACTTACTCACGAATGTCCTGCCATGATCGGAACCGTTCCGGTATACGACAGCGTCATCCACTACCAGCGCGATCTCTCTGAACTGACTGCTCATGATTTCATTGATGTCATCCGTCTCCATGCAGAAGACGGTGTAGATTTCGTCACACTTCACTGTGGAATTACCAGAAAAACCATCGAACAGATCAAAAAACACAAACGTAAAATGAATATCGTAAGCCGTGGCGGAAGCCTTGTCTTTGCATGGATGAGCATGACCGGCGAAGAAAATCCGTTTTATGAATACTTCGATGAGATCCTTGATATCTGTGAAGAACACGATGTTACTATCTCACTCGGTGATGCCTGCCGTCCGGGATGTCTGGCTGATGCCACAGATGTCTGCCAGATCGAAGAGCTTGTCCGTCTGGGCGAACTCACCAAACGTGCATGGGCTCACAATGTTCAGGTTATGGTTGAAGGTCCGGGACACGTTCCGCTCGATCAGGTTGCTGCAAACATGAAAGTTCAGCGGACCATCTGCATGGGTGCTCCTTTCTATGTACTCGGACCTCTTGTTACCGATATCGCACCTGGTTATGATCACATCACGGCTGCCATCGGTGGTGCCGTTGCCGCAATGAATGGTGCAGCATTCCTCTGCTATGTCACACCTGCAGAACATCTCGCTCTTCCTAATGTAGAAGACGTAAAACAGGGCATTATTGCTTCAAAAATCGCTGCACACGCTGCCGATATCGCAAAAGGGATCCCACATGCCAGAGACATCGATGATAAGATGGCAGATGCACGCCGTGTCCTCGACTGGGATGCTCAGTTTGCATGTGCGCTCGATCCGGAAACCGCCAAAGCGATCCGTGATGACCGTCTGCCGGAAGATGATCACAGTGATACCTGCAGTATGTGTGGTAAATTCTGTGCCGTCCGCAGCATGAATAAGGCACTTGCCGGTGAGCACATCGACATCCTTTAATTTCTGCCGATAAACCAGATCAATCTAATAATTTCACATCCGGCTGCGGAGCCAACCGACAGCCAGCACAGAACCGGGGATCATAAAAAGCCACAGAAAAGGCTGATATGGATCTCCGGTTTTTGGATGTGTGGATGCCGGCCTGCTCTCATCCTGCTCACTTCCCATTTCTCCATCAATATCGGCATTTGTCTCTTCCTGTTTTTCTTCTTCCGATACCTTTACCTGTATTTCAGATTGTGCAATTTTTGTCTGCTCCCCTGTTTCCAGAGTCGTCACCGAAACTTCATTGACCAGATTCTGGTCTTCCAGACCTTCCGGCAGTGTCACGACCGCCTCCAGACCGAAAGCTTCCCCGGGTGCGATCTGCTCAATCTTTGCCTTTGTTTTGGATTTATTCAGTCTGACACCATCTTTTTCCAGAAATTTCACCGGCACATTTCCGAGCTGAAAACGCTCCGTCGTAACAATCGAATGCAATGTGCGCTCTCCGGTATTTCTGATACAGATCAGAAAACGGATCTCATCCCCCGGAACTGCCATAGAACGGTCTGCAGTTTTGGTCACTTCAAATGCAGCCTGCAACGCCTGAATCTGCGTTACCAGCTCTGCATTTTTTACGATTTCTTCTGTTTCCTCAGTCCCATTTTCAGCAGATATTTTGCCGGCTGTTGCTGTCAGTTTTAATGAAACAGCTGTTATCCTGTCTTCCGGCAGATGCACCGTCAGATACAGAGTCTTTGTTGCACTCATCTTAAGTTTCTCTATATATGCAGTATTTCCCACCGCATCTTCTGCACCTTCCGACCACTCTCCGGCCAGACCATTCTCAGAAAAATTATAGCTGATTCTTATATCTTTAAGGTCACATTCTCCCGTGTTTTCTGCAGTTATCGTATAGACCAGATCACTTCCTGCTTTTATTGTATCATCCTCAGCCTGAACTGACAGGATCAGATCTGCCTGTAAATTTGTATCTGTATCACCACCGCTATCAGAAAATGAATCCGCATTTTCATTTTCCGAAGATAGATTGTCCGAAATTTTCTCTGAATCTTCGCTTCCAGTCCGCGGCAATGCATTATCCGGGAGTTCTGCTTCGTCCAGAAGTTCTGCCTCATTCGGAAGTTCAGTCTCATCCATAATGATATCCACATCCGAATTTTGTATTTCATCTGTAAGCACATCTATATCCTTAGATTCTACACCCACAGTCTCTGACGCGCCCACAATTCCCTCTATTACATTTTCCATTGCATTCATTCCGCTGGTTTCACTTGCGGTCTTCACAGATTTTCTCACAACAGCCTTTTCCGCCCCTGTGCTTTCCTCTATGCGTTCGCCTGCATCTATCTGATATCCGTCCTTCTGTCCTTCATCTGTTGCAAAGACCGCCTCCGCTGCATAAACCGGTGCCTCCTTCCACATATATCCACTTCCCGCCGACATCCCGACAAGGAAAACTGCCATACCTGCCGCCGCTATTTTTCTCATTATTCTGTTTTTCATAAAAAACTCCTTTTCACTTCAAAAACCTTCCGTCAAATAGTTTCAAATAATAAAACACCGGCATTGTTTCTCAGCCCATAGGCATTTCCCCTTTCACTTTGCATTCTTCATGGGATCATTGTCGAAATGACGATTGAAAGTTATGAATTTCAAAGAACTGAAATTCAGATAAGCACACTTTAGCACGTTTCGGTCCAGGCTACAAGAGCCTGTAAAAATTAAAGAGTTTCTTTAAATTTTCTTTAGAAGTTTTATTTTTCTTTTAGATTTAGTACACAGTTTAAACATATTTCCTGCTTATAATAGGTATTGGATAGATGAATAACCACTCTCTATCTCCCCCCTCAAAAAGTTAAGGAAACAAGCCGCCTGCGTACAGGCGGCTTTTCCTTTGCTCTTTTCATTTTTTACTTTTCTATGGTAATGCTCCATGTATTTCTGTATTCACAACCACTGTCCAGATGAAGCAGATTCGGCTGCGTCTCCAGATCTTCTATGATTCCTTTTCGAGACGGCAGCGAACTCCACGGCTCTATGCAGACATAGTTTACTTCCATTTTGGGCCAGTGCCAGATTCCGAGATAATTCATATCCTCATAAACCACGCGGATCTTCCGGCAATCTTTTTTGCTCTCGATCATAAGGCTTTTCGGCATCTCATTCAAAACGATCGCATCTCTGTCAAACAATCCATGCTGCAATGGCAGATAACGATTATCAACAAGGGGCACCGCCACCGTATTTTCCGTCACAAAACAGTCATCTGACAAAACCACCTGACTCAACTGTGCATTTTCTCCAAAATCAATGCAATAATCTTCAAATGCCAGTCCATCCGCAATCGGTACACAGAATCCCGGATGACCACCAATACCAAAATACATTGTCTTTGTGTCCTTATTTCTGACCTGATATGTAATCTGAAGCGTATCTTCTATCAATTTCCAGCAAATATCCAGTTCAAACAAAAACGGATAACGCAGCTCCGTCTCCGGTGTATTCTTAAGTCTCAGAACCAGCTCGTCTTCTTTTTTCTCCACCAGGGTCATCTCCATATATGGCAGAAATCCATGAATATCCATATGATACATTTTTCCCTGATAACGATACTGTCCGTCCGTCATCCGACCGATATACGGAAAAAGATTCGGCCCTCTGTCCGTCCATGAAGCCACATCTCCCTGCCACAGATATTCCTTTCCCTCTGCATCCTGTATAGAACGAAGTTCTCCTCCTTTTGAGGAAATTTCTACAGATAATTTTGAATTACTGATTTTATAATTCATGCTGCACCCCCTTATTTTCTCTCAGTATAGCACGTGCGCCACAAGGTTTCTAGTTACTGTGAACAGTAACGATTCTATCTTTTTACCTTAATTCCATTGCAATTCCAGTCCCATTCTTTTATAATAGAAAATTATAGAAAACATCTTCATTTACATCAAAAATGAAAAGAAACGAGGAATCCATATGAGCGAAAAAACAGTTGTTGTTGCTCTTGGTCACAAAGCCCTTGGCACAACACTTCCTGAACAGAAAACGGCTACCCGTGAAGCAGCAAAAGCAATTGCAGACCTTGTAGAAGAAGGCGCAAATGTTGTCATTTCTCACAGCAATGGACCACAGGTCGGCATGATTCATACCGCAATGAACGAATTTGGAAAAGCGCATCCGGATTATACATTTGCACCGATGTCCGTATGCTCTGCCATGAGTCAGGGCTATATCGGCTATGATCTTCAGAATGCGATTCGCGCAGAGTTACTTTCCCGCGGCATCTACAAGCCGGTTGCAACCATTCTGACACAGGTTGTCATCGATCCATATGACGAAGCATTCGGCGAGCCGGAAAAAATCATCGGCCGTGTTCTTAATTCCGAAGAAGCTGAAGCAGAAGAGGAAAAAGGTAATTTCGTTACAGAAACTGCAGAGGGTGAATACCGCAGAATCCTTGCAGCTCCTAAACCGCAGAAAATTATCGAACTCGAAACTATCCGCACTCTTGCAAACGCAGGACAGGTTGTTATCGCTGCCGGTGGCGGCGGAATTCCGGTCATGGAGCAGGGCATTGACCTTCACGGTGCAAGTGCCATCATTGAAAAAGACCTTGCCAGTGAACTTCTTGCAGAAGAACTTGAGGCAGATACGCTTCTGATCCTCACCAGCGTCGAAAAAGTCAGCCTCAACAAAGATACAGACAGCGAAACTCTGCTGGGTACTGTTTCTGTGGACGATGCCAACAAATACATCGCAGAAAACCAGTTTGCTGCAGGTTCCATGCTTCCAAAGATTGAAGCAGCCGTATCCTTTGCGTCTAAAGGCAGCGGTCACCGCACTATCATCACCGATATCGCCCATGCAAGAGACGGTTATCGTGAAAAAACAGGTACCATCATCAAATAAACAGCATTGGAGCTACATACATGGAACTGAAAAACCGAACTTTATCTAATTTTGCAGAGCTGGTAGAATCCGGCGAATGCAAGAAATTCCGGGGACGCCTGAAAGTGGGTGTCGACCTTGGTACTGCCAATACAGTCCTTGCCGTTGTCGATACGAATAATCGCCCGATCGCAGGTATTTCCGCACCGTCTCATGCGATTCAGGATGGTGTGATCGTAAACTATTATGAATCCGTCCAGCTTGTCACCAAGCTCAAAGCAGAACTGGAAGAGAGACTTGGTGTTGAACTTCCTTATGCCGCTGCTGCAATCCCTCCGGGAGTTTCCGAAGGCAGCGTCAAAAGCATCGGATATGTACTTGAAGGTGCCGGGTTTGAAGTCACCAACATCGTAGACGAACCGACAGCCGCTGCTGCTGTGCTGAAGATCACCGATGGAGCTGTTGTCGATGTCGGTGGTGGTACAACCGGCATCAGCATCCTCAAAGATGGCAAGGTCATTTACACAGACGACGAAGCCACAGGCGGCAGCCATATGACTATGACCGTTGCCGGACATTACCGCATCCCATACGAAGAAGCCGAAGTCCTCAAGACCACTCCGGAAAAAGAAGACGAAATCTTCCCTGTCATCAAAGCCGTAATCGAAAAAATGGCTACAATCACAGAGAAATTCCTCCACGGATATCAGGTTCCGGCTGTTTATGTCGTTGGCGGTTCTGCAAGTTTCCGGGAATTTACCACCATATTTGAAAAGAAGCTTGGTCTTCCGGTCTACCGCCCGGTTCATCCGCTTCTCGTAACACCACTCGGCATCGCTTATTACTGCGACCTGCCACCGGTAACACCTAAGAAAAAATAACGTATACAAAAACTGACGTACCCGTAATGGTACGTCAGTTTTTTACCTTAACTAACTTCCTGTAAACCTTAATCCTGCAAACTCTCACGAACTCTTTTTAACTCCCGTTCAAATTTTGCAAGCATTTTGTCATACTCTTTGTTTTTCAGCATCTCAATCTGTTCTTCCAGTTTAATCTCTTCCTTGCGCAGCTCATCTTTAAACTGAATATCGGTTGGCATATCATAACCCTCCATACAATCCCACCTTTCTGATTATCTGTGAACAATTAGTTCTGACTGTTATGTAATCATTATAGTGGATTCTTCATTTTCTGTAAACTCTATTCTTATGTCAAGGTACCTATTATTTTCCGGATTCTGCAGTTTGGAAATCTGAGAGAAATTCTCAATGAATTTTAGAATTATATGTTCTATTTATACTTTAACAGGCATTTACAGGAATTGCAAATAGAATCGTTCAACAAATTTCAGCAAGCCCGCGCAATAACAAACAAGAAAAAAGAGAATCCGACATCTCTTGTCAGATTCTCTCCTCTTATCTACTCCGTAACTTCTTCATTTTTCAATTCATCAAACATTGCCTGCGCCAGTGCATTCATGATGGCGCGATATTTTCCTGCATCCTCAAACAACTTCGTATATGTTTCCGTACTTTCAACATATGCTTCCTGTGCCGCATCATCGAACAGCTGCGGAAAAATATTCCTCGCAAAGATCTGGCGGCCATCTGTTTTTGCAGCTCTCCTCAGTTTTTTGTTATTTTTCAATTTTTCGTGCAACGCAGTAATTACAACCTTATCCCCTTCAGTAAAGTTTCCTACATACTGCTGGTTGATTTTCTCAATGACCTGCTCCAGTGGACTGAGGGTTTCCGTCATTTTTACAGGCTTTTTCAACTTGGCAGGTTCATAAACACCCTTTTCTTCTTTCACAAGACCAATGGAACCTTCATAAGTTTTTTCAAGATTGTAATACTCAAGTTTCACTCTGTCACCAAGGTCAAACGGCATTGTTGGATCAGCCGGCAAAACCTTCGCAAGGTAAGAACAAAAGATATATTCATCATGCATCTGTTTATCAAACATACGGACGATCTGCGTAATATATCCATACCATTTCACAAATGACCTGCAGAGTTTACGTACCTGATATCTCTGCTCCTGATTCAGTGCGTTGTACTTCTGCTGAATCGGTAACAATGCATTTGTTATCGCTGCCTGAATCTTATTCGCCTTACGTTTATCTTCATCGAAATAGATTTTATTTACCTTTTCAATGTCAGCATCATCATAGATTTTAAAAGCACGCAACATCTTTTGTGTCTTGTAAATCAAGTCAGTATTGATTTCCTGAGCCAATGATGTTTCCTGATAGAACGGCTGGAACGCTTTCAAAATATCTTCTTTTGTATTCACAAAATCAATGATGAACGTATCCTGTTTATCTGGGTGTGTACGGTTCAATCTGCTCAGTGTCTGAACAGCTTTTACACCACGCAATTTCTTATCGACAATCATTGTATGAAGTAATGGTTCATCAAATCCAGTCTGATATTTCTCAGCCACAATCAGAATATTTCCTTCATCATGAAATACCTGTTTTGTCTGTGATTCATTCACACCGTTCAGCTTGCTTTCAGTCCATTCAACATCCTTCTGGTCATCTGGGTCTTTGATAGAACCAGAGAACGCAGCCAAGATTTCCACATCATGATAACCATTTAATTCCAAATAGTTCTTAATCTCATGATAATAACGAACAGCAGCAAGTCTCGATGATGTTACAACCATCATCTTTCCTTTTCCCTTGATTTTCTGCTTCGTTACATTGCGGAATGTTTCAACAATAATCGCTGATTTCTGCTGAATGTTATACGGATGCAGCTCTTCATATTTCTTAATTGTTTTTAATGCTTTTGACTGCGGAACATCAGGGTTATCTTTTGTGTTCTTTGCAATCTGATAACAGGTTCTGTATGTTGTATAGTTCTGAAGAACATCCAGAATAAATCCCTCTTCGATTGCCTGACGCATTGAATATATATGAAATGGATGATAAGAACCATCGTTCCATTCTGTACCGAACATTTCCAGTGTTGCCCCCTTCGGTGTGGCGGTAAAAGCAAAGAACGAAAGATTTTTATGTTTTCCATGAGAAATCATTTCACGCACCAGACGATCATTGTCATCTAACAGTTCATCTTCGGCTTTTCCCTCCAGTTCCGCATACTCTTTCAGAGCATCCGACACATCCGCAAGTGCTGCTTTCAATTTCATTGCAGAGGAACCAGTCTGTGATGAATGGGCTTCATCCACAATAATCGCAAATCGCTTATTTGTTGTATCATCCACTTCTTCATAAATGACCGGGAATTTCTGCAATGTTGTTACAATGATTCTCTTTCCGGCGTTCAGAGCATCCCTTAAATCCTTAGAGGATTTCTTTTCATCAATCGTACATACACTGCCGAGCGTATGGTCAAATCCTGTGATTGTTTCCTGTAACTGTGCATCCAGATTACGTCTGTCAGTTACGATAACAACCGATGTAAATACAGGCTCATTATCATCATTATGCAAGGATGCCAGACGATACGCTGTCCATGCAATAGAATTTGATTTACCTGAACCAGCTGAATGCTGAATCAGATAATTGTTCCCTGAACCATTCTCACGCACGTCAGCAATCAGCTTACGCACTACATCCAGCTGATGGAATCTAGGGAAAATCAGACGCTTCTTTGTGACATTCTTTCCATCTTTCTTTTCAGTCTTTACCTCAAAGCTGATGAACTTCTGGATAATATCCAGCAAGCTATCTTTCTGTAATACATTTTCCCAGATATAAGATGTCACATAATTATCATTTTCTGCCTGCGGATTACCTGCACCACCGTCATTTCCGGCACCGTTGGAACCCTGATTGAATGGCAAAAAATATGTATCTGTGCCTTTCAGTTCCGTAGTCATCCATGCTTCGTAAAGGTCTACTGCAAAATACGCCAGAATACGATGATTCAGCCAAAATGCAGGTTCCCTCTGGTCACGGTCATACTGCCACTGCAATTTTGCATTGTCTACCGTCTGACCTGTCAGCTGATTCTTTAATTCAATCGCAACCACTGGAATACCGTTGATTGCAAGCATCATATCAACTGAATTGTTGTTCTGCTCTGAATAGTGCCACTGTCTGATACACTGACACACATTCCGCTCATATCTTTTTACAGCAACATCATTTAAAGTGGATTCAGGCTTGAAATAGCAAACCTTAAAATCCATTCCACGATGTTTAAATCCATGTCGCATGACAGACAGCAAGCCATCCATCTGTACGGCATCTTCAAAACATTTATAAAACTTCTTGTATGGGTCAGAGTTGCACTGCTTTTCAAAACGCTGCCACTGGGTAGGCTGGGTTGCTTTCACAAACCCAACCAATGTATGAATATCCAACGCCATACCAGAAGATGAGGTATATCCAGCATCTGTTGCCTTTTCATATCCACCAGCAGGTGAGATAAGAAAGGCTTCGATATTGGATTCAAACTGTTTTTCATCTTCAGCCATAGCTTATACCACCCTTCTCTTTCCTGTTACCACTTCGTAAATCAGTGATTTCTTGTATGCTTCAAGGTCATTGATAAGAGATTCTTTTTCAGCAATGAGGGAATCACATTTATCAGTCACCTTATCTAAATGATTTACAATAATATCTTGTTTTGACAACTGCGGAATAGGAATACGCATTTGTGCAATAATTTGTTGATTTATATTAGGGTCTTTCCTTGTTCCAACAGCATATTTCATCCAGTATTTTCGCACAGCCATTATTACATAATGTAAATAATCAGGATTAAGCACTTTTTTATCAGAAACGATTGAACAAATTGCCTGATTAGTTGCGCATTCAACCTCTAAAATACCTGACTTTCCAATAGTTCCTGAACCACCGTACATAGCCACACATACAGTCTTAACTGGCATAATAGAACAACTTGAATTTTTTAATGCTGTTTCTGTTATTTTTTCAGAACTATCAGTTACATGACCATTATTCAAATCTAATGTTCTAACCCATCTTATTACTGCATTGTCATAATATTCTGTTTCTTTACTTCTCAAAGGAGTAGCTCCGCTTGTTGTCCAAGCGACACGATTAATCTTAGCAATGTTCCAATCAACAGGAATTTCACCAATCCACTCAACACCCGAATCTTTCATCTCAACATTCTTATCAAGACCTTTTGTCACTGCTTCAAAAATCACAGACTGTTTCAGTTCCTTATGTTCATCAATACTTGCCTTTGCTTCTGCAATGATTTCATCAATTTTGGAACAAGTTTCGTCCAAATAATCGGCAATGGCTTGCTGTTCAAATATATCTTCCGGAAATGCTATATAAGAATTATTCATACTCTTCATTGTAATAAAACTCATAGTTGTTTCGTGTACATCCGACTTAATCGAATCCGATAATGCTATTAAATAATAGTACGCAAATCTTTTGCTTAAATTATTTAACAATTTAGCTTTCCATATATGATAATGATATATTACTTTTTCGCCGTTCCAAATATATGGACCATATGACATTGACCATGCATATAGCAAATCGCCATTATAACAATATTTATCATCTTCTAATTCGAGATTTGATGAATACCATTTAGGATTAGAAAAAAAATTTCCAACACGCAATATTCTGTATTTACCATCTTCTTCAAATTCAGTATCTTTAAATGCTCTCCCGTTTATCAAAGAAATCACATATTTCTGTTTGCAACAAACCCACGAACTTGGAATATTACCAATCCACTCAATACCTGTATCTTTCATTTCTGTTTCAGGTCTAATCATTGACATAATCATTCACCCCCGAACAAATCATGCAATTTCGCCATCAAGCTCTTTTCATGTTCTTCAATACGTGCTGCAATCACATCTGATGGTTCAATCTGCTTATATTCATAAAATGTTCTGGTGAACGGGATTTCATATCCTACTTTTGTTTTGGCTTTATCAATCCAAGCCTGCGGATTATACGGAATGACTTCACGTTCAAAGTAAGCATCAATGTCTTCTGCAAGTGGTACATTCTCTGTATCACGCTTTGATGTATCAGCTACAGGCTTCTTTTTCTTCATGACAACATTGCCATCTTCATCCAGCTGAGGTGTTTCCACTACAATCTTATTATAGCCAAGGTCAATGGCATCCATGACCTTACTCTTTACAATGATTGCATTGTCGTTTTCATCCACACCATTGTATGTACCATCTACATAAGCACCATACGCTTCAATAATCAAATCACGGCAAGCCTTTGTAATGTCTACGTTCTTTGAACCGATATTCTTACGTCTTGCTGAACAACAAGCAGATGCATCAATCAGCTGTACTTTGCCCTGATGTGTCACAGGCTTATTCTTCATTACAATCCAGATATATGTTGCAATGCCTGTATTGTAAAAAGCATTGTTTGGCAGCTGTACAATCGCATCCAGCCAGTCATTCTCGATTAAATATCTACGAATCTCAGAAGGACCGGAACCAGCGTCACCGTTGAATAAAGACGAACCGTTCTGGATAATTGCCATCTGACCATCATCTTTCAGCTTCGCAAGACCGTTCAGCATGAACAGAAGCTGTCCATCACCTTTTGCCGGCAGTCCCGGTGCAAATCTTCCGGCTATGCCTTTCTTAAATTCCGCTGTAACCTCTTTTTCCTCACGTTTCCACGGAATACCAAAAGGTGGATTGCTGATAATATAGTCAAACTTATATCCGCTGAACTTGTCATCAGACAAAGTATCACCGAACTGCATATTGTTAGGGTCACCGCCACGGATAAGCATATCAGCCTTTGCAATACCGAATGTAAATGGATTGAACTCCTGACCGAATACAGTAACGTCTGCATCCGCATCCATCTGTTTCAATCTTTCTTCCATACAGGTAAGCATCTGAGATGTTCCCATGGTCATATCATAAACTGTCTTTGAGATACCGTCTCCTGTAAATGCTGATTCATCACCAGCCACAAGAAGGTCACTCATCAGATAGATGATGTCACGGCTTGTGAAATGTGCTCCGGCTTCTTCGTTATATGATTCAGAAAATCTACGAACAAGGTTTTCAAACACATATCCCATATCAACCGCACTGATTTTCTCAGGTGAAAAATCACCCTTATCTGTACAAAAATCAGAGATTACCTGATACAGAAGGCCAGCTTCTTCCATGTGCTTAATCTGAGCATCAAAATCCATACGTGCAAGAATATCCTGTACATTCTCGGAAAATCCATTCAGATACGCCTTGAAATTATCTACGATACTTTCCGGATCCGCAATCAATGTCCTGAATGTAAACGGACTTGTATTATAAAACTGATAACCTGACGCTTTACGCAGAAAACCATCTTTTACAGCCAGTTTTTCCACTTTTTTATATGTATCAAGAACTGCCTGATGTGTTGGTAGCAAACAATCATGGAAACGCTTGATTACTGTCATCGGCAGGATGACAAGACCATATTCATGCGGTTTATATGCTCCTACAAGATCATCTGCAACAGACCATACAAGGGCTGCTGTATCGTTAGAATTTTTATCAACGCTTGTAATTAACTCATCACTATTCGCCATTATAAATATCTCCCCGTATTTTATATAGAAGTAATATTTTCTTTCGTACCATTTATAAAAAAATAATTCCTTTTCGTATAAATTAATACCAGACATTAATTTACATTTTTCGACAAAGAAATTATATCATAATTTCTCCTGCTTCATAACACAAAAAGTTCCCAACGCAAGAAAATCTCGCAGTCCAGGAAAAATCCGAACACAAAAAAGAGAATCCGACATCTCTTGCCAGATTCTCTCATTACTTCTATATTTACATCGATTTTCTTTCGGCGATCTCTGCCATCTTTGCCTCATTCAGTCGTGTATCACCATGCACACGGCTGTAGGAAAGATAACCGTTCATACGATCGATCTTGGTCAGGTTGCGGGAGCCGCATACCGGGCAGACGTCCATCTCAAGTTCCTGATGACCGCAGTCGTCACAATATGCCAGAGAAAGGTTGACTCCCTCATAATATCCGAGATCCATTGCTCTGCGGATCAGTGTCCGGATGGCTTCTTTATTGTAACCGATCGGATAACGTACATACTGGATCTTACCACCATTACAGAGTTCCCAGAAACGTC
>OLPL01001489.1_pt1 | contig 14279 bp, 8 predicted proteins | sample 1673211 | NCBI WGS metagenome assembly OLPL01 (sample SAMEA3136766, study PRJEB25190) | human gut metagenome | reverse complement strand
ACCGCAAAGTGGGGCTTGCAGATTGCGGAAATGATTTTTCAGACACGCTCTAGCACCTTTTTTCTCCACACAAAGGCTTGCAACGGCGTTTCCAAAACGGGCAAACGCTGCCAGTTCTTCCTGCGGCTGTAAAGATATGCTCCATTCCACCAAGTGTCACTACAACTATTTTTACACTCTGATGATATAATATTTCCGCTGTTTTTGCAACATTTTGCTCTCTCCTGCCCGTTCGCTGCCGTTTTGCTGTTTCTTTTTTTCACAGATCACAAGGATGAGTGCCAGCATTCCTCCCATCAGGCTGCACCAACTGCCAGCCGTCCGTCCGGGCGCATGGTACACAAGAACAATTTTGTGCTCGCCTGATGGGATTTTTGCGCCGAGAAATGCCGTGTTTGCGCGGAACAGCAGTGTTTCTTTCCCATCCACTTTCAGCACAAAATTTTCATCGTATGGAATGCTGGTGATGAGGTATCCGTCTCTTTCCGCGGAAACCACGCCTGTGATGCCATCGCCGCCGTATGTTGCTGTTGTTCCGCCAATCAGGGTAACCGCCTGACTGTACAGCTGCTCCGTTTTTTCCAACGGCTGTGCCATACCAGTCCATGTCTCAAAATTTTTCAGGATATAATGGCCTTTTCCCATCCGAATGAATGCAGTTCCATCTTCTTTCATCGTTACAAGATAGTTAAACTGTGTATTCCCATTGGCATACGTATGGTTGATGCCGGTCAGGCGGTTGGTCTGGCCGTTGATGCGGACGAACATGTCATGGCTGGCTTTTTGATTATCGACATCGAAGGAAACAGCAAGCAGCGTTGCTCCTTCCGCTGCATCTGGTAACTGCGCTGAAACGGTTACGGATTTTTTCGTTTCAATCTCATAGCCATCCGATGTTTTCTGAATACACAGGCCTTCCTGATCGGTCTCCGGAATTTCAAGTTCTGCCTTCTGGAAGCGGCTGTGAAACAGAGATTTTATAGAATCACTGTTTGTATCTGAATCGGCGTTTTCTCTGGATCCGTCCAAAGATTCTGCCCATCTTTCCCGATCCGGGATCACCGCGGTTGTCTCCAGGAGTTCCTGATTCTGCGGATAGCCAAGAGACTTGTATTCCGACTCTGAAACCACCTGATCTGCCACGCAGGCAATCGGCGCGGCAGAGACGGCGCGGTAAACCTGAAATGTTCCATAATTGCGATACAGTTCATACCCTTCCGGCTGTGTGTCTGCCAGAATATATTTCACACCCATGAGCTGCCAGAACAGCGGATCATCGGAAACCGTCTGCATCATGCGGTTGCGGAAGGCTTCATTAATCCCATACGTCTCGTCCCGGAATTTCTTATATTCTGCATTGTATGCCGAGGAATAAATCGTCGAAACATTCTGTCCAATATCCCATATCCGGTTGACGTTCGCAAGGTTCTGTCCGCCGTCTCCATACTGCTCCATACGGTACCAGCCGGGATCCTCCGCACGGATCTCGCGGATTGCCGCTGCAATCTTGCTGTCCGTCAGAGCTTCATACGTTTTACGTGGGATCATCACATGCTTTTCCTGATTGATTGCTTTTCCGGCAAATGCAAGAATCACAGCACTAAAGACGAGCGGCAGAAACGGAAGCTCTCTGCCCCGCAGCCGTTTTTTTGCCGGAAACCACCGCCATGCCAGATAGCACGCAGTCACACAAATCACATCCAGTATGCCGAGATGCCAGTATGGTTCAAAGTATGTCTCTTGCTTTGCATTCCACATCAGAATCAGAACTATGAGGTACGGAAGCAATTCTCGCAGCTCTGTCATGACTTTGCGCTTAAAATTCCCGGTGCTTCGATTTTTTCCACACTCCCGCTTCCGGACAAGCTGGTTTTCCACATAAAGCCCGACTTCTGCACAGAGGACCGGAAGAAACGGGATGAATACTTTATCTTTGCTGTACAGGCCGCCGTTCAGCAGATAGCCGAACAGGGGAATACAAAAGAATACCAGCAAAAGGAAGGACAACAGTTTCTCACGCAACCGGCTCTTTCCGATCGCTCTGCCCAAAAGCGCCACCCCCGCAAATGCGGAGAGGCCAATGCCGTACGGCGTGTAGCAGAGACGCAGGATCAGAAACTGCGGTTTCCACATCGCCGGATCGGTAAAAAGTCCTGCGATGCCGCCCGCTGCGGTGCCGCGTCCGCCCTCGCCGCTGCCGCCGAACAAGGCGGCAGCCGATGGGATCAGCAGAATACCGGAAAGAAGGATTCCTGCGAGGACCGGAAGCGCAAAGCGGATTGCTGCGCCAAAAAAGCTCCGCAAACCCACCAAGGTTTCACCCGTTCCGGCAGATTTTTCACCTGCCCTCTGCTTTTTCTCTGCCCCGGCCTTTTGATTCCGCGACACTTTTCGATTCTCCTGTTCCGCTTCATACGCAGCATTTTCTGTACCGCATTTCAAATACTCCGTCACCGCATACGCCGTGAGCGCAAGCAGCCCGCCGACCGAAAAATAAAAGCTGGTCAGAATCATCCCAAGAACGGAAAGAATCAGAAGACCGCTCTTTCTCTTCTGAAAATGGCGATCCACGCCCAGCAGAGCCAGCAGCAGAAACGGCATATAATTGACAAACATAAGCTGATTATAGGAATGATATAGAAGTGCGGTAGAACACGTAAAGAAAAGTGATGTAAAAAGACAGTTGCCGTAATGCAGACCCTTTTTGCTGATCCAGCGATAAAAAAGCACTGCATCCGCCGCATACAGCAGCGCGGAGGAACCCATCACCCACAGGTCCATCGGGATGAACGGGAAAAGGTAGGATAACAGCACGGTCGGACTCAGCAGTCCGTAGTAGGCAAAACGGTAAATATTCTGACCTCCTCCCAGATTCCATGCGAAATCCGGGAAGAGGTTTCCGGTCGCGTAAAACCGCTTTCGGAAGTAATCGGCAAGGGTGCTGTGCTGGCTGATCCAGTCAATCGAGGAGCCGAATACGCCGTATTGCAGGACGAACAGCCGGCACAAAAGCAAAGAAAAGAAAAACAGACCAGCCGCCGTAAAATCCTTTCCGGTAAGACCTTCCAAAAAGCCGTTCCGCCGTCCTTTCGGCTGACCTTTCTTTTTCCGTGATTTCCCCGGCTCTCTTATTTCCTTTAAGATTTCCTTTTTCATGCCCGGATTTCTCCTCTTTCAGAAGCATGGCGTTTGTCGGCATACTCTGGAAAATACACATTTTTCTTTTCTGCCGTATGGGCATCTTTTCTTCTCTTTGCAGCACTCTCCTGCTTTTTCACCGGCTGCACACTGTGCATCTTGACCGTCTCTTCACTCGTCTCCTTTAAAAGATAGATCGGACGGTGCTTTGTTTCAAGATATGTCTTGGAAAGATAAATGCCTACAATGCCCGTGCAGAAAAGCTGTACACCGCTCACCAGAAAAAGGATGCATGCCATCGACGGCCAGCCCGCAACGGGATCGCCGAACAGCAACGTTCTTACGATAATGAACACGATCAGAATCATCGAAATCAGGAAAAAGAGCACGCCCATGACGGATGCGAGTGACAGCGGGGCTACGGAAAAGCCTGTGATGCCGTCGACCGAGTACGCGAGGAGCTTTCGAAGCGGCCACTTCGACGTCCCGGCGCAGCGGTCCTCGTGCTCAAATTCCAGCCATTCTGTGTGAAAGCCGACCCATCCGAAAATTCCTTTGGAAAAGCGGTTGTACTCACTCATTTCCAGCACGGCATCCACCATTTTGCGGCTCATCAGGCGGTAGTCCCTTGCACCGCTTACGATCTCTGTTTTGGAAAGGCGGTTTATCACACTGTAGAAGGCATTTGATAAGAAGGATTTGATTTTTCCCTCGCCCTCCCGTGAACTGCGGCGTGCCGCTACACAGTCACAGGTGCCGCTCTGCAGCATCGCGTACATTTTCGGAAGAAGGAACGGCGGATCCTGAAGGTCGACATCCATCACCGTTACGTAATCACCTTTAGCCGCCTGCAGTCCGGCGTACATGGCTGCCTCTTTTCCGAAATTTCTCGAAAACGAGAGGTAACGGCAGCGCATATCCTTCTGCGCAAGCCGGCGCATCTCAAACAGACTGTGATCCTTCGAGCCGTCGTCAACAAAGATCAGCTCGAACTGAACCTTCTGCTGTTCTTCCATCTCATTCATCTGACGTACCATCGTCTCGTAGTAAACCGGAATTGCTTCCTCTTCGTTGTAGCATGGTATGATAATACTGATTGTCTCCATTTTTTTCCTCCTGGGGATTACATACTCTCTCAGAATCCTTCTGCAGATCCTTCCTGCTGCAATCCCGCTTCTGTCTCATTCTTATGCAAGTCAGGTTTTTGTGGCTGTTTCTCCCGCTGCAGAATCCTCGCCTGCCTCCGGGAAACGCAGGATGACTTTAAACAGATCGCCGTCTGCCGCAAGCTCCATGCGGCCGCCCATGTTGGCCGTGTAGCTTGATGCAATCGCAAGGCCAAGGCCGTGCCCCTCGCTCGTCCGTGATTCGTCGCCGCGCACAAAGCGTTCCATCATTTCCTCCGCTTCAAAATTCATCTCATAGGCGGAAATGTTTTTCATCGTCACGAAAATCTCCCCGTTTTCCTTCCCTGCGTCAATGTAAACTCTCGTTCCGCAAAGGCTGTATTTCAGGATATTTTCCACGAGATTCTGTATCACGCGGTACATTTTCCCATTATCCCCAAGGAACGGAAGCGGCTCATCTCCGAGCGCCGTGCGAAACGACAGATTGCTCTGCGCAATCGCATCGTCCATATCGGCGAGGGTCTGCTCGATCAACCGTTTCATATCCATTTTTTCCATCTGGAATTTTTCGGTTCCGCTTGTCGATTTGGAGAGCTCGAAGAGGCTTTGGATCATCTCCTTTAGCTGTTCCTGTTTCACAGAAATCACTTCGACGTAATCCTGTGCCGCCGGTGTCAGATCCTCTTTTTTCAGAAGATCCGTATAGCCGACCATCGAGGTGAGCGGGGTTTTCAGATCGTGCGATACGTTGGTAATCAGGTCAATTTTGAGACGCTCCGCCTGCATCTGTTTTTCTACGCTCTTCTGCATAGCGCTCTCAATATTTTCCAGCTCTGCAAACGCCGGATACAGCAGGGATTTTTCGGATATTTCATGGATCCGGCTTTCCATGCTGCCTTCTGCCATCGTATGGATCTGTTCCATCAAAAGACCCATCTCCCGGTTCAGGCGACTGCGGTATGTTTTCCAGGCAAACAGAATTAAAATCAGCGTGGTCAGCCCAAGAAGAATGACAAACAGTACCTCGCCATCCATTCCGTTTATCAGTCCGGTGATCATGGTAATCACGATTAGAAGTTCCGCAATCAGTGCCACACGGAACGGCCATTTACTCCGACCGGCAAGCTGCCGTTCCAGGCTGGTCCGATCTCTGTAACGCTTCCTTTCTCTGCAAAAAAAGGACATTTCTCTCAGTTGTTTCTTTTCATAGCGACAGACAAGAATGCCGGCACTGAGAAGGAAAACGCCACAGATTCCAAAAAACAGAAGACCTGTCTGCACACACTCTATTACAGTACCCCATTCGGCAACAATGCGGTATCTGGCATAGCTGTGCCGGAGCGGCTGAAGCCATCCGAAAAAAGCAAATCCTCCGACAAGAACCAGAAGCTCATTTGGCACCTTTTCGGATTTTTTCAGAAACAGCTGCTCTTTCTCTGCTTCCGCAGCGGCTCTTGCCTCAAACTGCATCTGCCGGGATTTTTCTATTTCATCTGTCTCGGACTTATCTGCGGCTGCCCCTTCGCTGCTTTTTGCTGTTTTTCCCGCTTTTTCCGGTTCACTGCCGGCAAAAGCAGTCATTTTCGAGTTCCCGGTATTTTTTCGGAATTTCCATACCAGATACAAGGCTGCGGCTATGCCCAAAACGCCGACTACCGTCACTCCAATGCCGATACCCCATTCGATGTTGCGCCACATTCCCCATTCGAATTCACTGGCCCATTTCCGCAGAAGCTTTCCGCACAAAATCAGTACCATAGAAAGATCGAGAAGCATCCACAGCAGGATGCGTTTTTCAGTCTCCGTTAATTTTTTCAATTTTGTATCCAATTCCCCACACCACCTTTAAATATTTTGGATTTTTCGGCGTAATTTCGATTTTCTCACGAATGCGCCGGATATGAACCATGACGGTATTTTCTACGCTGTAAGCATCCTCCTGCCAGACCTGGCTGTAGATTTCTTCGGCTGAGAATACATAGCCGGGATGCTCCATCAGAAGCTCCATAATTTTGTACTCGGTTGCGGTCAGGCGAACAGGTTCACCGTCCACCAGGAGTTCTTTGGTGTTTCGGTTCAGCAGCAGACCGCCGTTTTTCAGGATATCCTGGCTTTGTGTGGTTCCGTTTGCGGCGCCTAAGGAGAAGTAACGGCGGAGCTGGGATTTAACACGGGCCATGAGTTCGGCGGTATTATACGGCTTTGTCACGTAATCATCGGCGCCCATCGAAAGTCCGATGACTTTATCGCTCTCTTCGGTTTTCGCGGAAAGCATGATAATCGGGATGTTGTTTTTTTCTCTTATTTTCATCAGGGCGGAAAGGCCGTTCATTTTGGGCATCATGACATCGAGCAGGATCAGATGGATCTGTTCGGTCATGAGGATGTCGAGTGCCTCCATGCCGTTGTAGGCTTTTTTTACCCTGTAGCCTTCCAGTTCTAATAGTTTGCCGAGAGATCTTACGATTTCCCGGTCGTCGTCTACGACTAATATGTTGTATTGGCTCATCTCGTTTTTCCCCTCTTGGTTCTATGGTGTTTATCATAGCAGAGAAAACGGAGATTATTTGGATAAAAAACTGACATTTTTCTTAAAATGTAATCCCCCATTACGTTTTCCTGCTTTTTTTACAAAAAAAACACTGATTGGTAGAATTGTAAGCTGGTGTAAAAAATAAAAACAAACGCATATAAATTAGTAAAAATGCCTGCCATAGCAACTGAAAATGTGGAAAAAGATAAAAAAAGTCAATATAAGTGGACAAAATACACAATATCAAACGGGGATTTTATTTGATATAGTGTAAACATCACAAATAATCAAAGAAAATGCGTAATAAAAACGCACAAAACAACGGAAAGGATGGGGAGTATGGCGAAGGAAAAAATGAAAAAGAAAAAAGGAGAGAAAATTACCCCTGCAATCTTGTGGAAACAGCGTTGGCTGCTTGTGATGTCAGTACCATTTGTAATCTGGCTGATTATTTTCAAGTACATTCCACTGTGGGGATGGACCATGGCATTTCAGGAGGTAAAACCTGCGACATTTGCACTTCCGATCTGGGAGAGAACCTGGGTTGGATTTCAAAATTTTACAGATGCATTCAAAGACCGTCTGTTCACACAGACATTAATCAACACATTGGGAGTAAGCTTCCTTGACATCGCGGTTGGAACGATCGCAGCAATCGCATTTGCGGTTCTTCTGAACGAGATGTTCTTTATGAAGTTCAAAAAAGTAACGCAGACCATTTCTTATCTGCCGCACTTTGTATCCTGGGTTATCATTGCAAGTATTGCAAAGAATATTTTCAACGACGGCGGTGTTGTTGACAGTATCTTCGGCAAGAACCTGCACCTGATGAGTTCCAACTCACCGCTTATCTGGGTAACCATTATCCTGATTAACTGCTGGAAAGAGGTTGGCTGGAACGCAATTATTTATCTGTCCGCCATGGCAGGTATTGATCCTGGTCTTTACGAGGCCGCTGATATGGACGGTGCAAGCCGTCTGCAGAAGATCTGGCACATCACTCTGCCGGGTATCCGACCGACCATCATCGTACTGCTGATTATGAGTATCGGTGGCGCCCTGAACGTAGGTATGGAGCGTCAGATGCTTCTTAGTAACCCGCTGGTTGAGGATCACACGATGGTACTTTCCTGGTTCTCTTATAAGAGAGGTATCGGAAACAGCAACTACGGTCTTGGTACCGCAATCGGTGTATTCCAGTCTGCAGTCAGCGTTACCCTGCTGCTGATCGCCAATAAGATTGCCGGTCTGGTAGGCGAAGATAAACTTATGTAGGAGGACGCGAATATGAACAAGAAAGCAAAAAAATTTGACTACGTACTGGCGGTAATCTTCGTATTCCTCGTCATCATCACCATTTATCCGTTCCTGAACGTACTGGCGATTTCGTTCAACGATTCTACGGATACCATTAAGAATGTAAACTTCATCATTCCGAGAAAGTTTACATTAAGCAACTATAAATATGTATTTAAAGACGGCGGCATTGCAATGCCGGCTGTGATTTCTGTAGCAAGAACCATCATCGGAACAATCGTAGGTATTGTATGTACCTCGATGGTTGCTTACACATTAAGCCGCAGAGACTTCGTACTCCGCAAACCATTTCAGCTTCTGTTCGTTGTTACCATGTATGTCGGTGGCGGAATGATTCCGGAATACCTTCTGATTATCCGTACCTTAAAGCTGGGCAATAACTTCATGGTATACATTCTGCCTGGTCTGATGTGGGTTTATAATATGATTCTGGTCCGCTCTTATATCGACGGACTGCCGATGGCTCTGCAGGAGGCAGCAAAGCTCGACGGAGCAAACGATTTTCAGATCTGGTATAAAGTCGTTATGCCGCTTTGCAAACCGGTTATCGCAACCGTAGGTCTGTACTATGCAGTAGGACAGTGGAACTCCTTCATGGATACTTACCTGTATGCGAAAAAACTCCCGACTCTGCAGTACAAACTGTATGAGATTATGAACCAGGCGACCATGAAAATGGACGTTCATGCAGGAACCAATGTACAGACGGCCGTAACACCAATGTCCGTACGTATGGCCGTAACGATTGTAGCAACTGTGCCGATCGTTATTGTATATCCGTTCCTTCAGAAATACTTTATCGGCGGTATGACACTTGGTTCTGTTAAAGACTGATAAAAAACAGTATTAAAAAATTTTTAGAAAAAGATGATGTTTATTCCTGCCAGGCGAAAGAAAGAGTGCAGGATGACATAAACCATTTTAAGGAGGGCTTTTATGAAAAGAAAAGTAGTATCACTCATGTTAGTATCTGCTATGGTGGCCGGAATGCTCGCAGGATGCGGTTCCGACAGTGGCAGCAGCAAGGGAGGGTCCAGCACAGAGACTGGATCAGCGGCAGAGGCAAGTTCTTCAGGCGAGACAGCAGATGATGCAGATGACAAATCTCCGATTACCTTTGAGTATTTTAACGCTGATGGTAAAAACGGCAACTGGGATAACCCGGTAGCAAAAGCAATCACAGAGGCAACAGGCGTTACACTTGATGTTTCCTATCCGGTAGCATCCCAGGGTGATGCAAAAGAAGATGTTGCGCTGATGATCGCAAATGATGAGTATCCGGACATGATTTATGCAAAAGGCTCAGCAACGGATTTGTATCAGGCAGGCGCGCTGATTGATATGACAGACCTGATTGAAAAATATGGTCCAAACATCAAAAAAATGTACGGAGCAGAGATGGAAAAACTGAAATGGAGCCAGGATGATCCTGGAATCTATCAGCTTTCCTACGCAGGTGTAAACCAGAAAACCCTGACAACAGGCGGAAGCTGCCAGATTCAGTGGGCTGCATTAAAAGAGAACGATTATAAATATCCGAAGACACTGGATGAGTATGAAAAAATGATCAAGAGCTATCTTGCAGCACATCCAAAAACAGAAGATGGTCTGGATATGATCGGTATCACCATGAGTGCTTCTGACTGGCACTGGATGATTACCCTTGGAAACCCGGCAGGACTGATCGCTGATGCATCCCCGGATAATGGACAGTGGATCATTGACGACGAGTACAACGTACATTACAAACATGTAACAGATGAAGAGAAAGAATACTTCAAATGGCTGTGCCGTATGTACAACGAAGGTATCCTGGATCCGAACTTTGCAACGCAGACAGATGATGACTATATTGCAAAAGTTGCCAGCGGCCGTGTTGTTGCCATCACCGATGCTGAGTGGCATTACAGCCAGTGCGAAGCTACTCTGGTAGCAGACGGAAAAGTAGATCAGACTTATGTTGGACTTCCTGTAACCTTAAGAGAAGATCAGGTAGAAAAAGCCCTTCTGTATCAGGGAACTACCGTTGGCTGGGGTATTGGAATTACCAAGAGCTGTGAAGATCCGGTTCGTGCCATCAAATTCCTTGACTATCTGTGCTCCGATGAAGGACAGATCCTGTATCACTGGGGTATCGAAGGCGAGAACTACTTCCTCGATGATGACGGACAGCCATATCGTACCGATGAAGAAGTTGCAAAAGCTCAGTCTGATCCGGATTATGCAAAGAATACCGGTATTGACAACTACACTGGATTCCCGATCTACGGAACAGGTTCCTACTCTGAAGACGGATTCCCATACACTCCAACTACCAAAGAGTCTGTTATTGCAAACTACAATACAGCAGAAAAAGAAGGATGCGAAGCGATGGGATTTGAGATGCTGACCGACATGTTTGCACAGCCGGAAGAGTTCGATCTTCTTCCATACTCTGCACTGTGGGCATATCAGCAGCCACAGGAACTTGCTGAGAAACAGACTATTCTGGATGAAATTGCATGGCCAGGACTGGTTAAGTGCGTAACTGGTACAGAAGATGAGTTTGATGCAAACTGGGAGAGCATGGTACAGGAGCTGACAGACAATGGTCTGGCAGATGCAGAAGAAGCTATGACAGAGTTCCTTGCTACCAAACTTGTTGATGTAGAGTAAGTAAAGCAAAAACATAAAAACATAAGGTTTTGCCGTTGAACGGAAGGCGGCACAAAAACATGGTCTGATATTATTAAATGTCAGGCCATGTTTTAAAATACAGCGACAGTAATGGGAAATGTGAAACATTGTAAAAAGATAACAGTATATGGAAAATCTGCAAACAATTTCATGAGACAAAATCATCGGGAGGTTTTTGAAAAATGACAGAAAAGAAGGAGTTTCAGGTAAACAAAAACACACCGTTCTGGGATGCATCACTGACGGATCAGGAAAGAATCGACTGGCTGTTAAAAGAAATGACGGTCGAAGAAAAACTGGGATACCTCGCCAGCTCTTCCCCGGATCTGCCGCGCCTTGGCATTCCGGGAGTCTCTGTGGGCGGTGAGGCGGCACACGGCGTTGAGGGCAGAAACGATCAGAACGGTCTTGGAAAACCGGATGTGACAACATCTTTCCCACAGCCGATTGGTATGAGCGCATCGTGGGATCCGGAGCTGATCAAAAAGGCCGGTGAAGTGACCGGAACAGAAGCACGCGTTGTATGGCACCGTCACCAGGGCCATGGACTCAGCAGATGGGCTCCGACCGTTGATCTTGAGCGCGATCCGAGATGGGGAAGAAACGAAGAAGGTTACGGAGAGGATCCTGTGCTGACCGGAAAAATGGCCGGTGCTTATATCCGGGGAATGCAGGGCGATGATCCGAAGTATCTGCGCTGTGCAGCGACCTTAAAGCATTTCTATGGAAACAACACGGAGGTCGGCCGCGGATGGAAAAATTCTTCCATTGACCCGCGGAACAAATATGAGCTGTATCTGGAGCCATTCCGCAGATGTATTGAGGATGGCGGCGCAGAGGGCATTATGACGGCATATAACAAGATCAACGGAACGATCGGTATCCTGAATCCGGAAGTGACCGATATTCTGAAAAAACAGTACGGTCTCCGTCACGTTGTCAGCGACGGCGGTGCGATGGGACTTGTCGTGAATCTGCATCACTATTTCGGACAGCATGCGGAGACGATCGCAACGGCGCTGAAAGCCGGTGTGGATGCCATGTCTGACGATCCGCGTATGGTAGAGCAGGCGGCACGCGAGGCATATGAGCTTGGCATTCTGAAAGAAGAGGATATGGACCGCTCTATTCGCTGTATGATGGAGACGAAGCTTCGTCTCGGCGTTTATGATCGGGAAAATCTGAATCCGTATGACCGTGTGACCGAGGACGATATCGATTCCCCGAAGGCACGTGAAATCTGTAAAGAGCTGAGCCGCGAATCGATCGTACTTCTGAAAAATGAGAACGGAGCGCTGCCGCTTGACAAAGCCCTGAAAGCAGAAGATATTGCCATTGTCGGACCGCTTGGTGATGCATGGTATCAGGACTGGTACGGCGGAACGGCACCATACCGCACAACCTTCCTGCAGGGGATGGAAGTACTGAAGCAGGAGAACATTACATTCGCGGATGGTCTGGATCGCGTTGTTTTCCGCTGTGATGGAAAAGGTCTTGCCGTAGCAGAAGACGGAACACTTCAGATGGCAGATGAGCCGGATGTGTTTATCAAGGAATACTGGGGTGAGGGAAGCTATACGTTCAAGAGTGTCCGTACCGGAAAATACCTCGGCGCAAGACTCTCAGAGTCGCAGGGAGAAAAGCCGAAAATGGGACAGATCGCGGCAGACCGCGAGGAAGCCTTCGACTGGTTTGTGATGGAGATTTTCCACGTGGAGCCGCAGGAGGATGGCAGCGTTGTGCTGACCAACCGTTTCCATTACCCGGTTTATAGAGATGTGGAGGGATTTTTCTCCTTCGAGCAGACGGAGGGAATTCCGATTACGATGGAGGTTGTCGAAAACGGAATTGAAAAAGCAGTTGCTGCAGTCCGGGGCAAAAAGCAGGTTTTACTTGCGCTCGGCTGTAACTCCGTGATCAATGCGAAAGAGGAGATCGACCGCAACACACTGGAGCTGCCAGAGGAGCAGGAGATGCTGCTTGACCGGATCGCAGAGGTCAATCCGAATACCGTTCTGGTGCTGTTTACGAATTATCCGTACACACTTCAGAAAGCGATGGAAAAACTGCCGGCGATCATCATGTCTGCAACGGGAAGCCAGGATATGGGAAGCGCAATGGCAGAGGCTGTGCTTGGAATCTATGCACCGGCCGGTCGTCTGAATATGACCTGGTATGAGAGTATCGATCAGCTGCCGGACATTGACGATTACGACATCATCAAAGGAAAAAGAACGTACCGCTATTTCGATGGGAAGGTATTGTATCCATTCGGCTATGGCCTGACGTATACCACATTTGCGTATGAGAACTATAAGGTTTCCTTAAAAGACGACCGTCTGCTGCAGATCTCTCTCGATGTGAGAAATACGGGCGATACCGCAAGCGACGAGGTCGTCCAGATCTACGGTTCCGCTTTGGAATCCTGCGTGAAGAAACCAATCTGCCAGCTGCTTGATTTTGTCCGTGTGAAAAACATTGCCCCGGGCGAGACGAGACACGTGGCACTGGAAATCCCGGTAGAGGAGCTTCGCTTCTACGATGTCATCAGCCGCAGACTGATGGTAGAAGAGGGAACGTATGAAATCTATGCAGGCGCATCCTGCAAGGATAAAACCGTTTCCACAGAAATCTTTATTCCGGGCGGAAAAAGGGGAGTACGCGATCTGAGTGCATTTACCGCGGCAGACCACTACGATGATTACGAGAACATGTATCTGACGGAAGGCCACTTCAATTTCAAGGCAGTCCGCGTGCAGGATGAGACGAAAGAAGGTGTTCTCGTTTACCGTGACTGTGATCTTTCCGATGCTGCTGTTCTGGCACTTCATGTGAAGAGTGAACGCGGCGGCAGTGTGGAAGCCTTTGTGGACGGTGTTTCAATGGGAAGCTTTACCGGTGACACAAGAACCTGTGAGTTCCGCAGCGCCCCGAAACTGGACCGCTATGCGGAGGAAGAAATAAAAGAGCGCAACCGGTACCGTGAACCGGTGTATGAGGATGTTGAAATTTCCCTCGCAGACAGACCGCAGACGGACGGCGCATCTGAGATCCGTCTCGTCCTGAAGGGAGATATGCGGATCTGCTATCTGCGTGTGCTGAAAAATAAGAGCACAGGAAAAATTCAGATGGGCGTAGCAAACTAACCAGATAATGTATTGTCTGAAAAAAGTATTGACAAATTGTGTGAATATGAATAAAATATTCCTGTAAAAACAAAATACGGAGATCTTCAGGGCAGGGTGTGATTCCCTACCGGCGGTATAGTCCGCGACCCGCTGCGATATCAAACAGCGGCTGACTCGGTGCAACTCCGGGACCAACAGTTAAAGTCTGGATGAAAGAAGATGAAATAAAGTTTATTTGCATGGAAATATTTTTGGTGCCCTGAATTCAAGAAAAGGAATTCAGGGCACTTTTTTTCGCGGGCAACGAGCCAAAGTCCGTGCTTGCACGAGACCTTGGCGACTGCCGCGAAAACGAGTTCA